>Ga0207703_10003959_pt1 | contig 12277 bp, 8 predicted proteins | sample KBSSwiS12_FD_184304 | JGI IMG/M metagenome (GOLD analysis project Ga0207703, IMG submission 184304) | Switchgrass rhizosphere microbial communities from Kellogg Biological Station, Michigan, USA - KBS Switchgrass S1-2 (SPAdes) (version 2) | ecosystem: Host-associated > Plants > Roots >... | reverse complement strand
CGCCTCGAATAACTCGTGCAGGCATCGGTCCGACGCATACGATTGTGCCGTGTTCCACTCCACCAACTGCTGATGGCATTCCTGCTCGCCCAGCATCTGCAGCTGCGATAGCCGCAACTGGGGCGCCGCTGCGATCGACTCCAACAGCCGCGCGTAGTGAGACGACATCCGCCGCATCGTCTCGCGATCAAACAGGTCCGTGTTGTACTCCAGCCCACCCACCAGGCCCGACGGCGTCTCGTGCATGATCAGCGTTATGTCGAAGTGCGCCACGCCTTCTTCGTCATCCCTATGCAGCGCGCGCACCGCAAGACCCGGCAGCTCCAGCTCTTCCAACGGTGCGCTCTGCAAAGCGAACATCACCTGGAACAGCGGTGAATGGCTCACACTGCGCCGCGGACTCAACTCCTCCACCAATTGCTCGAACGGAACGTCCTGATGCGCATACGCCTGCAGCGCCGTCTCGCGCGTGCGCTTCAGCAAGTCAATGGCTCGCGGATCGCCGCTCAAGTCATGACGCATCACCAGCGTGTTCACGAAGAATCCGATCAGCCCTTCGGTCTCGCGCCGCGTGCGGTTCGCAATCGGCGTCCCCACCGCCACGTCCTGCTGGCCCGAGTACCGACCCAACAACAAAGCGAACGCCGACAGCAACGTCATGTACAACGTCACGCCCTGCTCGCGACTCAACCCCTGCAACTTCTCGGCCAGGGATGCCGGCAGCGCTAAGCGCTCCGTGCGGCCGCGGAAAGTCTGTTCGCTCGGGCGTGCTCGATCTGTCGGCAGCCTCAGCAACGGCGGCAGCCCTTTCAGGTGCTCCCGCCAGTACGACACCTGTTGCTCCAGCACCTCACCCTGCAACCAGCGCCGCTGCCACTGCGCGTAGTCAGCATACTGAATCGGCAACGGCGCAAGAGGTGAGTCCTCGCCGTTGACGTACGCCTGATACAGGCTTACCAACTCGCGGAAGAAAATCCCCAACGACCAGCCATCCGACACACTGTGGTGCATCGTCACCAGCAACACGTAGTCGCTCCGATCCGCTGCGTCGCTGGCGATCTCACGCAGCAATCGAATCCGGCACAGCCGCTCCCTCGACAGATCGAAGCAGTAAAAGCGTTCCGCTCGAGCAATCGCCTGCGCCTCCAATGGCGAGACCGTCTCGACTTCGAGCTTCAGCCCCGGCGCATCGATCACCTGCACCGCACCGCCGTCACAACTCTCAAAGCGCGTGCGCAGCGACTCGTGTCGCTGATGCAGCTCCTCCAAGCTTCGCACCAGCGCCGCCTCATTAGTCTCTCCTCGCAGCCGCAATGCGAGCGGCACGTTATAGACTGCGTTGGGACCCAGGTACTGCTGCAGGAACCATAGCCGCTGCTGTGCATAGGACAGCGGCAACGATTCCTCACGGGACACCGCCTCTACAGGAAGTTCGATCGGTGCGCCGACGCCTTGGCATCGCTCGATCGCGCGCGCCTGCGCGGATAGCGTCGCATGCTCAAACACCTGCCGGACCGGCAACTCTGCCGAAAACGCCTCGCGGATGCGCGACACGAGTTGTGTTGCCAACAGCGAATGGCCGCCCAGCGCAAAGAAGTCCTGATAGCGCCCCACTCTCTCGCGCTCCAGCAACACGCACCATAACTCAGCCAGCAACTCTTCCGTTACACCGGCAGGCGCCGTGTACTCGGCCTCCACTGATGCTTCCGGCGCCGGCAGCGCTTTGCGGTCCACCTTCCCACTCGCTGTCAGCGGCAGGCTTTCCAGCACCATCAACGCAGAGGGCACCATGTAGCCCGGCAATCGCTCCTGCAGGCCAGTACGCAACTCGCTCACCAGCTGCGCTTCGTCGGCCTGCGCGCCGGCCGCGGCCACTACATAACCCACCAGCCGCTTCCCCTCAGCGAAACCGTCGAACGCCACAACTACCGCCTCGCGCACCGCTGCGTGCGTCCGCAGGACACTCTCGATTTCCCCGAGCTCGATTCGGTACCCGCGCACCTTTACTTGGGTGTCGACGCGGCCCAGGTATTCGAGCGTTCCATCGGGCAGCCAACGCGCAACATCGCCCGTCCTGTACAGGCGCAATCCGTTATCAAACATGTTGCATACGAATGACTGGCTCGTCAGTCGCGCCCGATTGAGATAACCGCGCGACAAGGCCACACCGCCGATGTAGATCTCTCCGACTACTCCGCTCGGCACGAGCCGGTGTTCGTCATCCAACAAGTAGATCTGAACATTTTGGATCGGGCGGCCAATCGACGGCCGCGCTGGCCATTGATTGGGATCGCCGCTCAACGTCAGCGCCGTGACCACATGTGTCTCGGTGGGTCCATAGTGATTGTGAAGCCGGCACCCGCCGATCCGCTCGAAGAACGCGACGATCTGCCTGCTCACGCGCAATTGCTCGCCGGCGCAGATCACATCTTTGAGTCCTGCGGGAAGCATGGCCGTGCTCGTCGACCCCTCCACCAGAGCCTGCAGCATCACGGGTGGCAGAAACACCTTGCAGAGCTTCTGTTCGCCGATGAAGTCCAACAGAGCTCGCGCGTCGCAGCGCACCCACTCATCAGGCAGCACCAGCGTGCCGCCCGTACACAGCGTGAAGAACATCTCCTGGAAAGCCACATCGAAACCGAGGGCCGCGAACTGAAGCACCCGGTCACTGCCGCCGTGTTCGAAGTTCAATCTGTGCCACTCGATGAAGTTCACCATCGAGTGATGTGCCATCGAGGTGCCCTTGGGCAGTCCGGTGGATCCCGAGGTATAGATCAGGTACACCAAGTGCTCTGCACTCAGCGTCGGCCGCTTACCCATGGCCTCGGGCTGTGCGGCAAACGGCTCATGGTTCGAGTCCAGCGCGATCACCCGTGCACTCGTCGGCGCCAGCACAGATCTGAGCTTCTCCTGGGTCAACACCACACACGGACCCGCATCCTCGAGCATGTATGCCAACCGCTTCGGTGGATGGCTCGGATCCAGCGGCAGGTAGGCCCCCCCAGCCTTCAACACTCCGAGCACCGCGACTACGAGGTCGACGCAGCGCTCCATGAAAATGCCGACCAACCGATCCGGGCCAACTCCTTGACCTCTCAGGTAGCCTGCCAGCCGGCTGGCACGCAACTCGAGCACCGCGTAGGTCAATGTCGATTCACCGCAGACCACGGCCGCTGCATCTTCACTGCACAGCACTTGGTCCTCGAACAGCTCGTGGACGCACTTCTCCCGCGAATATGCTCGGGCCGTCGCGTTCCACTCGACCAACTGCTGACGTCGTTCCTCGACACCGAGGATCTCGAGCCGCGACAGCCGCGCCTGTGGCGCATCCGCGATCGCCTGCAGCAGCCGCGTGTAGTGAGCGAGCATCCGCAGGATCGTCTTGCGATCGAACAGGTCCGTGTTGTACTCCGCTCGGCCCACCAGGCCTGCAGGCGACTCCCGCAGGATCAGCGTCAAGTCGAAGCGAGCCGTTGCCTCCGGGGTACCTCGTTCGTTTTCTTGTGTAGCTTCCGCATCCAGCGGCTCCATCGTGATAGCGGGCAATCCGAGCGGCTCGAACGGCACGTTCTGCAAGGCGAACATCACCTGGAACAGCGGCGAATGACTCACGTTGCGCTGCGGGTTCAGCTCCTCCACCAGCAGCTCGAAGGGAACGTCCTGGTTTGCATACGCCTCGAGCGCTCTCGCTCTCGTGCACTCGAGCAAGTCGACGAAACGCGGATCGCCAGAAAGGTCATGACGCATCACCAGCGTGTTGACGAAGAACCCGATCAGTCCTTCGGTCTCCCGTCGCATGCGGTTCGCGATCGGTGTTCCTACCGCCAGGTCCTGCTGACCTGAGTACCGGCCCAGCAAAACTGCCCAAGCCGATAGCAACGTCATGTACAAGGTCGCGCCCTGATCGCGGCTCAACGCATGCAACTTCTCTGTCAACGAAGCCGGCAGTACAAAGCGTTCAATGCTTCCGCGGAAACTCTGCTCAACCGGACGCGGCCGGTCTGTCGGCAGCATCAGTAACGGCGGCAGATCCTTCAGCCGCTCTCGCCAGTACGACAGCTGCTGCTCCAGCACCTCGCCTTGTAACCAGCGCCGCTGCCACTGTGCGTAGTCAGCGTACTGGATTGGCAACGGCGCGAGCGGGGAGCTTTCCCCCTTCGAGTACGCCCGATACAAGCTCGCGAGCTCACGGAAAAAGACCCCGAGCGACCAGCCGTCCGACACACTGTGGTGCATCGTCACCAGCAGCACGTAATCGTCCGACTTGCTATCCGTCTGGCGCAGCAATCGGATCCGACACAACCGATCCGCCGACAGCTCGAAGTGGTAAAACCGCTCCGCGCGTGCAATGGCCCGCGCCTCGGCCGCCAACACTGCCTCGACCTCGAGAGCGAACCGCGGCGGATCGATCACCTGCACGGCGCTTCCGTCCACCGACTCGAAGCGCGTGCGCAGCGACTCGTGTCGACGGTAGAGCTCCTCGAGGCTGCGCACCAACGCCGCCTCGTCCACCCGACCGCGCAGCCGTACTCCCCGAGAGATGTTGTAAACCGCGCTCGGCCCGATGTACTGCTGCAGGAACCAGAGCCGCTGCTGTGCGTATGACAAAGGCAACGGCGGCTCCCGCGACACCGGCTCGAGCGGCAAGTCAATCAGCGTGCCCGGGCCGCGTGCCCGATCGATTGCCCGCGCCAGCGAAGACAACGTCGGATGCTCGAACACTTCCCGAACCGGAAGCTCCGTTGAAAACGCTCTGCGGATCCGCGACACCAGCTGCATCGCGAGCAACGATTGGCCGCCGAGCTCGAAGAAGTTGTCGTGGCGCCCTACTCGCTCGCTCTTGAGCAGCCCGCTCCACAGCTGCGTTAGCAATTCTTCCGTCAGACCCTCCGGCGCTTCGTACTCTATTGGCTCTCGCGCCTCCCGGGATGGCAACACCGCAAGCAGTCCATCGGTGCTGATCTGTGGATCACGACTGATCGTCACTCGCCGCGTGGCTTCGTACAGTTCGGGCAACTTGGCTCGATCCACCTTACCGTTGGGTGTGAGAGGGATTTCGCGCGCGATCACAATCTCGGCGGGCATCATGAAGGATGGCAGTTGCCGAGCCAGGTACCTCTTAACCTCTCCAGCAGAGATCTGCACCACTTCATTGGCCTCGACAAAACCGACGATCTGCAAATCACCATGGCGTGCCGGCTGCACCGCAGCAGCCGCAGTCCGCACGCCTGGGTACTGCCGCAGCCACGCCTCGACTTCGGCGAGCTCCACCCGGAACCCTGACAGCTTGACCTGCGAATCGCGCCTTCCGACGTGCACCAGTCCCTGGTCCGGCCTCAGGATGCCGAGGTCGCCGGTGGAGTACGTAGTCAACTCCGGCAGGCCTGATGGGCGCACCGAATCGACCTCAGCACCGGCATTCTTGGCCCAGTGGCCCGGTGACAGATATCTGCTCTTGATTACGATTTCCCCGATGTCCGTGCCAGTAGTAACTGCCAGGGAGATCTCCACGCCATCCATCGGGGCTCCGACCGGTAATACGGCATCGGAAATGCGCGATGCCCTATCCATGTAGAATCGTGAGACACCGCTGATCTCCGAGCTCCCATAGCTGTTCACGAGGACGGCGTTCGCGCTGAAATGCCGCTTAAACAGCTCCCAGTCGCTTCTAAACGCTGTGTCGCCACCCAGACGAACCAACGCGACATCGCAGAACGCCCGATCTGAGTCGACGCTCTGCAGCAGATTTCGCAATAGCGACGGAGCGGATTGGTAGATAGTGATCCGATCGGTGTCGAGCCAGTCGGCAAGCGCATCCAGACCTCGCTCCAACACCGGGAAAGACGACAGCGTGGCTCCGTTGAGAAGCGAGCTCAGCATCGGCGCGAGCGAGGCAATGACGGAACACGACGACAGCAGGCTGACCCGATCGGCATGGCCGAGAAACATACTGTTTGTATATCTCCTGGCGAACTGCAGAAGATTGCGCTGAGTGTGGATGACTCCTTTCGGGGCGCCAGTCGATCCAGATGTAAAGATGATGCAGGCAGGTGCATCCGGGTCGATGCGGGTGCGCGGCGCGCTCGTCTTCCACTCCACCTCGTCCAGACAAATCAACGCATCGTCATGCGGGAACAGACTCTGAGCCAGCGGCATCAGCGCCGTGTCTGTCAGCAGGAGGCCGGCACCCGCCTCGTTCAGAATCCGCGCAGCACGGCCTTGCGGGAACCGCGGATCGAGTGGGACATAAAAACCTCCCGCCTCGAGGACGCCCAACGCCGCCGCCACGAACTGGATGTAACGTCCAGACAATAGCGCTATGGGCTTTCGCTCCTTCACTGCGCGACTGACGGCCCGGGCGACACCGTTCGAGAAACGCCGGAGATCATCGAATGTCAGAGCGCTGTTGCCATCTACAACGGCATGCTTGCACGGTTGGCGTCTTGCCTGCTTGGCAAACAACTCCGCAATCGTTGCGCGCTCGGAAGGCTCGAACGGTGCAAAGCCGTTGCCGCGGGACCTGAGCCGTTGCTGGATGGCCGCCTGGTGCGCCGGTTCTGAATACTTTTCCATGTTTGCAGCCCGTGTTGCGACTTTTCGTGCAACTGTAAAAACACGCCACGCGGCCAAACGCGCGTGACACACGCCTACGATATACCGAGTGAGACCAAACTCCGTGACGATGCGCGAGCGAATCCGCGGTCCGTGCTATTCCTCGCCCTCTGGCGCATTTCCGTGATATGTTGGAAAGAAAGTACGCCGGCGTCCCAGCTTCTCCGGCTCGATCCATTCATAACAGTGTGGGTTGGCCCGAACCGCCAGGCGATGCAGCCGAGAGGTGTGTGTGAATGCATGCTCCCCGATCACTGGCCGGCGGCCATCGGGCGGCGAGAGCGAATATACCCCGACACGAGTTGCAAGCTCATGCAACACCGTGGGATCCCAGAGCGCCTTGAGCCCGAGGTACTCGAGGTTGCCTAACATTGCGGCCAGATCAACAATGCCGCAGCGCTCCCCGAGCCCGTTGACGGATGTCGATATCCAGGTCGCACCTGCTTCGATGGCAGCGAGCGCATTCGCCGTGGCAAGTCCCCGGTCATCATGGAGATGGACTTCGATCGGAACATCAGGGAAGGTCGCAACCAATTGACGAATGCAACTTTCTACTTCCCGAGGCGCCAGCGTCCCGACCGTATCGGCGAAGCAGAGCCGCGAGGCGCCGGCTTCGAGCGCAGTTCGGTACGCATCCAGTGCCCTTGCGGAAGGTGTTCGGCTGGTATCCTCGACGGTGAAACGGACATTCAGACCCAAATGCCGAGCAGCCTGCGTGGCGTCCCGCACCCGCTGCAGCGCCTGTTTCGGAGTTGCGCTGTGAAGCTTCGCGGCCAACGACATGTCGTTAACACCCAGAAATATGCCGACCCACTCAGCTCCGACGCTCGCGACCTGCTCGACGTCCTCGACCACTGCGCGCGCATGACAAAGCAGCGGAGTACCTGAAGTCACACTCCGCACCGCACGGATCCGTTCGCGCTCCAACATCGACACGGCGGGATGGCCACACTCGATCGTGTCGACCCCGCTGCGCACGAGCAAAGCAGCGATTTCCACGCTTGCTGCCTCATCCAGGCGGGCATAGGGAGCCTGAACACCCTCGCGCAGAGTTGCATCAATGATGGAGAGACCGCTTCGCGGTGTCGTTTCCATAGCGAAGATCTTCTCGAGCGGGTCGGCCAAAATCCAGGTCAAATCTCCGGCCGTTTGCGGCGCCCGTCAAGTGAGCGCCGCCGCGGTACCGATTCAACACGCATGGAGGCGGCGAGTGAAGTGAACTATTCTGAATCGTCGCAGCAGCACACACGATCGATCGACGAGGCCAGCATGACGCGCAGTACGCAGGTGCCGCTTTACAGGCTACCCAACGGTTTGAGCATTCAGCAGGCAAACCCGCAGGAGACTTCCCACCTGTTGAAACAGATATTCGCGGACAATCTTTATTTCCAGCATGGAATTTCGCTTGCCGCGAACCCTCTGGTCATCGACGGCGGGGCAAACATTGGCTTGTTCACCCTGTTCGTGTTGCAACAACATCCATCGGCCAATGTAGTTGCAATAGAGCCGGCACCAAGGACATTTCACCTGTTACAGGCAAATACCTCGCGCTTCGCAACGGTGACGGTGCACAACTGCGGCTTGGGACGGGAAGACGGCACGATGCCATTCACCTACTTCCCCAACTCGACCACCGCCTCCGGCTTTCACGAGCCCGAGAATCTGCAGCGGCTCGAGAAGCTCGTGCGCTCCATGATTTTGCAAAGCACCGAGATCCCGGACGCCTTGCGTCGGCCAGAAGGGCAGGAGCTGTTGGACTATGTGGTCGAGGAGCGGCTCAAGCGGCAGACCGTCATGGTACCGGTGCGCAACCTGAGCACACTCATCGGCAATGCCGGCATACAGCGCATCCATTTGCTGAAATTGGACATCGAAGGCAAAGAGCACGACGCGCTCCTGGGCATCCAGGATGAACATTGGGTCAGGATCGATCAGCTGGTGATCGAGGTTCACGACGCCGCAGTCACGCTCCCACTTCTCGAAGCCTTGCTGCGCGAGCGTGACTTCAACGTCATCAGTGTGCGCGATGCCGGCGGGCGCAAGGCGATGATCTACGCCAAGCGCGCCACGGGCGGCGCGTAAACCTCAACGGCTCACAGTCACTCCTGCTGTAGCCGCCGAAAACTCCAACTCGCGTATAAGGTCGGTAAGGTCCAGAGCAAAGTGCCGTTCAAAATCAGAGCGGAGATCACCACCATGGCGCTATGCCCGGTTTGCCAATTCTGCCACTGGGACATGATCAGCAGGATGGGTTGACCAAGGCCATTGAGAGCAGCGAGCAAGCCCAGGCAAAAGAGCAAGGAGTCCTTTCTCAGCGCCGCCTCGCGCTCATCATCTTCGCGAGAAGGCTTTCCCAACGGCCCGCTCATATAAACAACCACCACCCCAGTCCCAATGCCGAGCACCATTGCCGGCATGAAGGCGAGGAGAGTTGCCAGCGAGAGGCGCTCCATTTCTTGCGGCCAGATCAAGCAAATGACGAGCTGGAGGCAGGAGATAGCAACCAGCAAAAGCGGGACCCAGCGTAATGGCTGGTGCTTGCCATCAACCAATGGGTCGGCAACCCGGGCGGGGATTCCAGTCCACCGCACAGCGTCATCCAGCCTCGACAGAATGCTTCTGTGACTACGAGTCATCCACCTTCTCCTTTGCGCCCGAACGTCATGGGAAAGCGATCCAACGAGAAAACCATCTCGACAGCCACCCCAAAATGACGTGCGATCTTCAGAGCCAGCTCCAGACTTGGCTTGTAGTCACCTCGTTCGAGATACCCGATTGTCTGATGGTTGACCTCGAGCGCTTCGGCCAGCTCGCGACGAGACATGCCACGCTCCGCACGAAAAACGGAAATTCTATTGTATAAGCTCATGTGCGCTTTACATGACGACTCGTTGCTATTACACAATAGGCCCCTCTTAAAAGTCAACCTGGTCGGGAACACCTCATCTGCATAGCCCTCTGCCGATTCGCAATGCCAATCCGACGAAGCCACGCAACTCGGACGGCAGTCGCTGGAGATAGAGCTTCCCATTGCTCACCATTTTTCCCGTCCTCCATGTGGCGGTATGCCACGTGGCATGGGTCCTGGAAATCGGTGTCTTTATAAAACGCCTTCTTCAAAGTCGCCTTGACCGCCGATCCCGTCTGCTTGCCACAGCGTGAATATGGACCTCTCCACGTGCTGCGCAAGTGCACCATTCGCCGTCAGCGACAGGCTTTCCAGCAGCATCAACGCACAGGGCACCATGTAGACCGGCAATCGCTGTCCCGTCCGGCACCTGATCGCCCCAACACGAGAGTTGTCGTGGGCAGATGAGTTTGTTAGGAGTATTGGTACCAACATTTATGCCCGACATTAGAGTGAGCAATGGACAGTGGGTGAAGATGGTCAGCCACGGGAGCCAGCCGTTGATGCTCGAGCATGTAGCGACCACGGCGGACCGCCGAGGAGTTCGCTGAAGGCAGGTGGCGGCGACGCTAGACCCCGCCGCCAATTCGGATTACCGCCGCAATACTTTCAGCAGCTCCTCGAGCTCCAGGCGCACCTGTTTTACGATCTGCTGGCTCTGGCTCACGTCCACGCGAGCTTCCTCGCCACCCAGCTTCTGGCGCGCGCCGCCGATCGTGAAGCCCTGCTCGTACAGGAGGCTGCGGATCTGGCGGATGACGATCACGTCCTGGCGTTGGTAATAGCGCCGGTTGCCGCGCCGTTTCACGGGCTTGAGTTGCGGAAACTCCTGCTCCCAATAGCGCAGCACGTGAGGTTTGACGCCGCACAGGTCACTTACTTCACCGATTGTGAAGTAGCGTTTACCGGGAATCGCCGGTAACTGGGCGTTATTCTTTGGCTCCAACATAGGCTTCGACCCGTGCTTTCAGCTTTTGGCCGGGGCGGAACGTCACCACGCGACGGGCGCTGATGGGGATTTCTTCGCCTGTCTTGGGGTTTCGCCCGGGACGCTGGTTTTTGTCTCGCAGATCGAAATTTCCAAATCCGGATAGCTTGACCTGCTCCCCGTTCGACAGTGCAGTCCGGACCTCTTCGAAGAACAGATCAACGAGCTCACGCGCTTCGCGCTTGTTGAGCCCGAGCTGATTAAACAGCGCTTCCGCCATCTCCGCCTTGGTCAGGGCCATTTCGTTATTCTCGTATCTTAGCGTTCAAGCTCGTACGCAAATCTGTGACGATGGAGGCAATCGCCTGCTCCACGTCTTGATCGGTAAGGGTGCGAGAAATATCCTGAAAAATCAAGCCCAAAGCGACGCTTTTTCTACCCGCTTCTACCCCGGGACCGCGGTATACGTCGAATATTCTTAATTCGCACAATAGGCTGGACGCGGACAAGCGTACACGCTCGGCGAGGGCACTTAAAGCGACGGTTTCGTCTACAACCACCGCGAGGTCCCGGCGGACCTGCGGAAAGCGCGAAATTTCGTTGTACTGCGGTTTTTCGACGCCCAAGGCGTCCATATCCAGCTCAAACAATACCGGAGTGTCAGTGAAGTCGAGCTGCTTCACCAGCGACGGATGCAACTCGCCCAGCCAACCGACCTCCTGGCCTTGCCGGAGGATGCGCGCGGAACGTCCCGGGTGCAGGCACGCCAGGGGCGCGCCGGGAGCTTCAAAAACGAATGAATCGCTGCAGCCTGTAGCGGTGAACAGTGCCTGCAGATCGGCCTTCACATCATAGAAATCGACGGGCACGCGCACTTCGCGGGGGAGGCCCCACTGTTCCGGCAATCGCGTTCCCGTTGCAACACCTGCCAATGAATCGATCTCGCGGATTCCACCGTTTACAACAGAAAACCTCGCTCCATGCTCAAACAGCCGGACACGATCCTGTTGGCGGCGTTGGTTTTCCACTGCAGCACGAAGCAGTCCCGGCCAGAGCGATACGCGCATGACGGCCAGGTCGCTGGCAATGGGGTTGGCCAACGGCAAGCCTTCCACATCTGGAAACAACGTCTTCTGTAGTGTCGGATCGACAAACGCGAATGTAATTGCCTCCTCGTACCCGCGCATGGCGAGCGCCTCGACAATCACATGCTCTTCCGCCCGCTCCTCCGGAGAGGCGCGGAACGCCTGCGGGCCAAGGGCGTCCCCTTCTGGAATTGCCTGGTAGCCGATGATTCGAGCCACTTCCTCAATGAGGTCGGCTTCGATGGAGATATCGAACCGGTGGGGGGGCGGGGTCACGAGCCAGCCGTCTGCGTTGGCGGCTACTTTCATCTGCAGGCCCGACAGGGTGGCCGCAATGCGATCGTCCGCGAACCCGACCCCCAGAAGCCGTTCCAGGCGGGCGCGCCGCAGAGCGACGGGTTTGCGCACGGGCTGGTGCTCGGCGGACTGGGTAACACTGACCTGAGCCGCTGTGCCGCCAGCGATTGAGTGTAACAGGCTCAGCGCTTTGTCCATGGCGCGCTGCTGCAGTGTCGGGTCCACACCGCGCTCGTAGCGTTGGCTTGCGTCAGTTACCAGGCCCCAACGACGGCTGCGACCCGCAATCGCATGAGGTGAGAACCAAGCGATTTCAAAAAAGACATCCACCGTTTCGGGACTGACCGCAGTCCGTTGGCCGCCCATGATGCCGGCAGCGCCCACGGGACCTTCGGCGTCAGTGATCAGCAGCACGTCTGGTCGGGCTTCGACGGTTTTGCCGTCCAA
>Ga0207703_10003958_pt1 | contig 12278 bp, 11 predicted proteins | sample KBSSwiS12_FD_184304 | JGI IMG/M metagenome (GOLD analysis project Ga0207703, IMG submission 184304) | Switchgrass rhizosphere microbial communities from Kellogg Biological Station, Michigan, USA - KBS Switchgrass S1-2 (SPAdes) (version 2) | ecosystem: Host-associated > Plants > Roots >... | reverse complement strand
TTTCGGGCAACATTCTGTCCGGCTTATGGCTGTTACTCTTCAGCGTTCAGGGAAGTATTCTTTTAAATTTTCCCATTCTGATCTTTGCCTTATTCGGTTATCGTCACTTTTTCAAGAGCTATCGAGCAGATGCTTTCTTAGTTCTAACCAATGGACTCGTGCTATTTCTATTATACGCAAAAATGCTAAATCCATTGGGAACCTGGTGTTATGGCGCTAGGTATATGATCGTGCTCCTGCCTCTTTTAAGCCTTCCATTTATCTTCACTTTGGAGTTTCTTTTGTATAATTGGAGGAGGTGGTGGGCGGTCGTTTGTCTCGCAGGTTTGGCATTGACACTCTCTTACTCATTTAAACTTCAGCTAAACGTCAACGCTTTGCCTTTTTTCACCTATTATCGGATGCAACATGTGTTTTCGTTCGCTCACGATGCCGAAATAGACGACTATTTCACGAGCCATCATTTTGGTATAATTAATGGAGAAATACTTGCAGCGAAACACGGTCAACCGTTTCCGCCCCTTGTGATAGCGGAACAGAAATTTGATCCTCAAGCGACAGCCCGACTGAAGGCGGTCATGACGAAATTGACCTATTCAAACTACTATTGGTGGCACTGACAAAGCTTGTGCGGGAATGAAACAACGCGACGTGAGGCCTCTTTTCCTATCGCTCGCTGGCTTGTCGGTCATCGTTCTACTGCTTTTTTCACCGTCCCTGCGCTCAAGTTTTGCCTTTGAGAAACGGGGACAAGAAACGGGGACAGGCACAATTTTGGATTAGAGTCCTTTTCTTGGCATGTAGAGTGTCTTTCTTCATTTCTCGTGGTAGCTCTTAGGGAATGAATAAAAGCGGCGTTAGGCCAATTCTAGTATTGCTCGCCGGCTTGTCGGTCATCGTTTTGCTGCTTTTTGCGCCTTCGTTGCGCTCGAGTTTTGCGTTTGATTCGGTTGAGCAAATCTGGGTCGGCGATTTTATTCATCAACCGCGGAATCTCCTACCTGTCCTCACCTTCCAGGTCATGGGCATGGATGTCTTGGATTTCAACCGGCCGGTGGCACTGGCTTCGTTGATGTTCGATTCGTTGGTTTGGGCAAGGAATCCGTTTGGCTACCACCTGACCAATATCCTGCTTCATATGATCGCGACTGGGCTGGCTTTTTTGCTCATTCGCCGTGTCCTCGACGCTGGAAAAACAACCAAAAAACCTTCCAAGACGGACCAGCTGTCGCGTCAAAACTTTTCCGCGTTTCTGGGCGCGCTTCTTTTTGCCGTTCATCCCCTCGTTACTGAAGCGGTTTGCGAACCGAGTAATCGCAAGGATATCCTCGCCACGGTTTTCGGGCTGACCGCGCTCTTGGTTGCTGCGAGGCATTCTCCATCCAAACGGCAGATCGATCTTTTGCGTATCGTGGTTGTCGCACTATTGACGCTGCTGGCCATCGGCAGCAAGGAACTCGGCGTCGTGGTTCCTGTCCTAATCTTCCTCTATTGGGCTCTCTTCCGAAAGAAGGAGCCGGTGAAATTCTGGATCGCCACGACTCTGGGCAGCGCATTCGTCGTCGTTATCTTTTTGATCGCACGTTTCTCCCTGGCTCACCAGAACTCCGAGGTTTTCCTCGTGCCGCCGGTTTATCCGGGAGGAAGTCTCGGCGCCGCCCTTCTCATTCAACCGCGCATCCTGACGCTATACCTGGCAAATGTCGTTTGGCCGACTGACTTGTGCGCGGACTACAACCTCTACTCGATACGCAATTTTCCCCTACCGCTTTCCCTTTTCGTGCTGATAGTTGTTGGAGCGGGCCTAGCCGCATGGTCTATTCGCGATCGCCGTACCTTTTTCGCCGTGGGCATCGTTGTCGCCGCGTTGCTTCCCGTCTGCAATCTGGTTCCGATTTATTGCGCCGCTGCAGACCGGTTTCTTTATTTTCCTCTTATCGGTGTGGCGATGTTGGTGTCCATCGCTCTCGATCATCCTTTCTTGGTTAGGCAACCGCTACGATATCGAATAGCTGCGATAGCCATCCTGATTGTAGCCGTCTTTTTGACTCAAGTGACCCTGCAACGGGAAAGAGTCTGGTCCTCCGGACTCGCTCTTTGGCAGAGCACTCTGAAAACCAATCCAACGTCGAGATTTGCGCTGACCATACTGCCAAAGTGCTACCTGCAGATCGGCCATCTCCAGGAGGCCAAGGCTCAATATGAAGCTTCGCTCAATTCTCCCTTTGGCAAAGATCCGTGGCTATGGGCCGGGTATGCCATTGTTCTCAATCGGCTCGGTGATCAGCAGCATGCGGCCATGGCCGCCAATCGGGCTGTTACCCTCAAGCCGGATATCATTGAAACCGATAAAATGGTTCGTACCTTGCAGCACGACAGGGAGTTCGATGAAGAGTTCGCGCGTTTGTTTGCCTCCATACGGAAGACGTCTTCTCCGAATCGGCACGGTGCAACGCAAGAGCGTTAAGAATGGGGTTAGTTATTTTTAAAACTGCTTTCGGGCGAGTTTGGTCCGTATAAGTTCGGGCAAACGGCATCTTTTTTCTGCCGCCAGTTGACTAATTGCAATCCCCTTCTAACCTCCATTTCAATGTCCTTGCGTCCTGCCCTACCTACCTCGATCGGACTGGCCTCCGTTCTTATTTTGCTCACGTCATGCTCCGTGGGGCCTGACTACGTCAAGCCGACGGTTCCAGAACCGACCAGCTACAAGGAAGCCGGTAAATGGAAAAAAGCCGAGCCTCGCGACGAAATTTCCAAGGGCACCTGGTACACCGTTTTTCACGATAAACAACTGAACGATCTTGAGAGCAAGGCCGTGGTTTCGAATCAAAACCTTCGCGCCGCCATTGCCCGAGTCAGCACCGCCCGTGCTCTCGCACGTGAAACCGAAGCCGCCTTTTTCCCGACCCTGAACGGATCGGTCACCGGTGCACGCCAGACGACCTCTCCCTACGATGGGGCAGCGATGGCTCAACTTGGCGGCACGGCGCCCCGTAACTTCTACACTTCCGCGACCGCTATCCCCTTCGACCTGAGTTACGAAGTCGATATCTGGGGCAAGGTTCGCCGCGGCTTCGAGCAGGCAGGCGACAAAGCCCAAGCCAGCCTTGCTGAATACGAAAATATCCTCCTCGGCTTGAAAGCGGATGTCGCCACCGACTATTACGCTCTGCGGACCGCGGATTCGGAAATCGACGTCCAGCGCCGCACCATCAAGGAATACCAGTCTGCTCTCGACCTGACCAATAGCCGCTTCAAGGGCGGTATCAGCACCGAGCTTGACGTCCAGCAGGCCCTTGCAACTCTGGCCGCAGCTCAAGCTCAATTGGCGTCACTCGATGCTAATCGTGCCAAACTTGAACATGCCTTGGCCGTTTTGCTCGGCGTCCCGCCCGAAGGTTTCTCGATAGCTTATAATCCTCTCGGCAATTACACGCCTCCCGCCATTCCGCCCGGGGTTCCTTCCGATCTCCTTGAGCGCCGTCCCGACGTCGCCGCCGCGGAACGTACCGTCGCCGCCCAGAACGCCGCCATCGGCGTGGCCATTGCCGCATTCTTCCCCACCGTTAACCTTACTGGGCAGACCGGTTTTGACAGCGGCGATCTCGGAATGCTTTTCAATTGGCAGAGCCGTATCTGGTCTTATGGACCGAATATCCAGTTCCCCATCTTCCAAGGCGGCCAGATCAGTGCCACTGTCAAGCAGCAGCGTGCCACCTATGAAGAGAACGTAGCCCAGTATCGCCAGCAGGTACTGGTTGCCTTTCAGGATGTTGATGACAGCCTGAGTTCGCTTCGCTTCCTTGCCCAGCAACAGCAGGCCGAAGATCGCGCCTACGCCGCCTATAATAAGGCTCTTCAGCTGACCAATGATCGCTACACTACCGGCTTGGTTTCCTACTTCGACGTCATCCAGGCGGAGAATCTGGCCTTGGCCGCGGAACAGCTGACCGTGCAGATCCGGGGAGATCGCGTTGCGACCACCATCCAACTGATCAAGGCCCTCGGCGGAGGATGGGCGGATTCATACATCACCCAGGCTGATCATGGTGATCATGTGGCGTCCCCGGATGCGGCCCCGACGGTGTTGCCCTCCAAGACGCCCAGCGCGACCTCGAATGCGTCGACCAAATAGCCACTAAACTTGCAGAATCTGTCGGGAAATCCCTTGGAAGCTTCCGGTGACGGTCGTTCTCCTGGCTTTTTTGCATTTATTTTAGGTTTTAGTTTACATGGCTTTCCTTCCGGCCCATTTTTAGCTATGAGGAATTTATTGCCTCCTGCATAGGGGGGTTGTATTCCATGTCGATGCCGCTTATCTATTTCCACACGCTATGAGTCGAGCAGGCAAATTTATTCCAGGAGGTAGCGGAAAGGCCGGCGATCCCGCCCAGCGGACGGGGCCTATCCGAGCCCCTGTTCCGGGCGCATCACCAACGGAGCCCACCCCCAAAAAAACGGCGGGAGGAGGTTTGGGAGCGAGCCTTAAAAAGCCAGTCCAAAAAGGCCAACGTTTTCCAATCTTGGTCATGAGCGCCGCCGTTTGTTGCCTGCTCGTTTCTTTTGCCTGGTACGAATTTGCTGTGGTTCCGGCCAAGGCTCGGGCCGCGGCGATGCAGCAGCAGCTCAATGACGCTATCGCTGCTCAGAAAAAAGCTCAGGACGATCTGGCCAAGCAACAGGCCGATGAACTGGCGAAGCAAGCTGCCGTCCATGCCACCCTTATCGTTAATAGCAATCCCCCCGGTGCCATTGCGACCGTCGGGGATGTACACAAGCCAACACCTGCGACCTTTGACAATCTCGTCCCCGGTCACATTACCGTCAGCGTACAGCAGGATGGCTATGCGGATTATAAGCAGGATGTTCAAGTCACAGCCGATAAGTCGACAGATCTTGGAACAATCGTTTTGTCCCAGAAAATGGGAAATATTTCCGTCTCCAGCTCGCAGTCTGACGTGGAGTACAGCCTGACCGGCCCGGGCAATTACTCGCATCAAGGAAAAGTTCCGGATGTCCTGGAAAAGCTCCCGATCGGTGAATACCAACTAACCGCATGGCAGCATGACTGGAAACTGCCGCCGGTGAATGTTGCGGTCCACGACCAGGAAACGGTCAGCAAGGAAATTAAGTTTCCCTATGGCAACTTGACGATCACCTCGGTGCCCTCTGGTGCCACGATTCGTCAGGATCATACGGTCCTGGGCAAGACCCCGTTTTCACTCAACAACATTCGTCCTACGGACTTTAGTCTTTCCATCGATCTTCCCCCTTACAACATCGAGCATTTTACCGTTCACGTTCCGGAATCTGGAAACATCAACAAAGCCATCACGCTGCAGCAAGGCAAGGATTTCATCGCTGCAAGTGGCATTCCCATGGTCTGGATTCCAGACGGCAATTTCTGGGCAGGAAAGTATCTCGTGCGGCAAAGTGATTTTGAAACCGTTGCCGGATATAATCCCAGCTTCTTTCGCCGTTCCAATCGACCGGTGGAGCAGATTTCCTGGGATGCCGCCACGGCGTTCTGCGAGAAGCTCAACGCCTACGAACGCGCGAAGGGCAAGCTGCCGGCGGGATACCATTATGCGTTACCCACGGAATCCCAGTGGAGCGCCTTTTCCGCGGACGCCGATATCAACCAGGCCCCCATGTCGCGGACCAATACGCTGACTTCAACCCAGGAAGTGGGAGCGTCCGAGCCGAATAAATACGGCCTTTACGATACCATCGGTAATGTCTGGGAATGGTGCAGCGACAATTTTGATGACAAGGGCAACCACAGTCTGCGCGGCGGAAGCTGGCTTAGCTCCTCGGAAAACTTTCCCAATGCCGATACCCGCGAGGCCGGTGGCCCCAAGTACGCAGATCGCTTCACGGGCTTCCGCGTCGTCCTCGTCCCGAACTGATCGATCGGATTAAGGGTAAACGAAGAACCCCAGCACGACTAGCACAAGACCGAAAACCACTCCCGGCCAGGAGAACAGACGAAGGCGTTGGGGAGTTGCTGTGACGAAACCGATGGCATCGCGCCAAAGATGGGGGCTGTAAACGTAGACCATGCCCGCGATCACCCAGACATACGCCAGGATCGTCATCACATACCTCCAGGGGGTCTGGACCAGGAATGCGGCATCCAGAATCACGGAGGCGGCCAGAAGGAGCAGACAGCCCAAGCCGCGTGCCGCCAGAAAACCCGGTACAAAAATCACCACAAGAATGCCGCCAGCGGCCCATACCGCCATGAGCGTCGTGCGCACATTCGAAATCTCGCCCAAGTCCATGACCCCGGTCAGCACCACAAACCAGAGCGTTGCAGCCAGCATGAGGAACACGCCTAGTGGATAATTGCGCGGCAGGCTCTTGAGAATCGATATAAAACGGGCCGGTGCGAGCGCGGGCGGGAGATGTCCCGCGATGGCAAGCAGGCCAATAATAATGGCCGTCCATTTAAGGGAAACAAAGTAGGTCATGGGTAAAACAGGGGATGCGATCGACGAAAGCCTATCACCATGCCTGCTTTGGGGGGCGATGTAAATAAAACGTCTTTCCGTCCGGGTAACAAACAGCAATTAACTTGTTTGCCATGGTCGCTCCAGAATGCTCGCAGAAATGCGAGTTTTTTCATTCACAACGACTTTTTGTCTCAGCTCAAACGCTTGTGATTCAAACCAAGTTTACGATGTGCTGCGTAAAGAACGACCAGGCCAAACAGAAGCAGGAAAACCTGCGAGGGTTCGGGCACGGCCGTGATGCTATTTATATTAACTTGAAACATCTGGCTGTTATTGCCGACGAGCTGGGGGCTCGGTGTGAATGAGATCGTTTGGGTGGGGTTTAAATTGAATGAACCGTTGGAAATGGTAAGTGTGCCCGAAGTATCCAAGCTTTGGCTAGGAGAGATCGTTGTGTTTCCAAGAAGGAAGGTGCCGGTCGATTGAGAGCTTAGGGTGATTTGTCCGTACATTGTCGGGGAACCGAGGCCTGATTGGCTGCCAATCAAAATAGTGCCGGAATTAACGATGGTGCTCCCATCATAGAGTGATGCCCCACTTAACGTCACACCCGAGGAAGTCTGACCACCGGTGTTGAAGGTCAGCCCGCCCGCAGACGATTGACCGCCGCTATTAACGGTCAGTGTTGCCCCGGAGGACGATTGACCACCGCTGCTAATGGTCAGCGACCCACCTGCCGGCGGCGAAGGAGCGTTGTGAGGAGCAGGCGATCCACTAACCGGCGGCGGCGGAGTGGTGTGAACCGGCGGCGGCGGAGCGACATGGTTGCTTTGAGATCCACCGCTCGGAGCAGATAGAGCATTGCTTCCCAAGCCGACGCACAGAAAAAGGGTTACGACGATAAGTTTCATTCAAAAAGATTCTTAGAGCGCAGATATAACAACGCAATGGTAATTCATTGTCAGAAAATAATGTCACGCGAACGTTACTTTCTGCCGCCAAAGACAGCGAAACGGTAGTACTTGAACCAGCAATCCACGCTCTGAAAGCCTGCCGAACGAAGCCACTGGAGATTGTCGTCCAGCGTGGCGTTGTGATCTTCCTTGATCCGCTCCAGCGCGGCCTGGATGCGCTCTTCCGGCAGACCTGCGGCCCTCATGCTGTCCACCCAGTGTTTTTGATAAGACTCCTCGAGTTCAGGGGTCGGGCCGAGCACCTGTTCGGAATGGAGAAAAACGCCTCCCGGCTTCAGGGCGCGATGGATCTTTGCATAAACGGCCTGCTTGTCCTCATTGCTCAGGTGATGGATCGAGAGAGCGGAGACAATGACGTCATAGGTTTCGACGCAGATGATGTTGCGGCTATCAATGACGCGAAATTCATACCGGTTGCTGCCCTGGAAACGGTCGCGCGCCACGTCGAGCATCTTCTCGGCGATATCGGTGAGAAGGAACGTCGCATTCGGAAATTGTCTGCCCACAAACGAGGAAACGAGGCCCGTGCCCGCCCCAAGATCGAGAACACGAATCGGCGCATCGGAAGGGAAAGGAATCTGGCGCAGGAGCGTCCCGTAAAAGAGATCGAAGCAGGGAATCAGTTGGGGCCGCTCCCTGTCGTAAACCTGCGCGCAGGCGTCAAAGATATCGCGGATTTTCATGGGTTCTTATATTGATTCCTTGAGCCAAGCGTGAAGCCGAACAGTTCCTTCGACAAGCTCAGGATGACGGAGGTAGAAAAACAAAAAGCGCGAGCAGGTTTCCCCGCTCGCGCTTTTCTGAAAGGACCGTCGCACGGAGTGCGACGGCTATCTTGATTACTTGGTCTTCTTGCTTTCGCCGGGGCGGTAGTCCTCTTCGGCGCGGTCGAAGGCGGCTTCCATCGAGCTGAGCTCTTCGCCCGGCTTGAGGGCCTCGTAGTTTTCCTTCTCGCGCTCGATCTGCTCGGGCGTGTAGTCGGCGGCCTTGATGGAGAGACCGATGCGGCGCTCCGTCTTGTCCACCTTGATGACGCGGGCCGAGACATCCTGACCGATCTTGAGCACTTCCTTGACCTTCTCGACGCGATCGTTGCTGATCTGCGAGATGTGCACCAGGCCGTCGATTTCATCGGCGAGCTGGATGAAGGCGCCAAAGCTGGCCACCTTGCTGACCTTGCCGGTGACGAGATCGCCAATCTTGTAGCGTTCCTCGATCGACTTCCACGGATCATCGGAGAGATGTTTCAGGCTCAGCGAAATGCGCTGGTTGGCCTTGTCGATCTCGAGCACCTCGGCTTCGATGTCGTCGCCCTTCTTCAACATTTCGGAAGGATGATTGATCTTGCGGGTCCAGGAGAGATCGGAGACGTGGATCATGCCGTCGATGCCTTCTTCCAATTCCACAAACGCGCCGTAAGCGGTGAGGTTGCGGACCTTGCCCTTGACGCGAGTGCCGGTCGGGTACTTGCCCGTGACGACTTCCCAAGGATTGGTGTCGAGCTGGCGGACGCTGAGGGAGACCTTCTGGTCTTCCTTGCTGACGCCGAGGACGATGGCTTCCAGTTCTTGGCCCTGCGTGAGGACATCGGCGGGACGCGCAATGCGCTTGGTCCAGCTGAGCTCGGAAACGTGGACGAGGCCTTCGATCCCCGGTTCCAGTTCCACGAACGCGCCGTACGGTACGAGGTTGGTGACCTTGCCCTTGACCTTGAGATTGACCGGGTATTTCTCGGCGATCTTGTCCCAGGGATTGTCGGTCTTCTGCTTCAAGCCGAGAGAAACACGTTCCTTCTCGCGATCGATATCGAGCACAAGGACTTCGATTTCCTGGCCCACCTTGAGCATCTCGCTCGGGTGGTTGAGGCGACTCCAGCTCATGTCGGTGATGTGCAGCAAACCGTCGAGGCCGTCGAGGTCGATGAACGCACCGAAGTCGGTGATGTTCTTGACGATACCCTTGACCGTACCGCCCTTCTCGATGCCACCGAGCAGCTTCGAGCGTTTCTCCGCGCGTTCGGCTTCAATGAGCTCGCGGCGGGAGAGAACGACGTTCTTGCGTTCTTCGTTCAGCTTGACGATTTTGCACTCGAGGGTCTTGCCTTCGTAAACGCGCAGGTCCTTCGGGGCGATGATATCGACCTGGGAACCGGGGAGGAACGCCTCAACGCCCACATTGAGCATGAGACCGCCCTTGACCACGGCTTTCACCTTGCCGGTGATAAGTCCGCCGTTGTTGAAAATCTGGACAATCTTTTCCCAGTTCTGCTTTTGGGCGGCCTTCTCCTTGGAGAGGACGACCATGCCTTCGTCGTTTTCGAGGCGCTCGAGGAGCACTTCGACTTCGGAACCGACTTCGAGATTTTCGTCGTCCTCGAATTCGCTCAGGCTGATGACACCCTCGGACTTGTAGCCGATGTCGACGAGGATTTCATTGGTACGTTTTTGCAGGACGCGTCCCTTGACGATACTGCCTTCGGCAAACGACTTCATCGTTTTGCCCAACAATTCTTGCATGGTTGCACTCATGGGATCAAAAAGCGCCTTTCAGCGCGTGCTGTCTACCCGGCGGTAACGGTGCCGGGCCGGATCGTCACTATAACGACCAACTTTCTAGACAAAAAAACCGCCATAACCTTGGCGGAAGAGGGTTAAGGTTACCTTTAGCGCCACCAAGCCATAGGACCCGGTTATCAAGCGCGAATGAATATTAAGGCAGAAAGCTCCAGAGGGGCAAGCTTTTGTTCAGAGGAGGCTGGGTATGGCTAATTCTGAAAGGGAGTTCGGGCCATGTCCATCTTTGCGCAACCTACAAAATTGGCGCAGATCAGAAGGATAAGACTGAGCATCAAAAGCAAAAAAACACGCATCGTTTTCGCGTTTGAAGTAAGTATTAAATGAAGGATGTACGTCGCATAGGCCAGAATGGTCATAAGGTTGTCCGACCAATTCTGTATTGTGTCCGCTCGATTGCCGATAAATAGGCCGACAACCCAAATGAAGAGCTGCGAATAGACGCAACCTAGCCCAGTCGGAAAAAGGAAGAAAAAGACGATGCAGCAGTACTGAAAGCTTCCGACAAGATAAATACTCCACCACCAGGAAAGTCGGACTTTGCGAGACGGGGCCGGGGTTTCGTCAGACGGTTTTCCAGCTTCAACAGCCACGGAAAAACTTAGTGTCTAGGGTGGGGTTTGACGAGAAGGTATTCACAGGAACTCTTTCCGCTTGAAAATCCCCAAGACTCGGCCAATTGTCAGGCTGGCTATCGCCCAAGTCGCCATAAGGAGAATACATGAGCATTATCAAAGATGACGTTTCGTCGGTCGTGAAGGGTTCGCTCAGCTGGGTTGGTGAATTCAAGCAATTCATCTCGCGTGGTAATGTGGTCGATCTCGCGGTCGGCGTGATTATTGGCGCGGCGTTTGGCCAGATCACCACGTCATTGGTTAAGGACGTGATTATGCCGCCCATTGGCTATTTCACCAGCGGGCTCGATTTCTCCACCATCAAATATGTGATCCATGCCAAGGTGGTTGATCCACAGGATGCGACCAAAGTTCTTTCGCCGGAAATCGCCATCGGGTATGGGGCTTTCCTGAATACGATCATCAATTTCCTGATCGTTTCGTTTGCCGTCTTCTGGCTGGTCAAGGTCATCAGTACGCTCAAGCGCAAGGAGGCGGAAAAGCCCTCCGCTCCTCCCGCGCCCAGTGCGGAGGAAAAGCTCCTGACGGAGATCCGCGACCTGCTCGCCAAGAAGTCCTAGTTCTTGGCGGCACCCGCCGCCGCCAGCATTTCCGGCGTGCACTTGACCTTGAGGACCTTCTCGAGGCTCTCGATGATCGCATTCTGTAATTCAGGATCGGAAATGATGCGGTCATCCTGAAAGCGGAGCGAGGTAATGCCGTTTCGTTTCAACAACGGGGTTCCGATTCCCATGAACACCTGGTAGGTGGCGAAGTGTCCCGCAGTCGGATCGGAATTATTGTGATTAAGAATGAACTGGATGACGGCTTGGAGGCTCATGGATTGGGAGGGTTTCTGAAGGGGACTGAACGCAGGAACGGCTTTTTCTTTCGGAAGGGGATGGGAGGATGAATTCAGGGGTGGCTCGGCGGTCGCAAGATACTCCTGAAAAGTTTGCGTGCCATTGCCGGGCTGGGCCCGATCTACGGTGGAGCGGGCGAAGTCCTCAAGAGACAAGCTGGTTTCCGTAAGCAATCCGATGGAGGATAGATGCTTTACGATCAATTCCCCTTCTGCCGGCGAGAGATCGAGTCGTTCTTGAATTTGACCGATATTCGTCCGGCCATCGCAGCAAAGGAGAAACCTCCATTCGTTGCCTAAAAGCTGCAGGGTTACGGGCAGTTGCTGAAGCGACCAGGTATTGTGGAACGTCTTTGAGTTATTCATCTCAAGCCTTTGCGTTTCCTGTAAGTCCGATGACGAGGTAGGACTCCATATCCTTCCAGAGAAAGGGCATGACAAAAGTCGATGGCGGTAATGGCAACGAACCTGTGTCCCCGGCGGTCAGGCTTTTCGGAACCGAGATGGTCCAGTCGGCCCCGAAAGCGCGACTGGCGTTTCCCGCGAGGACATTTGACAATTCCCGGCACATGTCCAGGCGGGTCTGGTCATTGATTTCGGGTTCGTGGTGCTCCGACAGCAGGGCCTCCAGTAATCCACGGGATGTGCTGATATAAAGGCAGCCGGAATAAGCGCCGCTGATGAACACCACGCTCGTAAAATCGAGAAAAGCAGCTGAATCGAACCTGAGATAAGCTTCTTTGAGGACAGGAGGCGGGATTTCCGGTGCCACTTTTGCAAATTACCTCGAGCTGCTT
>Ga0207703_10003954_pt1 | contig 12284 bp, 24 predicted proteins | sample KBSSwiS12_FD_184304 | JGI IMG/M metagenome (GOLD analysis project Ga0207703, IMG submission 184304) | Switchgrass rhizosphere microbial communities from Kellogg Biological Station, Michigan, USA - KBS Switchgrass S1-2 (SPAdes) (version 2) | ecosystem: Host-associated > Plants > Roots >... | reverse complement strand
GTCATCCTGGTGACACGGGGCGACTATCAGCTCTACGAGCGACTCCGCCGCAAGTGGTACTACAACCTCGGTGGGGCGCGCCGGCTCGCTCAAGGTCCGGGAGTGGTCAAGGGCGCGCTGTGCGAGCTGATCAAATACGCGGCCACGGCGACGGTCACCAAGTCACAAGATAAGGCCGCCAAAGCCGCCACGCTGCGCGATGGCACTCCGCGTGAGCCGCCGCCGCCGATGTTGCAGTGGAGCGGCGCGGAGCTGCTCGAGTGGCTGCGCGCCATGCGTGGCTTCCGCCGCACCCGCACCTACGGGTGTTTGTTCCGGCTGAAGAAGCCGAAGCCCGAGGACCTGGGCCAGGTCATTTGGTTGGGTCGCGGCGAGCACGACGGCAGTCGCTACGTGTGGTGCTCGGCTCTTCTTAAGTCCATAACGGAGGATAAGTCGCTGGGCATCACGGGTCCGGCGGCCTATATCGCACTGCTGCGAGGCCTCGCGCTGCCCGGTTTGCGTGGTGCTGGGTCACTCGGAGACCAAATTCCGCGTGACGCGCTCCACAGATCTCTCGAAGCGCTCCAGAAAATGTGAAATCGAGCACTGCTCGAGGCCCCGCCATCCGCCGATGCTCCGCCGGGTGAGCACTCCCCAACCCACACGCGATCGCAGCAACGATGATCCCCTGGTCAACACGTGCCGCCAGATCCGCAAGCTGTTGGGTTCCGCGAAGCCATCCCCCGCGCTTCGCATCGCGGCTCCTCAGGTCGCCGATGCGCTCCCTTTGGTGCAGGCTCTGGTGCTGGGCATTGAGGACCTGGCCGACCGTCAGACGCTGATCGAGGCTCAGTTCCGCCGCACTCTGGCGACGATCCGCCAACCCTAGGAAAACAAAGATGCGAGAGCTGTATCTGGTTGCCTGTGGCCTGATCATCGGTCTGAGTGTTCGTGACTGGTGGAACCGGGAGCGGGATCGCATCGCCTGGGACGCAGCAGAACATGCGGCCGAGTCTGTCGAGCACCGCGCGGCATTCCGCAAGGCGCATCCCGAGGCCGTCGAGCCGCAGCCGGCGTGAAGGTCAAAAACCAACCTGTCGGAACGGTCGAGTGTGACCGGAAAGGGTGCTCGGAGACGTGCAAGGTGTATCGGTTCCGGCCGCGCACTGAAGGCCGGCGCACCGTCTTCACCGACAAGTACTACTTCGAGTGTCCGAAACACGGCCGCATCGGTGCGGACGGCAATCCAACAGTGACAGAGTACGTGCTGTGCAACGCAAAGATGGAATCCGCGGCGCCAACGGGCGGTTCGCAAAAAAATCCGGCGCCGGCGAGGACGCCGGCGCCAACGCCGGCGTCGGGGAGCTCGTCGGGGGGTGGCAATGCCGATGCGGGGAACCAACCTGCGCGTACTGCAGCCCGAAAATCAGCATGGCGCACCCTGATCGACCTGGACTAGCGGCCGTGGACACCGTCGCCGATCTGGAGCGGGAAGTTCACGTGGCCGTCGCCTCGGCGCCGATCGAGCCGACCGACCCTCTACACAGCGAGCTGCCGCAGACGGCAGATCCGGCGGGACCTTCTCCGGAGGAGGTCCTGACCGGATACACCATGATCTGCACGGAGCTGATCGACTCCGGCTGCAACGCGCTAATCCCGGCCTGGAAGGTCACCGCTCCCGAGGTCTCGAAGCTCAGCACCGCGTGCGCCAAAGCGCTGATGCTGTGGTTTCCGGACATGATCATCCCTCCAAAGTACCTGGCCCTACTGACGATTGCGGGAGTTGGTTTTGAAATCGCCCAAGCGCGCAAGGAACCCTCCGGCGGATATCGGCCGGCACGACTCCCGGAACGCGCACCGCAAAACGACCAGGCCGGCGCCGCCGCTCCGGCGCACTAGAGACGGCGCGGCCGTCCTGGTCGTCGGCGCCTCGGGTTCCGGAAAAACCGCGTGGACACTCCGGCAAATTCCGGCCGGCGCTCCGGTCCTGGTCTGGGACTGCACCACGGAGTGGGGCGGCCGGCTTAACCTGATCGTCTGCCGCTCGGCGCAGCACCTTGCAGAGCTGATCATCGCCGACATGCGAGGCGAGCTGACGTACCCGTTTCGCGTCGGCTGCTCCTGGCCGGTCACGGCGGAACACTTCGAGGCCTTCTGCAAACTCGCCTGGGTTTGGATCCGCTCCCGGCGCGGCAATCACCTGGTGATCGAGGAACTGGCCGATGTGACCTCGCCGGCGAAAGCGCCGGCCGCGTGGGGGGAAATCTGCCGCAAGAATCGCTACCGAGGCGGGCGCGTGTTCGCTCTGACACAACGGCCGGCCGAGAGTGACAAGACTATCTTGGGTAACTGCGCCGTGATCCACTGCGGCCGCATGAACACGGCGCGCGACCGGCGCTACATGGCCGAGTGCCTGGACGTCCCCCTCGAGGACGTGACGGGGCTGCAGGACCTCGAGTACATCGAGCGGGATATGCGTACGCATGCCGTGCGGCGCGGTGTGGTGCAGTTCACGCGCCAAACGTGAACTAGTCCTCAAAACTAACTCGTTGGTTCCGGAACTCCCCGGCGAGGCCTTCCGGTCGTTCCGGAACGCCCTCTAGCGTGAGCCGTGTTTGTCACACAACACTGAGGCTCACATGAAAGGCTATCTCGTCACCGGTCTCGTCGCTGTCGTCGCCATCGCGCTCGTTTTCCGCGTCCCTGCGGTGCGTGCGGCCGTCGTCGGCGCCTGATCACCCGCAACCCAACCCTCGAAGGTCACCAACATGCAATTCATCCGTCACGGCGAGCCGTTTCAGAACGTGGTCGCCAGCTCGCGCGCTGTCGCGTCCTCGAAACTCGTGCTCGGCAACGTGATTGAGCGATTCTTCCTGGTGCTCGGCGGCGGCAACAATATCGCCAACGTCTCGGCGATCAGGGTGCGGCTGAACGGCAAAGTGACCTTCGGGGATATCAGCGGGAGTAACCTCAACCTCCTGCAGCGCTACATCACTCTGAACAACACGGCCGGCTTCCTAACGGTTGACTTCACTGAGCCCACCAGTCGCAGTATCCACGGCCAATTGCTGGGGGCGATCGTGACCAACGCGGCCGGCGTCACAGACTTCACCGTCGAGACCGACCTCGGCGCCGGCGTCGCTCCCACACAGGATTGGTGGGTGCAGTTGCGCTCGCCGTTGGCCTTGTCGCCGGCGGCTGGCTTCGATCCGGCCACCTTGCCGCTGATCCGCGCACTGATTCCCACGACCATCGTTGCCACGTCTGCCGCTGAATTCCAGGCAGACGTTAACTACGGCAGCTCGGGCAACTCGCTGATCAAGCGACTGATCATCTTTTCGACCGTGCTCACCTCACTGCGCATCAAGCGTGACTCCCTCGACGTGTTCGAGAGTGTGGCGACCGCGCTGAACAGCTACATCGAGCTGGACTACGGTCGCGTTGCACAGGCCAACATGTACGTGTGGGACCCCCTGATGGACGGCGACCAAAGCGACGCCTATCCGACGAGACGGCCAGACGGCACGCCCTCGAACTATCAGTTCCTCTTCACGCAGTCCGGCGCCGGGACGCACACGTGCTTCACCGACGTCTACTCGACGCTGGGCAGTCTGTAATTCAAACCGCAGGCCAGGGCGCGTAAAGCGCGCCTCTGGGCCAGCTCGAGGTGGGCTCACATGCCAAGCGGCTACGGTAACGACAACACGGCGCAGGACGATTCGAGCGGCAGTTCCGCCGGCCAGATCGCCGGCGCCATCGCGCAAATCTTCTCGACCGGTGTCACCGCGTACACCGACAGTCAGGCGATTCAGCGCGGCTACCAGATCAACGACCCGCGTTACTACCAGTCCGGCTATCCGGCGGGCGTGGGTGTGCAGTATGGAGCGACGCCGGCCGGCGCCGGCGTCGCATTGCAAGCGAGCGGGAATAAAACACTGCTCCTGGTGCTGCTCGCCGTCGCGGCCGTCTTTCTGCTGAAGAAGTAGGGCCACCGTGGCCTACGATTACAGCAGCCTCTACGGTTCCCTCGGGAGCTACTTCGGTACCTCCGGCGGCACGGGCTCGCCTGGTAAATCCGGCGGCGCAGGGTACTCGAACGACCAGACCGTTGGCGGCAGTGGCTCCGGCGACCGTGAGAGTCAGTCCGCTCAATCCGGCTCCGGGTGGATCTCCGCCGCAGCGACCAGCAGCGAGACCGACAAGTCAAACTTCTCGACGCCGTTCACGCAAGGGTTCGGCGGTATCACCAACAATCAGATCATTCAGAGTCCCGGCGCCACGAACAACGCCGCCACTCAACCGATCACGGCTCCGCCCGTCAGCACCGCTCTCGGCGGTCTCGGCGGGGGACTCGATGTGACGACCCTAGTCGTCATTGCTCTCCTGGCTGTCCTGGTTCTACGCAGGTAACTCAACATGGCAATCTTCCCGACCAAAACAAAACCCATCGGACGATTCGTCAAAGCTCCGGCCGTGGGGACTGCGCGCCAGGCCGGCGCGGTGCATCCCCATACGCACTCGATGCTGGCGCAGGCCTCGCGCGTCCCACGGCTCGCCAACATTGCCAGCGTTCAGGCGCATCTGAAGGCGCACGCGGGCGTGGTCGGTGCTGCACACGGCTCGAAAGGCGGCGGGAAGCGGTAATGGGCCTGCTCTCCGGACTGTTCGGTAGCTCGTCTCATTCGCAGACGACTCAGAGCACGTCCACAGTCACAAATACCCAGCTCGCCGGCGGGAACATTTCCGGCCCGGCGATCTATGGGAGCGACAATGTCCGAGTCAACATTACCGACGGCGGAGCGATTCAATCGGCGACCGATGTAGGCCTCGCGGCGTTGCAGCTCGGCGCTGCCGCGACGGCTGCAGGCGATGAGGTGGCCGTGGCCGGCCTCGCGCACGCACAGGACGCCTACACCAGCTCGCTTGCGCTGGTCGGGGACGTGACGCGCAACTCACTCAACACGAATTACGGCATCGCGCATGACGCCATCGATTCGGTGTCCACGTTCGCAGGCAACGCGCTGGACAAGGTAAGTCGATTCGCAAGCTCGGCGCTCGACTCGAACACATACATCGCCGGAAAGGCATTGGACGCGACCTCTCAGGCCTATTCCGATTCGCTGCTCTCGTCCAACAATGCCAACGCGAAGGCCTTGACGGCGGTCGAGGATATCGCCGCGCAAGTCTCTCAATCGAGTCAACAGGTCACAGACCAGACTGTTACAAAGATCATTTGGGCGCTCGTAATCGGCGCCACAGCGATCGTGGTCGTACCGAGGCTGAAATGACTAGCGAGGTCTTAACACAAGCGGTCGGCGCCGGCGCCACGGTCACATTCGGCCGGGGGCGGATCTTTAATCTGCTCCAGGCCTCATCGCCCGTGAGCGTCACCCTCGAGGCCAAAAGCGTGCGCGGTGGGCAGACGAACATTCGCAAGTTCGTCAACATCCCGGCCGGCTCGAAGTTCACCGCGGCTCGCGGGGAGGAGTGGACCTTCCTGCGTCTCACCAGCGCGCTAGCTCAGAATGTCACCATGTTCGTCGGCGACGACGACATGAGTTTTAACAACGCCGTGACGGTGAGCGGCGTCGCGGTCGTATCGATCACTCCCAGCTCGGCGATCAATGCGCCTACACAGAGCAGCATCAACGCGGCGACGACTGACACGGCTACTCTCCCGGCCAATCTGTCGCGCAAGCGCGTCACCGTCGGCAATCTCTCGACCTCGCCGAACTCAATCCGTGTCAGTGCGGACGGCGCTACTAACAAGGGTGTCGAGTTGCAGCCCGGCACCTTTGCAGAATTCGACACTACGGCTGCTCTCGGTATCCGAAACGACGGCGCGGCCGCGTGTACCTGGTACTTCTTCGAGGAAAGCTGATGCTGACACTACTTCGCAAGCGCGCTGGCCTGGTCCTTGTCGGTCTGATCGCCGCGTGTGCGCCGCTCCTGATGGCGCCCAGCGGCGGTATTCCGTCGATACTCAATCTGCAGGGATTGACCGTCAACTCAACGGCCGGCCGTACGTGTCCGTCCAATGGCGGGAGCAACACGACAAGCTCGTGTCACACGACCACCGTCTCAGGTCACGGTAACTGGGCAGCGGTCGTCTCGCCGCAGGGCGGCGCCGGTAACGAGCTGGGCTTGCTGGTCGATACAGGGGCTACCAGCAACTCGACCGATGTAGCGTTGCGGGTGTCGGCGGGTGGTGCCACGGCGATCAACGTCACAGGTGCCGGCTTCACCACCTTCGCTGGGAAGGCCAACGTCGTCAGTAATAACGGCAATGGGCCGATTCGAATCGCGAACGTGCTGATCAGCATGGCGGCGGGTGGCTGCTCCATCCTCAACGACCCGTTTGCTCAGGTTACGAGTTGCTCGCGCAGCTCGGCCGGCGTTTTCGTCGTGACGTGGAATGTCGCCTATTCCAACACTCCGAATTGCTTCGCTCAGATCCAGGGCGGCGCCGCACTTTTGTCGATGAGTGTCAATGCGGCGGGGACCGCGACTGTCACCGAACGGACGGCGGTTGGTGGGGCCGCTACTGATGTCTCAGATTCCGCCTACGTGACCTGCATCGGGAGTTGACCTGTGTGCGTACCCAGACCTTCATCCTTTTGGGCGCGCTCGCGGCAGCCGTTGGTATTTGGGTGTGGTCTCGTACCGCTCCCGGGAAGTCTGCCGTTGGTGCTCTCGCTGATTACGTGGGGGACCTGGTGAACGGCCCCCACGGTATCCGGAACAACAATCCGGGGAATATCAAGCGGACCAACATCAGGTGGGATGGCTCCATTCCGGCCGACCAGGTCCAGGCCGTCTTGGGTATTCCCTATGATCCGACCTTCGAGCAGTTCGTCTCACCGGACAAGGGCGTGCGCGCCATCGGTCACGTACTGCGGTCTAAGGCCTCGCGTGGTCTCACCACGGTTGATTCGATCATCCGCGACTATTCCGAGACCGACCAGGACGCCTATGTAGTGAACGTCGCGCGCGCGCTGGGCCTCGCGCCCGAGACGGGTGGGCAGTACCAAGATATCGATGTGACTGCGGTCCTGCCGACCTTCGCTACCGCGATCATTCAACAGGAGAACGGCGAGCAACCCTACCAGCTCTCCGACATTGCAAACTGGGTGTACTCATGAAGCTGTCACAGGTGGCCGTGTTGGCGGCAGTTGCGGTCGGCGGATACGTGGTAATCCGCAGCCTGCTGGGCTCGAATGTTGGCCCCGATTGGTTCCGAGGCTTGCTTACCGGCGATCGCTCCACGACGGACCCGTCCCAGATCGCACTCGATCGCGCGACACCGATCGTTGGCGCGGCGACCCTGATCAACCCTGTGCAGGCCTCTCCGAGTCTCCTGGCCTACAGCTACAAGCAAGCCGCGATCGATCTGCCGGCGCTGCTGCGCAGTGATGACCTGTTCACGCCCTCCGCCGGCGGGGGCTCCGCCGGCTCGTATCTCGAGAGTGGGACGCCTGGCACGGCCGCAGGCCCCTCGAGTGATCTATACCAGGCCTACGCCTAGCCAAAGGAACCCAACATGTCGTTGTTACATCGCAACCTGGTCGCCGCTGCGTTCCAGGAAATGCTAAAGAAAATCGAGCCGATCGCGGCCGAGACGGCCGAGGTCGTTCTCTCGGTCGTCGCTCCCAAGGTGGCGCCGATCGCCACTGCCGCCATTGAGGCCGTCGAGGCCGTCGCCGGCGCGACGACCTCGGACACCGTCGCCGCCGGCGTTGCGGCCGCGAGCGCACCCGCTCCGGTTGACACTCCGGTTGACAACAAAGCCGTGGTACCGGTGACGCCGGCGCCTAGCCAGGTGCAAGCCACGCTGCACGCCGTCGACGCGCTGGGAATGCAGCTCTCGACCATCGCCACGCAGCTCGCCGCGTTGCGCTCCAACCTGATCCAGTGAAATTCCTGAGCACAACGGCGGGGGGCTACACGCTGCTGGTCGCCGTTGGCGTCGTCGGCTTCCTGCTGATTCATCGAGCGCTCAAAAAGGACGTGACTGACACGGCGGACGCGCTTCAGCATCCCTTCGGCAAGGGATTCGATGATTGGATCAACGACAAAATCTTCGGTACCAGCAGCACTCCGGCGCCGGCGCCGGCGCCGCTCGACCCTAACTTCGGTCTCTCCGACCCTAATGGTGGCTGGTGAACGCACGCATCCAACACGACCCGACTCCCGACCCGCGCACGACTCCGCGCAGTGGCATTACCGGCTCGCACTGGTGGATCGTCGATTGTGAGGAGGTCGGTCGCACGGCTATCCCTGGAAGGGTGCTCGCGCACCAGGCCAAGGAGGTCTGTCGCGGCGTCGGTCTCAAGGTCCTGAAGGTCCGACCGGCCAACGTGAACGACGTTGGCGACCTGGTCGCTATCGAAAACTCGCGCCGGGAGCTGAAGGATGCGCAGTTGCGCATCGCGGTCGCTGCGGGCGCCATCCCCGGAGCACGGCTCAATGCCCAAACGTCGATTGCCACCGCGGACTAAGCGCGGACGCTTCCGTAAGCGCAAAAAATGAGGCGCGATACCGAGGCGGACCCCGGCTCGGTAACGTCTCTCCTGAAGCGAGTCGACCCGGCCTGGTGGTGGCTCCGCGAGAATTTCAAAATCCCCTCGGTGCTCACGATCGTAGGCATCATCGGCGCTGCGGGTGGCTGGCTTCTGCACGAGCATCTGGTGTTGGTCAAGCTCAGCGAGCGGCCGGATCTGGCTCCCGCAATGGCGGGCCTGGCCACGCGGCTCGATGCGGATGAGAAAGCCTGGGCCGATCACAACGGACGAATCGAAGGCCTCGAGCGCTGGCAGGATCGAGTGACCAACGTCGCCGAATCGCCGCCGCGCCGGCGTAGTACGTCGAAGCGCTATTAGGCCGCGTCCATCTCAGCCGGATCGACAAAACGCTGTTCGATCCAATCAGCCTGTTGGATGCAACGCTGTCGGGCCTGGTACGCGGCGACCTGGGCATGCATGAAGGGTATGGAGCGGATCTCGCCCGGGGTGAATTCCCACCCCTCGGGGCTCACCAGCTTGTTGCCTCGGATGCTCCAGCCGTCCCACTGGCGTGCGATGGCGCCGAGCTGCCCCTCAACACACAGCCGGATCAGGAGTCCTAAAACTCGCGGGTATCGGCGGGTTCGCTTCCAGCGTTTGGCCGTCGTTAGATGGGCGCCGGTGAGAGCACGAAGCACCTCGACAGGAACCCCGTAGAGCGGATCCGTGCCCATGGTGCGATGCGTATCGGCAGCGAGACCAAGGTCTTGAGCCTGAGCCACCAAGACAGCTTACGCCGTGAGTTACCATAATCCTTATTGATGGTCGCAGCACTCGGATCCGCCGCTCTAACCTGTTGAGCGGGTAGGGCTCCGAAACCAACACCAACAAGACCCACGAGCAAAATGCTCGCGGTGCTACGGAACCGCTCCCCGATCCGCCGCCAGACCTTCCGCAGTTCTGCATCCTGCTCCCGGTCCGCCTCGAGGCAGGCAAGGACGTACTCGGCAGGTTCGTGGAGCAGCTCTGCGATCCGCGTCGCAAACCTACGATCGATGGTGGTCCGGCCCCGCTTCCAGTTCTTCACTGTGCTCTCGCTGGCGTCGAGCACGTCCTGCAGCTTCCACCAGCTCACTCCCTGCGCAGCGCGTACGCGCTCCAGAAGCTCTACAGACGTCTCAAGTTTCATAGCCTCACCAATCGATCCCGTGACCGATCGCACGGTACGCGGCCCCAGGTAGCCCCACAACCCGGCAATCCCCTTGACCCGGTCAACCGGGTTACCCCATGATCTGGGCCGGGGTGGTTCCCCACCTGCTTCGTCACAAGGCCATAGGCTCCAGACAGGGCGAGGTCGGGGAATACCACATCCAGGGGAGCCGCCCCCTTCGCGGCCGCTCGAGTGGTATCGAGCAGATCTGGAGTAACCCACCATGGAAGCGACCCCGTTCGCTATAGCCAGCACTCAAGCCGGCGATCGCACTCTCGATCAGCAGATCGATTACGTGCAAAAAAGCCTCGATCTGTTCCGCGTCGACGCGACCCTTCAGGAGCTGGAGTCGTGCGGATCGCGTAATCAGACCTTGCTCGAGTGGTACCGCGGCCGGCGCGCGTATCTGGCTGAGGAGCTGGGCCTGTGAGTACCGTCACCGTCACCCTCAATCTGGACCCGGCATGCGCCGCCGGCCTCAAACGCTTCGCCGATAAGATTACCCACGGCGACGCAATGGCCGTCCTCTATCCGCACCGTCCCAAGGCGCTGCGCGACGAGCAGGCCTACCAGATCATCCAGGCATTCGAGGTGATCACGCGTGCTCTGGTCGATGCGCGCATCAGCGACTTCCCCTGGATCGAGACAGGGCAACCTTGACAGCCCCGGAGGCCCTCACTCCCGCCGCTCCACCGGCTCGAGTGCCGGCCTCCACCATCCGCGCCGTCCGCATCTTCCACGGGTTCACCCCCGAGCAATTCGCTGACGTGTTCGAGGTCAGCGTGCGGACCGTTTTCCGCTGGGAGAGCGACGGCGTGGACCCGATGAGCCTGAAGCTCGACCCCAACGCTCACCCGAATGCGGGGCCGGAATGGCGCCGCAAATACCTGATCTGGCTGCTCGATCGGTACCAGCAGCTCCGCGTCACTGACAACCCGAAAACAACAAGGGGATCGCTCATGAACGAAGCCTCACTCTGGGTCCTGTGCGTGATGCTGGAGCGAACGGCGGACGTGCCGTGGAAGGTGTGCCAGGTCGAGCCGTCGCACGCGAAGTGCACCGGCGACCTGCGCGACTGGATCGACCGCGGTTACGCCTGGGAGCGCCGCAGCGGGCTGGGGAAGGCGGTGCTCGCAACGTGTGAGCCCTTGCCACCGGCCGGCAAGGACCACCGCTCATGAGCGTGCGCATGCTCGGGGAGGCCTTCCGATCGGTGGACTCCATCGCGCGCCTCGCGGAAGCCTGGGACGGCACCGGCCGACATGCCCTAACAGGCCCCGAGCAACGTTCGCTCCTCGAGCTGGGCTTTCTGCCGGCCAGTCTCTGGCGTGTGCCCTGGTCGCACCTCCACGAAGAACAGCGCCAGCGTCTGATTGTCGCCGCGCGCAAGGCTGTTGAGTTCGGTCGGCACTGCGCCTGGGTGTTCGGGGAGGGGCAGGGCGCATGATGGGTAAACGGGTACGCTGGCGCACCTCCGTCTGGTTCGTCTGCCGATTTGCCCTCCACGTGTTGTTGGGCGGAAGAGTTGTCGTCTGGAACGAGGGGCAACGGGTCCTGCTGGAATTGTGGGAGACGGACCCATGAGCCCACCGTTCTACGATGGTTGCCCAATGTGTGACGGCAGCGGGGAGTACATACCTTTTTGACCGCCGCCCCAGAATCCCTCGCGATCTCCACTGAAGGCCTCTCCCTCGAGGAGCTGGAGCAACTCGCCCTCGCTGCCGTACCCGAATTGCCGAGCGCCGCCCCCTCCGAGTCTCAGGACGTGACCGGCGTAGAGGAGGGGGCGGCGCGGCGGCGGGAGCCGCTCGATATTCAACGCGAGCGGCGCGAGTACTACCGTCAACTGCAGATGGTCGAGAGTGTTGAATTCGGCTCGGTGTTCCACCATCAGGACACCGGCGAGGTGGAGTCCTACGCGCATTGGGCGCCCACCGCCCTCGAGGCCCAGGAGCAACTCGAGCTGGCACTACCGGGTATGTCCGTCCGACAGGCCACGCGCAAGGCCCTCGCCGATGTGCTGGAGCAACGCGCGCTGCCCGAGGCGCGCCAACAACAACAAACCGTCAAATACGTGTTGGATGTGGTCGAGCGGCTTCGCCGCGCGCGCCACACGTTCACCTGGGGATACTCGCTTGCGAAAGGCAAATCCGTTGTGCTCTGGGACGAGAAGGCAGGCCTTTCTCGCCTTTGTCCGGACGATGCACGCGAGGAGACGCAGAGGCTCGCGCGGCGCGTGTTGGATCCGCTCGAGGCGCTACAGGCGGATGGTCACGCGCTCCACTACGTTGTCTTCACTACTCCCAACGCACCCGCCGGTGGACTGCGGAAAGAAATGGTCTCGATCTGCAAACGCTTCCGCCGGCTCATCCTCCAGTCAGGGGAATTCCCCGAAATAAAGGGCGCGCTCTGTGTGTTGGAAGCGCCGCTCGGCAGCGCGCGCGATTGGAACGTGCACCTGAACGTCATCCTGGTGACACGGGGCGACTATCAGCTCTACGAGCGACTCCGCCGCAAGTGGTACTACAACCTCGGTGGGGCGCGCCGGCTCGCTCAAGGTCCGGGAGTGGTCAAGGGCGCGCTGTGCGAGC
>Ga0207703_10003945_pt1 | contig 12304 bp, 6 predicted proteins | sample KBSSwiS12_FD_184304 | JGI IMG/M metagenome (GOLD analysis project Ga0207703, IMG submission 184304) | Switchgrass rhizosphere microbial communities from Kellogg Biological Station, Michigan, USA - KBS Switchgrass S1-2 (SPAdes) (version 2) | ecosystem: Host-associated > Plants > Roots >... | reverse complement strand
TTCCGGACCGGTCTTGATGAATCCTTTGTCATCGAGCGCCACGCACCCGTCGAGCCAACCGGTATTCGGCACCGCCCCTGTCATCAGGAACACGTGGCGGAAGTTGTTCGTCTCGACCGCACCGGCCCGGTCGTCGCGCCACTGCACCCGTTCAAGATGCCCATTGCCTTCGAGCGCGACGATCTGCGTCCGGGTCTTCAGCTCGATCGCGGGGTTATCTTCGATCCGGCGAATGAGATAACGCGACATCGTATCGGCGAGCCCGTTCCCACGAACCAGCATGTGGACGCGCTTCGCGGTTTGCGCGAGAAAGACGGCGGCCTGGCCCGCCGAATTGCCGCCGCCGACCACGATGACGTCCTCGCCGACACACAGCTGCGCCTCCATCGGCATGGCGGCGTAGTACACCCCGGCGCCTTCGAACCGCGTCAGGTTCGCAAGCTCCGGCCGACGGTACTCAGCACCCGTTGCCAGGATCACCGCGCGCGCACGGACGCTCGATCCACCGCCAATCTGCACTTCATACGGTTGGCGGTCGCAGGCGAGTTGCGTCGCGCCTTTCGCGATCATGATCTGCGCGCCGAACTTGTGCGCCTGCGCGAACGCGCGTCCGGTCAGTTCCAATCCTGAAATGCCGTTCGGAAATCCCAGATAGTTTTCAATCTTGGAGCTCGAACCCGCCTGGCCGCCCGGCGAGTTCGATTCGAGAACCAGGACGCCGAGACCTTCCGTTGCGCCGTAGACGGCCGCCGCCAGCCCCGCCGGTCCCGCGCCGACAATCACCAGATCGCTCACACCCGTTTGATCGATCGCCTCGTTGAAACCCAGACACTCGGCGATCCTCGCGTTGGTCGGATTCCGCAGGACGGATTTGCCGCGGCAGATCAGCACCGGCACATCGGCGGCGGCCACGTGAAACTGATCGAGCAGCGCCTGCGCCTCGGCGTCCCGATCGAGGTCGATGTAGTGGAACGGGTGGCCGTTGCGCGTCAGAAACTCCTTCACTCGCAGCGTGCCGGCGCAATGGGTCGAGCCAATCACCAGGACATCGCCGAAGTCGCGGGCGATCAGCTCCTGGCGGCGCAGCATGAAGGCCCGCATGAGAATCTCGCTCAACTCGGGGTCTGTCTGGATCAGGGCAAGCAGTTGTTCCCGCTCGAGCTCAATCACTTCGCCGGGCTCGCTCACGCGCAGGCGGCCCATCGCCCTGCGACCGGTGATCATGATGGCCTCGCCGGAGAACTGGCCCGGCCCGTGGGCGACAATGAGAATCTCCGTCCCGTCGTCGTTTGGCCGCAAGGCTTGAATCTCGCCGCTGACGACGACGAAGAACGGAACGTCATGGTCGCCGACATCGACCAGGATCTCTCCGCCTGCGATGGTCCGGCGCCGCCCGCGTGCCGCGATGCGCGCCATCTGCGCGCTGGTCAGCGTCGGAAACAGCCGTTCCGCCTGCGAGGGCGAAGCGGGAGACAGCGGCAGGTGCGGATTGGAAGCGTTCACTGATCACCCCTCAAGGGCCCACGAGTCTGTTTCGAAATCAGGGCACAGGCTGATGGCTTATGGCTTATGGCTTCGCTGCGTTCATTTGATGTTTTGCCGTAAGCCTTCAGCCATGAGCCATATCCTTGAGCCGTGCTCTAAGCAGATCTAAGCATCCACGAGCCTATCGCTCAGCGCAAGCGCCCCTGAATTTGTAGCTGGTCAGCGCGTGGGGTTTGCCGTGCCGTCCGGCTGTTTTCGCGCCGGACACGACGCAAGGTCCCGGCCGGGATTCGAAAATGCTTCAGACCGGGATACTACTAGCGCGGATTATCCATGAATGGTGACCGACTCGGCCGATTCGCTTCGACCGTACGTAAACAATCCGGGCTAGCTCTTGAACATTCGGAGGTAGAAATCGTGAATTACGCGATGTACGTGGTCAAAGACGCTGGCCGAGCGGTGGGGGTGGTTTCCGCCATCGGGCCCGGCCTCGGCGTTCGGACCACGATCGTGCAGCTCAATCAGGCGATCGATCGACGGGCGGCTGCCGCCTTTCTGCGCGCTCCGGGCGTACTCGGGCGTCACGCCGTGATCGCGAAGCCGAATCAGCTCAGGCAGCGTTGGACGCTCATAACCAGCTGAGATTATTGCTTTCGCGTAGGCCGCGTCGACGCCGTGGCCGCGCCCGGAAATCAATTCTGTCAGCGCCGGCTGGTAGCCCAGCTGCCGCAGCTCTTTGACGTAATCGGTCGAGACCCCGTGACCGCGCGCGGCAATCAAGTCGTTGAGCGAAAGCCCCGAGTAGCCGAGCTCCCGCAGCCCGCGCGCGTACTGCGGATCGATGCCGTGGTCGCGTGCGTTGACGAGCTCGCCGAGGGTCAGCGGGCCATAGCCGAGCGCGCGCAAGCCGCGCACGTAGTCGGGATCGACGCCGTGGTCGCGTGCGCGCACGAAGTCCTCTGCGGCCAGTCCCGTGAGGCCCTCCGCCTGAAGATCGCGGATGAACCGGGAATCGACTCCGTGATCCCGCAGACGAATCAGCGCATCGACGGTGCCAGGGCGATAGCCGAGCGCCGACATCTCCCGGACGTAGTTCCTCGTAACGCCGTGCATCGCCGCATTCACCAGCTGTTCGAGGCTGGGGCGTGCGTACTTCTGCTCCGCCAGCTCGCCGATGAACGCGAAGCCGATATCGGCGCCGGCGAGCGCCTGCTGCTCGGCGAGCGTCGGCTTCGCAAACCCGCGCTTCGCCAGTTCCGCCGGAAACGTCGCGCTCGGGGCGAACGTGAACGTGCCGCCTCCGGCGCCCGAGCGCAGCGTCCCCTCGAAGTCGAACGTGCCCGCGTCGCGCTTGAGGCTGTAACGAACGGCTCCGCCGGGGCCGGACAATATTGCCGCGAGCCCTTCGATGCGATCGACCGGTATCGTCATGGAGTGCGACGAGTGTTCGCTGAGGCTGACGGTCAGCTGCGCGTTTCGTCCGTCCGCCGAGATTCGGAGCTGCCACGTGCCGGGCATCAGGGACGATGCCACTCGCTCCGGGGCGGGCGTCGACGTCACCCGCTGTCCGGTTGCGGACGCACGCGCGCTTGCCGGAACGGCAACCGGCGTGACGGCGGCGAGCGGCGCGACGACGGCGGCGGCGAGGCCGAACGCGGCGAGACGCCGGCCCGGCGCCGGTGTCGCGCGGCTGCGCGTGGCGTCGAGCATCGCCAGCATGCGTCCTTCGAGCTGGCGCGGGCGCGCCATGCTGACGACGAGCGCAGACGCCTGACAGCCGCCGAGCGAGTGCGCAATTTCGAGCAGGTGGCCGGCATACGCGCGCGGTTCGGTGCCCGACGCAATCACGCAGTCGTCGCATGCGAGCTCGCGCTCGACACGAAGCTGCCGCGCCATCAGCCACGTCCCCGGATGCGGCCAGTAGATGGCGACGGCGATTTCGGCGAGCCACTGCGTCAGGCAGTCGAACCGCACGACGTGCGCGAGCTCGTGCAGCAGCACGGCTCTGCGGCGATCGTCGTCCCACATCCCGGCCACCGACGGGATCACGATCGCCGGCTGCCAGATCCCCATCGTCATCGGCATCGTCTGTTCGCGGCTGCCGACGAGCCGGACCGGTCGCGTAATCCCCAAACGCGCGGTGCATTCGCGCAGCAACGCCGTCCATTCGGCCCCTTCAATCGCGGTCGTGCGTGACAGCAGCCGCCGGGTCTTGCACTGTTCGACGACGAGCCTGCCGAGCAGGAGAACGACGCCCGCCACGTACAGAACCGCGAGGTTCAAGGGATTCAAGAGGTTCACGAAGTTCAAGAGGTTCCCGAGGCTCGACTGATTCGCGGGGTTCGGCGCGTCCGCGAGGGTCTTCGCGTTTGCGAGCGTCGCGGAGCTCTCACTGTCCGAGAGGTTGGCGATCGTGATTTCGGTCGCCGGCCCGGCTGACGGAACGGGTGTAACGGGAATCGACCATCTCGGGAGCGTCAGCGTCACGGCCGGCAGCACCAGGACGCCGATCACTGCGAGCGTCCACAGCAGATGGCGCGAGGCGGCAGAGGCGCGGCGCCGCATCAGGCCGGCAACGACTGCGGCCAACGCCATCACCGCGGAAATCTTGACGGCAATTTCGAAAATCCAGAAATTCATCGCTTGTCTCCGTGCTCGCGCGAGCGCTTCAGCCACGCATTCAGCCGCTGATATTCTTCGTCCGACAACGGCGCGCCCTTCATGTCGAGCAGCGCCGCCATGGCCGATCCCGGGGAGTTATTGAAGAACGTACGGACGAGACCTTTGAGCGCCGAGCGGCTCGCCTCTTCCGGCTTGACGGCCGGGAAATAGAGGAAGCGCGGGCCGTCGTTCACGCGAGCGAGCAGCCCGCGGTCGATCATGATGTCGAGGAGCTTTCTGACGCTCGAGGGACTCGACGCGTCGGGCAGCTCGTCGCGAATCTCCTCGACGGAGGCGCGCTGGCGGCGGTGAAGAATCTCCATGATCTGGCTCTCACGCCGGGTGAGATGAATGGTCACCAGCGGCTTACCGCGAATTTTTTCGCCCATGCCGCGAATATATTCGCCCTCCCGTTGCGTGTCAAATCAAATCTATCGACGCGGGCACTTTCAAGCGCCGCTGACGATTCCGCAGAAGGTGAGGCCGCTCCACCAGCGGGAACCGATCGGATTCTTAATGCGCCGGCAACGAAAAGGAGCGGCGATTCGCGTGTAATCTTTGAATTGTGGCTGTCCCTCCTGTCCTACGGGTCGAGCTGCTCGGAGGGTTCCGGCTCTTTGTCGACGGCCGTTCGCCGGCGCGCTCACCGACGTCACGTCAGCAGCAGCTCATCGCTTTTCTCGTCCTCCATGCCCGCAGCGCTCCGATCCCGCGTCAGCGCGTCGCCGGCTCTCTCTGGCCGGAATCGAGCGATGTCCAGGCGCTGACCAATCTCCGCCGCGAGCTCCACCATCTGCGGGAAGGCTGGCCGAGGCTGGACGCCCTCGTCGATGCCGGTTCGCGCACTCTGGCGTGGCATGAAAAGGCCGGCGCGATTGTGGATCTGGTGGCTTTCGAGTTCGCCGCCGATCGCGGTCTGGAGGGAGACCGCGCCGCCTTGCAGGAAGCGGCACGTCTCTTTAAGGGCGATCTGCTGCCGGAGTGCTCGGGCGAATGGATTGACGCCGACCGCGAACGTCTCCGTCAGCGCGCGAAGAAGGTACTGGCGCTTCTGGTCGGCCTTCTCGAACACGATCGAGCCTTCGCGGACGCGATCGAGCATGCGCAGCAGCTGCTCCGGCTCGATCCGCTCGACGAACAGGCCTGGTGCGCGCTCATGCGCTGTCACGCGCGCCGCGGCGAGCGCGCCACGGCGCTGCACCTCTATCAGCAGTGCGCCGCGGTGTTGAAGAAGGAGCTCGGGATCCAGCCGAGCGCCGCGACGCGCATCACTTACCGCGAGATTCTCGATCTGGACGCAGCGGCGCCCGTAAGCCCGGCGCCGCCCCGTACCGCCGTCTATCCGCTGGTCGGCCGCCCTTCTGAATGGCAGACGCTGCTCAATGCCTGGCGCGCCGCCGCGGCAGGCCGGCCGCGGCTGTTCCTGATCCGAGGCGAAGCGGGCATCGGCAAAACCAGGCTCGCCGAAGAACTGGTCGACTGGTCCGGCCTCAACGGCATCACCTCCGTGACCACGCGATGCCATACCGGTGAAGGGCACCTCGCATACGCGCCGATCGCCGCAGGGCTGAAAAGCGAAGCGCTGCGGCCGGCGCTGATGAGACTGGACCCGGCCTGGATGACCGACGTCGCCAGGCTTCATCCCGAGTTGCTGGCAGCGCGCCCAGACGTTCCGGCACCGGAGCGACAGCTCGAGAGCTGGCAGCGCCTCCGCTTCTTCGAGGCGCTTGCACAGGCGTTCCGGTCGGCAGCTCCCCTCGTCCTCGTCGTCGACGACCTGCAGTGGGCCGACGGCGACACCATCGAATGGATTCAGTATTTCCTGCGTTCGGCGTCCGGCACGCGCTGCCTCGTCGTCGGCACCCTGCGCGCGGAAGAGGAGCAGGACAACCCTCCGCTCGGACGGCTGCTCGGGCACCTCGAACGCGACAGCCTGCTGACGAGGATCACGCTTGGCCCGCTCGACCGGACGGCCACCGCGCAACTGGCCGGCGAAGTGGCCGAGCATCCGCTGGACGAGACGGCGCTGGCGCGCACGTTCCGCGAAACCGAAGGTCATCCCTTGTTCATTGTCGAGCGTGGACGCATGCAGTTGGCGAAGCAGCCGGGCTCCTCAGGCGACACCGCGCTGCCGCAAGTGCAGGCGGTTGTCGCCGCGCGATTGGCGCTGCTCTCGGAGGACGCCCGCGCGGCCGCTGAGGTCGCGGCAGCCGTAGGGCGCGATTTCAGGTTCGACATTCTCGCCCAGGCCAGCGACCTCGAGGAGGACGCGCTCGTCCGAGCGCTCGACGAGCTCTGGCGGCGGCACATTGTCCGCGTTCAGGCTGACGAGCGGTGGGATTTCAGCCACGACCGCATCCGCGAGATCGCCTACAGCGGCATCGGACCGGCGCGGCGGCGCCTGATCCACCGGCGAATCGCGCAGGGAATGGAGCTGCTGTTCGCGAATCGGCTGGACGACGTGAGCGCCTCAATCGCGCTCCACTTCGATCGTGGCGGTCAGCCGGCGCGGGCGGTGCCGTTTCTCGAGCGTGCGGCCGCAGTCGCCACGCGCGTGTCGGCGAGTGAGGAAGCAATCCGCTGTCTGACGCATGCGTTGTCGCTCGTCCAGATGCTGCCGCCGGGACGCGATCGCGACGGGCAGGAGCTGGCGCTGCGCTCGAGTCTGTCGATTGCGCTGAACTCCGGACGCGGCTATGCGGCGCCGGAAGTCGAGCAGAACCTGGATCGCGTGTTCATGTTGTCGCTGGCCGACGGACGCGGGGAGGTACCAGTCCGCTGGCTGTGGGTGGCATTTACGCTTCGCTTCATGCTCGGCGACCTGAAGGCCACGCGCGAGGTATCGGAGCGGGCGCTCGCATGCAGCGTCTCCGACCCGTCGTGCCGCTGCGAGGCGCATCACGCGATGGGCGGGACCCTGTTGAGCCTTGGCGAGCTTGACGCCTCGAGAGATCACTTCGACGCGGCGCTGGCGGCATACGACGAAGAGCATCCGCAGCGTTCCGCGCTCGGCTCCGATCTCGGCGTCTTCGCGCACGCCTGGTCCGCGCATACGCTCTGGCTGCTGGGCGACGAAAACGCCGCGGTGGCGTCTGCCGAGCACGGCATCGCGCTCGCGCGGCGGCTGGATCATGTCTACAGTCAGACGATCGCGCTCGCATACGCCGCACTCCTCCATCAGATGCGCGCCGACAGCGAGCGTGTGCTCGCGTGCGCGGAAGCGGCGGTGGCGCTGTGCGAGCGGTATGGATTCGCGTACTACGGAGACTGGGCCCATGCCCTCATCGGGTGGGCACGCGGACAGGAGCGACCCGCCGAAGGGGTCGCGATCATCGAGTCGGCCATCGAGGCGCTCGACCGGAACCGCGCGCAGGCGCGACGGCCGTACTACCTGTCGTTGCTCGCCGAGACGTACAGCCGGCTTGGGGATCGGGATCGCACGGCATCGACGCTGGATACGGCGATCACCATGGCGCTCGAGCGAAGCGACGTGTGGTGGCTTCCAGCGCTGTACCTCCAGAGGAGCGAGCTCGAGCCGGCTGCGGAGCGCGAAACGACGCTTCGGCGCGGGCTCGCGCTGGCCCGCGCGCAACACAGCCGAGGCCTGGAGCAGCGGATTCTTGCGTCGTCGATTGCCGGCTCGAACCCTTGAGAACCCGAAACTTGACTCAATAGGTCAACGGCCGCCCGGGCCTTCCGGGAATCGAGAATCGCGGCGGAACGCTTTCGCGAACGTTTTGCGAACGCCTGGGCTCATAGGCTGTCTCAGCCGACAACCCGCTGAAGCCGCTGACCAGGCGGTAAGCGTTCAAGGAGCATGTCCATGGCAGCGATTCAAATCGAACAACTACGTTCCAGCGTTCGCGGCGTCATCGTCCAGCCAGGCGACGAGACCTACGAGTCCACCCGCAGGGTCTACAACGGAATGATCGACAAGCACCCCGCCCTCATCGTCCGCTGCGTCGATGTGGCGGACGTGATCGCCGCCGTGGACTACGCCCGCACCAACAACGTGCTGACCGCGATTCGCGGCGGCGGTCACAATGGCGGCGGCCTGGGCACGTGTGAGGGCGGATTGGTGATCGACCTTTCTCTGATGAAAGGGGTTCGCGTCGATTCGGTCGCACGCACGGTTCGCGTCGGCGCCGGCTGCGTCTGGGGCGACGTGGACCATGCCACGCATCCGTTCGGTCTCGCGGTGCCGACCGGCTTCATCTCGTCGACTGGCGTGGCCGGCCTGACGCTCGGCGGTGGCATCGGCTATCTCACCCGCGAATACGGGCTGACGATCGACAACCTTCTCTCGGCCGACGTCGTGCTGGCCGACGGAAGCGTGGTGACGGCGGACGCGGAGAACAACCCCGATCTGTTCTGGGCGCTGCGCGGCGGCGGCGGCAACTTCGGGGTGGTGACGTCGTTTGAATTCCGCGCGCATCCAGTGAGGACGGTGTACGCGGGACCGACGTTCTGGCCGCTCGAGCAGACGGTCGAGGTGATGAAGGCGTACCGCGACTTCATCCTCGGAGCGCCCGAGTACGTCAACGGTTTCTTCGCGTTTCTGACGATTCCTCCCTCGCCGATGTTTCCCGAGCACTTGCACCTCAAGAAAGTATGCGGCGTGATGTGGGTCTCCACCGGTCCGGCGGCCCGGGCGGAAGCCGCCACGAGGCCAATGCGTTCTGTCGGCAAGCCAGTCCTGGATCAACAGGGAGAGATGCCTTTACCCGCCGTGAACAGCCTGTTCGATGGGCTCTATCCGCCGGGTCTGCAGTGGTACTGGCGGGCCGATTTCGTCAAGGAACTGAGCGACGAGGCCATCGAGCGGCACGCCCACCACGGCGCGGCCCTGCCGACCATGCATTCGACGATGCATCTCTACGCGATCGATGGCGCCGCGCATCGCGTGGGCAGGAACGAGACGGCGTTCAGTTACCGCGACGCCAACTGGGCGGAAGTCATCGTCGGCGTCGATCCCGACCCGGCCAACGCCGGCACGATCACCAAATGGTGCAAAGACTACTTCGATGCGCTGCATCCGTACTCGGCGGGAGGCGCCTACGTGAACTTCATGATGGACGAGGGCCAGGAGCGGGTCCAGGCGTCATTCCGGGACAACTACGAGCGGTTGGCGGCGATCAAGAGCAAGTACGACCCGGCAAACCTGTTCCGTGTCAATCAGAACATCCGTCCCGCGGCCACCTAAGAGTGCGCGAAATTCAGAATTAGGAATTCAGAATTGAGAATTTCGGCACGAATTCCGAATTTCGAATTCACAATTCCTAATTTCGCAACGGGCTCTAATCTTTAGGACCCGGGCAAGCCAGGGTCCTGAGCGCCGACGGAACGTCTCCGTGGTAGGGTAGACGCCCGGCCGCAGGGCTCGACGGCAACGCGCCGCGGCCGGGGAGGACATCATGAAAGTCGTTGTCGATGTGAACCTGTGCAACCTCCACGGCCTCTGTGTGGAGACGGCGCCCGAGGTGTTCGAGATTGGCGACGACGGTGTACTGCACGTGCTGAACGAAACGCCACCGGAGGGTCTGCGCGCGAAGGTGGACAAGGCCGTTCGAGAGTGTCCAACCGGCGCGATTTCGATCGAAAAGTGAGCGGCGTCCATGCTGCATCGCGTCGTGATCGTTGGCGCGTCGCTCGCCGGCCTGCGCGCGGCCGAAACGCTGCGCGACCGGGGCTTCGACGGTGAACTGACGCTCGTCGGCGAGGAGCCGCATCGTCCCTACGACCGCCCGCCGCTCTCGAAACAGGTGCTCCAGGGCACCTGGGAGCCGGAGCAGACTTTCTTCCGTCAGAAAGACGGGTACGACGCGCTCGCGCTCGACATGCGGCTTGGCGTGCGCGCGACGTCGGTCGACCTCCGCGCCAGCCGCGTCACGCTCGCCGGCGGCACGTTCGCCGCCTACGATCGGCTGATCATCGCGACGGGCGCGCGTGTCCGGACACTCAGGGGCATTGCGCCACGGACAGGCCTGCTCGTTTTGCGCGGGCTGGACGACGCGATCGCGCTGCGGCGGGAACTGATGAACGCGCCCCGTGTCGCGATCGTGGGTGCGGGATTCATCGGCCTCGAAGTCGCCGCGTCCTGCCGCGCCCGCGGCTTGCACGTCACCGTGATCGAGGCGCTTCCGGTCCCGCTTTCCCCAGTACTTGGCCCGACGTTGTGCGAGATGGTCGCGGCCATGCACCGCGACCACGGCGTCGATCTGCGTACCGGCGTAACAGTCACGGACGTCCTGGGCGAGTCGCGCGTGGCCGGGGTCGCGCTCTCCGATGGCTCAAAGATTGACGCCGATGTGGTGGTGGTCGGCATCGGGGTCACTCCAAACACGGAGTGGCTCGAAGGCAGCGGACTCACGATCGACAACGGCATCGTCTGCAACGGACACGGAGAAGCCGCGCCTCACGTCTATGCGGCCGGCGACGTGGCGCGGGTCGCAAACGCGTGGCACGGTGATTCACCGCGAATCGAGCATTGGACCAACGCGGTGGAGCAGGCCGTGCACGCCGCGGAGCACGCGCTCGCCGGTCCTGCGGCGACCACGACCTTTTCGTCCGTGCCGTACTTCTGGTCGGACCAGTACGATCGCAAAATCCAGTTCGCCGGTCGCGCACGTCCGCACGACGAGATGGTGATCGTCGACGGGTCGCTCGCCGACCGGCGGCTCACGGCGCTCTACCGGCGCGGCGATCGTGTGGTGGCCTGTCTCGCCGTGAATCAACCGCGCGCGCTGATCAAGTACAGGAAGCTGATCGCAGGGGGAGCCTTGTGGGAAGCTGCTCTGTCAGGAACGGCCGCTTCATAGCCCTTCGACGTGATCGGCCAGCGCTCATGGTGCGTTGCTGCAGTTTAGGACTTGGGGCTACTGGTGCGAACGGCATGGAGAGAGTGACGAATCGCGTCTCGCACCGGTGCACGCTCTGCCTCGCCGGCACGTTTTCGTGTACAACACGATCCATGACACGTTTCACCAGATGGGGGCTGCTGCTTGCACTCGCAGCGATCGCCGGCTGTCGCGCCGACACGAAACCGGCTCCGAGCGAGCTTTCCAAGCAGGCGACCCACGACCTCGACCGTGCTTCGATGGACCCTTCGGTGGCGGCCGGCGACGACTTCTTCAGACATGCGAACGGCACCTGGCTGAAAACCACGGCGATCCCGCCGGACCGCGGGAGCTACGGGATCTGGTACGTGCTCTCCGACCAGTCGCAGCAGCGCACCAGAGCGTTGCTCGAGGCGGCGCCCGGGCAAGCAGCGGAAGGTTCCGACGAACGCAAGGCCCGCGAGTACTTCGCCAGCTACATGGACGAGGCGACAATCGAAAAACGCGGGCTCGCACCGCTGCGCCCGACACTCGACGGGATCAACGCCATCACAGACAGGCGGATGCTCGCCCGCTGGATTGGACAGAGCCTTCGAGCGGATGTCGATCCGCTGAACGCGACCAACTTCTATACCGATCACGTGTTCGGTGTCTGGATCGCGCAGGACCTCAACGATCCAAGCCGTCACGCGCCCTACCTGCTGCAGGGGGGGCTCGGGCTCCCCGACCGCGACTACTACCTGGAGCCGGGGGAGGAGATGGAGCGCATCCGCTCCGCCTACCGGACGCACGTCGTCAACGTGCTGAAACTGGTCGGCATCGCCGACCCCATGGGCGTTGCCGCGCGCATCTACGATCTCGAGCGGCGCCTCGCTGCCGCGCACTGGACTCGCACGGCGTCGGCGGATGTCGCGAAGGCGAACAACCACTGGGCGCGGGCGGACTTCGACAGAAACGCCCCCGGTATCGACTGGGCGGCGCTCCTTGACGCCGCAGGCTTGAATTCGGTGCCCACCTTCATCGTCTGGCAGCCGTCCGCGATCACCGGCATCGCCAAGCTGGTGGAGTCCGAGCGGCTGTCGACGTGGCGCGAGTACCTGGCGTTCCGTGTTGTCGACCACAACGCCGGCGTGTTGCCGAAGGCGTTGGACGACGAAGGATTCTCGTTTTACGGCAAGGTATTGACCGGCACCCCTCAGCAGCAGGATCGGTGGAAGCGCGCGGTCAACACCACCAACGCCGCGCTCGGTCAGGCGGTCGGAAAACTGTACGTCGAGCGCTTCTTCCCGCCTGAGGCCAAGGCACGGCTGAAGACGATGGTC
>Ga0207703_10003943_pt1 | contig 12309 bp, 10 predicted proteins | sample KBSSwiS12_FD_184304 | JGI IMG/M metagenome (GOLD analysis project Ga0207703, IMG submission 184304) | Switchgrass rhizosphere microbial communities from Kellogg Biological Station, Michigan, USA - KBS Switchgrass S1-2 (SPAdes) (version 2) | ecosystem: Host-associated > Plants > Roots >... | reverse complement strand
TAGAGCCGTCGATTGGCATATCGCTTGATGACGACCGGTTCCGCGGACATGATGATCTCGGTGCGCGCCTGTCCCGCCGGCAGCATAGCCTGTTTTTTTTGAATGCGGCCACCGTTTTATCGGAAGCCCGCTGGCACGCGTGGCGGACCGCCCCTCCCGCACAATTGATTTAGGCCAGCCCGGTGATTTAGGCCAGCCCGGCGACGCTTCCAATTGACAGAGCCCTACCCACATCCAAGGATGCAATCACGGGCGACGGATCACCGCCGCGTCACGCGGGCGTTGCCAGGAGCCGATAGTGAGCCGGCAGGCGAGTTACCGTCGCCGTCCAGCCGATATGAAAGGGAGTTACGAGATGAAGGACGATATTGTCATCGTCAGTGCGGCGCGCACGCCGGTCGGCGCCTTCAACGGGGCGTTTGCGGCGCTGCCCGCCCACGAATTGGGGAAGGTGGCCATCCAGGAGACCCTCAAGCGCGCCGGCGTCGAAGGCGCGCAGGTGTCCGAGGTCATTTTGGGTCAGATTCTCACCGCCGGTCAGGGCCAGAACCCGGCCCGCCAGGCTTCGATCGCAGCGGGAATCCCGGTCGAGAGCCCGGCCTGGGGCGTCAACCAGCTCTGCGGTTCCGGCCTGCGCGCGGTGGCGCTCGGCTACCAGGCCATCCTCAACGGCGATTCCGAGATCGTGGTGGCCGGCGGCCAGGAATCCATGAGCCAGGCGCCGCACTGCGCGCATCTGCGCGGCGGCGTGAAGATGGGCAATTTCGAGATGGTCGATACCATGATCAAGGACGGTCTCTGGGATGCCTTCAACGGCTACCACATGGGCAACACCGCCGAGAACGTGGCGCGCCAGTGGCAGATCACCCGGGCGCAGCAGGACGAGTTTGCGGTCGGGTCGCAAAACAAGGCCGAGGCGGCGCAGAAGGCGGGAAAATTCAAGGATGAGATCGCCACGGTCACGGTGAAGACCCGCAAGGGCGACGTGGTCGTCGACGCCGACGAGTATCCCAAGCACGGGACCACGCTCGATGGGATCGGCAAGCTGCGGCCGGCGTTCAGCAAGGACGGCACCGTCACCGCGGCCAACGCATCCGGGATCAATGATGGCGCTGCCGCCGTCGTGCTGATGACGGCGAGCGAGGCGGCCAAGCGCGGCAAGACGCCGCTCGCACGGATCGTGTCCTGGGCCCATGCGGGCGTCGACCCCGCAATCATGGGGACCGGGCCGATCCCGGCTTCGCGTGCAGCGCTCAAGAAGGCGGGCTGGAACATCGGCGATCTCGATCTGATCGAAGCGAACGAGGCGTTCGCAGCGCAAGCTTGCGCCGTCAACAAGGACCTCGGCTGGGATCCGTCGAAGGTCAACGTCAACGGCGGCGCGATCGCGATCGGTCATCCGATCGGCGCCTCCGGCGGACGCGTGCTGGTGACGCTGCTCTACGAGATGCAGAAGCGCAATGCCAAGAAGGGCCTCGCCACGCTCTGCATCGGCGGCGGCATGGGTATTGCAATGTGCGTCGAACGCTAGCAGGAGGACAGACGACCCGGGAACCAAACGGCTGGGGCGGAAGTCGAAGGTCAGACGCAATCGTAATCTGTCCTCCGTCCTCTGGCCTTTGTCGGCGGACGCGGGATAATAGAAAAATCGCAGGGAGGAATGGATATGTCACGCGTTGCGGTGGTGACGGGCGGAACGCGCGGAATCGGCGAAGCGATATCGAAGGCTCTCAAGACTGCAGGTTACAAGGTCGCCGCCAACTATGGCGGCAACGACGAGGCGGCGCAGAAATTCAAAGCCGCAGCGGGGGTCGCGGTCTACAAGTGGGACGTCTCAGCGTACGACTCCTGCACCGCCGGCCTCAAGCAGGTCGAGGCCGATCTCGGTCCGGTCGAGGTGCTGGTCAATAATGCCGGCATCACCCGCGACACAATGTTCCACCGCATGACGCCCGAGCAGTGGGGCGCGGTGATCAACACCAATCTGAATTCGCTGTTCAACATGTGCCGCCCGGTGATCGAGGGCATGCGCAGCCGCAAGTTCGGCCGCATCATCAACATCTCCTCCATCAACGGCCAGAAGGGGCAGATGGGCCAGGCGAACTACTCGGCCGCCAAGGCGGGCGAGCTCGGCTTCACCAAGGCGCTGGCGCAGGAGAGCGCCAAGAGCGGCATCACCGTCAACGCCATCTGTCCGGGCTATATCGCGACCGAGATGGTCAAGGCGGTCCCCAAGGAGGTGCTGGAGAAAAGCATCCTGCCGCATATTCCGCTCGGCCGGCTGGGGGAACCCGAGGAGATCGCGCGCTGCGTCCTGTTTCTTGCGTCCGACGATGCCGGTTTCATCACCGGTTCGACACTGACCGCAAACGGTGGCCAGTACCTCGTGTGAGTGCAGCCGCGCGGTGATCTGCGCAAGGGTCGTTAAGGCGCCGCGCCAGGCGGCGCCCAGCCCTGCGGCGCGAGCTCGAAACCCTCGAACTCGAAGCCCGGCGCCACCGTGCAGCCGACCAGTGTCCAGTCGCCGAGACTTTGCGCCGCCTGCCAAACGTGAGCCGGCACGATCGCCTGCGGGCGTTGGCCACCGGTAAGGTCGGGCCCCAGCGTCACGCGGTCGACGGCACCGTTCGTGTCGGCCGCGATCTCGAGCCTGAGCGGCGCTCCGGCGTAGTAATGCCATGCCTCGACCGCATCGACCCTGTGCCAGTGCGAGCGCTCACCGCGTGCAAGCAGGAAATAGATCGCGGTCGATGCCGCGCGTGTGCCGTCCACGGTCCGGCTGTCGCGAAACGTCTGGCGATAATGCCCGCCCTCGGGGTGCGGCTTGAGCTCGAGCAGGCGAATGATGTCGGCGGCTGATGGCACGATGCTAACGCGCTTTACGCGGGTCCTCGATCGCGCCAGTCAGGGATTCCATGAAGGCAACGAGGTCGAGACGCTCCTCCTCGGTCAACTGGAGCGGCAGCATAAGCGGGGACCGGCTCGGACGATCGATGCCGCCCCGTTCATAATGTTTTACCGCGTCGTACAGGGTCGCCGACGATGCGTCGTGCATGTAGGGCGGATGCAAGGCCACCGATCGAAGCGTTGGGGTCTTGAAGGCGAACTGCATCAATGGGTCGTCCTTGAGCTCTGCTCCGCGACCGCGATCCGCGCTCGACGTGCCGATATCATGGAAACGGTCGTCGGTGAATCTCCAGCCGGTGTGGCAGACAAAGCAGGTCGCTTTGGTGTTGAAAAGCACGAAGCCACGCTTGGCCTGCTCGGAGATCGCGTTCTCGTCTCCCTCGACCCAGCGGTCGAAAGCGGCGGGCCCGGGCTCCAACGCGCGTTCGAAGGCGGCAAGCGCGCGGGCGACGGAATCGATGTTGATGGGCGTGCCCGGCAATGCGGCTTGAAACTTTGCGACGTAGGCGGGGTTCGACCGCAATCGTTCCTCGATCACCTCGACCTTGACCGGCGTCGCGGTGTCCCGCATCGACATCGAGCCAGTGGCAATTGATGACTTGGCTTGCGCTTCCAGGCTCGGGTTGCGGCCGTCCCAACCGAACGGGCCTTTGCCCGCATGCCTCAGTCCAATCAGTGTTTGAGACTTGCGCGATGTGAGCTTACCGGAATCGTTCAGGCTGCGGGCGTCCGTCACCGTCCAACCCAGCTCGGGGAAGTGGCAACTGCCGCAAGCTGTTTTCCCGGAGGCGGAAATCTGCGGGTCGAAGAACAGATCGCGGCCGAGATCGACCAGCACCTGACTTTCGACGGTCGACGGCGGCGGGCGCCGGTAATCCGATTTCATGCGAGCCATGTCGCCCTGCGCCGCAACCAGTGTCGGAGCTGCGATCAACAGCAGAACCCACAACGGCAGCGTGATCGCCACCGCGATGTTCCTTTCCCGGATTCCCATCGGCAGCCTCCCGGCGCTGATAGCGATGGCAAAATCTCTTGAATGTTTTCTGTGGCCGAAAGTAGCCATAGCCCTCGACTATAGCCCTGCAGCAGTCGCCGAAGCGATGCACGCCAATCATACACGACAAGCGGTGCAACCGTCCTTGCCGATACTCAAAAGCGAAACGCGCGCGATGGCCGCGCTAACGGTCAAGATCTGTTCTTGCGCTCGCGGATCTCGGCGAACACTTTCCAGGCCGGGCTGCTGGCAAGTCCGACCGATTTTGCCACCTCCGGCACATCAGCGCGCAGGAACGGGTTCGCCTTCTTTTCCTCGCCGATGGTCGAGGGAATGGTCGGCTTGTGGGCGGCGAGTAGCTTTTCAACCTCGGCTTCCCGCGCATTGAGCGCCGAGTTGCCGGGTTCGATCGTCTTCGCAAAGCGAATGTTGGCCTTGGTGTATTCGTGCCCGCAATAGATCCGGGTGTCGTCGGGCAGGGCGCGCAGTTTCAGCAGCGACTCCCACATCATCTCCGGCGTGCCTTCGATGACGCGCCCGCAGCCGATCGAGAACAAGGTGTCCCCGACGAAGGCAAGCTTGTCGGACGGGAAGAAATAGCTGATATGGCCGGCGGTGTGGCCCGGCGTCTCGAACACGCGCGCTTCGAGCGAGCCGACCTTGACCTTGTCGTTCTCGCGCACGGTCACATCGACCAGGGGAATCCGCGCGGCCTCTCCCTGGGGCGCGACGACGCGGCAAGAATGTTTCTGCTTGAGCTCCGCGATGCCGCCGGTGTGATCCGCGTGATGATGGGTCACGAGGATATCGGTGAGCCGCCAGCCCGTCGCTTTCAGCGCCGCCTCGACCGGTGCTGCCTCGGGCGCGTCGATCGCCGCGGTCGCGCCGCTTTCGGAATCGTGCAGCAGCACGCCGAAATTGTCCTGGAGGCAGGGGAAGAGATGGATTTGCGCCGTCATGTCGATCGCTCTCCGGATGCGTGAGCCCAGTGCCCTAGTTAGGCACCCACGTACACTGCCCGCAAGATCGTGGCTATGGATTAGGGCTCTGGCCCCCGGCCGGCCGGCCCGGCCTACAGGCGTCGATCCTGGTTCCGGCGCGGCCGCCCCGGTTCGAACGAACCGGCAGATCCGTGCTAGCATTCCTGCCATGTCCATCGACGTCGTCGATCTGCGCAACTTCTACGCCCAGCGCCTGGGCGTCGTGGCCCGCCGTTTCGTCGGCCGCGGCATCCGCAAGCGGTTCGCGGATACGCGCGGCATGAGCGTGCTGGGGGTGGGTTATCCTACGCCGTATCTCGGTCTGTTTCGCGAGGAGGCGGAGCGCTGTCTCGCCTTCATGCCGGCAGCGCAGGGGGTGGTGAAATGGCCCTCCAACCGGCCCGGTCTGGCAGCCCTGGTGGACGAACTTGAACTGCCGCTCACCGATTCCGCGGTTGATCGCATCCTGCTCGTGCATGCGCTCGAAATGGTGCACGACCCAGCCGCTTTGCTGCGCGAGGTCTGGCGGGTCCTGGCGGCGGGCGGACGCCTGCTCATCGTGGTGCCGAACCGGCGCGGGGTCTGGGCGCGCTTGGATACCACGCCGTTCGGCCATGGCCGGCCCTATTCGCGCTCGCAGATCACGCATCTCCTGCGCGAGGCCTGGTTCACGCCGACAGGATGGGGCGAGGCGCTCCATGTCCCGCCGGTCGCGCGTGGTTGGTTCCTGCGCTCGGCGGTGGCCTGGGAGCGGGCGGGATCTGCGGTCGCTACCCCGTTCGCCGGAGTCCACATCGTCGAGGCGACGAAGCAGGTTTATCGCGGCGTTCCGGCACGGCGCGAGCGGGTGCGTCTAGTGCCCGCACTGGAGCCCGCGCTCGCGCCCTGAACGGATCGGCGGCGCCTTGGCCGGCGCGAAAAGAAACGATGCGGAAACGGTGTTCCGGGTTCGCTTCGCTCTACACCCGATGACCCCGATCACTCGCGCGCGGTCGGCTCGTCTCCGCCGTCGCCGCCGCCCTGAATGTCGGGGCGTGGGCCGCGATGCCGCCGGCGCCGGCGGTGCAACGGGAAACGGTCGGGCTGGTTGTCGTGACCGTTCTGGCCCGGCTGCTGGCCTTGGTGAGGCTGATGCTGCTGCGGCTGTTGCCCGCCGGTGATGAAGGACGGCAGCCGCTCGACATCGCCTTCGGTGGTCGCGTTGCCCTGCTGGGGACGTTGAGGCTGGTGTTGCTGCTGCTGCGGAAAGGGTTGTGCATCGCGCGGGATGTAAGGCTGCGGCTCGCGCGTACCATAGGGTGAATCGCCTGAACCGCCCGATTGTCCGTCGTCGTCGCCGTCGTCGAAGCCGTCGTCGCGCGCGCCCTGCATCTCGTTCTGATCGCGAGCGAAGTTCGGGTTGTTCTGGCGGAACTGTTCCTGCGCCACCGCGATCACGCGGTAATAGTGTTCGGCATGCTGATAGTAATTCTCCGCTGCGATCGGATCGCCCGAGGTCTGCGCGTCGCGCGCGAGCTGAATGTATTTTTCCGCGATGTGCGACGGGTTTCCTCGAATTTTAACATCCGGCCCATTCGACTCGTAGACGCGCACCATCGGATTGTGATTCTTGCGGTGGTTGTTGCGCCCGCGCATGCGCTTGTTCTGACCGTTTCTCATGACTCGCCTATTGCCAACCCCTTCATTGTGGCGGACTGCCGCCGCCGTGCTTCACCAAACAAGTCGACACTCTGTCGCACGTGCAACACGCCAGCATCAGCGTTCCGGCCCGTTCAAGCAGGAGCAATACGGCGCCCTCGCCGCGATGTCAGATTCCGTGTCGCGAAGCAGCAACCCCTTGACCGCAGCATACCGCGGCGTTGCCCACCTCTTCCTCACGGGCATGTCCGCCTTGCCCGCGGATCAGCACCGAACCGATGAAGCATCTCGTCCCGATTTGGCGAACTATCTGCCGGGTCATCCGGCGTCCTTCGTTCGCTTCGTCCGCACCGTCGGCTCTCCGCAGTCCTGCTCCGGGGCTCGCAATCGGCGCTCGGTAATCTCGGGTCGATTCCTGGCCGAAACCTAGTCGGTCTTGACCCACAATCCAAGCGCTTTTTTTCGCACCAGGAATGTGGAGGACTCATGGCGCCGCCCGCATAACGAGCGCCCGGGATATGCCCGCAAGATCATGCTGCGATGCCGGTCGCACAAGCCCTGCGCCGGCAAGAATCGCGGTTACGGCACCGAGTTGGCCCCGCCCGAGTTCCACCGCCAGCACCCCGCTTGGCGCGAGCAGGCGGCAGGCATGCGCGGCAACTTCGCGATATCCATCAAGACCATCCGGGCCGCCATCGAGCGCGCGGCGAGGATCGTAATCGCGGACCTCAGGCTGCAGGTCGGCGATCTCCTCGCGCGCCACGTAGGGTGGATTGGAGACGAGAACATCCACCGGCCCGTTGAGGGCCGCCCCGTAATCGCACGCCACGAACGACGCACGGGCAGAAAGGCCAAGCGCGGCGGCATTGTCGCGCGCGCAGCCGAGCGCGGTGACGCTGATATCCGTGCCGATCCCGAAAGCGTCGGGCAGTTCCGAGAGCAGTGCCAGCAGCAGCGCGCCCGAGCCGGTGCCGAGGTCGACGATGCGCAGCACGCGCGCGCTGCGGTGTTCGCCGGCGAGAGCAGCCAATGCCACCTCGACCACGGTCTCGGTTTCCGGCCGCGGCAGCAGCGTCTCACTGTTGAGCTTGAACGGCAGTCCCCAAAATTCCTTATAGCCGAGCATGCGCGCGATTGGTTCGTGTGCGTGCCGGCGCACTGCTAGCGCGGCGATGGCGTCGGCCTCCGCGGGTGCCAGCACGCGGCCGGACTGCGCCATCAGCGCGGTGTGGTCGAGTCCGAGCACATGGCCGACGATGATGCGCGCATCGAGCGCCGGCGCATCGATGTTCTGCTCACCGAACTCGCGCGCCAGACGCCGGCGCGCGACCTCGACGGAAAGACCGGCAAGCGTTGCGGGCCGGGCGGACATCGTATCCGCCGACGTTGCGTCCGGGTTCGTGCGCTTCACTGACATCTGCACCGTCAACCGGGTTTACCCCAGGATGCCACGAACGCTCATCCGACCGTTCCCTCGGCCGCCAGCAGCTCCGCCTGGTGCTCGGTCATGAGCGCTTCGATGATCTCGCCCAGCGCCTCGCCTTCGATCACCTGCGGCAGCTTGTACAGCGTGAGATCAATGCGGTGATCGCTCACGCGCCCTTGCGGAAAATTATAGGTGCGGATGCGTTCGGAGCGGTCGCCGGAGCCGACCTGACCGCGACGCTCGGCGGCGCGCGCCGCATCCTGCCGCTGCCGCTCGTGGTCGTACAGCCGGGCACGCAGGATCGCCATCGCCTTGGCACGATTCCTGTGCTGCGAACGGTCCTCCTGCATCATGACGACGATGCCGGTGGGGAGATGGGTCATGCGCACGGCCGACTCGGTCTTGTTGACGTGCTGGCCACCGGCGCCCCCTGATCGCAAGGTATCAATCTTGAGATCCTCGTCGGCGATATTGACATCGACTTCGGCGGCTTCGGGCAGCACGGCGACGGTAGCGGCGGAGGTGTGGATGCGGCCGGAGCCTTCGGTGTCCGGCACGCGCTGCACGCGGTGGACGCCGGATTCGAACTTGAGCTTGGCGAACGCGCCACGGCCGCGGATTTCCGCGATGATCTCCTTGTAACCGCCCATGGTGCCTTCGCTGGCGGAAATCACGTCCACCTTCCAACCCTGCTTGGCGGCGTAGCGTTCGTACATACGAAACAGGTCCCCCGCGAACAGCGATGCCTCGTCGCCCCCGGTTCCGGCGCGAATTTCGAGGATCACGTTGCGCTCGTCCATGGCATCCTTGGGAAGGAGGGCGAGCTTGATCTCCTGCTCGAGCGCGGCGCGCCTTTGCTCGAGCTGTGGCTTCTCGGCGGCAGCCATCGTCCGCATTTCGGGGTCGGTGGAGGAATCCGCGATGAGGGCATCGAGGCCCTCGATCTCGGAGACCACGTTGCGATAGTTCCTCACCGTCGCGACCACGGGACCGAGCTCGGCGAACTCGCGCGAGAGCTTGACATAGGTCTCGGGCGTCACTTGCGTCGCAAGCTCGCTTTCGATCGCCTTGTGGCGCGCGAGCAGCGCATCCAATTTTTGCTCAGGAAGCATCGTCACCCCGACTCAGCGCACCGAGGTCATGGATAGCGCGCTGCTCTTGGGCCCGGCGCCATCCGGCTCAAACGGGTTACGTATCAAAGCTGCAGCCCTTCCTCCGCTGCAAACGCCTTGAGGCGTTCGCGGATCGGCAAGCTGCCGGCCGGGCTGTCGATCAGGGGCTGGATCAGGGCCGAGGCCTTGCGGGCATTGAGGTCGAGCAGCATCGCCTTGACCGGCCCGACCGCGGATGGCGAGAGCGACAGCGAGCGGTAGCCGATCGCGACCAGCGCCAGCGCTCCGATCGGCGTCGAGGCGAGTTCCCCGCACAGCGTCACCGGCTTGGCATGGGTTCGGCCGTGGTCCGCAATGGCCTTGAGCGCCCGCAGGACCGGCGCCGAGATGGCATCGAACCGGTCGGCCACGCGCGAATTACCGCGGTCGGCGGCGTAGAAAAACTGCACCAGATCGTTGGAACCGACGGAGAGAAAGTCGACGCGCGCGAGCAGTTCGTCGAGCTGGTAGAGCAGCGACGGCACCTCCAGCATCGTGCCCACCTCGACCCGTTCCGGCAGCTTATGGCTGTGCCGGCGCAGGTGGGTGAGTTCGCGCTCCACCAGCGACTTGGCCTCATCGAATTCCTCGACGGTGGCGACCATCGGGAACATGACTTTCAGTTCGCGTCCGCCGGCGGCCCGCAAGAGGGCCCGGATCTGGCTGCGCAGCAGACCCGGCCGATCGAGCCCGAGCCGGATGGCGCGCCAGCCGAGCGCCGGGTTTTCCTCCTCCACGTTGCGCATATAGGGCAGCACCTTGTCGCCACCGATGTCGAGCGTGCGGAAGGTTACCGGTCGCTCGCCCGCGGCGTCGAGGACAGCGCGATAGAGCGAGAACTGTTCGGCGGTGCGGGGAAGCGTCGCGGCCACCATGAACTGCAATTCGGTGCGAAACAGACCGATCCCGGCCGCGCCGGTCTCTTCGATATGCGGCAGGTCGACAGCCAGGCCGGCATTGATCATGAGGGCGATCTTCTGGCCGTCCTTGGTCACGCACGGCTTGTCCCGCAACGCAAGGTATTGCAGCTGCCGGCGGGCGCGCAGCCGCACGCGCTCGATATAGGCCGCTTCCATATCGGGCGACGGCCGCACATGGACGTCGCCGGTCGAACCGTCGACGATGATGGCATCGCCGGGGTCAGCGATGCCGGTGGCGTTGGCGATTTCGCCCACAGCCGGGATGCCGAGCGCCCGTGCGACGATCGCCACATGCGAATTTGGGCCGCCTTCCTCGAGCACGAGTCCGCGCAGGCGCTTGCGGTCGTAATCGAGCAGCGCCGCCGGTCCCATGGAGCGGGCGACGAGGATGGCATTCTCCGGCAGGCGATCGCGCGACGGTGCGTAGTCCTGGCCGAGCAGCTGGTGCATCAGCCGGTTGGCGAGTTCGTCGAGGTCATGCAGCCGCTCGCGCAGATACGGGTCCGTCGCCCGCAACATGCGCGCGCGCGTGTCCGACTGGACGCGCTCGACTGCGGCTTCGGCGGTAAGCCCGGTCGCCACGGCTTCTTCCAGCCGGTGCACCCAGCCGCGGTCGTAGGCGAACATGCGATAGGCTTCGAGCACATCACGGTGCTCGCCGCCGTCGGCGACCTCGCCGCGTTCGAGCAGCACGTCGAGATCCGATCGCATGGTTTCGACCGCCGCTTCCAGGCGTTTCAACTCCTTCGGCACGTCGTCGGCGATGAAATTGGTGATGACCACGCGCGGCTCGTGCAGCACCACGTGACCGAGCGCGATGCCGTCGTTGAGCGCCATGCCAGTTAGTTGCAGCGGGCGGCGGGCGGCGGGCTCGGCCCCGGGCTTGGCGATCGCGGACAACTCGCCCGAGGCGATCATCTCGGCAAGCACCATCGCCGTGGTCTGGAGCGCCTCCTCCTCCTCCTCGGTGTAGGTGCGCCGCGCCCGGTTCTGCACCACCAGCACGCCGAGGGTATTGCCGGCGCGCAGGACCGGGACGCCCAGGAACGAGTGATAAATCTCCTCGCCGGTCTCCTCGCGGTACGAGAAGGCCGGATGGTTCTGGGCTTCCGACAAGTTGATGGGGTTGGCCTCGCTTGCGACCAGGCCGACCAGGCCTTCGTCCGAGCGCAGCACGGTCTGGTGAACGGCCTCCTTGTTGAGGCCTTCGGTGGCGTACAGTTCGAGCGTGCTGTCCACGCGCAGCACGTAGACCGAACAGACTTCCGCCACCATATTGGCGGCGATCAGCACCACGATCTTGTCCAGGCGCTCCTGCGCGCTGACCTGCTCCGCCATAACCTCGCGAAGCCGGCGCAACAGCACGCGCGGACCGCCGAGCGCGCCACGCATGACGTGATTCCTCGGGCAAGCCCATCCGGCCGGGGCAGCCCGCCCGCGGCTCGAAGAAAGTCAGGAAACGGTACCCACCGGGCCCAGGCGCCCACAGCGGCTACTATCCATCACGCCGTATAGCGAATGCAGCGTGGCCCGGGCAAGCCAAAGCGTCGAGGCCGACATCTTACCAGGCATAACTCGCCGAAATGCGACCGCAGGCCGCGCGGAATTCGTCGCTGTCGATCAGCGCGGCGTAGATGTCGCGCAGGCGCGGGGCAGGGGCCAGCTTAAGATTCTCTCTCGACACCGTCGCCTTTGGCCCGAACAACCGCTCGACCGCCCGTTCCAGGTCGTTCGCGGCGGCGGGTTGCTCGAGTACGGAGGGGGCAATATCGCCAGTAAGAAGTTCGATCAGGAGGTCGCGCTCGAGCAGGGGCAGGCGCGTCATGGCGGCGCCGGCCAAGAGGCCCGCCAGGCGATGATCGGGATGCACCTCGTCGGCCAGCGCGGGCTTGACGTTGCGGAATTGGAAGGACTGGTCGAAGGAGGCCGGCGCGGTCTCGAAACAGCGCGCAAGCTCATCGGCCTCCTCCGCAATGTAATAGCGGTTGAGGGTGTCGAACCAGACGTAGCGATAGCCGTGCTTTGCGAGAAACGGTTCCCAAGCCGCCCAGGCCGGCGTCATCGTGTATGGTGCGAGCGCTTCGACCACCACCACCTTCGGCCGATAGCTTTGCCAGTCGCCGTTGAGCAGCACGTCCTGTTCGGCGCCCTCAACGTCGACTTTGAGAAAGTCGAATGTGCGCGGTACGTGCTGCTCGCAGAGTTCCCTGAGCGTCGTCACCGGGACGACCAGGGCTTTCGAAGCCTTTCCGAATTGACTCTGCGCGGCGCGCGCATGGTCTTCGATCATGGT
>Ga0207703_10003937_pt1 | contig 12323 bp, 9 predicted proteins | sample KBSSwiS12_FD_184304 | JGI IMG/M metagenome (GOLD analysis project Ga0207703, IMG submission 184304) | Switchgrass rhizosphere microbial communities from Kellogg Biological Station, Michigan, USA - KBS Switchgrass S1-2 (SPAdes) (version 2) | ecosystem: Host-associated > Plants > Roots >... | reverse complement strand
CTTCCTGCGCGAGTTTTGGCGCTATGTCGATGTCGACATGGCAGAGAAGGCGCGGCGAACGAAATGAGCGCGACGCTCGCGCACAGCAGGGGCTGAATCATGGCGATTTCACGTCGAAGGGTCGTCGCCGGCGCCGCCGCCGGCGGCCTGGTCCCGCACCTGGCCTGGGCCGCCGACGACGGCGTCGGCATGCCGGTCGCGCCGAAGGTCCTGCGCTATGCCTTCGAGGTGGCCGAGACGAGCCTCGATCCGGCCAAGATCAACGACCTCTACTCGCGCACGCTGACGCCGCACATCTTCGAGGGCCTCTACACCTACGACCACCTCGCCCGGCCGGTGAAGATCAAGCCGCTCACCGCCGACGCCATGCCGACGCACTCCGACGACTTCCGCGTCTGGACCGCGCGCGTGCGGCCCGGCATCTTCTTCGCCACCGATCCGGCGTTCAAGGGCAAGCGGCGCGAGCTCGTCGCCCAGGACTATGTCTATTCCTGGAAGCGCTTCGCCGACCCGGCCAACAAGAGTCCGGTGTGGTCGGGGATGGAGACAGAGGGCTACCTGGGCTTGCCCGAGCTGCGCCAGCGCGCGCTCGACCAGAAGAAGCCGTTCGACTACGACCAGGAGATCGAGGGCATCCGCGCCATCGACCGCTACACGGTCCGCTTCACGCTGAAGGAGCCGAGGCCGAGATTCGACCAGACCTTGGCGAGCGGCGACCTCTACGGCGCGGTCGCGCGCGAGGTGGTCGAGTTCTACGGCGCCGAAGCCGAGTCGCACCCGGTCGGCACGGGCCCGTTCAAGCTCGTTCAGTGGCGGCGCAGCTCGCTGATCGCGTTCGAGCGCAATCCCGACTTCCGCGAGATGCTGTACGACGGCGAGCCCGCCGCCGGCGACGCCGAGGGGCAGGCGCTGCTCGCCCGCTTCAAGGGGCGTCGCCTGCCAATGGTCGACCGCGTCGAGATCTCGATCATCGAGGAGGAGCAACCGCGCTGGCTCTCGTTCGTCAACGGCGAGGCCGACGTCGCCTACCGCGTCGGCTACCAGTTCGCGCCGCAGGCGATGCCGAACGGCAAGGTTGCGCCCAATCTGGCAAAGAAGGGGATCCGCGGCTATCCGATCATCGAGGCGGCGAGCAACTACTTCCTGTTCAACATGGACGATCCGGTCGTCGGCGGCTACACCCCGGCTCAGGTCGCCCTGCGCCGGGCGATCAGCCTCGGCATCGATTCGAGGAAGATCATCGACTACGCCTACATGGGCCTCGGCACGGTGGCGCAGGGCCCGACCCTGCCCCACACCTCGGCGTACGACGCGAAGCTGAAGACCGAGAACGGCGACTACGACCCCGCGCGCGCGCGCGCCCTGCTCGACCTCTACGGCTTCCTCGACAAGGACGGCGACGGCTGGCGCGAGCGTCCCGACGGCTCGCCGCTGGTGCTGCGCGTCTCGACGCAGACGCAGGCGCGCGACCGCAAGATCTCCGAAGTGCTGAACAACTGCATGAAGGTGCTCGGCATCCGGATCCAGCTGGCGATCGCCCAATGGCCCGAGAACCTCAAATCGGCGCGTTCCGGCACGTACCAGGTGTGGTCGGTCGGCGGCTCGTCGGCTTCGCCCGACTCGGCCGGCGCCTTCCAGAAGTACGACAGCCGCCAGATCGGCGGCCAGAACATGGGCCGCATTCGACTGCCTGCGCTCGACAAGCTCTACGACAAGATCCAGACCTTGCCCGACGGGCCCGAACGGCTGGTCGCTTTCCGCGAGGCCGAGCGGATCGGGGTGGCCTACATGCCCTACAAGTACACCCTCAACCGGGTCTCGCTCGACATGACGCAGAGACACGTCATCGGCTACCGGCGCCCGGTGTTCTGGCAGGACTGGTGGCACTACGTCGACATCGACGACGCTGCCGGCGCCGCCGCGAAGAAGGCCTAGCGAATGGCGAGCGGCATCGACCGGCGCCGCTTCGCCCTCGGCAGCGCGGGCGTGATCGCCTCGGGCCCCGCCTTGGCCGCCGGTGACAACAATGACGCGCCGCTCCAGGCGAACGTGCTGCGAGTCCTGTTCGAGTCGGCCGAAACCGGATTCGACCCGGCCCAGGTGAGCGACCTGTACTCGAGCCGCGTCAACGCGCACATCTTCGAAGCGCTCCTCGGCTACGACCCGCTCGCGGTTCCGGTCCGCCTGGTGCCGCTGACCGCCGAGGCGATGCCGGAGGCTTCGGCCGATTTCACCGTCTGGACGGTGCGGTTGCAGCGCGGCATCCTGTTCGCGGACGACCCCGCGTTCAAAGGCAAGCCGCGCGAGCTCGTCGCCGCGGACTACGTGTATGCGATCAAGCGCATCTACGACCCCGCCTTCAAGAGCCCGGCGTACAGCGCCCTCTCCGAGGAGGGCATCCTCGGCCTCGAAGAGTTCCGCGCGCGCGCGCTGCGCGACAAGAAGCCGTTCGACTACGACGGTGTCGCCGAGGGGTTGCGCGCGCTCGACCGCTACACGCTGCAGTTCAGGCTGGCCAAGCCGCGGCCGCGGTTCGCGACGACGCTGGCCTCGATCACCTATGCAGCCGTTGCGCGCGAGGTCGTCGACACGTATCGCGACGACCTCATGGCGCACCCGGTCGGCACCGGGCCGTACCGGCTCAAGTCATGGCGGCGCAGCTCGCGAATCGTCCTCGAGAAGAACCCTGGCTACCGCGACCTGCGCTACCGCAGCGAGCCCGATCCGCGCGACGTCGAGGCCACGGCATGGGCCCAGCGCTTCAACGGCCGGCGCCTGCCGCTCAACGACGGCGTCGAGATCGCGGTGGTCCAGGAGAACCAGCCGCGCTGGCTGAGCTTTCTCAATGGCCAAGCCGACTTTGCGCGCGTGCCGCCCGAGCTGGTTCCGATCGCCGCGCCGAACGGAAAACTGGCGCCGAACCTCGCCAAGCAGGGCATCCGCCTGCAGCGCTATCTGAACCCCGACGTCACCCTGTCGTACTTCAACATGGAGGACCCGGTCGTCGGCGGCTATGCGCCGGCGAAGGTGGCGTTGCGCCGTGCGGTTCAGCTCTCGTACGACACCGACTACGAGATCAGGATCATCCGGCGCGGCCAGGCGATCCCGGCGCAGGCGCCGATGGCGCCGGGCACCTACGGCTTCGATCCCGCGCTGCGGACCGACAACAGCGGCTACGACGTCGCCCGCGCGAAGGCGCTGCTCGATGTCTACGGCTACGTCGACCGCAACGGCGACGGCTGGCGCGAGCAGCCCGATGGCTCGCCGCTCGTTCTCACGATGTCGACCGAGCCCGACCAGATCTACCGCCAGTACAACGAGAACTGGCAGCGCAGCACGACTGCGATCGGCGTCCGCATGGTCTTCGAGACTGCGCAGTGGGCCGAGCACATGAAGCAGGCGCGTGCCGGCTCGCTGCAGATGTGGTTCCTCGGCAGCACGGCGACCGACCCCGACGGTCAACCGCTGCTCGAATACATGTACGGTCCGTCGGCCGGACAGTACAACCTCGCCCGCTTCAAGCTGCCCGCGTTCGACGACATCTACCGCCGCATGCTCGATCTTCCCGATGGGCCGGAGCGCCGAGCGCTGTTCCGCAAGGCGAGCGAGCTCGTCGTCGCCTACATGCCGTACCGCATCCACGTGCACCGCATCTACAACGACTTCTCGCGCCCCTGGATCGCCGGCTACCGGCAGCCGTTCTTTCGCAACCAGAGCTGGCACTACGTCGAAGTCGACGGCGCGATGCGCGCGAAGTCGCTCGCCTGAGGAGCGCCGATGACGTTGCCCGAGCCGCACATCCTCCGCTACACGCGCTGGCTGCGCGAGGCGCGGGGGCTCGATTTCGACGCGACCACCGTCGAGGGCTACGACCGCTTCTGGCGCTGGTCGTGCGACGACCTGCGGACGTTCTGGCAAACCATCTGGGACTACTTCGGGATCGTCTCGCCGACGCCGCACACGACCGTTCTGGTCGACGCGAAGATGCCGGGCGCGACCTGGTTCCCGGGCGCGCAGCTGAACTACGCCGGGCATGTCTTCAGCCACGCCGACGCGGCGCATGCCGCCGGCCATCCGGCGATCGTCTTTCGCGACGAGGCGATGCAGCTCGCGGGGCGCACGCACGAGATCGCGTGGCCCGAGCTGCGCCGCCAGGTCGGCGCGTTCGCCGCGGCGCTCGAGGCGATGGGCGTCGGCCCGGGCGACCGCGTCGCCGCGTTCATGCCGAACGTTCCGCAGACGGCGGTCGCGTTCCTCGCCTGCGCGAGCCTCGGCGCGATTTGGTCGGTGTGCTCGCCCGACATGGGTCCGCTCGCCGTCCTCGACCGGTTCCGCCAGATCGAGCCGACGGTGCTGATCGCCTGCGACGGCTATCGCTACGGCGGCGTCGCGCACGACCGCACGGCCATGTTGCGCGAGGTCGTCGCAGAGCTGCCGAGCGTCGGCGACGTCGTTTTCTGGCGCGGCCTCGATGGCGCGGCCAACGCCGATGCGCTCGCCTCGGCTGGGCGCCGCGTCCACAACTTCGACGCGCTCGTCGCCAGCGATCGATCGGTCGCGCCGCGTCCGCTGCCGTTCGCGCATCCGCTCTGGATTGTCTATTCGAGCGGCACGACCGGCCTGCCGAAGGCGATCGTCCACGGCCACGGCGGCATCATGGTCGAGACGCTCAAGTTCGGCACCTTGCACAACGATTGCGGTCCGAGCGTCGCGAGCGGCGACCGCTACCACTGGTACAGCTCGACCGGCTGGATCATGTGGAACTCGCAGATGGCGGCGCTGCTCGCCGGCGCGACGGTCTGCATGTACGACGGCAGCCCGGCCGGCCCCAAGAGCGGCCTCGCGGGCGAGCGGCGCGAGGTCGACTGGACGACGCTTTGGCGCTTCGTCGCCGCGACCGGCGCGACCTTCTTCGGCGCTGGCGCGGCGTTCTACGCGAGCTGCGAGAAGGCCGGCATCGAGCCGAGCCAGGCGGGCGACCTGTCGCGCCTGCGCGCGCTCGGCTCGACCGGCTCGCCGCTCGCGATCGAGAGCTACCGCTGGCTGCGCGAGCACGTGCCGCCGGTCGACGGCAAGCCCGTCTGGCTCACCTCGGTCTCGGGCGGCACCGATTTCGCCGGCGGCTTCATCGCCGGGCTGCGCACGTTGCCGGTCGTCGACGGCGAGATGCAGTGCCGCTGCCTCGGCGCCGCGGTCGAGGCGTGGTCCGAGCCCGACGCCGACGGCCGCGGCCGCTCGCTTGTCGACGAAGTCGGCGAGCTCGTCTGCACCCAGCCGATCCCGTCGATGCCGCTCTACTTCTGGGGTGACGAGCCGCCCGGCCCGGGCGGCCGGCGCCTGCACGACAGCTACTTCGACATGTACCCGGGCATCTGGCGCCACGGCGACTGGCTGCGCATCACGCCGCGCGGCGGCGCGATCATCTACGGGCGCAGCGACGCGACCATCAACCGGCACGGCATTCGCATGGGCACCGCCGAGCTGTACCGCGCCGTCGAGGCGCTGCCCGAGGTGCTCGACAGCCTCGTCGTCGACCTCGAGTATCTCGGCCGCGAGAGCTACATGCCGCTTTTCGTCGTCCTGCGCGAGGGCGTGACGCTCGACGCCCCGCTCGACCGGCGCCTGAAGGACGTCATCAAGGCGGCGCTCTCGCCGCGCCACGTGCCGAACGAGATCTTCCAAGTGGCGTCGCTGCCGCGCACGCTCTCGGGCAAGAAGATGGAGCTGCCGGTCAAGAAGCTGCTTCTAGGCGCGTCGCCGGGCGACGTGTTCAAGCTCGACGCGATGGCCAACGCCGAGAGCGTCGCCTGGTTCAGCGAGTTCGCGCGCCGTCGCGCCGCCGCTAGCGCGCCAGCAGGTGCGGCAGCCACAGCGACAAAGCCGGCACGTAAGTGACGACGAGCAGCGCGGCGCACATCGCGCCGTAGAACGGCCAGAGCTCGCGCGACACCTCCTCCATCGTCACCTTGCCGATCGCGCAGCCGACGAAGAGCGTCGGCCCGACCGGCGGCGTGATCAGGCCGATGCCCGAGTTGACGAGCAGGATCATGCCGAAATGGACCGGGTCGATGCCGAACTTGAGGATCACCGGCAACAGGATCGGCGTGCAGATCAGGATCATCGGCGCCATGTCCATGAAGGTGCCGAGCAGGATGAGCAGGATGTTGATCATCATCAGCAGCTCGTACTTGTTGCTGGCGATGGCGACGAAGAACTGGGTCGCCCGCGCCGGCACCTGCATCAGCGCCATCATGTAGCCGAAGGCGGCGGAAAAGCCGATCAGCATCATCACCATCGCCACCATCTTGGTGACGCGGTGCAGCAGCATCGGCAGCTCGGCCCAGCGGTAGTCGCGGTAGACAAACATCGTGATGGCGAACGCGTACAGGCACGCGACCGCGGCCGATTCGGTCGGCGTGAACACGCCGCTCAGAATGCCGCCGAGGATGATGACGACGGTCACCAGCCCCCAGATCGCCTCGACGGCGATCTTGGCGGCTTGGCGCAGCGTCACCGGCTCTCCTTTCGGGTAGCCGCGCCGGTACGACAGGATCAGGCACAGGCCCATGACGCAGGCGCCGAACAGCAGCCCGGGCAGGACGCCGGCGAGGAAGAGCGACGCGACCGAGATCGTCCCGCCGGCGGCGAGCGAATAGAGCACCGCGTTGTGCGACGGCGGGATCAGCACCGCCTGGACCGAGCCGCAAATCGTCACGTTGGTGGAGAAGACCTTCGGGTAGCCCTGCTTGACCATCTGCGGGATCAGCACCGAGCCGATCGACGCCGTGTCGGCGACCGACGACCCGGACACGCCGCTGAAGAAGGTCGAGGCGATGACGTTGACGAGCGCCAGGCCGCCGCGCACCGCGCCGACGAAGATGCGCGCCAGGTTGACGAGGCGGACGGCCATGCCGCCCTCGGCCATGATCGCGCCGGCAAGGACGAAGAACGGGATCGCGAGCAGCGAGAAGCTGTTGACGCCGCTCGAGACCTGGATCATCACCGCCTCGAGCGGGACGTCGATCCACAGCGCGCCGAGGATCGCGGCGAGGCCGAGCGTGTAGGCGACCGGCATGCCGATCATGCACAGCACGACGAACGCGCCGAGCAGGATGACGATGTCGATCATGGCGATGGCCTCACTCGGCGAGCGGCTGGTCGCGGTACATCACCGACGTCGGCGGCGGCATGCCGAGCCAGAGGCGCTCGACGATGAAGAGCAGCGTGAACAGGCCGCCGACCGGGATCGGCAGGTAGGTGATGCCGACCGAGAGGGTCGGGAACTCGGCGATCGTCTGGTTCCAGGTCGCGCGAACGAGCTGCGTGCCGTAGACGATCATGAAGAGCGCCGTCGCGACCATCGCCAGGTCGGCGAGGAGCAGCAGCGCGCGCCGCGCGCGGGCCGGCACCGCGTCGGTCAGCATCTGCACGGCGATGTGCACGTTGGCGCGGTACGCCGCGGCGCCGCCGACGAACGAGAACAGCACCATCGCGAGCACCGAGAACGGCTCGGGCCAGCTCGACGCCGAGCCCATCACGTAGCGCATGAACACGCCGTACGGGATGACCAGCGTGATCGCGACCAGCGCCGTCGCCGAAACGACGATGCACGCGAGGTAGAGCCGCTCCATGGCGGCCGCGTAGGCGGCCTTCACGGGCCGGCTACTTCGTCTCTTCGATGCGCTTCAGCAACGCGGCGTACTTGACGCCGTACTTGTCGCGGATCGGCTGCGTCGCCTTGTAGAACGCGGCCTTGTCGGCGGGAACGAAGGTCACGCCCTTGGCCTTGAGGTCGGCCTCGGCGGTCACGGTCTTCTCGTCCCAGAGCTTCCTCTGCTCGAACTGCGCCTCGCGCGAGAGCTTCTTCAGGAGCGCCTGGTCGTCGGGCGAGAGGCCGTCCCAGGTGCGCTTCGAGAAGATGAAGATCTCAGGGATGATGAGGTGGCCGGTGAGGGTGTAGACCTTGCTGATGAGGTAGTGGTTCTGCGCCAGCAGCGTCGGCGGGTTGTTCTCGGCGCCGTCGACGACGCCGGTCTCGAGCGCGGCGTAGAGCTCGTTGAAGCCCATCGCGACGCCGCTGCCGCCCATCGCGTTCATCGTCTCGACGAAGATCGGGTTGCCCATCATGCGGATCTTCTGGCCCTTGAGGTCGGCGGGCGTCGGCACCGGCTTCTTGCCGTAGACATTGCGGACGCCGGCGTCCATCCAGCCGAGGGCGACGATGCGCGAGGCGGGGTTGGTATTGATCCTGTCGAGCAGCTCGGCACCGATCGGGCCGTCGATCACCTTCCTCATGTGCGCCTCGTCGCGGAAGATGAACGGCAGGTTGAAGACGTTCAGGTCGTCGACGACCGGCCCCATCGCGCCGACCGAGATGCGCGCGATCTGCAGCGCGCCGACCTGCGCCTGCTCGATCATCTCCTTCTCGCCGCCGAGCTGCATCGACGGGTACATCTGGATCGAGATGCGGCCGTTGGTCGCCGCCTCGAGCTTCTTGCCCATGCGGACGATCGCCTCGACCGTCGGGTAGCCGAGCGGGTGCACGTCGGACGCCTTCCAGACCACCTTGCTCTGGGCCGACACCGGCACGCAGAGCAGCGCCGCGGCGAGGCCGAGCAGTCCGGCGGCGAGCCGGGCGAGTGGACGTCCCATCATGTCTGTCTCCTCTGTCGTCGTCTTGGAATCGGCGGCCCTTGCCGCGCAGGTCGTGCGCGACCGCAGGCAGGCAGCGCGATGATGCATCCGCACCCGCGGCGCCCATCTGCTCACCATCCCTGAGTTGTCCGGACGACCGCCCGCCAACGGGCCCAGCGGGCTCGGCCCCTCCCTCTCGGAGGGAGGGGAGCGAAGCGGGGAGGGAGCAGCCCTGGCAGCGAAGCTGTCGCGCTGGCAAACCAGCGCTACAGCGGCAACTCCGTGAAGTAGCGTCCGCCGTGGAAGATCAGCGGCTGGGCGCCCGGGCGTCGCTCGCACGACTCGACCTCGCCGACGAAGATGACGTGGTCGCCTTCCTCGTAGCGGCTGCGGTTGAAGCACTCGAACGCGGCGGCGGCGCCGTCGAGCAGCGGCACGCCGCTCGCGCCCGGGCGGAAGGCGACGCCGTCGAAGCGCGCCACGTCCTTGCTCGCGAAGCGCTCGGCGAGCGCGCGCTGGTCGGCGGCGAGGATGTTGATCGCGTAGTGCGAGCCGTGCGCGAACGCCGGCATCGAGCCGGCCTGACGAGACAGGCTCCAGAGGACGAGCGGCGGCTCGATCGATACCGAGTTGAACGAGTTGGCGGTGAGGCCGATCGGCTGGCCGTCGGCGGTGCGCGCAGTCACGATCGTCACGCCGGTCGCGAACGTCGCCAACGCGGCGCGGAAGTCGTCGCCGCTGAAGGACGGGGGCGCGGCGCGCAGGGTTCGGACCATGGGCAATTGTCGATGGTCGGCGCAGGTTGCGCAGCCCGCGGGCGCGGGGCCTCGGGCGGCGGGAGGACGGCGGGGGCGGCAGGGCGCGGGGGCAGGGCGGTAGGTCAGTACGGCGTCATGCCCGCGGTCGTCTCGCGCCGACGATCGTCGTCGCGATGCTGCTTTTCGTCGGCCGCGGCGTGTCTCTCGTCGCATGGGCCGCGCCACGGCAGCAGTGCTTTTCTAAAGTCCGTCGCCGCCGCGCTGAACGGAGGCGGCGCCCGGCCCGGGCATCATGCGGCTTCGCGCCGCCTGCCACCCTCGCCCTCCGCCGTCCCTTTGAACGATTCACTCGCCCCGCGTGCCGACAGGCCGCGTCTCGATCGCACCGCGCTGCACCGACTCGTCGCCGTCACCGTCCTCGGTTTCGCCTCCGGCCTGCCGCTCGCCCTCACCGGCCAGGCGATGCAGGCGTGGCTCAGCGCCGACGGCGTCGACATCGCGACCATCGGCTTCCTCAGCCTCGTCGGCTTGCCGTACACCTTCAAGTTCCTGTGGGCGCCGCTCATGGACCGCTTCGAGCCGCCGTGGCTCGGCCGACGCCGCAGCTGGCTCGTCCTCACCCAGCTGGCGCTCGCCGGCGCGCTCTTCTGGATGGCGGCGACGCCGCCGCGCTCGGCGCTCGGCGCGTTCGCGCTCCTCGCCGGCTTGGTCGCCTGGCTGTCGGCATCGCAGGACGTCGTCGTCGACGCCTACCGGACCGACCTGCTGCCTGCCGCCGAGCGCGGCTTCGGCTCGTCGCTGACGGTGCTCGGCTACCGCCTGGCGATGATCCTCTCGGGCGGCATCGCCTTCATCTGGGTCGATCCGCGCCAGGGCGGCGGCTGGAGCTGGCCCGAGGTCTACCGGGCGATGGCGCTCTTCATGATCGGCGCGGCGGTGTTCTCTGCCCTGTTCGCGCCGCGTCTCGTCGGCGCGCCGAAGCCGGCGAGCGTCGCTCGCAACGATGTGCTCGGTTTTCTCGCCGTCGCCGCCGCGGTCGCTGCCGGCTTCGTCGTGACGCGCTACGCCTTCGCGCCGTGGGCGCGCGCCGGGGTCGCGCCGCTGCTTGCCGCGCAGGGCATCGCCGCGCCGCTGCCCGATCGCTGGGCCGACCTGGTCGCGCTCTTCGCAGGCATCGCGGTGACGCTGCCGGCGGTCGGGTGGGCGGCGCGCAAGGCGCGCTTCGAGACCTTCCTCGGCAGCCTGGCGAGCTACTTCGCGCAGGCCGGCGCGCTGCCGTTCCTTGCCTTCATCGTCCTCTACAAGCTCGGCGACGCATTCGCCGGCTCCTTGCTGACGCCGTTCCTGCTCCAGGCGATGCAGTACAGCACCGCCGAAGTGGGCGTCGTCAACAAGGTGATCGGCCTGTGGCTGACGATCGCCGGCGCGCTGGTGGGCGGCGCGCTGATGATCCGGCTTGGGCTCTGGCGCTCGCTGATGCTGTTCGGCATCCTGCAGATGCTCGGCAACCTTGGTTTCTGGTGGCTCGCGCTGCACGGCCGCGACGCGCTGCCCGGTCTCGTGATCCCGGCGTTCGATTGGGGCTTCGTCAAGCTCGCCGAGCCGACGCCCGTCGACGGCGGCCTGCTGATGGCGATCGCGAGCGAGAACATCACCAGCGGCATGGGAACGGCCGCCTTCGTCGCGTTCCTGATGAGCCTGTGCAACCGCCGCTTCAGCGCGACCCAGTTCGCGCTGCTGAGTGCGTTCGCGTCGATCGGCCGGGTCTGGGTCGGCCCGCTCGCCGGCGTGCTCGCGCAGTCGATCGGCTGGCCGGCGTTCTTCCTCGCCTCGATCGTCGCGGCGGTGCCGGCGCTCGTGCTGCTCGCGGTGCTGCGCCGGCCGATCGACCTGCTCGAGCGCAACCCCGAGGACGCCGAAACGGTGTATTGACCGCCCGTCGACCCGCGCCGCGACCGCGCGGCGGCAAGCGTGCGCGCCGCGAGCGAACCGCGACTCAGGCCGGGCTCAGCCGGGGCGAGAACCAGCCGGCGATCGGCATCGCATGACGGCGAAGCACGCCCTTGACGGGCGGCAGCACCGCCACCTGGCGCACGAGCGCGCGGATGCTTTCGGCGCCGGTCTTGGCGCGCATGCTGCCGATCTGGCTGCGCACCGTCGAGATCGCGACGCCGAGGAGCACCGCGATCTGCGCCGGCGGCACGCCGCTGCACAGCTCCTTCAAGACCCGGACCTCGGCGCCGGTCAGGTGATGGATTCGTGCGAATCCCTGCACCGAGAGCGATTCGCACATCTCGCGCTTGCCGAGAACCATGAGGACCGCACGCGGGCCGTCGTCGGCGCTTTCGAGCGGAACGACCGAGATGCTGGTGCGATGGGTTTCGTCGCCGACGGTGAGCAGCCTGCGCATGCCGCGCGTCGCTGCCGCGCTCACCGCTTCCTGGAGCGGCGCGACGTCGCGGGCAAGCCGCGCGCGCAGCTCGTTGCCGACGCGCTGGAGCGGGTGCAGGTCGTCGAGCTCGACCTGGGCCGCGTCGTTGATGTGGACGATGCTCGTGCCTTCGAACAGCACGACGATCCCGTAGTCGAGCTCGTCCAGGGCGCCCGCGAGCCATTGCCAGATCGGCGGCGCCGCGCTCTGGCCGGGAACGAAGCCGTCGTGAAACGTGGAGTTGCGGTGTGCGAGGTGTTCCATGACGCTTCCTTCCCGGTGGTCGATGCGAGGGTTCATAGCAGCGAGAGTACGAAGCGGCCGCCTGCGAGGGAGGTGAAGAAGACCGGCCGGGCGTGTGCACTATTCACACCGCGCACGCCACAATCGACGCGTGCCAGCGCCGATGTCCACTGCCGACACGCTCGATGACGCCCTGCTGCGCGAGATCGCGGGCAAGGGCGGGATCAAGCGCTACCCCGCGCAGTCAAACCTGATCA
>Ga0207703_10003935_pt1 | contig 12325 bp, 13 predicted proteins | sample KBSSwiS12_FD_184304 | JGI IMG/M metagenome (GOLD analysis project Ga0207703, IMG submission 184304) | Switchgrass rhizosphere microbial communities from Kellogg Biological Station, Michigan, USA - KBS Switchgrass S1-2 (SPAdes) (version 2) | ecosystem: Host-associated > Plants > Roots >... | reverse complement strand
GCGGTCGATGTCGCGGAACTTGGAGCGGACCTCTGCGGTCGAGCGCTTCGGGTTCGAGCGGACACCCTGCCAGAATTTCGCGTCTTCGGGGCCGTCATAGAGGCCGTAAGGGCGCTTTTCCGCCATCCAGGCGACCACGAAATAGGCGATCAGCGTCCAGGGAAAGCCACCGAAGAAGGTGAGCAACACGGCGCCGACGCGAACCCAGGTGACATCGATCCCGGTATAGTCGGCGATCCCGGAACAAACGCCCAGCCATTTGCTGTTCTGCTTGTCGAGGTAGAATTTGGTGCGGCTTGCAGACATCTCAGTTCCTCCGAGAAATATCGTAATCGGTTGGGTGGATCGGCGGGTTGGCCGGTTTCCAGTCGGGGTTATCGGCGGCGACGATCCGTTCGACAGTGTTGAGACGATCTTCGAGGCGACGGGCCAGGTTGAACATCTCGTCGAGCAGATTCTCGTCTTCCTGGGTAATCTTGGGCGCCTGCTTCCACTTGGTCACATAGTGCAGGATCACCCAGGGCATTCCGATGAACAGGATGCCGCAGACGAACACCGGGATGAGTACATCCTCCATTTCAGCTGCCCTTTCCGACGCGAGCCTTCATCGCGGCGAGCTCGGCCTCGACCTTTTCGGCGGACTTCAGCTCGGCAATCTCTTCCTCGAGGCTCTTGGGCGGGGCGCCCATGCCAGCCACTTCAGCGCGGCCCTCGGCCATGTCGACGCGGCGTTCCATGATCTCGAAGCGCGAAAAGGCATCCTGCATCTTCGGGCCGGCATACATTTCGCGCAGCTTGTAGCGGTTATGCGCGGTCTCGAGCCGGGTGACGATCGAGTTCTGCCGGGTGCGGGCCTCGCGCAGCTTGGTCTGCAGCTTGTTGATGTCTTCCTCGGCGGACTTGAGGGCCTCGTCGAGCACGGTGATCTCGCTGCTCAGCTGGGCGCTCATATCGGCGGCCTTCTGCTTCTCCACCAGAGCTGCCTTGGCAAGGTCCTCGCGACCCTTGGACAGCGCCAGCTCGGCCTTTTCGGTCCAGCTTTCCTGGAGCGTATCGAGCTTGGTGATGTGCCGGCGCATTTCCTTCTGGTCGGCAATGGTGCGGGCGGCCGAGGCGCGAACCTCGACGAGCGTCTCCTCCATTTCGAGGATGATCATGCGGATCATCTTCGCGGGGTCTTCCGCCTTGTCGAGCAGATCGGTGAAGTTGGCGGCGATGATGTCGCGGGTGCGGGAGAAAATGCCCATTTCGAAAACTCTCCTATCGGATACGCTGAATACTGTTGAAGGGATGAAGACTGGGGTGCCGGGGCGGGGCAAGGGGTTCCCGCCCCGGCAACGTCGCCCGAGGGTCAGGCGGCGGTCTGGATGGTCGCGCGGGGAGCGGCGACCGCGGTGCCCGGTGCGACGGCGCCGAGCAGGAAGGTGGAGCCGAAGACGATCGTGCAAACGACCGCTGCGACGGTGTGGCGAAGATCGCCGGCTTTGTAGTTGCTGTTCATGGTGTAATCTCCCTGAAGAGGTTGTTCCGGTTGCCCTGATGGGCAGATGCACAAAGCATTGCAGGGAGCGTGCCAGTTTAGAAAATGGCGGTTTTCCGCCATTTCTCGATGAACCACGGATGAACGCACTTGAAATATCTTGCCAAGGCTTGGGAATTTACGCCAAAGCTTGGGTATGGATCGCACGACACAGGTCATCGGACAATCGAACGTCTTTCTCGAGACGCTCGAGCGCGCAAGCCGCGCCGCGGCGCTCGACCGGCCGGTGCTGGTGATCGGCGAGCGCGGCACCGGCAAGGAGCTGGTTGCCGAACGCCTCCACCGCCTGAGCCCGCGCTGGGACCAGCCTCTGGTGGTGATGAACTGCGCTGCCTTGCCCGAGACGCTGATCGAGGCGGAATTGTTCGGTCATGAGGCTGGCGCCTTTACCGGCGCGACCAAGTCGCGGGTCGGGCGCTTCGAAGAGGCGCATGGCGGCACCTTGTTCCTCGATGAGCTCGGCACGCTCTCGATGGGCGCGCAGGAGCGGCTGTTGCGCGCGGTCGAATATGGCGAGATCACCCGGATCGGCTCGTCACGCCCGGTGCGGGTCGATGTTCGCATCGTGGCGGCGACCAATGAGCATCTGCCCGACAAGGTCGCCCGCCACCAGTTCCGCGCCGATCTGCTCGACCGGCTGTCGTTCGAGGTGGTGACCTTGCCGCCGTTGCGGGCCAGGCCTGGCGATGTGCTGGTGCTGGCCGAGCATTTCGGGCGGCGCATGGCGTCGGAACTGGGCCGCGAGGACTGGCCCGGTTTCGCACCCGATGCGACGGCGGCGCTGGTCGAATATAATTGGCCTGGCAATGTGCGCGAACTGCGCAATGTGGTCGAGCGGGCGGTCTATCGCTGGGAAGCGTACGGCCCGATCGAGATCATCGAGTTCGACCCCTTTCACTCGCCCTATCGGCCCGGGACCGCCAGCGCTCATGTGCCGAGCGTCCCGGTGGCGGAACCGGCTTCACCGGTGCCGGTCGAAGCTGAGGTTGAAGAAGAGGGGGAGGGCGCGTCGGACTTCAAGACGCGGATCGCCCGGTTCGAGCGCGAGTTGCTGACCAAGGCGCTTGCCGAGCACCGCTTCAACCAGCGTGCCACGGCGGAAGGCCTGGGGCTCAGCTATGATCAGCTACGCCACGCGCTCAAGCGCCATGGGCTGATCGCTGCCGGATAATCGGGGCGGCGTGGGGCCAATCGATACTCGGACGTCGCGATTTGCGGCTTGGAGAATGGTTCGCGCAGAGGCGCGGAGGCGCAGAGAGGGTGTCTGGCCGGGCATGTCCTGTAACATCGACTACTTCGTCCGAACACGCTGAGATTTAGCAGGAAGCTCGCCTCGTACGCGATCTCTGCGCCTCCGCGCCTCTGCGCGAACATCTTGGCGGCCCTACGTCCTTTGAAGGCGATTGGCGGTAGGGGGCGGCAACGCGCCGCCCCGGTCCTGAATCAATGATAGTTGGTCATGCACAGAAGCATGGGGATCGAAAGCAGCACATTGGTGCGCGATGCGAGCATCGCGACGCGCGCCGCCTTTGCCTTGGCCGCATCGTCCACCGTGACGATCCCGAGCGCCTTTTTCTGGTTCGGCCAGATCACGAACCACACATTGGCCGCCATGATCAGCGCCAGGTACATGCCGATACCGATCAGCCGCGCCGATGCCTCGAGCATCAGCGCTTCTTTCGCCTCATGATAGAGATGCGCGAGGATCAGTCCGGTCAGCACCGTGAACAGGGCCGCCCAGCGGAAATAGAAGAGCGCCTTGGGTGCGATATATTTCGAGACGCCCGGTTTCAGCTCGGCCGGGATCAACGGCATGGTCGGGATCTGCACGAAGTTGAAATAATAGAGCAGCCCAATCCAGGTGATCCCGAAAAACACATGGAGCCACTGGAAAATGCCGTTCCACAGCCCGAGCGGCGGCAGATAATAAGGCGCGAACATAAGGCCGACGGCCAGCAGCACGCCAACCGCAATCGTGATCCGAAGGTCAGTGAGTATCTTGTCCATCAGGGTTTCCCTCCCATTTATAGCGCGCCGTCGCGCGCCCGCGTTGCCCGGCGGCGATGCTAAGCGGTTAATTTTCGTTTGTCACACGTAACGAACGAGAAAAATCGGGCCGCGGGGTTGACCGAATCTGCCCCAAGGTGCGTTGGACCGCTGCAACCCCGTAACGATGGAGCGTACTCCCATGGCTTTCGAACTGCCCCCCCTTCCATATGACTATGATGCACTGGCGCCGACCATCGACGGGGAGACGATGCGTTTTCACCATGACAAGCATCACAAGGCCTATACCGACAAGCTCAACGAGGGCGTCGAGAAGGACCCGTCGCTTGCCGGCAAGACGATCGAGGAAATCCTTGCCGTCATCTCGTCACAGCCGCCCCTGGTGCGCAACAATGGCGGTGGATATTGGAACCATGATTTCTTCTGGAAGATCATGAAGCCGGGCGGCGGCGCGCCGTCAGGCAAGCTGGCCGAGGCGATCGACGCTTATGGCGGGCTCGACAAGCTCAAGGAGGATTTCAACGGCAAGGGCGCCGGCCAGTTCGGCTCCGGCTGGGCCTGGGTCGTGGCGGATGCCGAGGGCAAGCTCTCGATCGCCAGCACGCCCAATCAGGACAATCCGCTGATGGACGACGTCGCCGTCAAGGGCACGCCGATCCTCGCCAACGATGTGTGGGAACACGCTTATTACCTCACCTACCGCAACGACCGCGCCGCCTATCTCAAGGCGTGGTGGAATGTGGTGAACTGGGATGAGGCCGGCCGGATCTACGACAGCGTGGTGGGCTGACACATCAAAAGCCCCTCCCCTTCAGGGGAGGGGCTTCAAGATTTCACCCCTCGGGCGGAATCGGTGTGTTGCCTTCGGCATTGAGCCCGTTCTTCAACAGCATCGGGATATTGGCGAAGGTGAACACCAGGGTCAGCGGAATCGCGCCCCAGAGCTTGAAGGCAAGCCAGAAGTCATAGGAAAATTTGTGCCGGACGATCTCGTTCAGCACCGCCATGAAAACGAAGAAGATCGCCCAGTTGATGGTGAGCTGACGCCAGCCTTTCTCGGTGAGGCCGGGATAGGCGGCTTCGAGCAGCATCTGGAGCAGCGGCCGCCCGGTCGCGAGCCCGAAGGCGAGAATCGCCGCGAAGCTTGCATAGATGAAGGTCGGCTTGAACTGGATGAAGGTCTTGTCGTGATACCAGAGCGTCAGCCCGCCGAACACGAGCACCAGCGTTCCCGTCATCCACAGCATCGGCGAGATATGCCCCGCCTTCCAGCGTGAGACGATCATCGCGGCGGCGCTTGCGATCATGAAGGCGGTGGTCCCGGCGAGCAGCTTGGCGATATCCGGGCCGCGCATCAGGAAGTTGACGAGGAAGAAGATCGCTAGCGGGCCGATATCGATCGCTAGCCGCAGGCCTGCGCCTATAGGCGCGCGCTTGGGATTACTTGCCATGCCGGCCCCCTTCCACGCCTGCGATGATCCGCGCAACCTCGTTCGCATCGAAGGGCCTGAGATCGCCCATGCCTTCGCCGATTCCGATCGCATGGATCGGCAGGCCATATTTCTCCGCCGCCGCGACCAGCACGCCGCCGCGCGCGGTGCCGTCGAGCTTGGTCATGACGAGGCCGGTCACGCCCGCGAACTCCTTGAACACCTCGATCTGGTTGAGCGCATTCTGCCCGGTCGTCGCGTCAAGCACGAGAAGGATATTGTGCGGCGATTCCGGATTGATCCGGCCAAGCACGCGGCGGATCTTGGACAGTTCGTCCATCAGCTCGCGCTTGTTCTGGAGGCGCCCGGCGGTGTCGACGATCAGCACATCGATGCCGGTCGCGGTCGCCTGTTTGACCGCCTCATAGACAATTCCCGCCGCGTCTCCGCCCTCCTTGCCCGAGACGATCGGCACGCCGACCCGCTCCGCCCAGGTCGCGAGCTGGCCGATCGCGGCGGCGCGGAAGGTGTCGCCGGCGGCGAGCATCACGCCGTAATCCTGCTCCATCAGGAGGTGGGCGAGCTTGGCGATGGTGGTCGTCTTGCCGGAGCCGTTGACGCCGATGACGAGGATCACCTGCGGGCGCGGAAACGCCTCGATCTCGAGCGGGGTGGCCACCTTGGCGAGTACCTTCTCGATCTCCTCGGCGACGACGAGGCGGATGCCGAGCTCCTCCATGTTGCGTTCGAAGCTGCCTTCGGCGAGCCGCGCGCGGATGCGGGCGGCTGTCTCGGGGCCGAGGTCGGAAGCGATCAGCGCTTCCTCGATATCGTCGAGCGTCGCGTCATCCAGCCGTGCGGTGCCGAGGCCGGTCAGATTGCCGAGCAGGCGGTCCGAGGTACGCTTGAAGCCGCCGAGCAGCTTGTCGTGCCAGCTTGGAGTGGTGCTCATGCAGATATTCCGGTGAGAGTCGTGGCGGTGGCGCCGGTGATACGGATAGGCTGGATCGAACCAACCGAGGCGGGAAGGGGGTAACGCACCTCAGCGAAGTTCGGCGCATGGCCGCGATCGCCGGGGCGCTCCACCAGGATATGCTGGGTCGTGCCGATCAACGTCGTCAGCCAGTCGGCCCGCCGCCGCGCGCCGGCCTCGCGCAGCAGCGCCGCGCGGCGCTTGCGGACCTCCGGCTCGACCTGCGGCATCCGCGCAGCGGGCGTGCCCTCGCGCGGCGAATAGGGGAAGATATGCGCCTGGACCACGTCGCAATCATCGATCAGCGCCAGCGTATTGCGGAACATCGCCTCGCTCTCGGTCGGGAAGCCGGCGATCAGGTCGGCACCGATCGCGATCTCGGGGCGGGCGGCCTTAAGGCGTTCAACGACGCGCACGCTCTCGGCCCGGGAATGGCGGCGCTTCATCCGCTTCAGGATCTTGTCATCGCCCGCCTGGAGCGAGAGATGGACATGCGGCATCATCCGGGGCTCGGCGGTGAGCAGTTCGAACAGCCGGTCGTCGATCTCGATCGAATCGAGCGATGACAGCCGCAGCCGTTCCAGCGCGGGTACATGGTGCAGGATACGCTCGACCAGCATCCCGAGGGTCGGCGCGCCAGGGAGGTCGGGGCCGTAGCTGGTGAGGTCGACCCCGGTCAGGACAATCTCGCGGTGTCCGTTATCGACCAGTGTCCGGATCCGGTCGATCACTGCGCCCGCCGGCACCGAGCGGCTGTTGCCGCGCCCGAACGGGATCGCGCAAAAGGTGCAGCGATGATCGCAGCCATTCTGCACCTCGACAAAGGCGCGAGCATGCGAAGCGAAAGCGGCGGCGAGGTGTGGCGCGGTCTCGCGTATTTGCATGATATCGCCGACGAGCATCGGGTCCCGAGCGGCCCAGGCTTCGGGCAGAAGTTTCTCGGCGTTTCCGATCACCCGGTCGACCTCGGGCATCGCAGCAAAGCCCTGTGGATCGATCTGCGCCGCGCACCCGGTCACGACGATCTGCGCCGCCGGCCGATCGCGGCGGGCGCGGCGGATCGCGGCGCGGGTCTCGCGCACCGCGCCGTTGGTCACCGCGCAGCTGTTGACGACGACCATGTCGCGGCCGCCGTTCAACGCCCGGATGGTTTCGCTTTCCGCGATGTTCAGGCGGCAGCCGAGGCTGACGATCAGGGGTTCAGCCATGGGAGCGGCCGCAAGGGGAGTACATGCGCGGTGATCTAGGGCGGGGGTGCCGCGAAGTCCATGATCCTGCGGGTTTCGCTGCTTCAGCTCGCCAGGCGCTTGCCGGCCGTTATCTTTCGCTCCGACTTTTCCCCGTCAGCCTCGCGCAGCAGGCGCTTTTCGGCGAGCAGGCGGCGTGTGTTGCTGATGCTCATCGGCCGACCATAGAAATAGCCCTGGCCCTTCGAACAGCCGAGGGTGCGCAGCCGCTCCTCGATTGCGCCGTCTTCGATGCCTTCGGCGGTGATCGGCAGATTGAGGCTGTCGCCAAGCCGCGCGATCGCGTTGACGATCGCGGCGCTTTCCGCATTCTCGTTGATCGACATGACGAAGCTCTTGTCGATCTTGATCCGGTCGAACGGCAGTGCGCGCAGATGCGCGAGCGAGGAATAGCCGGTCCCGAAATCGTCGAGCGCGAGCCGAATGCCCTGGTTCTTGAGGCTGCCGACGATCGACTGGACGAGCGCCAGATTGTCGAACAGCGAACTCTCGGTGATCTCGATCTCGAGCCGGGTCGCGGGGAAGCCGGTTTCAGTCAGCACCTTGATGATCTTCTGCGCCAGCCAGGCATCCTTGAGCTGCCAGGGCGAGATATTGACCGAGATCGTCAGCGTCGGCTCCCAGTCCTTCGCGGCGAGAAAGGCCTGGCGCATAATCGACAGCGAGAGGTCCGAGATCATGCCGGTCTCTTCGGCGATCGGAATGAAGACGTCCGGGCCGATCAGCCCGCGCAAGGGATGCTCCCAGCGCGCTAGCACCTCGAAGCCGTTGAGGCGGCCGGTGGTGAGATCGATCTGCTGGTCGAAATAGGGGACGATCTCCTGCCGCGGGATCGCGCCGCGCAGGCCGACCTCGAGTTCGTTGCGCGCCTGGAGCTCGCGCTCCATCGACATGTCGAACCAGGCGAAGCGATTGCGGCCCGAATTCTTTGCGGCATACATCGCGATATCGGCCGATCGCATCAGCGCGTCGATGCTCGCGCAATCGGAATCGGAACGGGAAATGCCGACCGAGACGCTGATATGCAGTTGCAGACCCTCGACCTGGAACGGTTGGGCGAGGCGCGATACCAGGCGTTCGGCGATCCGTTCGACCGTGTCGGGATGGGTCGGGTCGAACAGAAAGGCACAGGCGAACTCGTCGCCGCCGAAGCGCGCGGTCAGTGCGATCGAGGGCATGGCCGCGGCGATCTCGACCGCGACCTCGCGCAGCAGCGCATCGCCGGTGGCGTGGCCGTGCATGTCGTTGATCGTCTTGAAATGGTCGAGATCGAGCATCATCATCGCCATGGCCTTGCCCCGGCGCTGGGCCTGGACGAACATGGCGGCGCCTTCCTCGCCCAGGCTGCGGCGATTGAGGAAGCCGGTCAGCGGATCCCTCGCGGCGAGCTGCTGGGCCCGCTCCTCCGCAGCGGCACGAACCGAGACCTCGCGGGCAAGCTCGCGGTGGCGCCGCCAGCCGAACAGGATCAGCGCGACGTTGAGCAGCAGGGCGATGACCAGGGTCTGGTCAGTGCCCTTGCCCCCCGCGAAATAATGCTGGAACGTCGTCGCCAGCACGGAACTGCCGGTGCCGACGAACAACACGATGGATGCTACCGTGATTCCGGTGCTGATCACATCCCGGCGCACTGTCACTGGCGCCGCACTCGATTCATCAGCCACTTCACCCGCCATACTGCCGCGCCCTATTCCGATAAGCGCATCTGGCACGGGACCGGTGTAAATCGGGTTAAACATCGCGGCGGGCGCCGAGGTGGACGGGCGAGGTTGCGCGAACCGCCGGGGTGCGCTAAGGGCCGCGGCGATCGTTTCCCACCGGGATTCGTGAAGGGCCGCCCACTGGGCGTACGCCGGCCGACGAGGTTTCGTCCGCCGGCGTTCTTTGCGTTTACCGGTACGGCGCCGATCGGCAATGGAGTTTCTCGATGTTCGAAAGCCTGAGCGACCGGCTTGGCGGTGTGTTCGATCGGCTTCGTGGGCGCGGTGCGCTTACGGAGGCGGACGTGCGCGCGGCGATGCGCGAAGTGCGTGTAGCGCTGCTCGAGGCCGACGTCGCGCTGCCGGTGGCGCGCGAATTCGTCGACAAGGCGACTGAAAAGGCGATCGGCCAGCAGGTCCTGCGCTCCGTGACGCCGGGCCAGCAGGTCGTGAAGATCGTCAACGACGCGCTGGTCGAGATGCTCGGCGCGGATGCGTCCGAACTCGAGCTGGGCGTCACCCCGCCCGCCGTCATCATGATGGTCGGCCTGCAGGGCTCGGGCAAGACGACGACGACCGCCAAGATCGCCAAGCGCCTGACTGGCCGCGAGCGCAAAAAGGTGCTGATGGCGTCGCTCGACGTCAATCGCCCGAACGCGCAGGAGCAGCTCGCAACGCTCGGCACCCAGACCGAGGTGGCGACGCTGCCGATCGTCCCGGGCCAGCAGCCGGTCGATATCGCCAGGCGGGCGCTGCAGGCGGCGAAACTCCAGGGCTATGATGTCCTGATCCTCGACACCGCCGGCCGGCTCCATGTCGACCAGGCGCTGATGGACGAGATGCGCGCGGTCGCCGATATCGCGAACCCCGCCGAAATCCTGCTCGTCGTCGATGCGCTGACCGGCCAGGACGCAGTCAACGTCGCGAAGAGCTTCTCCGATCAGGTGCCGCTGACCGGCGTCGTGCTGACCCGCATGGACGGCGATGCGCGCGGTGGTGCCGCGCTCTCGATGCGCGCCGTCACCGGTAAGCCGATCAAGTTCGCCGGCGTCGGCGAAAAGCTCGATGCGCTCGAGGCCTTCCATCCCGGCCGGGTCGCCGGGCGCATCCTCGGCATGGGCGACGTGGTCGGCCTGGTCGAGCGCGCAGCCGAGGCGATCCAGCAGGAAGACGCCGAGAAGATGGCGGCGAAACTGGCCAAGGGCCAGTTCGACATGGACGATCTGCGCCAGCAGCTGCAGCAGATGCGCCGCATGGGCGGTCTCGGCGCGCTCGCGGGCATGATCCCGGGCATGAAGAAGGCGCAAGCGGCGATGGCCTCGGGCGCGGTCGACGAGAAGATCCTGGTCCGCATGGACGCGATGATCACCTCGATGACCCCCAAGGAGCGCGCCAAGCCCGAAATCATCAACGCCAAGCGCAAGATTCGGGTGGCCAAGGGCAGCGGCACGACCGTTCAGGACGTGAACAAGCTGCTCAAGATGCACCAGGAAATGTCCACCGCGATGAAGAAGCTGCGCAAGATGGGCGGCCTGAAGGGCATGATGGCGATGCTCGGCAAGGGCGGCGGCGGTGGCGGCTTTGGCGGCATGGGCGGCCCCGGTGGTATGGGCGGGGGCGGCATGGGCGGGGGCGGCGCGGGCGGCCTCGGCGCCCTGCTCGGCAATGGCGGCGGCCTGCCGGGCCTCGGTGGCGGCCAATCCAATCTCCCGCCCGGCTTCGAGAATTTGATCAAGAAGAAATAACGTAATCGAAAGAAGGAAGTAGAACTAATGGCACTCAGCATTCGTCTGTCGCGTGGCGGCTCCAAGAAGCGTCCTTATTACCGCATCGTCGTGGCGGACGCCCGTTCGCCCCGCGACGGTCGCTTCATCGAGAAGCTCGGCACCTATAACCCGCTCCTCGCCAAGGACGACGCCAAGCGCATCGTCCTCGATGGCGATCGCGCCAAGCATTGGCTGAGCGTCGGCGCCCAGCCGACCGATCGCGTCGCGCGTTTCCTCGACGCAGCCGGCGTTCGTGAGCGCGCCGCGCGCAACAACCCGAACAAGGGCAAGCCCGGCGAAAAGGCAACCGAGCGCGCTGAAGAGCGTGCGACCAAGCTCGCCGAGGCCGAAGAGGCCAAGGCAGCCGCAGCTGCCGCCCCGGCACCCGAGCCGGTCGCCGAGGAAGCGCCTGCACAGGACAGCAACGAGGAAGCCGAGGCCGTGATGGCCGCTGAGGTCGAAGCCGCGACTGAAGAGCCGACGCCCGAGGCCGAAGCCGTCGCCGAGGCGGTTGCCGAAGCGACCCCGCCGGTCGAAGCGGCCGCTGAAGAAGCCCCCGCCGAAGCTCCGGCCGAGGCGAACGTCTCGACCCCTGACAGCGACGCCGGCGACACCGCCGAAGCCGCCGAGGGCGAGAGCGCCCAGGCACCGGCCGAGGGCTGATGCCTGCCGACACCCCCGTCACGCTCGCCGTCATCATCGGCGCGCATGGCGTGACGGGGGAGGTCCGCCTCAAGGTCTTCGCCGAGGATCTGAAGCCTTATAAAAGCTTCAATAACGGCACTCTCACACTGAAATCGGTGCGCGCTGGCAGCAACGGCGCCATCGCGCGGATCGCCGAGATCAATGATCGCAACGCCGCCGAGGCGCTGCGCGGCACTGAGCTGACCGTGCCCCGGTCAGCTTTGCCCCCGCTCGAAGAGGGCGAATATTATCACGCGGATCTGCTCGGCCTCCCGGCCATCTCCACGGACGGCGAAGCGCTCGGCACTGTCGTTGCGATCGACGATTTCGGCGCGGGCGACGTGATCGAGATCGAGCGGCCTGACAAGAAACGCTTCATGGTGCCGATGAATGCCGACGCAGTACCCGAATGGGATGCGGAGCGCATGATCGTCGCCACCGAATTCGTCAGCGTCTGAGCGGCCTTTTCTCGGCAAGCAGGTTGCGGATCGCGGTCGCTGCGACGCCGGCCTCGCCCATGGCATGGCTGATCTGGTCCAGCCCCTTGGCCACATCTCCCGCCGCGAAGAGGCCGGGCAGGGTGGTGCGCTGATGCGCGTCCACCTCGAGGCAGCCATCGTCGGAAGCCCGTGCGCCGGCATCCACCGCAAGCTTCGAGCGTATGCGCGAGCCGAGGGCAGGATAGAGGCTGTCGAACGCCAATTCTCCGCCGGGCGTCGTCGCAACGATGTGGTCGCTGTCGATCCGGATCGGCGAGCATGGCCCGTCGACGTGCGCGATGCCGGCCTCCTCGAGTTTTGCCCGGCATGCCGCGTCGAGATCATGCGTCGCGCCCGGCGCGATCAGCGTCACGTCGCGGGTGAAGCCGCGCAGGAACACCGCCTCGCGCATGCCATGGTCGCCGGTGCCGATCACGCCCACCCGCTTGTCGGTCACCTCATAGCCGTCGCAGATCGGGCAATAGCGGATCAGCCCGCG
>Ga0207703_10003934_pt1 | contig 12326 bp, 11 predicted proteins | sample KBSSwiS12_FD_184304 | JGI IMG/M metagenome (GOLD analysis project Ga0207703, IMG submission 184304) | Switchgrass rhizosphere microbial communities from Kellogg Biological Station, Michigan, USA - KBS Switchgrass S1-2 (SPAdes) (version 2) | ecosystem: Host-associated > Plants > Roots >... | reverse complement strand
CTGAGTCGCGGCGCCCTCCTACGCCGGTGCCCGGCGTCGTCCGCTCCTTCTCGCCGCGCCCGCGGCGCCCAATGGCGACGCAGTCGCGTGCGCCTTCGGTGCGGGCGCGTCGCACCCCGAAAAAACCAGAGGATTCCGCCATGAAGAACACGCTGCTCACCATCGCCGCCGCCGCGGCGCTCGCGGTCGGCTCGATCACCGGCTGCTCGACGACGACGACCAAGGACGCGAGCGCGACCGACAACCCCGCCGCCAAGCGGCGCGCCATCGACGCCGACGTCGACGCCGCGCTGGCTCGCCTCTACGCCCAGGACCCGTCGGCGCGCGAGATGGTCGCCAAGGCGCGCGGCACGCTCGTCTTCCCGTCGGTCATCAGCGCCGGTTTCGTGATCGGCGGCTCGTACGGCCAGGGCGCGCTTCGCGTCGGCGGCCACACCACCCGCTACTACAGCACCGCGGCCGGGTCGGTCGGCCTGCTTGCCGGTGCCGAGGCCAAGTCGGTGTTCCTGCTGTTCATGACCGACGAGGCGCTCGCCAAGTTCCGCGCGAGCGAGGGCTGGACGGTCGGCGCCGATGCGTCGGTCACGCTCGTCAACGTCGGCGCCAACGCGCAGGTCGACAGCAAGACCGCGCAGCAGGCGGATCGTCGGCTACGTGATGACCAAGGGCGGCCTGATGGCCAACCTGAGCCTGGACGGTACGAAGATCACGCCGCTCGCGATCTGAGATCCCGACGTCCCGGCGGCGCGGCCGCCATGGCGCAAGAATGCGCACATGGCGACGCGCCGCTTCGATCTGATCGTCTTCGACTGGGACGGCACGCTGTTCGACTCGACGCGCCTGATCGCGTCGTGCATCCAGGCGGCGTGCGCCGACATCGGCGCCGCGGTGCCGAGCGACCGCGACGCCAGCTATGTCATCGGGCTCGGCCTCGCCGATGCGCTCCGCCACGCCGCTCCCGACGTGCCGAGCGAGCGCTACCGCGAGCTCGCCGAGCGCTATCGCCACCACTACACGACGCGCGAGGACGAGATCGTCCTCTTCGACGGCACCCTCGAAATGCTGCGCGCGCTGAAGGCGCGCAACCACTGGCTCGGCGTCGCGACCGGCAAGACCCGACGCGGCCTCGAGGCGGCGCTCGAGACGTCGCCGCTGCGCGGCCTCTTCGACGCGACGCGCACCGCCGACGAGACGCGCAGCAAGCCCGACCCGATGATGCTGCACGAGCTGATGCACGAGCTCGGCACGGTGCCGTCGCGCACGCTGATGGTCGGCGACACGACGCACGACCTGCAACTCGCCGCCAACGCCGGCTGCGCAAGCGTCGCCGTGAGCTTCGGCGCGCACGGCCACGACGAGTTCGCCAGCCACTCGCCGTTGCACGTCGCGCACTCGACCGCGGGCCTCGCCGCCTGGCTCGCCGAGCATGGCTGACGGGCGAGCGCCGGCAACGACGGCGCTGCCGATCGTGCCCGCATTGCCGCCGCAGCGCCTCTGCGCCGGCGACGAGCTCGTCGAGCGCGGCCGCGCGATCGTCTTCGACGTCGTCCACTTCCACGAGCCCGCGCGCGCGTTCGCGCTGCGGTTCGGCGGCCGCGTCGTCTGCTATCTGAACCGCTGCGCGCACGTGCCGACCGAGCTCGACTGGCAGCCGGGCGAGTTCCTCGACGCCGGCCGCGAGTTCATCATCTGCTCGATCCACGGCGCCGCGTACGCGGCCGAGAACGGCCGCTGCATCGGCGGGCCGTGCGGACGCGGCCGGCTGCTCGCGCTCGCCGTCGTCGAGCGCGACGGCGCGGTCTGGTGGCAGCCGACGCGCGACACGCGCCCGCCGTTCGAGGACGACTGACGACGCGCGCCGCGCCACGGCGCGCTCGCGTCGCGCGCCGATCCCACCGTGGTGCGGTCTTCGCCTTCGCGTGGTGCACGCAGCGCGCCGCCGCACGCGATCGACATGGCACGGGCCTTGCGAACGACGCCGCCGACGAACGCTGTTCGCCGCGCCATCACGCTCGCATCCACACCACGGGAGGACCCTTCATGCAACGTCGCTTCGCGCTCAAGGCCATCTCTGCCGCCATCGCCGCTTCCGGACTCGTCTCGCTGCCCGCGCTCGCCGCCGACACGATCAAGGTCGGCGTCCTCCATTCGCTGTCGGGAACGATGGCGATCTCGGAGACGGTGCTCAAGGACGTCGCCCTGATGACGATCGACGAGATCAACGCCAACGGCGGCGTCCTCGGCAAGAAGCTCGAAGCGGTCGTCGTCGATCCGGCGTCGAACTGGCCGCTCTTCGCCGAGAAGGCCAAGCAGCTGATCGCGCAGGACAAGGTCGCCGCGGTGTTCGGCTGCTGGACGAGCGTCTCGCGCAAGTCGGTGCTGCCGGTCTTCGAGGAGAGCAACGCGCTGCTCTTCTATCCGGTGCAGTACGAGGGCGAGGAGCTCTCGAAGAACGTCTTCTACACCGGCGCGGCGCCGAACCAGCAGGCGATCCCCGCGGTCGAGTACCTGATGAGCAAGGACGGCGGCTCGGCGAAGCGCTTCGTCCTCCTCGGCACCGACTACGTCTATCCGCGCACGACCAACAAGATCCTGCGCGCGTTCCTGCACAGCAAGGGCGTCAAGGACGAGGACATCCTCGAGGAGTACACGCCGTTCGGCCACGCCGACTACCAGACGATCATCGGCAAGATCAAGAAGTTCGCCGCCGAGGGCAAGAAGACCGCGGTCGTCTCGACGATCAACGGCGACTCCAACGTCCCCTTCTACAAGGAGCTCGGCAACCAGGGCCTGAAGGCGACCGACGTTCCGGTCGTCGCGTTCTCGGTCGGCGAGGAGGAGCTGCGCGGCGTCGACACCAAGCCGCTCGTCGGCCACCTCGCGGCGTGGAACTACTTCATGTCGGTGAAGAGCCCGGCCAACACTGCCTTCATCAAGTCATGGAGCGAGTACGCCAAGGCGAAGAACATCCCCGGCCACAAGGACAAGCCGCTCACCAACGACCCGATGGAGGCGACCTACATCGGCATGCACATGTGGGCGCAGGCCGTCGAGAAGGCGAAGTCGACCGATCCCGACAAGGTGATCGCGGCGATGGCAGGCCAGACGTTCAAGGCGCCCGGCGGCTTCGTCTCGACGATGGACGCCAAGAACCACCACCTGCACAAGCCGGTCTTCATCGGCGAGATCAAGCCCGACGGCCAGTTCAACGTCGTCTGGAAGACGCCTGGCCCGATCAAGGCGCAGCCGTGGAGCCCGTTCATTCCCGAGAACAAGGGCAAGAAGGACGAGCCGGTCATCACTGTCGCGAAGAAGTGACGCGGGAGGGCAGGCCCTCCCGGGTCGTCCCGCACGCGTCGCTGCGATGAGATCCTTGGCGTCGCTCGGGACGGCGGCGTGCCTGGCGCTGCTCGCCCTGGCAGCGCTGGCGCCGCCCGCGCGCGCGCTCACGCCCGCGCAGGCGACGGCGATCGCGAGCGGCGACAACGACTCGCGCATCGCCGCCCTGAACGCCGCGGTCGCGTCGGGAGACGCGCGCGCGGCGGTGCTCGCGCAGGCGCTCCTCGACGGCGCCGTCAAGGTGCGCGGCGATGACGTGTACCTCGTCGGCGCCGACGGCAGGGTCGTCGATGCCGCGAGCGGCGCTGCCGTGACCGTTCCCGACGACGCCGACGACGCGACCAGCAACAACCGCATGCGCGGCGCGCTCGAAGCGGCGCTCGCGGGCGCGAGGCTGGTGTCGAGCGACGTCGCCGTGCGCCGCGCCGCGATCGCCGAGCTCGCGAAGTCGCCGCTCGATGAATCGCAGCTGGCGCTGGTCGAGAAGGCGCTCGCGGCCGAGACCGACGGCGCGCTGAGGAGCGGCCTCGAGCGGATGCGGGCGACGATCCTGGTCACCTCGTCGGACCGCACGAAACGACTCGCTGCGGTCGCCGAGCTCGCGCGCAGCAGCCGGAGCGCGGTCGCCGGCCTGCTCCAGGAGCGCCTCGGCGACGGCGGCGAGAGCGACGCCGAGGTGCGCGCGGCGCTGCAGCAGGCGCTCGGCGCGGTGCGCGGGCGGCTGGCGTGGGGCGAGCGGCTCGCCGTCTTCTTCACCGGCATCAGCCTCGGCTCGGTGCTTCTCCTGGTCGCCCTCGGGCTCGCGATCACCTACGGGCTGATGGGCGTCATCAACATGGCGCACGGCGAGCTGATGATGATCGGCGCGTACACGACCTACGTCGTGCAGAACGTCTTCCGCAGCGTCTGGCCGGGCGCGTTCGACGCCTACGTGATCGCGGCGATCCCGGCGGCGTTCCTCGTCTCGGCGGCCGTCGGCGCGCTGCTCGAGCGCGGCGTCATCCGCTTCCTCTACGGCCGGCCGCTCGAGACGCTGCTCGCCACCTGGGGCATCAGCCTCGTGCTGCAGCAGGCGGTGCGCTCGATCTTCGGCGCGCAGAACGTCGCCGTCGAGAACCCGTCGTGGCTCTCCGGCGGCGTCGAGGTGATGAGCAACGTCGTGTTGCCGTTCAACCGGATCGCGATCATCGCGTTCGCGGCGATCGTGCTCGCCGCGGTCGCCGTGTTGATCGCGCGGACGCGTTTCGGACTCTTCGTGCGCGGCGTGACGCAGAACCGCCGCATGGCGTCGTGCGTCGGCGTCGACACGCGCAAGGTCGATCTGCTCGCGTTCTCGTTCGGCGCCGGCATCGCCGGGCTCGGCGGCGTCGCCCTCTCGCAGATCGGCAACGTCGGGCCCGACCTCGGCCAGGGCTACATCGTCGACTCGTTCCTCGTCGTCGTCGTCGGCGGCGTCGGCCAGCTCGCGGGAACGGTCGCCGCCGGCCTCGGCCTCGGCGTCCTCAACAAGCTGCTCGAAGGCGTCGCCGGTGCGGTGCTCGCGAAGATCGCGGTGCTCGTGCTGATCGTCGTCTTCATCCAGAAGAAGCCTTCGGGTCTGTTCGCGCTCAAGGGCCGGAGCGCGGAGGCATGAGCGCCGTGCTGCCGCTTCCCGCCGGCGCACCGCGCGGGCCGTTCCTCGGCGGCATGCGCGGCCGGGTCGGCGTCACCGTCGCGCTCGCGGTCGTCGCCGTCGTCGTCCCGGTCGCCAACCTGCTCGTGCCGGCGGGCAGCGTGTTTCACCTCAGCGACTACGCGGTCCAGCTCGTCGGCAAGATCATGTGCTACGCGATCTGCGCGCTCGCGATGGACCTGATCTGGGGCTACACGGGGATTCTCTCGCTCGGCCACGGCGTCTTCTTCGCGCTCGGCGGCTACGCGATGGGCATGTACCTGATGCGCCAGATCGGAGCAGACGGCCAGTACCGGCTGCCGATGCCCGACTTCATGGTCTTCCTCAACTGGAAGGAATTCCCCTGGCACTGGGCGCTTTCCGACTCGTTCGTCGCCCAGATGGCGCTCGTCGTCCTCGCACCGGGACTGCTGGCGTTCGTGTTCGGCTATTTCGCGTTCCGTTCGCGGATCAAGGGCGTCTACTTCTCGATCATCACGCAGGCGATGACGTACGCAACGATGCTGCTCTTCTTCCGCAACGAGACCGGCTTCGGCGGCAACAACGGCTTCACCGACTTCAAGCGCATCCTCGGCGTGCCGATCGCGACGCCGACGATGCGCATGCTGCTCTTCGTCGTCACCGGCTGCACGCTGATCGCGTTCTTCCTGCTCGCGCGCGCGATCGTCGAGAGCAAGCTCGGCCGCATCCTGATGGCGATCCGCGACGCCGAGAGCCGCGTCATGTTCACCGGCTACGACCCGCTTCGCTACAAGCTCGCGATCTGGACGCTGTCGGCGGTGATGTGCGGCATCGCCGGCGCACTCTACGTGCCGCAGGTCGGCATCATCAACCCGAGCGAGATGACGCCGGCGGCGTCGATCGAGATCGCGATCTGGACCGCGGTCGGCGGCCGCGCGACGCTCGTCGGGCCGATCGTCGGCGCCTTCTTCGTCAACGGCGCGAAGAGCTGGTTCACCCAGGCGCTGCCCGAGGCGTGGCTGTACGTGCTCGGCGCGATGTTCATCGCGGTGACGCTCTTCCTGCCGCAGGGGATCGTCGGCCTCGTCCGCGGCAGCGACGGCGTCCTCGCCCGGCTGCTGCGTGCGACGCGCCGCGAAGCCGGGAGCGCGCGGTGACGCCCGACCTGATGCGCGCCGGCGCCGACGCGCGCCGCGCCGCCGCCGAGCGCGCCGCCGCTGCTGCCGGCCGCTCGGGCGGCCGCCAGGCGAGCTGGTCGCGCGTCGCCACCGGCGAGCTCGACCTCGCCCACGGCACGATCCTCTATCTCGACGACATCACCGTCAGCTTCGACGGCTTCAAGGCGCTCGACCGGCTCACGCTCGCGATCGGCGCCGGCGAGCTGCGCTGCATCATCGGCCCGAACGGCGCCGGCAAGACGACGATGATGGACGTCATCACCGGCAAGACCCGCCCCGACGCCGGCCGCGCGTTCTTCGGCTCGACGATCGACCTGCTGCGGCTGCGCGAGAACGAGATCGCCGAGGCCGGCATCGGGCGCAAGTTCCAGAAGCCGACCGTGTTCGAGCACCTCACGGTGTTCGAGAACCTCGAGCTCGCGCTGAAGAGCGAGCGCAGCGTGCGCGCGTCGCTGTTCTTCCGCCTCGCGCCCGAGCAGCTCGACCGGATCGGCGAGACGCTCGCGCTGATCCATCTGAAGGAGCAGGCGCAGAAGAAGGCGGGGCTGCTGTCGCACGGGCAGAAGCAGTGGCTCGAGATCGGCATGCTCCTGATCCAGGACCCGCGCCTGCTGCTCCTCGACGAGCCGGTCGCCGGCATGACCGACGAGGAGACCGAGCGCACGGCCGAGCTCTTTCTCTCGCTCGAAGGCAGCCACTCGCTCGTCGTCGTCGAGCACGACATGAAGTTCATCCAGGCGCTGACGCACGGGCGCTCCCGCAAGGTCACGGTGCTGCACGAGGGTCGCGTGCTCGCCGAAGGACCGCTCGCAGAGGTGCAGGGCAACGAGCAGGTCGTCGAGGTGTACCTTGGCCGCTAGCGAGCGGCCGCTGCTCGAGGTCGAAGGGCTGCAGCAGTACTACGGCGGCTCGCACATCCTGCGCGACGCCGGATTCAGTGCGGCCGCCGGCGAGGTCACGGTGGTCCTCGGCCGCAACGGCGTCGGCAAGACGACGTTGCTGAAGAGCCTGATGGGCGTCGTGCCGGTGCGCTCGGGAACGGTGCGCTTCGCCGGCGTCGACATCACCGCCGAGACGCCGTACCAGCGCGCCCGGCGCGGCATCGGCTACGTGCCGCAGGGCCGCGAGATCTTCGCGCGGCTCACCGTCGCCGAGAACCTGCAGATGGGGCTGGCGACGCGGCGCGCCGGCGGCGCGCTGCCGGCGCAGCTGTTCGAGCTCTTCCCGGTGCTGAAGTCGATGCGGCATCGCCGCGGCGGCGACCTGTCGGGCGGCCAGCAGCAGCAGCTCGCGATCGCGCGCGCACTCGCGGCAGAACCGGCGCTGCTCGTCCTCGACGAGCCGACCGAGGGCATCCAGCCGTCGATCATCAAGGACATCGGCCGCGTCATCCGCACCCTCGCGGAGTCCGGCCTTGCGGTCGACGGCGAGCCGCGGCCGATGGCGGTCGTCCTCGTCGAGCAGTACTACGACTTCGCGGCCGAGCTCGCCGACCGCTACCTGGTCATGGAGCGCGGCGAGGTGGTGCAGCGCGGCCGCGGCGCCGACATGCACGCCGACGGCGTCCGCGCGCGCATGTCGATCTGACCGACAGGGCTACTCGGCCGTCGCGCGGTGCTGGTTGCGCAGCGCGCGGATCTGGTCGTGGTTGCGCTTCACGCCCTCGTACTGGCGTTGCACGACGGCGGCGACGTCGTCCGGCAGATCCTCCTTGATCGCGTCGCGGTAGCGCGCGAGCGCCGCGTCCTCGCCGCGCTCGCATTCGTCGAGCGCAGCCTGGTCGCTGTTGCCGGTCAGCATGCTCTTGAGGTTGACCCAGCCGCGGTGCAGCGTCCCGGTCGTGCTGCTGTCGTCCTCGGCCTTGCCGCCGCAGCGGACGACGATCGCCTGCAGCTCGCTGGCGCCCTTGCGGCACGACTCGGCGCGCTCCAGGAAGACGGTCTTCAGCTCGGCGGACTTGACGTGCTCGGCGCAGGTGCGAAAGCCGTACTCGCCGTCCTTGCAGGTCTCGATCAGCTTGTTGAGGGTGTCGACGACATCGTCGTTGTCCATCGTGGTCTCCGCGTTGGTTGGACCCCCGGCGTGGCAGCCCGCGTGCCCGGCCGGCGACAATGCGGGCACCGCCGGCAGCCGTCGAAGGGGCCCGATGCTCACCGTCCACCACCTCAACAACTCGCGCTCGCAGCGCGTCCTCTGGCTGCTCGAAGAGCTCGGCGTGCCGTACGAGATCCAGAAGTACGAGCGCGATGCGCAGACGATGCTGGCGCCGCCCGAGCTCGCCCGCATCCATCCGCTCGGCAAGTCGCCGGTCGTGGTCGACGACGGCGCGGTCGTCGCCGAGTCGGGCGCGATCATCGAGCACGTCCTCGACAAGTACGGCGCCGGGATGCTGCGGCCGCCCGCAGGCACCGACGACCGCCGCCGCTTCACCTACTGGCTGCACTTCGCCGAGGGCTCGGCGATGCCGCCGCTGCTGCTCAAGCTCGTCTTCGACCGCGTCGAGAGCGGGCCGGCGCCGTTCTTCGTCAGGCCGATCGCGCGCGGCATCGCGCGCAAGGTGAAGTCGCTGATGATCGAGCCCAACCTGAAGCGTCAGCTCGACTTCATGGAAGGCGAGCTCACGCGCAGCGAGTGGTTCGCCGGCGATACGTTCAGCGCCGCCGACATCCAGATGAGCTTTCCGGTCGAGGCAGCGCAGCAGCGCGCCGGGCTCGACGCGAGCAGACCCAGGCTGATGGCGTTCCTGAAGCGGATCCACGCCCGGCCCGCCTACAGGAAGGCGCTCGAGCGCGGCGGGCCGTACAGCTTCGCGCGCGACTAGCTGCTGCGCACGCGCGTCAGCGCGAGGTCGTCTCGCCCGACCCCGAAGGCGGGTCGAAGCGCGCCGCCTGCCGCGGCAACGTGCCGACGTCGCGCGGCTGGCGGGCCCCGCCGGCGCCGTCGCCGCTGCTCGCGAGCGCCGTCGTCGGGATCGCGCTCGGCAGCGCCGGCGCGGGCGCGTCGAGCAGCGCGAGCACGGGACTCTTGATCGTCTTGGCGAAGCCGATCACGGTGCGCGACGTGTCGAACGGCAGCTTCTGGCGCGGGTTGGCGCCGTGCTTGAGCAGGAAGCTCACCATCTCGGGCTGCGCTGCGGGCTCGGCGAGAAAGCCGGGCAGCAGCACGCGCTGCAGCGGCACCCACGACATCTGGCCGCCGCGGCTCGGCGGCGCCAGGTTGGCGAGCTGCGGCAGCTCGAAGAACCACCACTCGAGCGCGGCCCAGTTCGCGGTGCGCAGCGCCTCTTCGAAGCCGCTCGGCAGCGCGCCGTCGTAGTTGTCGAGCGCGGCGTGCGGCGAGTGGCCGGCGATCTGCAGCTCGCGACCGAAGCGCGAGACGAGCAGCTGCGGATCGAGCGCCTCGAGCGGGCTGAACGAGAGCGCTCCCGGCTGCAGGACGCCGCGATCGAGCCAGCCGATGAGGACCCGATCGAGGCCGGCCGCGCGCGCGCGCGCACAGCTGAACATGCGGAAGACGTCGTGGCGGACGGCGCGCGGATCGCTCTCGGCGAGGAAGACGATCGCCTTCAGCACCTCGGGCGACGCCGCCTGGAAGTCGGGGCAGGAGTCGACCTCCGCGAGGTCCTGCAGCGGCGAGCGCGGACACGCCTCGCTCCTCGCGCCCTTGTCGATCAGCTCGGGCAGCGCCCGCCAGAGGCGCGCGTCGCTCGTCGCGATCGTCAGCGGGCAGCTCTGCAGCCCGCTCCTGGCGACGTCGGCGGCACGGATGCTGCCCGGCTCGAACGGGCAGCGCGCGTTGAGCGCGCGCTGCACGCTGTTGAGCTGCACGCACGGCGTCGGGTCGTCGGCGGTGATCTGGGCGTGGACGTGCTTGACGATGTCCCACGTCACGCTGGAGTCGGTGGCGATGCCGACGCCGGTGAGGATGAGTGCCGGCGCGGTGCAGCCGGCGAGCAGCGCCGCGGCGAACGCCAACGCGGCGAGCTGGCCTGGCAGTCGAAGGTTGCGGGGCATGGCGGCGACGTGCAGCACCGTCGCACGGCGGCACGTCGGTGCGCCGCGAACGGAAAGTCATCCTAGGGGCCGCCCTCGCGCCGCGTCTGTGAACAAACACCCTGTTCCATGCCGAGGTCGTAACACGATGTGCAGCGCTGCACGGCCGGCGCCGATCGCGTGTCGCGCTTACAGTCGGCGCCGGCGCGCGTGGTGCCGCTCACGATTGCTTACAGGAGGAGACGGATGGCTCGGGGTTTGGTCCACAGGAGGGACGCGCTCGCGGCGATCGCGCTGGCGCTCGGCGCCTGGACGTGGCTGCCGGCGGCGCAGGCGGCGTCGGTCGCGCCGGTCGCGGCCGAGAACGGCATGGTGGTGACGGCGCAGCACCTCGCGAGCGAGGTCGGCGTCGACATCCTCAGGCGCGGCGGCAACGCGATCGACGCCGCGGTCGCGGTCGGCTACGCGCTCGCGGTCGTCTATCCGGCGTCAGGCAATCTCGGCGGCGGCGGGTTCATGACGATCCAGCTTGCCGACGGCCGGAAGACGTTCCTCGACTTCCGCGAGAAGGCGCCGCTCGCGGCGACCGCGAACATGTACCTCGACGCCGCCGGCAACGTCGTCAAGGGATCGACGACGGTCGGTCACCTCGCGGTCGGCGTCCCCGGCACGGTGTCCGGGCTCGAGGTCGCGCTCGCGAAGTACGGGACGATGAAGCGCGCCGACGTCATCGCGCCGGCGATCCGCTTCGCCGAGGAAGGCTTCGTCCTCGACCAGGGCGATGCCGACATGTTCGCGACCGCGACCGAGGCGTTCAAGGTCGACCCGGCGACGACCGCGATCTTCCTCAAGGCGGGCGGCCAGCCGTACGTCGCCGGCGACCGGCTCGTGCAGAAGGACCTCGGGCAGACGCTGCGGCAGATCCGCGAGGCCGGCGCCGCCGGCTTCTACAAGGGCCCGGTCGCGCGCGCGATCGTCGCTTCGAGCAGCGCCGGCAAGGGCCTCATCACGCAGGCCGACCTCGACCAGTACGCGACGCGCGAGCTGGCGCCGGTCGAGTGCGACTACCGCGGCTACCACATCGTCTCGGCGCCGCCGCCGAGTTCGGGCGGCGTCATCGTCTGCGAGATCCTCAACGTCCTCGAGGGCTATCCGCTCAAGGACTGGGGCTTCCGTTCGGCGCAGGCGGTGCACGTGCAGATCGAGGCGATGCGCCACGCCTACGTCGACCGCAACAGCTATCTCGGCGATCCTGACTTCGTCAAGAACCCGCTCGGCCGGCTGCTCGACAAGGCGTATGCGGCCAAGATCCGCGCCGCGATCGACCCGCAGAAGGCGGCGGTGTCGAAGGACCTGAAGCCGGGCGTGCCGCCGCACGAAGGCAGCAACACGACGCACTACTCGATCGTCGATTCGAAGGGCAACGCGGTCTCGGTGACGTACACGCTCAACGACTGGTTCGGCGCCAAGGTCACCGCGGGCGGCACCGGCGTCCTGCTCAACGACGAGATGGACGACTTCACCGCCAAGCTCGGCGTGCCGAACATCTACGGCCTCGTCCAGGGCGAGGCGAACGCGATCGCGCCCGGCAAGCGCCCGCTCAGCTCGATGAGCCCGACGATCGTCACCAAGGACGGGAAGCCCGTGATGGTCGTCGGCTCTCCCGGCGGCAGCCGCATCATCACCGTCGTTCTGCACACCATCATCAACGTGATCGACTACGGCATGAACGTGCAGGAGGCGGTCGACGCGCCACGCTTCCACCAGCAGTGGCTGCCGAACACGACCAACCTGGAGACGTTCGCCGTCAGCCCCGACACGACGAAGATCCTCGAAGGCATGGGCCACGTCTTCTCGGCCCCGCAGCCTGCGAACCACGTCGCCGCGATCCTCGTCGGCGCGCCGTCGCTCGACGGCAAGCCGGTCGGCAGGAATCGCTTCTACGGCGCCAACGACCCGCGCCGCAACAGCGGCCTCGCGCTCGGCTACTGACGCGCGGGCGCGGACCGGAAAGGTCGCCGGAGCGCGCGCTCCGGCGACCCCGGGTCGGCTACGACGCGCGCTTCGCCGACGACCTGCGCGCGGTCTTGCGCGCGCCGGTTTTGCGCGACGCCGTCTTGCGCGACGCGGTCTTGCGCGACGCGCTGCGACGCGACGCGGTCTTGCGCGACGCGGTCTTCCGCG
>Ga0207703_10003932_pt1 | contig 12328 bp, 10 predicted proteins | sample KBSSwiS12_FD_184304 | JGI IMG/M metagenome (GOLD analysis project Ga0207703, IMG submission 184304) | Switchgrass rhizosphere microbial communities from Kellogg Biological Station, Michigan, USA - KBS Switchgrass S1-2 (SPAdes) (version 2) | ecosystem: Host-associated > Plants > Roots >... | reverse complement strand
GTCGATCCGACCCTCCCCACCCTCGGTGGGCGACGCATCGAGCTCGCAACTGACCTTGCGATAGGTGCCCTCGGAGACCCAGATGCCCCGTTGGTCGTCGAAGCGCTCGAGCGATGTGAGGCGCCAGTAGGCGAGCTGGGTGGCCTGCACGTCGAACATCACGGCATCGCTCTGCTGCCCCAGCAGGGATCGCACGCCCACGAACGGGCTGGTCACGGTCCGCTCGCGCAGACCGCGGATTTCCGGATCGAATTCGGCACCATCCTCCGCTTCGATCGCTACGTCGCATTCGCTGTCGAGACCCATCGACCGGTTGTTCATGTTGGAGGAGCCCACCCGAAGTATCCGGTCGTCGACGATCATCAGTTTCGAGTGGACGTAGATGTCCTTGCCACCTTCGGTAACGGGTGTGTAGATTTCGAAGCGGTCCCGCGTGTCGAGTTCGCCCAAAGCGCAGAAAAGGGCGAGGCGCGCGCTGCCCATCACGGCTTCCTGGAGCCAGCCGTCGGCACTGGTGGGGTTGATGATGGCGATCTCGGGCCCGTTCTTTTCGGTCAGCCGTCGTGCCATCGCCTCGGCGATGCGGCGAGAAGCGAAATATTGATTGTCGGCATAGATGAAACGTTCGGCGCGTTCGATCATATCCACATAGAGCTGCTCGATCTCGCGGACTTCATCGATGCCCGGCTGTTTCGGGACGGTGCGCGCGATCGCCACGGCCCGGTCGCGGAACGGAGCGGCCCAGTTCTCCGGCCATCGCGGACCGTGCCGGCCAGGTGCCGCCAGTTGGCTTCGGGTTGCCCGACGCCAGCGCTCGCGCGCGAGATCACCGAGGCTGGCCGCCGCATCACCGTCGAGCACGGCAGCGGTGTCATGCCATGGCGGAGATATCTTGCCTCCGGGCGGGCGGCGGCGAGGATCGTCGTCGCGATGCTCGCTCGTATCCCAGCGATCACTGGTCATGTCGATGCCGCCGCAAAAGGCGATACTGTCGTCGATGACTAATATCTTCTGGTGATGCGTTGCGCCGAGTGGATGGCTGCTATCGAAGCGGACCAGCACGCGACGCGCCATCTTCCACCGCAGCAGCGTGAAGATCGACAGACCGCGCGTCAGCATTTTGAACAGACCCATGTTCCAGATCAGCAGGTTGATGCGCAGTTCCGGCCGTGTGCGCGCAAGCCAGGGAATGAAGTCGGCAAGGCAGTTGGGTGCCTCGGTGTCGCCGTCTTCCGGATCGAGCAGAATGCGCGGATCGACGTCCCAGCCGACGAGAATGATTTGCTCGCGGGCCGCCAGCATGGCGTCGCGCGCCATGCGGAAGTAATCCGCCGCATCGACGATCACCGCCAGCCGATCTGCCCGGCTGACCCGCCAGCAATTCGATCCTGGCCGGAAGATTCGGCTCGCCATCATGGAAGGCCGTGCCAAAGAATCTGATTGCTACCCCGTAACATTCCAGCCTTCTAACGCCTAGTTGAACAATTCGTTGCCAAGGATCGTTGCAGAGGCCGGTGACGATGGAGATATGGCCTTAGCATGACGGTGACTGATCCGCCCTCCCTGCACGACAGACTGCGCCAGGGGACCGCGCAGGCGCATGCGCAGGTCGATGCGCTTTTCGGATCGGCTGATTTTGCCACCCGCGACGGTTATGTCGGCTTTCTGGTCGGGCAGGCGGTCGCATGGGAAACGCTACGGCCGATCCTCGATCCCTCGTCGCTGGCTCGCTCGGACGCGCTACGCGAGGATCTGCTCCGGCTGGGCAGCGCCGTGCCCCGGCCCGTGACGGCTACCGACCTTCCCGACCCGATGTCGCTCGGCCATCGTTATGTGCTCGAAGGATCCCGGCTCGGTTCAATCCTGCTCGGCCGCCTGTTGGCGGAACGATCGCCGGACTTAGCACCGCAGGCGAACGCTTACCTCACCGAGTCTGCGAAAATCGAGCCGTGGAAACGATTGTCGGCCACCCTGCAGAACATGCCCGGGGATCACGCCAGCGCGGAGCTCGCGGTGGCGGACGCCGTGGCCATGTTCGGTCTGTTCGAGCGGGCCTGGCACCATGGCGCGAGCCTGAGAACCGAGGCAAACTCGATCGATTGACGGCAGCGTCGCGTGCCTGCCGGATCTCAGGACCGGTCGTCAGATCAGTTGCGCCCGCCGGCGTGGCCGGCGCCAGACGAGGCTCGTCGCGGCCGAGAAGTTGAACACCGCGCCGATCAGCGCACCCGCGAGGCCGGCTATTGACCAGTTATGCAGCCGCTCGATCGCGATTTCGGCAACGCCGACATTGGCAAGCGCGCCGAGGCTGCAGACCAGGCAGAACAAGATCGCGCCTCCATAAAGCGACAAGCCGGTCAGCCGCCGGTCGCGATATGTCAGCTCGTTGTTCATGATGAAGTTCGAAAACATCGCCACGCCGGTGGCGAGGATCTGAGACGGCAGGAATTCAAAACCGGCCTGCTTTAGCGCGTTGAGTACCGTCAGGTGCACAGCTACGCCGGCCCCCCCGACCAGACTAAAGAGCGCGAAGCGCGGGGGGACAAGGCCGCGACTGAGCTTGTCGATGATCAGGAACAGGAATTGCGCGAGCACCATGGCATCGATCTTGCTTTCGCCGGCCTGGCGGCTCCGGAACACATAGGGCACTTCCTCAATGCGCAGCCGGGTCTGCGCGGAGGCTATCAGGTCGAGCAAAATCTTGTAGCCTTGCTGGGAAAGGTCATAAATTTCGCGCGCGAACACTTCGCGGCGGACCATGAAGAAGCCGCTCATCGGGTCGCTCGTCTGCCCGCCGACGAGCAGTTTGGCGATCCGCGTCGCCCAATCGCTCATCCGAGCCCGACCGGCATCCCATCCGCCCACTCCGCCGCCCTGGGCATAGCGGCTTGCCACGACCAGATCCGCGTCGGTGGAGATGAGCTTCTCGAACATGGGCAACAGAATGCGCTCGTCATGCTGGAAGTCGGCGTCCATTACGGCGACGACCGCGCCGTTGGCGACCAGTGCGCCTTCGATGACCGCAGTGGACAAGCCGCGGCGGCCGACACGGCGCAGGCAGCGCAATCGGGGTTCATCGCGCGCGAGGCGCGCGACTTCGTCGAACGTCCCGTCGGGGCTGTCGTCATCGACGACGATCATCTCCCAAGCCACGTCGCTGAGCGCCGTCCTTATGCTGTCGACGAGCGGGGCCATATTGTCGCGCTCATTATAGCTCGGAATGATGATCGATATCTCGGGAGCCGCGAGCTTATCACGCCGGACAGGCCGCCCAATCAAGCGATCACCTCCGCCGTCGTTGCGCCGATGCCTTCGCGCTTTCGTCCCAAAACCATCCCTCCTGCAGGCTCTGCGACCAGACGCTACATCCAAGATGCGCGGAGGTGAAGCCGGAGGTCAGTCGGGCGTCAAAGGTCGATCGCGGTAACGAGTATCTCCGGCCCCTGGTCCGTGTCGGTCCAGAAACCGTCCTCGACCAAGCGCTCTGCCGCCAGGGCGATCAGATCGCGCTTGTCGTTCAGCAGAGCGGGCAGTTCGTCCTCGGAGATGTGGGGGGCAAGCTTGAACAGCGCAGCGTTATCGAGCCGGACGATGGCGGATTTACCGTCCATCATCGCCGCAAACGCGGTTTGACCCGGAGCGAGCAGATCACCGAGAATGAAATGACTGATCGCTGATCTGGTGGCTCTCACGCGCGGCCTCCACTTAGGGCGAGCGTGCCACGATGCACGTTCTGCCGCCGACGTCTCAAATTCCAAGCCGGCAATGCCTGTTTTATAGCCGAAGGACGCTGCGCTCCTAATCACATACATGAATCAGAGCCGATTCAGCGACGGACCGTGCATGAACATCGCCCGATTGATCGGGGCCCACCGGAAAGGGTCAACGATGGGCCCCTCACAACGGGTGGCCGTCCCCCTTCAAACACACCCCGTCGGCAACTGTTCCGGACCGGCGTCGCCCTGTCGCTTTTTAACTCTGGAGCGCAGGTCTGCTCCCCGAGGGGCGTCAACGCCATCGCGAAGCGAATTCTGCAATTGTACGCATTTATCCCGAACATTCTGTCCCTGCCTATCCTGCTAAGGTGGCTCCGATCGCGTTCGGGGGGAGCTGCGGTCGGGGACAGACATGATTGAAACACCGATCCTCGTGGTCGATGACGAACCCGCTTTTGGAGAAATCGTCCAGGCGCTCGCTGTCAGCGCAGGGATCGAGGTTCACACCGCACCTGATGCGCCCGCCGCCTTCCAGGCAGTTCGCGAGCAACGTTTCTCGCTTATCCTGATGGACATCGAGATGGCCGGCATCACCGGGCTGCGCGGTGTCGCGCGGATACGCCAGACCGCCGACTGGACACGTCGTGTACCAATCATCGCGTTCAGCGCGCATCATCCACCCGGCGGCGAACGCTTCTTCCTCGAACGCGATTTCGACGGGTGGCTGCCCAAACCGTTCGCCGCGGCTGACCTGTTCCGCACGATCGGGCGGTTCCTGCCGATCGAGGCGCCTGGCGAGGGCAATAGCCAGTTGGCTGCTTTCATGAACGAGAAGCAGGTCGATGATCTGATCGAGCGGCTGCGTTCGTCGCTCGAAAAGGCGATAGCCGAGATCGATGCCGGCGCCGATCCGCGGCCTTATGGCCATAATCTCGGCGGGCTCAGTGGCATGATCGGCTTCAAGGCGCTGAGCTCTGCCTGGTTGGCGTTGATGGAGGGCGGCAAGAAGGTGTGGCCGACCGTCCGCAAGCTTACGGTCGAGTGGCTGGCCCGCCCCGCCTGATCATATGGTCAGCCGCGGCGAAGTGCGCGAGTTGGGCCGGTGCGCCTTGATAAAAAGGCGGCCGCGCGGTCGATATCGGCGTTACAAGCCGGGCAGTAGGAGAGGCCGCCAATGCGATCGGCGACGCGCCGTTGCGCGGTCATGCGCCCCTCCGGCATGAAGAGTTCGCCGCGTTCGGGCTGTCGCACGAGGAGAAGAGCGTCGGCTGCAGCGCGAAGCTGACGGATTGGAGCGCCGGTCGACGCGGCTTCCTGCTTGGCTCTTCGGACGGTTTGGGGGAGAGTGCGCAGCCGAGAAACGGAGGGTTTGACATGGATGGCGCACCGGAAGGCAAGGATTGTACCTATCCTGCGGCGGAGGAGCTTATCGAGGAGGTTAGGAACGCCGCTGGCCTGGCCGACTTCGGAGCGGGCAACTATCGCGAGGGCTTGGATGAATTGCTGGCCAGTCTGAGCCGCGATGCCCGGATGTCTGCCGTCGACCGCGAAGGCGCCTTGCACGTCATCCGGCGACGACTGACCAACCGGTTGAAGATCGAGGAATATTTCCGGCTGCATCCAGAGATTGGTGACAGCCGGATAGCTGGCCCCGCTTGCGTGACCGGCCTGCCCCGCACGGGTTCCACCGCGCTGGGCAATCTCTTGTCACTCGATCCGCAGTTCCGGTCGCTGCGACAGTGGGAGCAATCGGACCCGGTTCCGCCGCCCGTTGCCGGCGAGGAACAGCGCGATCCCCGCCGCCTCGCGCATCAGGCGGAAATCGACCGCATCTACCGCGAGCAACCGGAGCATGCCGCGCAGCACATCTATGAGGTCGACGCCTCGGTCGAAGACACGGAAATACTGGGTCTCGAGTTCGGCGCGCAGCAGATGACCATGCCGGTTTTCGGATATTTCGATTGGTGGCGCGAGGCCGATCACCGCGCGACCTTCGCCTACCACCGGCGGGTCGTCCAACTGCTGCAATCCGGCGGTGGATCGAACTTCTGGCTGTTCAAGGCACCGCACCATAAATTCCATCTGGATGCGCTGTTGACCGCCTACCCCGAGGCACGCTTCATCATGACCCACCGGGATCCCGCCAAGGTCGTGCCGAGCTACACCAGCCTTGTCATGCGCGGGGTTTGGGGGCCGGAGACCAGCGCTCGCCACGATCCCAAGAAGGTTGGACCCTACATATCCAGCCATTTGCGCCGGGGCCTCGAACGTGCGCTCGCCAGCCGCGATCGCATTGGCGAGGACCGTTTCATCGATATCCACCATCATGATCTCAACGCCGATCCGCATGGAACGCTCGGCAGGATCTATGACTTCCTCGGGATAAGCCTGAAGCCCTCAATGCACGAGGCTGTCGACCTTTGGCTAAGGAAGCACCGCAGCGGCGCGCATGGGGAACATGCCTATACGGCGGAAGAGTTTGGCCTTTCGTCCGCCGCGATCCGCGCCGACTATGACTTTTACATCAAGCGCTTCGGTATCCGCACAGATTAGCCGCAGGGGAGAAAAGCTCAGCCTCGCGCGGTCCTGTTCACTCGTGACGGCAAGGCGGCGCCGATGGGAGCGCCTCTGCGAATTGGAATGCTGGTGATCGAATGCCTTTCCTGTAGTGGGTCGTTCGAGGCGTGGTAGAGAGCCGAGCGATTAGACGCCCCATCTGACGAGGCGCTCGTTCAGCCACTCGACATTGCGGCGAGCGACACTGGCATAGCCTTCGGCCTCGATCGCCGGGCCGAGCGTCTCGATCTCGAACATTCCCTCATATCCCGCGTCGAGCAGCAAGCCGAGAAGCCATTCGAGCGGCATCGAGCCGTCCCCCAGCACCCGGCGGTTCAGCCGGGCGGTCTCTCCTACGAGGTAATCGCTGACCTGAACGACGGTGAAGCGGGTTACATGCTCACGGAACAATCGAGGCAGGTGGCGCTCGATCCAGCAGTTCTGCAGTTCGACGCATATACCGACACCCGTTGCTTGGGAGAATTCGATGCAATCGTGCAGCGTGTTGATGAAGCCGGCATCGCGCATCGATGCGTTGTTGTGCTCGAGGGCCAGCGGCACGCCTAGTTCATCGGCATAGGCTTTGATAGGGGCGACGGCGGGAACGAGTAGATCGAAAGCTTCGTCCGTCGGCATGCGGGGCGGTGTGGGACCCGTTGTGAAATAGCAGGGCCGCCTTCCCAGCGCTGCGGCGAAATCGAGCGACGGTTTAAGCGCGCGCAGCGCGGGCAGACCGTCGTCGTCCACTGGGGCCAGAACGCTGACGCCCCCATTGTCGGCCGTCACATTCGAACAGATCAGGCCGGCTGCCGCGATCGCCTCCAACGCCCCCCGCGGGTCGTCGCGCACTTTCTGATAAAAAACGCCGATCGACCCGACGCCGAGCTCGCGCAACAGATCGAGCGCTTGGCCGAGCTCCCAATTCCACATGCTGAGCGTACTGACCGCTAGCCGGGGATGAACGCCATTCATGGCTGGGACTCCCGCGCGGTGGCGATCAGATCGGGGTGGATTTCCGTGACCACGGCGCGAAGCCCGTCCCGCCAGCCGATGCGGCACGGACCCGTTATGCTCTGACGCTTGGTGACGTCGCCGACCGACCCCAGCGATGCACCGGGAATAGGCTTGACCATGATTTTTGGCGTGACGCCGACGAGGCTCGCCATATAGGCTACCCACTGTTGGGCGGAGACCGTTTCATCGCCGCAGAAGTTGACGATCGTCGCCGGCACGCTTGCGGCGCCGAGCAACGGTTCGATCATGTCGGCGATGTCATCTCCGTGAATGGGGCTATAAGGTAACGGGTCCGAGCGCAGCTCGAGGGTGCGGCCTGCGATCACAGCGTCGAGATGGCTGAGCGGGAGCCCGCCACCGGGACCGTAAGCGGCGCCCATCCGCGCGATCGTCACGGGCAGATTAAAGGCTCGCGCACAAAAGCGGGCAACCGCCTCCTGGCAATTCTTCGAAATCGAATAGCTCTCAGTCGACGGCAGCATAATATCGCCCAACGGATCGTCCTCGCGAAACGCATGCCAGGGATCGGGGTGGGGTTTGTAGACGCTGAGTGAACTCATCACGAGCGCCGCCTTGGCATTGCGGCAATGCTGCAGAAGGAGGCCGCAGCTTTCGGCATTGGTGCGGATTGCGCGATCGTAACTACCTCCATCGTAACTGATCGCGATGTGGATCACATATGTGAAATCCCGCGGCAGGTCGCCGAAGTCGCAATTGTAGAGATCGAATTTGCGAGTCGTTACCCCGAGCGCCTCGATTTCCCGCTGCTCATCCCGATTGCCGAAGCGGGCGATCCCCCAGACCTCATTGTCCCGCGAGAGCTTCCTCGTCACATGTTTGGCGATCAGGCCCGCAGGGCCTGTGATCAGGATCTTCTCACCGCTCAGCATCTAATCCTCTCCTCAGTCGTCCCACTTGCTCGGTGCGCAGGCAGGGCAGCGCCTGCGAAGCCGATGGCATGCCCGCAATCGACGAAATGTCAGCAATGGAGCCAGCGGGGGCAGGGGCCCGTCAACGGAGTATGGCCGTGACCTTGCGGGAAGCGGCCAAGCTCGTCAGCTCCGAGATGCTCCCGGTTCATCTCCTCTCCCAGTTCGCCGCACCGAAACAGCTTATCGATCGAATGTACTCGATCGGATAGATGCTGGACAACGCGCCTTCATGCACGCGCAAAAATCCGCGCTCCCCGCACCGCGAGCGCTTGACGACGGAGGAGGACGGCTTCGAACATTGCGGTGGGAGGCGTAAGGCTCATCTTATATCTCCCGAACGGCGGCTCACATCGGGCGTGACGATCGCCGGCATCACCGCTTATGCTCGCCGCGCCGCGCACGCAGCGTCCGATGCTATCAACGCCTCCGAAGCTCCGCAAGCGCCCGGCCGCATCGCCACCAAAATCAACAGGGGACCGCGACTGCGCGGCTATGCGATGTCCGCGTGTAGCCTGAATGCTATTCGATCGGGAATGCAGCTTCGGGGCCGCGCCGTTTGCCGCTTCGCCTCGGTTGTCTGCCGACCGCCGCCGCGGGCCCCTCGCGCGGAACGAGGCGCTCCGGATCGCGGGCATAGGCTCGCAGGAAGAGCGAAGCAGCGCGGCGGGCTTGGGCATCCTTTTCCTTGGTCGTCGGGTTGGCGCTAATCCCCCACATCCGCTGAAAATGCATTTCGGCGGCGCTCAGCGTGACAAGATCGATCCCGGCCTGTTTGAAGTCGGTCACGCATAGGATGTCGGCAAAATTCTCGCGCAGATATTCGCCGATGATGCGCTGGGTTTCGCCTGGACCGCGCTCATAGAAAATCCTGCTGAGATCAGGCCGCCGGTCGGCGAGCGGTCCGATGAGGCGGAACATGGCGACGGCGATGGGTGAAACCACGCGATCGATGATCGAACGGCAGAGACGCGTCAGCAACTCCACCGGATCGCCTTTGCCCGACGGCAGGTCGAGCTGGGCTCGGATTCCCGAGGCTGTGTCGAATACGACCGCCTCGAACAACTCTTCCTTATCGGAGAAGTGGCTCCACAACGTCCGCTTCGATCCGCCGAGCTGCGCGGCAATCGCCGACATGCTGGTGTTGTCGAAGCCGTGCTCGAAGAAATGCTGGCGCGCAAGGGCGATGATCTGAGCCCTTTTTTCGAGGCGCTGGCTCTCGCGCTTACCGATCTTCATGGATACCATATGGTACGTTTCCTATCGTCGCGCAAGAGGCTTGCGCGGAGCGATTCGCTCATGATTCGCCCTAGATGTGGTACCGGACTGCGCGGAATACTCGGCCATGCCGCTAGTTTGATTCAGTAAACCTCGGATATTTATACGGAAAAATATGGTACTCTGTGGTACCTTTTAGATATTGACAATCCGCTGCGAGGGTCGCAGATAATAACGGTACCATGTAGTACCAAATAAGGATTCTTCACATGACCGTCACCCGCTTCCGCGGGCTGGGCCTGCTATTGGCTAGCTCCGCGATCCTGTCCGCGTGCGCCTCGGTTCCGGACCTCGGCGTTCGCCCCGAAATCCGTGCCGCGACGGAAATCGCCTCGATCCAAAGCCTGCGCGATCAAAGTGCCGGATGGCCGGTCCAGGGCTGGTGGAAAGCCTATGGCGATTCCCAGCTCGACCAGCTGATCGCAGAGGCTATCGCCGGGTCGCCCGACCTCAAGGCGGCAGCGGCACGGCTGCGCACGGCCCAAGGCTATGCGCAGCAGGCAGGTGCGACGCTGCTGCCGTCGATCGACGCCACCGGCAGCGTCGGCGTGGTCCAGCAGAGCGAAAATAATGGCGTCCCTCCCGCGTTCGTGCCCAACGGCTGGCAAAACAGCGGCAAGCTTGGCCTCGGCGTCTCGTTCGACCTCGATCTCTGGGGCAGGAGCCGCGCTGCGCTCGCAGCGGTGAAAAAGGAAGCCGAAGCGACGGGTTTCGAGCTCGAGGAGGCACAGCTGGTGCTCACAACCAGCATCGCCGCCGCCTATGCCGATCTCGCTAGCCTCCACGCCCGGCACGAGGTGCTGACCGCGACGCTCACCAACCGAAAAGAGACGCTGCGCCTCGTCGCCGGCAGGACGAAGGTCGGGCTCGACAATGAGGCCGCGCTAAAGCAGGCCCAATCGCGCGTCCCCGCGGCACGCGCCGAACTCGCCGCCACCGACGAGGCGATCGCGCTGACCCGAAACGCCATTGCGGCGCTGACCGGTGCCGGTCCCGATCGTGCGCTTGCCATTACCCGCCCGGCGGTCGCGCTCAACGGCGTCCGCGGTGTACCGGCCGATGCCTCGATCGACCTGATCGGTCGACGACCCGACATCGCCGCCGCCCGTGCCGGCGTCGAAGCCTCGGCCAGTCGCATCAAGGTGGCGCGCGCCAGCTTCTATCCTGACGTCAGCCTTTCGGGCCTGATCGGCCTGCAGTCGCTGGGGCTCGGCAATCTGCTCACGCGCGGATCGACTTTCGGCAATGTTGGCCCCGCGGTGAGCCTGCCGGTCTTCCATGGCGGTGCACTTGTCGGCCAGTATCGCGGCGCCCGCGGCCAATATGACGAAGCGGTCGCCCGCTATGACGGTACCGTTGTCCAAGCGCTGCGCGAAGTCGCCGACGCGCTCGTCAGCCGCAACAGCCTTGTCATCCGCCTCGACGAGTCACGGCAGGCCCTGCGCGACGCCGAGGCCGCCTACGCGCTGGCGCGCACTCGCTACAAACGCGGCCTATCGTCCTATCTGGACGTGCTCAGCGCCGAAGAGAATGTCCTGCAGGCTCGCAGTTCGGTCGCTCAGCTCGAAGCCCGCGCCTTCACGCTCGACATTGTCATGATCCGCTCGCTCGGCGGCGGCTTCGTGCGCACCTGAATCCTACGAAAGGAAATCCGCCATGCTTTCCCGCAAGCTCATCAACAGCCGCAGACTGCTCCGCATCCTCGCACTCGGGGCGGCTCTGAAGATCATGCTCGTCGGTGCCGCGCTGATCCTTGCGGCCGACAGGCTCGGTGCTGCGACACTCGCGGTCGGACCCGAACACCTCACATCAATGAAGGAATTTCCCCATGACTGAAGTTGCACTCCACGATACCGACACCGTCAAATATGTTGAATTCTCCCACCCGTCGCAGCCGGACCTCCGCGCCCGACGCAAAAAGCTGTTCGTCGGGCTGGGCGCGGCGCTGGCGGTCGTCGGTGCCGGCTATTGGGTGTTCGCGGACACCGGCCACGTCGCCACCGAAAACGCCTATGTGAACGCCGACGCCGCGCAGGTAACGCCGCTGGTGGCTGGCTCGGTCGCGTCGGTCGCGGTCGTCAACACCCAGACCGTCCGGCGTGGTGACGTGCTGCTGCGCCTCGACGATACCGACGCGCGGCTTGCGCTGGCGCGGGCCGAAGCCGAATATAGCCGTGTCCGCCGGCAGTTCGGCCAGGCTGTCGCGACCAGTGGCGCGCTCGCCTCGCAGGTGGCTGCAGGCGAAGCCGACATCGTCCGGGCACGCGCCCAGGTCGACATTGCTTCCGCCACCTTGGACAAGGCGAGGATCGATCTCGCACGGCGCGCAGAAGTGGCCGACAGCGGTGCGGTTTCGGGCGAGGAGCTGACAGTCGCGCGCAATGGTTTCGCGACGGCGCAGGGCAATCTTGCCCAGGCACGTGCCGGCCTCGCCCAGGCGCTCGCGGCGCGCAATGCTGCGCAAGGCTCGCTTGCAGCGAACAATGCCCTGATTATCGGCGCCTCGGTGGACACGCACCCCGACGTGCTGGCAGCCAAGGCGAAACTCGATCAGGCGCGGGTGGATCTTGCCCGAACGGTGATCTGCGCGCCCGTGGATGGCGTTGTCACCAATCGGCAGATTCAGCTTGGTCAGCGTGTCAACGCCGGCGCGGCGGTGATGACGATCGTTCCGGTTCGCGCGGTCTATGTCGACGCTAATTTCAAGGAAGGCCAGCTCGCCCGGGTTCGCCCCGGACAGCCGGTCAAGCTGACCTCGGACCTCTACGGCTCGGGCGTCGTCTATCATGGTCGCGTGATAGGTTTCTCGGGCGGGACCGGCTCGGCCTTCTCGCT
>Ga0207703_10003928_pt1 | contig 12333 bp, 9 predicted proteins | sample KBSSwiS12_FD_184304 | JGI IMG/M metagenome (GOLD analysis project Ga0207703, IMG submission 184304) | Switchgrass rhizosphere microbial communities from Kellogg Biological Station, Michigan, USA - KBS Switchgrass S1-2 (SPAdes) (version 2) | ecosystem: Host-associated > Plants > Roots >... | reverse complement strand
TCTTCCACGCCGAACAGCGTGCGGTCCCACTCGCCCCAGCCGCCGGGCATATCAAAGCCCTTGGCGAAATTGGTGTGGGCGCGGCCGGAAACGCGAACCGGCTTGGGGAAATTCATCAGCCAGAGCGCGGTGTCGAGCGCGTGCACGCCGATGTCCATGCAGGGGCCGCCGCCGCTAAGCTTCGGATCGATGAAGCCAGGACTGATCGGAAGCCAGTTGCGACGCGTGGCATTGACGCGGGAATGGTAAACTTCACCAAGGGCGCCGGTATCGACCCAAGCCTTGATCGCGACCGAGATATCGGTGAAGCGCTGGTGCTGGGCGGTCATGAGAATCCGGTCCGTCTTGCGAAGCGCCTCGCGCATGGCGAGAATTTCCTCGGTCGAGACAGCCAGCGGCTTTTCGCAGAGGACGTGCTTGCCGGCTTCCAAAGCGGCGATCACCGCGGGAGTGTGGACTTTGTTGGGCGTGCAGATATCGACGCAGTCGATTTCCTTCATCGCGAGAAGTTCCCGAAAATCGGTAAAGACGTTTGGAATCATGAAGTCGGCCGCGAGCCTCGTGGCGGTGGGTTCATGGACGTCGCAACAAGCGACAATTTCAGCATTCGGAACGGCTTTCCAGCCCGGGTTAAGATGTGCGCCACGGACAATGCCGCCGGTGCCAATAAGACCAACTTTGAGGGTTTTTTTCATGGAATGGGGATGAGTCGGCCATCTTAAGAAAATAGGCCTAGGCGACAATCCTTAACTTGGGCCTGATCAGGAGTGTGCGGGGGGATGGGCCGAGCAGCTTTCCTCGCAATCGGCCAAGTCGATCTGAATCGTGGAATGGGCGATCTTGAACTGCGACTTCAGACGCTCGTTAATGGCTGGAATGACCAGGGAGGCATCGGCTTCCGGCTTGCAACGGACATGCAGTGTCACCATGGAGTCTTCCGAGGTGAGTGACCAGGCGTGAATATGGTGGATGTCATTGACGCCGGGCACGTTAGCGAGAATGTCGTCGCCCAGGGCTTTGACATCAAAGCCTTCCGGGCTGCCTTCGAGGAGGATATGGGCGGAGGAGGCGATGATCTCCCAGGCGCTCTTGAGAATGATCACGGCGACGACGACGGACAGGATAGGATCGACCGGTGACCATCCGGTAAAAAGAATGATGCCCGCCGCGACGATGGCGATGAAGAACCCGAGCATATCGCCGAGGACGTGAAGCCAGGCGCTGCGCATATTGAGGTTTTCTTTATTGCCGCCATTCAGGACGAGAAAGGCAACGATATTGGAAAAAAGACCCGCCAGAGCGACCGCTAGCATGGGAGCACCGAGCACGTGCACGGGATCCATAAAGCGGCGGGCTGCTTCAATGACGATCCATCCGGCAATCACGAAAAGCGTACAGCCGTTGACGAAGGCGACCAGCACTTCAAGGCGCTTGTAGCCGTAGGTATGCCGGACGTTGGCCGCCCGCTTGCCGACACGTAGCGCCGTCCAGCTCATGGCCAGCGCGATGGCATCGGAAACCATGTGTCCGGCATCGGCCAGTAAGGCCAACGATCCGGAGTAAATACCGCCGGCCACCTCAACGAGCATGAAGGTGAAAATGATGATAAAGGCCCAGCCGATCCGCTTTTCGTCGGTTACACCCGCACCGTGACTGTGTCCGTGATGATGACCATGTCCGTGATCGTGGCCGGAATGGTCATGATCATGTTCGGCGTGATCGTCCCTGGTCTCTGAGGCGCTGTGCATGGTGTACTATCTACCCCAGCTTGCGTGGGATGGCAAAACCAGCCTGCGACTTATTCGCGCTGTAGCGAAAATGTGACGTACCAAGAGTTGGTCACTGGTTGAAAGGAGGTCCGATTAGTTTGCCAACAGACTCTAATTTCGCCAACCTACACCTTCATTTAAGTCACGAAAACTATGATACTTGTATTGGGAGCTTCAGGATATGTCGGGAGCGCCTACCAACGGTTTTTGGCCGGACGGGAAATCACTTTTCATGCGGCGGATCGCCGGAAGCACGACTATTTGAAAAAGGATGGCCTGCGACAGCTCATCGAGGAAGTCCAGCCCGAGTTTATTATCAACGCGGCCGGTTATACGGGTAAGCCCAACGTGGATGCCTGTGAAATTCACAAGACAGAGTGCCTCGAAGGAAACGGCGTTTTCCCCGGGCGGGTGAAGGAAGTCTGCGCGGAGACCAAGACGCCTTGGGGCCACGTTTCATCGGGTTGTATTTTTACGGGAAGTCGTCCGGATGGATCGGGTTTTCGCGAGGAAGACGCCCCCAACTTCACTTTTCGCCAAAACAACTGCAGCTTCTACAGCGGCACGAAGGCATTGGGAGAGGAAATCCTGCAGGACGCTCCCCAGTGTTACATTTGGAGGCTGCGTATTCCTTTCGACCACGTGGATAATCCACGCAATTATCTGTCCAAGGTGATGACTTACGCGCGACTTCTTGAAGCGCGCAATTCGCTTTCGCAACGGGAAGATTTTGTTCGTGCGACGTGGGAATGTTGGTCGCGTCGGCTTCCGTTTGGGACTTATAATGTGACAAATCCGGGATCGATCACGACCCACGAGGTTGTTGATTTGATCAAGAAATCGACCTTGGGCAAAAGGCTCCAAGCCAAGGGTAAAGAGTTCTCTTTTTTCGTCGATGAAGCGGAATTCATGAAGATTGCCGCCAAGACCCCACGTTCAAATTGCGCGATGGATAGCAGCAAGATCACGAGTGCTGGAATCAAAATGGAAGAAGTTCACGAGGCGGTCGAACGGGCATTGGCCCGATGGGAGTCGGCATCGTGAAGGGACCACATCGCTTACTGGTGACGGGTGGAGCCGGGTTTATCGGCTCGAATTTTATCCGCCAGCAACTGCTGGAGGAGCAACCCGTCGAGCGAATCGTGTGTCTTGATAAGCTCACTTATGCGGGCAACCTGGCTAACCTTGCCGATTTAAAGGGAAATCCCGCCTTTGTTTTTGCACAGGGCGACATCGGCGACACGGAATTGGTCGCTTCCCTGCTGACTCAGAACCAGATCACCGGCATCGTCCACTTCGCGGCAGAGAGTCATGTGGATCGTTCCATCGACTCGCCGGAGATTTTTCTTCAGACCAACGTGATTGGGACGCTTCGTCTGTTGGATGTGGCCCGTCGCTATTGGAATGAATTGGCCACCGCGCCCAAGGCGGCTTTCCGTTTCGTGCATGTCTCCACGGATGAAGTTTTTGGCACGCTCGGAGAAAAGGATCCCGCTTTCACTGAGGAGACGGCCTATGCGCCAAACAGTCCGTACGCCGCATCGAAGGCTGGTAGCGATCACGTGGCCCGCGCCTATTTTCATACCTACGGCTTTCCGGTCGTGACTAGTAACTGCACGAACAATTACGGCCCCTATCAATTTCCGGAAAAACTCATTCCTCTGATGATCCTCAACGCACTTGAGCAGAAGTCTCTTCCGGTTTACGGCGATGGGGGCCAGATTCGTGATTGGCTTTACGTGGCCGATCATGGTCGCGCTCTGCGGTTGGTATTGGAGGAAGGCCGACCCGGGGAGGTCTATGTCATTGGGGGTTTGAATGAAATCCGCAATCTCGATTTGGTGAAACAACTTTGTTCCGCTCTCGATGAACTCCGTCCCCGAAATGGCGGGCAACGCTATGAGGAATTGATCAAGTTTGTCGAGGATCGCCCCGGCCATGATCGCCGCTACGCGGTGAATTGCCAAAAAATCAAACAGGAACTCGGCTGGCAGCCGCGGGAGAATTTCCCAACAGGCCTGCGCGCGACCATCGCTTGGTATCTCGAGAATCGCGACTGGTGCGCGGAAATTGCAGCCAAAAAATATCAGCGCGACCGGCTTGGCCTGGCCGCAGCTCCAAAATCATGAAACGCAAAGGCATTGTACTTGCAGGTGGCTCCGGCTCCCGTCTATATCCGCTGACCCTGGCCGTCAGCAAACAGCTCATGCCGGTCTACGACAAGCCGATGATCTACTATCCGTTGTCGATTCTCATGCTCGCCGGCATCCGGGAAATTTTAGTCATCACCACGCCGCACGATTTGCCGCTTTTTCAGCTGCTGCTCAAGGATGGCTCCGCCTATGGCGTGAAGATCGACTACGCCGTTCAGGCGGAGCCGAAGGGACTCGCCCAAGCGTATCAAATCGGCGCCAAGTTTGTGGGCGATAGCCCGTCCTGCCTGATTCTCGGCGATAATCTCTTTTACGGTGCCGATCTCACGACCGTTTTGGAAAGAGCCAGCTCGCAGCCTTCAGGCGCGACCATCTTTGGTTATCACGTGGCCAATCCTTCCGCCTATGGGGTGGTGGAGTTTGATAAAACGGGGAAGGTTCTTTCCCTCGAAGAAAAACCGGCCAAGCCCAAGTCGGACTACGCGATTCCCGGACTATACTTTTACGATGAAAAGGCCGTCGGTTATGCGCGTGATTTGAAGCCCTCCGCTCGGGGTGAGTTGGAAATAACGGACCTCAATCGCTGTTATCTGGATTCGGGCTCACTTAAGGTTGAAGTGCTGGGCCGCGGTACCGCGTGGTTGGATACGGGAACGCACGACTCCTTGATTGAAGCTGCGGAGTTCGTCCAGGTCATCCAACATCGCCAGGGCTTGAAAATTGCGTGTCTTGAGGAGATTGCCTACGAGCGCGAATGGCTCACCCGCGATCAGCTTCAGGCGCAGGCCACGCTGCACGGCTCTTCGTCCTACGCGGTCTATTTGAAGTCACTCTTGAAATAGCCCAATGGCTTCCTCCTTTTTCAAGCACCTCGATATCTGGATCAACGGTGATCCGGGTGGATATAAAAAGTGGATTCTTCGCAATGACGCATTGACGAACCAGGAGCGCCAGTGGATTCGGGACCAGTCGGCCCGTATGGCGGAGAAGCCAGTCTTCTCCATCATTATGCCGGTCTACAATACACCGGTAAAAATCCTCAAGCTGGCGATCGAGTCTGTACTCAAGCAACTCTATCCGCATTGGGAACTGTGTATCGCGGATGACGCTTCGACGAAGAAGGAAGTGGTCGAATTGCTGAAGGCATACGAGAAACGTGATCCGCGAATCAAGATTGTATATCGCACGGAGAACGGCCATATCTCGGCGGCGTCAAACAGCGCGCTCGGGCTGGCTACCGGGGCATGGGTGGCCCTGTTGGATCACGACGATGAACTGGCCGAGCATGCTCTGTATTGCGTAGCCCAGGAGATAAACGATCATTCCGAGGCGCAGCTAATCTATACCGACGAGGATAAAATCTCGGTTGATGGCAAGCGGTTCGATCCTTACTTCAAGTCGGACTGGAATCCGGCGTTGCTCACGGGGCAAAATTTCTTCAACCACCTGGGGGTCTACCGCGCCGCGTTGGTCCGGGACGTCGGAGGCTTCCGCATCGGGTTCGAGGGTTCCCAGGATTACGATTTGCTTTGGCGCTGCGTAGAAAAAGTAAAACCGGAACAAATCCGGCATATTCCGAGAATTCTTTATCATTGGCGCACGCTTCCCGGCAGCGTGGCGGCAGGTATGGACGATAAGATCTACGCGATACCGGCCGCGCGGCGTGCGATGCAGGAACATATCGATCGTCAGGGCATCCGGGGGCATGTGGAGAAATGCCTCGAGAATCTCGACATGCACCGGGTCGTCTATGAGGTTCCCGTACCAGCCCCCTCGGTTTCCGTTTTGATTCCGATGCGGGACAAGGTGCATCTCGCGCAAAACTGTGTCGAAACGCTCAAGCGGATCACGAGATACGAAAACTACGACACGATCATTATCAACAACGACAGTCAGGAGGAAGCTTCCAAGTCGTGGCTGGGTACGTTTGCCGCTCAGCCGCGAAATTTTGTTGTTGATGTCCCGGGAAAGTTTTCCTACAGCCGGATCAACAACGAGGCAGTCCGGCAATCCAAGGGAGAGATTCTTCTCTTTCTGAATAACGACATCGAAATTCTGCACGAAGGTTGGATGGCGGAAATGGTGAGTCAATTGGTCCAACCCAATGTTGCGGCCGTGGGAGCCCGCTTGTGGTATCCCAACAAAACTCTACAGCACGGCGGCGTTATCGTTGGCATTGGCGGGGCTGCCGCACACCACTTCCTCGGCACCCCTCGCGGGCCGATGCAATACTTCGCCCGCAATGTTCTGTGCCAGAATTTTTCTGCGGTGACTGCGGCCTGCATGGCGGTAAGGCGGGAATATTTCGATCAGGTTGGCGGCTTCAATGAGACCGATCTGCCGATCCAGTATAATGACGTCGACCTGTGTCTTCGGTTGCGCGAGGCGGGCTATGACATCGTCTGGACTCCCTATGCGGAGCTCATCCACCACGAGTCACGGTCCCGGGGCTACAACATTACCCCGGAGCAGCTGGAAATTTTAAAACAAGAACAAGCTTACCTAGCCAAGCGTTGGCGGCGTTGGATTGAGCACGATCCGGCATACAACCCCAACCTCACGATAGATCATCCCGACTTTCGGATCGCCCCAGAACCGCGGTTGCCGCTTCCATGGCGCATATCGAATAATTAATTGACCATCAATTACATGCAACGAACTTTTTGCTGAAATCAGGATGGTAACAAAACTAATTTAATAATCGTCTATGGTACAACTACTGCTTGGAGATGATAGGCAAGACAGGATTCGGAGAATCTAACTAGTTAACACCTGGCAAAAGTGTCGTTTAAAAAGCTCTTTAGCTGAGTGTTTGGCCATTGACGATAATAGGTGCACTGATAGTCTCTCCCCGATTCCCGCGTTTCGCCAATTTATGGGAGGAGAGGCGCAGGATAAGGAGGGCAGGCACAATGAATGTTACCCGGATGAGGAAATTTTTAGTTTTGCATGGAATCGCGGCAATGGCGCTTGTGATGAATGCATCGTTCTCAAGCGGTCTACGTGCGGACAGTCCGGCGACCGTGGCGGTCGTGGCTCCTGGAAGTGATAACCAAACCAGCGCAGTCACGACAGAGAAGCGGCCATTCGATTGGCTGGACTCGCGTCTTCCTGTCCACTTCACGCTCGATTTTAACAGCTTTTACGACGACAACATTTTCATCGCGCCGGTTAAAACGAGCGACTATGTCTTCCGCATTTCGCCCGGGATCAACTACACCCTCGGCGTAGAGGGCGAGAGCTCGAATTACCTGACCCTGAAGTACATTCCCACCATCATTGAATATTATACCAATTCGCAGCAGGACGCGGTGAATCAAAATGCGGATTTGTACTACGAGCACAACTTCCAGAAATTAAGGCTCACGCTCGAGCAAAATTATCAACATCTCAATGACACCTCGATCCAGGCGGGAGCGATCGTGGTCAGCAATCTTTACAATACCCATCTGGGCGCTCACTACGACTATAGTGATAAGCTCTCCATCAATGCCGATGTTGACCAGAGCCTCTCGTATTATCCCGGAGCCGGATATAACAACGTCTATGAGTGGTCCGGCGGCGCTTACTTCCTCTATCAGGTCACGCCCAAGATCAGCCTCGGTGTGGGACCTCGTGTGGGATATGACCAAATTCCTGGACAGCCCAGCCAAACCTGGGAACAAGGCCTTCTCCACCTGACCTATAATGTCACGGAGAAAGTTACGCTAACCGCTTCGGGCGGTGGTGAAGTTCGGCAGTTCGATAGCTCGGCGCTCTCGGATCAGGTGACGGGCGTGTTCAATTTGGGCGCTTACTGGACTCCGTTTGTCGGAACTTCGGTGAGCCTGACCGGCTACCGGAGAAACGCTCCGTCTTACAGCATTGGCGGCACGAATTTTACCGCGACGGGCATCAGCGCCGGTATTCGACAAAACTTCCTGCAGGACTTTTATCTCGGCATCAACGGTGGCTATGAAAATGACGCCTATACACCCGCTTCGGTCGGGATAACGGGTGCGCGTAATGATAACTACTATTACATGCATCCGTACTTTCAGTGGACCCCGCAAAAATGGGTCTCTCTTACCGCCTACTATCAGTACAGCCGGAATGACTCCACGCTGGCCCCGATCAGTTTCAACGATAGTCAGGTCGGAACCACGATCAGCTTCCGTTATTAATTTTATCGCCACGGCCAACCAATAGAAAATATGAAAAACTCAACTTGCCCGCTGACGTTGATCAAAAATCTGAGCCTCGGCCTTTTGGTTCTGGCGCTGCCCCAGATGGCTCGAGCCGATGATATCCCCGCTACCGTCACCAGTATCAAGGGGGATGTCACGGTTGTGGATGCTTCCGGACAGCACGTTGACATTACCCAGGGATCGAAGATTCCTGTGGGCGATACGATCAAGACCGGCGCGGATGGCACTGTGGGCCTCACGTTGACGCCCGGTTCTGGCACGGTGGTCATGCCGAACAGTTCCGTGAAGATTTCCACGCTCGACTTCAACAAGGGGTCGGATGGAAGTAATAACCGTAAGATTCGGCTTAATCTGAAAAACGGAAGCTTGATCTCCACCTTGTTCAAGAAGGATGGGCACTCCGATTTTCAAGTATCCACTCCCTATGGCGTGGCCGCGGCGAAGGGAACTTCCTGGGAAGTTATCGTGAGCGGAACGACGCTGACGGTTGAGGTTGCCAATGGAATCGTGAAAGTGACCGATCCGAGTGGGAAGGTTCTTGCCACACTCAATCAAGATCAGCAATACGACACCAAGACGAATGCGGTGTCCGCATTGTCGGACGCGGCCCTTCAGGCACTCCTCGCCGCGCTTCAGACTTTCCTGCCGGATTTGACGCAACAGCAACTGATCCAGTCGCTGCAGAATGCCACGATCAATCCCTCGACGGACGTTAACAAAAACGCCATCAATTCTCCCAATCAGTAAGGTGGAGGCAAAAGGAGCCGCAAGCGGAATGATTCACCCGCAGGGTTCCTTTTGCTTGGGGTTCAGGCTAAACTGTGCGTCATGAAACCAAAAAAGTTCGCTGATTTGATTTTCATGTCAGGGATTTGCCTGGTCCTTGGATTATCTCTTTTAATCCCGCAATCGGTGTTGGCGCAATCAGCTGCCCCCGCGGCACCTGTTGTTCCGGTAGCCCCTTCATCTAGTGACACCAGCTCGTCCCGCAGCAGTGGCGGCGGTGTGGCGGTCGACAGCAATTACGTCCTACAAAAAAACGATCAGCTTCGCATCACCGTTTTCGGGGAGGATGATCTCACCACGGAGACGCGCATTTCCAAGACGGGAAACATCGCCTTCCCGTTGATCGGTTCCCTGAAAATCGATGGCATGACCATTGACCAGGCGACGGCGGAAATCCGGCGGCTGTTGGATAAGGACTATATCGTGAATCCGCAAGTCAGGATAACCCTGCTCGATTATGCCAAGCAGCGGATTACGATCCTCGGCCAGGTAAAAAGCCCGGGTGAAATGGAGCTTCCCGTCGAAGGAGGACTCGATTTGCTGGGGGCCGTCGCCATGGCCGGGGGATTCACTCGTATTGCCGATCCGGGCCGCGTGACAGTGCGGCGTAATGTCGATGGCAAAGACGTTGTGCTCAGGGTCAACGCCAAGGACCTTGAGAGAAACGATAATGTAAAACCCTTCCTGGTGAAGCCGGGGGATACGATCACCGTTCCCGAAAGTATCTTTTGATTAAATTTACCGTGAGGTCCTCCTACCCAATATGAACGGTCTCTCACCGGAAACGGAATCCCCGGATCTCAGCGCTTCGGATATTTATCATAGTCTTTTGAGCAGGCTGTGGATGGTCGTCATTTGCTTTTTAACCGTCCTCCTGTTGGCGATCGGCTACCTCAATCTCGCGACATCTCTCTACGAATCGACCGCCACCGTTCAGGTGCAGACGCGCGAGGCTCGTCTCTATACCACAGGGACGGACCAGCAGGAACAGGATCTTCGCGGACAGGAAATTCTCAACACGATCGTCCAGAACCTGCAACGCCTCTCACTCTATGAAAAGGTCATTTCCCGGCCCGATCTTGCGCAGGACAAGCAATTGCTTCCGGAACCCATTCCGGATGGTGAACATCTGACCGTTCAGCAGCAGGCCATGATCCTGGACGGCTACATCAAGGTCTCTCTGCGTCGGGGAACTCGCCTGATCGACGTCTCGGTGCTTCATCCTGTGCCCGCAATGGCCCAGAAACTGGCTTCCGATGTCGTGGACGAGTATCTCCAGGAAACCAGCTCAAATCGGATTGGCACCTCAGAACACGCGGGCACATTTCTTCTCCAGCAACTGGACGGCGTAAAGGCGAATCTCCAAAAAGCTGAAGATTCGCTTCAGCTTTATCAGGACGCCATTCTGTTGCGGGATCGTGTTCGCGACCAAGACAAGGTTATCGACGATCTCAAGCAACGCTACCGGGCCAAGCATCCCAAAATGATCCAGGCGAATGCTCTCCTCAACGATCTCTTACACAACTTTGACCAATCCATCAGCGCAATTCGACAGAAAGCTCCGGCTGAACAAGAATACTGGGTGCCAGCTGATGCAGCGGCGGTTGCACCGGTTTCCGATACGGATCGCATCCGGAATGAGCTTAAAATGGTGGAGGCACGCCAAAACGTTCTCACACGGGATAAAGACACCCAGACGGCGCTTTTTGAAAATATCACCCGTCAAATGCGAGATGCCACCGTTAACAAGGAGGCTGCACCGACCGATGTCATTATGGTTGAGCCCGCGCAATTGCCGTTGCATCCGTCCAAACCGAGGAAGCTGCTGATCCTCGCCTTGGCTTCGATCCTGGGTTTGGGTTTTGGCGTGGCGGCTGCGCTCGGCGTTCATTTCATGGACAGCTCCCTGCGAACGGTGGACGAGGCGGAGCGAATTCTGGGGCTGCCGGTTCTTTGCGTTACCCCCGACATCGGGAGCAAGGCCTACCTACGCTCGCGCAAGGGGAAGAATGCCCCGCCCATCCAAAAAGCCAAGGCAGGATCAAGCGCCGCTTACGAGTCGATCGAAGTGCTTCGGGATCCAGGCAGTCTGGCCTCGGAAAGTATCCGCAATTTACGGGCGACTCTCGCACTTATCGGAAAAGAAGATCAGCGAAAGACGATCCTGTTTACCAGCGCGTTGCCCGCGGAAGGCAAAACATTTACGGTTTGTAATTACGCGGTTTCACTGGCGCAGCAGGGACTCAAGACGCTTCTCATCGATGCGGATTTGCGTCGCCCCGCGGTGCATCTCAGATTCCAGTTGGCCAATAACGGGCCGGGCTTGGTTGAGCATGTGGTCGATAACCTCGAGTTGACGGAAGTTGCGCATGTCGATTTTGTTCCCAATCTCGACATCTTGCTGGCGGGCGGACGTTGCCCGAATCCGGCCGAATTTCTCGCCTCGGACGATTTTGCAGACGTCATCAAGCAGGCCATCAAAAAGTACGACCGTGTTGTGATCGATAGCGCGCCGATCAACTCAGTCAGCGATACGCTCCTGATTGCGCCCTACATTCAGACCGTTTGCCTCGTGCTTCATGCGGCCAAGACACCACGCCGTGCCATTAAGCGGGCTATTTTCACCCTGAAGATGGCGAGCGTTAAGCCGGTGGGCGTGGTCATGAATAAAATGCCGCGTCGGCGGGGCCTTGGGAACGACAGCTATTACTATTATTACCAAGCCGATGACAAATACGGCGAGGTCTACGGCAAGAAAAGCTGACGGCTGTTGTTGAGTTAGTCGTCTCGTTTTGTAGACCGTTCTCTCGAGGCGCTCTTTTCTTTGTTGCTGGAAAATCTCCGGGTCCAAACGAAAGCCAGGAACACCATGACGTAGAGTTGAATGGAATAAACCTGCAGCGGAAAATCGATCAGACTGTGCAGGGCGATGGCGGCCAAGGCGAGCGCTGCACCGCGGCATTCCATGCGTTCATTGCTGCGAAGGGAACGGTTGAATCCTCCGCGAATGGCCCGGGCGATACCGCCAAAGAATACGAAACTCCACAATGCGGCGCCGACGTAGCCATACTCAACGACGGTTTGAAGATAATCTTCGTGCGCGTAAACCCAGAAGCCATGAATGCGATCTCCCAGGTAGCCGTTAAAATAGGGAAACATGGTGGAGAAAGTGCCCGGACCGAAGCCCAGCCAGCTCGCTTGGGGTATCATTTTGATCGTGGCTTGCTGGACGAGAATGCGCGGATTTTCGCGGGTGATTTGTTCTTCAAGCAAGTTCCAGCGATGTTGTGTCTGGTAAATCGCACCTCCTAAAATCAACGCGACAACAAAAGCGCTCAAAAGCAGCAATGTAACCAGCCCGGTCTTGCCCGGTACGGAGAGAGCCTGGTCACGCAAGAACGGGAAGAAGGCGAGCAGGGCTGGTAATAGAAGCAGAAG
>Ga0207703_10003925_pt1 | contig 12351 bp, 9 predicted proteins | sample KBSSwiS12_FD_184304 | JGI IMG/M metagenome (GOLD analysis project Ga0207703, IMG submission 184304) | Switchgrass rhizosphere microbial communities from Kellogg Biological Station, Michigan, USA - KBS Switchgrass S1-2 (SPAdes) (version 2) | ecosystem: Host-associated > Plants > Roots >... | reverse complement strand
CTGCTCGGCCAATATAGCTGGCCGGCGTCATGGCCAGCAGCCGCTCCTTGTCGGCGGCGGGTATGGCCAGGCCCGAGATGAAAGCGCGCATGGCCTTGGCGTCCAGGCGCTTGCCGCGCGTGAGTTCCTTCAACTGCTCATAGGGATTGGGCAGGCCGTGGCGGCGCATGACGGTCTGCACCGCTTCCCCGAGCACTTCCCAGTTGGCGTCCAGGTCGGCGGCTACGCGCGCCGGGTCGGCCTCGAGCTTGGAGAGGCCGCGGAGACAGGCTTTCCACGCGAGCAGGGTATGCCCCAGCGCCACGCCCACGTTGCGCAGCGCCGTGGAGTCGGACAGGTCGCGCTGCCAGCGCGACACGGGCAGCTTGTCGGCCAGGAAGCGCAGCAGCGCGTTGGCTGCGCCGGCGTTGCCCTCGGAGTTCTCGAAGTCGATGGGGTTGACCTTGTGCGGCATGGTGGAGGAACCCACCTCGCCGGCCTTCACGCGCTGCTTGAAGTAGCCCAGCGAGATGTAGCCCCACAGGTCGCGGTCGAGGTCGAGCACCACGGTGTTGGCGCGGGCCAGCGCGTCGAACAGGGCCGCGAGGCTGTCGTGCGGCTCGATCTGCGTGGTGTAGGCATTGAACTCCAGGCCGAGCCGCGTAACGAAGCCGCGCGCGAAACCCTCCCAGTCGAATTCCGGGTAGGCGGCGAGGTGGGCGTTGTAGTTCCCCACGGCGCCGTTGATCTTGCCCAGCATGGCCACGTCCGCCACGGCGGCGCGCGCGCGCGCGAGGCGCGCCACCACGTTGGCCAGTTCCTTGCCGAGCGTGGTGGGCGTGGCCGGCTGGCCGTGGGTGCGCGACAGCATGGCCATGTCGGCATGCGCGTGCGCCAGGCCGCGCAGGCGCTCGATCAGCTCGTCCAGCGACGGCAGCAGCACCTCGCGCCGCGCCGCATCCATCGACAACGCATAGGCCAGGTTGTTGATGTCCTCGGAAGTGCAGGCGAAATGGACGAACTCGGCCGCGGCCAGCGCCTCGGCGTCGTCGCGCACGCGCTCCTTCAGCCAGTATTCGATGGCCTTGACGTCGTGGTTGGTCTCGGCCTCGATGGCCTTGACGCGCTCGCCGTCGGCGATGCCGAAGTCGGCCGCGAGGGCGCGCAGCGCCGCGGCGGTGCCCTGGGAAAACGGCTTGATTTCCTCGAGCGCCGGTTCCGCCGCCAGGGCAATCAGCCACTCGATTTCCACGCGCACACGGTGGCGGATAAGGCCGAACTCGCTGAAATAGGGGCGCAGCTTGTCGGCCTGCCCGGCGTAGCGGCCGTCCAGCGGCGAGAGCGCGGTGAGTTCGGTGAGCGGCATTGCCTGGTTGGAAGCGGGCGTATGCCCTGCGCAATCCCCTGAAGTGAAGGCATAATTTTATCATGCGTAAATTGCCTCCCCCTTCGGCCGCGGCGCGTGCATCGCATGCGCCTCTGCAGCCCAGGCGCGGATCAAAGCTGGCGGAGTTGCTGGCTGAGGTCCGCGCCTGCACGCACTGCGCCGAGCACCTGCCACTCGGCCCACGGCCGGTGCTGCGCGCCGCGTCCGGCGCGCGCGTGCTGGTGGTCGGCCAGGCGCCCGGCCGCAAGGTGCACGACACCGGCATACCCTGGAACGACGCCTCGGGCGACCTGTTGCGCGAATGGCTGGGCATCGACCGCGATGCGTTCTACGACGAGCGTTGCATCGCCATCGCGCCGGCGGGATTCTGCTATCCCGGCAAGGGGGTGTCGGGCGACCTGCCGCCGCGGCCAGAATGCGCACCGCGCTGGCACCCTCGCCTGCGCCCCCTGCTGCCGCGCCTCACCCTTACCCTGCTGATCGGCGCCTATGCCCAGGCTTACTACCTGGGCGCAGACCGCAAGGGCTCGCTCGCCGACACGGTGAGGGCGCGCGCCGATTACCTGCCGGCGTTTTTTCCCCTGCCGCATCCCAGCCCGCGCAACCGTCGCTGGCTGCGCGACCGCCCCTGGTTCGCAGAGGAAATCCTGCCGGAATTGCGCGCGCGTTTCCGTGCCGCGCTGGAAGGCGGCCGGCAATCCGCCGGGCGGGCGCGTGGTGCGCGCGTGATATAATTGGGCACCTTGTAGGCACCCGTTTCACGCCCCGTAACTGCCGTTTCCCTCCTGTTTTTCCGAAAGCCGCATTTCCCCCATGAAAGTCATCGGGTCGACGACGAGCCCCTTTGTGCGCAAGGTTCGCATCGTGCTTGCGGAAAAGAAGATCGATTGCGAATTCGAGCTGGCCAACCCGTGGGCGGCGGACACCCGTGTTCCCGATTCCAATCCCCTCGGCAAGGTGCCGGCGCTGCGCCTGGAGGACGGGCGTATCCTGTACGATTCGCGCGTCATCGTGGAATTCCTGGACAACGTGTCGCCGGTCAACCGGCTGATCCCGGCCGAGAACCGCGACAAGATCGAGGTGAAGCGCTGGGAGGCGCTGGCCGACGGCATGCTGGACGCGGGCATTCTGGCGCGCCTGGAAGAACAACGGCCCGAGGGCGAGAAAAGCCCTTCCAATATTCAGCGCCAGTTAGCCAAAATTGACCGCTGCCTGGCCGTGGCCTCGGAAGACCTGGCCGAGCGCAACTGGTGCTGCGGCATCGACCTCACCCTGGCCGACATCGCCCTGGGCTGCTGCCTGGGCTGGCTGTCCTTCCGCATGCCCCAGCTCGACTGGGCCGGGAGCCACGAGAACCTGGGCAAGCTCATGAAGCGCCTGTCCGAGCGCCCCTCCTTCGCAGCCACCGTCCCGCACGAATAGCGGTCAGGTAACCGGCCCATCGCGCGACCGGCTACTGAATCACGCCCCCGCCAAGGCACACTTCACCGCTGTACAGCACCACCGACTGCCCGGGCGTGACGGCCCATTGCGGCTGCACGAAGCCCACTTCCATCCTGCCGTCCTCGATGCGCAGCAGCCGGCTTTGCGCGTCGGCCTGGCGATATCGGTTCTTGGCGCCGTAGTCCCCGCCGTTGGGCGCCATGCCCGCAGTCCACGACAGGTCGCGGGCTTCCAGCCGCTCCGATAGCAGCAGCGGGTGGTCGTGGCCTTGCACCACGATGAGCTCGTTCTTGGCCATGTCCTTGCCGGCCACGTACCAGGCGCCCTCGGGCGCGTGCTTCAGCCCGCCCACGCCGATGCCCTTGCGCTGGCCGATGGTGTAGAAGGCGAGGCCGATGTGCTCGCCCACCACCCGGCCGTCGGGCGTGCGCATGGGCCCGGGCTTGCGCGGCAGGTAGTTGTTGAGGAATTCCCGGAACGGCCGCTCGCCGATGAAGCAGATGCCGGTCGAGTCCTTCTTGGCGTGCACGGGCAGCCCGGCCTCGCGGGCCAGGGCGCGCACCGCGGTCTTTTTCATTTCGCCCAGAGGAAACAGCGTGCGCGACAGTTGTTCCTGGGTCAGCCGATGCAGGAAATAGCTCTGGTCCTTGGCGGCATCCATGGCCTTGAGGAGTTCGAAGCGGCCCCCGCCGTCATCGTCTCGCCTCTGGCGCACCCGCGCGTAGTGGCCGGTGGCGATGCGCGCCGCGCCCATGGCCATGGCATGGTCGAGAAAGGCGCGGAACTTGATCTCGGCATTGCACAACACGTCGGGGTTGGGCGTGCGCCCGGCCGAATATTCGCGGAGGAATTCGCTGAACACCCGGTCCTTGTACTCGGCGGCGAAGTTCACCACCTCCAGTTCGATGCCGATGACGTCGGCCACCGAGGCCACGTCGATCAGGTCCTGGCGGGTGGAGCAGTACTCGTCATCGTCGTCGTCTTCCCAGTTCTTCATGAACAGGCCGACGACCTCGTACCCGGCGCGCTTCAGCAGCAGGGCGGCCACGGACGAGTCGACCCCGCCGGACATTCCGACCACAATGCGCTCGTGGGGTTTTAAACTAGTCATAAGTCGCTATTTTATCGGAGCCGTCAAGCATGCTTCCATTCGAACAAGGAGACACTGTCCCCTTGTATATCCCCTACTTCAAATGGCAGGACTAACTCCATGCTCGCACGCTGCACCGCGTACCAAGATGGCCGAAAGCTCGCGGACATCCAACCGGACGAAATCCACAGTTACGTCAACCGGCCGGAATGCTTCGTCTGGGTGGCGCTGGTGGACCCCGGCCCCGGTGAACTGGCGGCGATGCAGCACGAATTCAAGCTCCACGAACTGGCCGTGGAGGACGCCCGCCACGGCCACCAGCGGCCCAAGATCGAGGAATACGGCGATTCCATATTTGCGGTGCTGCACACCGTGGAAATCCGCGGCGACGAGCTGCACGTGGGCGAGGTGGACGTGTTCGCCGGCCGCAATTATGTGCTGTCGGTGCGCAACGAAACCGGCAAGGGATTCACGGAGGTGCGCGACCGCTGCGAGCGCGAACCGCACCTGCTCAAGCAAGGCTCCGGGTTCGTGCTGTACGCGCTCATGGACGCCATTGTCGATCGTTACTTCCCCATCCTGGACGCGCTGGAGATCGAACTGGAGACGGTGGAGGAGCGCATGTTCGACAACACCGCCGTGGCCGGGCGCGCCAACGTCGAGGCGTTGTACGCCCTGAAGCGCAAGCTCACCGTGCTCAAGCACGTGGTGGCGCCGCTGCTGGAAGGCACGGGCAAGCTGTACGGCGGCCGGGTGCCGGCCATCTGCAGCAACACCCAGGAGTACTACCGCGACGTATACGACCACCTGATCCGCATCAACCAGTCCATCGACAGCCTGCGCGACACCGTGGTCACCGCCATGTCGGTGAACCTGTCGCTGATCACCCTGGCGGAAAACGAGACCACCAAGCGCCTGGCCGCCTACGCGGCCCTGGTTGCGGTGCCGACCATGATTGCCGGCATTTACGGCATGAATTTCCAGAACATGCCTGAGCTTCACTGGGCATGGGGGTACCCGGTGGCGATTGGCGTGATGGCGGTGATAGACGTTTACCTGTTCTACCGCTTTCGCAAAACAAAGTGGCTATAGACAAGAAATAACTTGGAGGGGATGAACCTGCAATAACGTTGTCCCCATCCCCAACCCTTTCCCCAGGGGGGAAGGGAGCTGACGGTGCCGAGTTGTAGAGTCTTATTTTCTTTCGCCGGCGGCGTATTGCTCGCGGAATGTCCGCCCCGTCGGCGCCGGCATCACGCGCCCACCGTTGCGCGCACGGGTCCATCCGCCTCCCAAGGGCAGCCAGGTCAGCATGCCCTGCCGGTTGGCCATCAGCGGCAACAGACGCGTGGCCAATCGGGTGGCCAGGGCGTAAAGCCACGGCCTTTGCGCGAACCATGACCAGAGGCGGATGCCCAACACCTCCCGCCACGACCTGAGTCCACGGTTCATTTCTTTTTCGCGTAGGTTCCTGAGCAGGTCCGGCAGCGGTATCTTCACCGGGCATACCACCGAGCAGGCCGCGCATAGTGTTGCTGCCTGGGGAAGATCCGGCGCGTTTTCGAGGCCGATGAACGCCGGCGTCAGCACCGAGCCCATGGGGCCGGCATACACCCAGCCATAGGCGTGGCCGCCCACGGTCTGGTACACCGGGCAATGGTTCTGGCATGCGCCGCAGCGTATGCAGCGCAGCATGTCCTGCAGGTCGGTGCCGAGCATTTCGCTTCTGCCGGCATCCACCAGGATGAAGTACATGTGGCGCGGACCCTCCATGTCCGGCGCGGCGGGACCGGTGAAAAAGCTCACGTAATTGGAAATGGGCTGGCCGGTGGCCGAGCGCGTCAGCACCCGCAGCAGGGTGGAGAAGGCCTCCAGGGTGGGGACAATTTTCTCGATGCCGGTGATGCACACGTGCACGCCCGGCAGGGTGGTCACCATGCGGCCGTTGCCCTCATTGGTGACGATGGCGCCCGAGCCGGTTTCGGCCACGAGGAAATTGCCGCCGCTGATGCCCAGGTCCGCGGACAGGAAGTGGCGGCGCAGCGCTTCGCGCGCCTCGCGGGTCAGCTCCGGGATGGCGGTCTTGCGCGCGCCGCCGTGGTGCTGCTGGAACAGGTCGGAGACCTGGTCGCGGCTTTTGTGCACGGCCGGGGCGATGATGTGCGACGGCGCCTCGCGGGCGAGCTGGATGATGTACTCGCCGAGATCGGTCTCGACGGGCTGCACGCCGACCCCTTCGAGGGCGTCGTTCAGGCCAGCCTCTTCGGACAGCATCGACTTGGATTTCACGGCCTTCTTCAGGCAGTGCTTGCGCGCAATGTCCAGCACCAGGTCGCGCGCCTGCTCGGCCGTCTCGGCGAACAGCACCGTGGCGCCGCGGCGCGTGGCCTCGCGCTCGAAGCGCTCGATCCAGGCGTCGAGATTGGCGAGCGCGCGGTTGCGTATGCCTTGCGCGGCATCGCGCAGTTCCTCGAAGGCCGCCGCGCCGTAGGCCTGCACCGCGTTGCCGCGCAACTGCGCCAGGCCGCCGCTGGAAAAACGCCGCAGGTTGTCCTGCAGCACGGGATTGTCCAGCGCCGCGGCGGCTCTGCTCTTGAAGTGAATGGATTGAGCTTTCACTACTCTTCGCCCGCCAGCACCTCGGCTACGTGCAGCACTTTGGTATCCATGTCGCCGCGCTTGCGCAACCGGCCTTCGATACTCAGCATGCACCCCAGGTCGCCCAGCACCACGGCCTGGGCGCCGCTGGCCGCGATGTTGGCGCACTTGCGCTCGGCCAGCGCCGAGGAAATGTCGCCGTACTTGATGGAGAAGGTGCCGCCGAAGCCGCAGCAGGTTTCGCATTCGGCCATTTCGCGCAGTTCCACGCCGGGCTGCAGGCGCAGCAGTGTGCGCGGCTGTTCCTTCACCCCGAGCTCGCGCAGCCCCGCGCAGCAGTCATGGTAGGTGGCGGCCAGCCGGTTGCCGGCATCGGGAAGGCTCTTCACGCCGGCCACGTTGACCAGGAAATCGGTGAGTTCCCAGGTCCTGGCCGCCAGCGCCTTCGCCCTGTCGCGCCATTCGTCCCGTTCCGAAAACAACTCCGGATAATGAACGCGCAGCATGCCGCTGCACGAACCCGACGGCGCCACCACGTAGTCGCAGGACTCGAACTCGCCGATGAGCTTCTTCGCCAGTGACTGCGCCGAGGCGCGGTGGCCGGCGTTCCAGCCCGGCTGGCCGCAACAGGTCTGCGCGGCGGGCACGTTGACCGAGCAACCGGCCTGCTCCAGCAGCCGCAGCGCGGCGAAGCCGATACGCGGCCTCATCATGTCCACCAGGCAGGTGACGAACAGTCCTACGCGCAGCATGGCTCCGGGAAGTACCCGCTCAAAAGCGCTTTCGATTCATGGTAGCACGCACCAGGATCCCACTCGCGCGGCCCGGTCGCTTTGGCGATGGCAGTGTAGAATCCGCCGTCCATATCGGGAGCGGGCCGCGGCGGCGGCTAGGGCGATGCCACAGACCGAATCGAAAAATTCCATCCAGGTCATCGAGCGCATGATGACCCTGCTCGACGAGCTCGCGCAGCACCCGGAGCCGGTCGCGCTGAAGAAGCTCGCCCACGCCACCAAGCTGCACCCCTCCACGGCGCACCGCATCCTCACCGCCATGGTCAACGACCGCATGGTGGAGCGCGTGGACCAGGGCAACTACCGCCTGGGCATCAAGCTGCTGGAGCTCGGCAACCTGGTGAAGGCGCGCATCAGCGTGCGCGAGCACGCCCTGCCCTTCATGCGCGAGCTGCACGCCGCCATCGGCGAGGCGGTCAACCTGTCGGTGCGCCGCGACGACGAGATCGTGTACGTGGAGCGCACCTCGTCGGGACGCGCGCTCATGCGCGTGGTCAACATCGTGGGTGCGCGGGCCCCGCTGCACATCACCGCTGTGGGCAAGCTGTTTCTCATGGAAGACGGCGCCGAGGGACTGCGCGCCTACGCCGAGCGCACCAAGCTGCCGGGCCCCACCCGCAACTCGCTCACCACCGTGCCGGCGCTGGAAAAGGAATTCGAAAAAATCCGCAAGCAGGGCTACGCCGTGGACGCCGAAGAGGCGGAACTGGGCGTGCGCTGCATCGCCGCCGGCGTGCGCGACGACAGCGGCGCCATGATTTCCGGCCTGTCGGTGTCGGCGCCAGCCGAGCGCATGAAACTGTCCTGGGCGGGCTTGGTGAAGGAGACGGCCGAGCGCATTTCGCGCGCCGTGGGTTATCAGGGGCAGAAGCCGGCGTAGTTGGGCCGACTGCTGCCGCTTGACGCTGCGCTCCGCGTTCCCGGCCGGCGTTCTAAAGCCCCGTCATCCAGTGCAAACCCAGGCGCTGGCGCTCATCCACCCAGAGCTTGTCGATTTTCAGGCCGGCATCGCGCGCCAGCACCGCGAACTCGGCCGCGGTATACAACGACGCGGTGCCGGTGACCAGGGGCTCGCCCGCCGCGAAATCGAAGCGCCGCCCGCCGATGTTGACGAACTGCGCGGCCGTGCTGTGCAGGCGCATTTCCATGCGCCCCTGCACTTCGTCGTAGGCCGCCTTGTAGGCGAAGCGCTGCGCCTGGAAATCCGCGCCCAGCTCGTCGTTGACGCGGTTCAGCAGGTTGACGTTGAGCAGCTCCATGATGCCTTCGGTGTCGTTGTAGGCGCCGTCGAGCTGGCGGCGCTCCTTCTTGAAGTCCACGCAGGCCAGCACCGCGCCCCTGCGGCCGGCCATGTCGCGCGCGCCGCGCAGCACTTCCAGGAGCTGGTCGGCGCTGAAGCGCGTCAGCGCGGTCGCCGGCAGGAAGGGGAGTTTGCGGCGAATGCCGAGTCCGGGAAAATCGGGCAGCACCAGCGGCTCGGCCGGGTTGGCGAGAATGCCGCAAATGTTCAGCCAGGGGCAGGCGGCGGCCAGGGCACGGGCGGCGCCGGTCAGGGCCACCGCGTCGGCGTCCACCTGCAGATGCAGGGCCGGTTCCAGGCGGGCGGTGAGCTGCAGCGTGGCCGCGCTGGCGCCGGGTCCGATTTCGATAAGTTGGATGCCCGAACCGGCCAGCGTGACGAGCTCTTCGGCCTGGGACCGCACCAGCGCCGCTTCGTCGCGGCTCTGGTACCACCCCGCCGTATCGGCCAGCACGCGCTGTATGCGCATGCCGGTCTCGTTGAAGGCCCAGCCCTGCGGCAGGCACTTGGGTGAAGCAGAGAGTCCCGCCAGGACCCCGTCGCGGAAACCGTTGCCCGGCGCGAGGAAGTTGTAAAAGCCGACGCTGCCCGCCGGGCGGGCGGCCTCGACCGGCTCAGCTTGGGGCATGCGCTGTCTCAGTTGTCAGGCCGCCCAGGCCACAAACCGCTCAGGCCGGGTTATGCGCCCGGGCGGCGACGGTGATGTGGTGGCGGCGCGCGCGGCTGTGCGAGGCGGTCTTGCGCACGCTGACGCGGGCGGTGGCGCGGGTTGGCCTGGGCTCGGCGTGCGCCACGCTGATGGGATTGGCGTAGCCCGCGGCCACTTCCAGCCAGTGGCGGATGCGGCCGGCGTCGGCGATGCGGGTATAGCTGCCCAGCGAGTCGAGCAGCACGATGACAACGGCGCGACCGGCCAGCGTGGCCTGCATGACCAGGCACTTGCCGGCCTCGGAGATATACCCGGTCTTGGACAGGCCGATGTCCCAGCCGGGGCTGGCCACCAGCCGATTGGTGTTGTGGAAGGCCATGGTCCGGCCGTTCACCGTGGCCACGTCGTTGGCGGTGGTGGTGAACTCGCGGATCTTGTCGTACTGGTGAGCGGTGCGCACCAGGATGGCGAGGTCCTCGGCCGTCGACACATTGTTGCTGGTCAGACCGGTGGAATCATCGTAATGGGTGCCCGTCATGCCCAGCGACCGCGCCTTGCGGTTCATGGCGGCGACGAAGGCGGGACGGCCACCGGGGTAGTAGCGGGACAGCGCGGCGGCGGCACGGTTTTCGGAGGCTATGAGGGCAAGGCGCAGCATGTCCTCGCGCGTCGCCACGGCGCCCACGCGCAGGCGGGAGCTCGAGCCGCGCAGCACATCCACGTCCTCGTTGCTCACGGTGAGCAGCTCGTTGGGGTCGAGGTTGGCATCCAGCACCACCATGGCCGTCATGAGCTTGGTAATGGAGGCGATGGGCAGCACGGCGTTCACGTTCTTGCCATACAGGGTCTGGCCGCTGGACTGGTCCAGCACCAGGGCGGCGTTGGACTTCAGCAGCAGGGGCGAAGCCGGCAGCGGGAACTGGGCCGGCGCCACGGCCGCGGGAGCGAGGGAGGGCCCGGGAGCCGGAGCCAGGCTCGGCGCGGCCGACACGGCGGCCGGGATCTCGGCCTGGGCGGGAGCCAGGGCGGAGAACGTCATGGACGAGCGCGCATCGGCGGCGTTCGAGAGGGCGGGCAGCACCAGCAGGCAGGCCGCCAACAGGGAGCCGGCGCCGAACGCGGCGTTCACGCCCAGGATTCTTTTTGCTGTTTGACCCAAACCAGCCTCCAAATTCAACGCGCCGCGTCGGCGTTTGTCCGACTACGTGCCGGCGGAATACATCACACCGCCCGCTTGTGAAAACCATACTCACACAAGCTGAATACATTGACCCAGCGATGAGAGGGCCTAAACGCCGTCTTTTCCCTCTGAAAGGAGTGAAAATCACGTGGCGCGAGTGTAGCCAGTCGAGTCAAATCTTGCAAGAAATTAATAAGATAGAAATGTAACTTCAGGCAGGTTCGTGAAGTGGTTCACGAACCTGCCATATTTCTGGGGGCGCCCGGCGGCTGGAGGGGGCAAAGGTGCCCGCGGACCGGACCTCAGGCAGTGGCCGAGGGCCGGAAAAGTGCGGCCCTAAGCCGCGGCAGGCTGGAGTTCGGCGGGCTTGGCGGCCGGTTGGCCGGCTTCGCGCTCGGCTTCTTCTTCGCGTTCGTGCAACTGCAGCGCCCACATCTGCGCATAGGCGCCGCCCTGCGCGAGCAGCGCGGCTTGGGTGCCGCGCTCGACGATGCGTCCCTGGTCCATGACCAGGATCTGGTCGGCGTTCATGATGGTGGACAGGCGGTGCGCGATGACCAGCGTGGTGCGGCCTTCGGCGATGCGTTCCAACTCGGCCTGGATGGATTTCTCGGTCTCGGAATCGAGCGCGGAGGTGGCCTCGTCGAAAATCAGGATGGAGGGGTTCTTGAGAATGGCGCGCGCGATGGCCACGCGCTGCTTTTCGCCGCCCGAGAGCTTGAGCCCGCGCTCGCCCACGCGCGAGTCGTACTTGTCGGGCAGCGATTCGACGAAGTCGTGGATGTGCGCGGCGCGCGCCGCCTCGATGACTTCCTCGCGGCTGGCTTCGGGGCGGCCATAGTGGATGTTGTAGTAGATGCTGTCGTTGAACAGCACCGTGTCCTGCGGCACGATGCCGATGGCGGCGCGCAGGCTGCCCTGCTGCAGGTCGCGGATGTCCGCGCCGTTGACGGCGATGCGCCCGCCCGACACGTCGTAGAAGCGATAGAGCAGCCGCGCCAGCGTGGACTTGCCCGACCCGGAGTGGCCCACCACCGCCACCTTGCTGCCAGCGGGAATGTCGAAGCTCACGTCGTGCAGGATGCGCCGCTTGACCTCATAGCTGAAATCCACCTGCTCGAAGGCAATGGCCTTGGGCCCGTGCCCCAGCGCGCGGGCGCCGGGCCGGTCCTCGATTTCGCGGTGCTGGTCGAGCAGGCTGAACATGCGGTCCATGTCGATCAGCGACTGCTTGATTTCGCGGTAGACCATGCCGAGGAAGTTGAGCGGGATGTAGAGCTGGATCAAGAGGCCGTTCACCAGCATGAGGTCGCCCAGGGTCAGGGTCTTCTTCACCACGCCGTCGGCGGCCAGGATCATGAGCAGCGTCACGGCCACGGCGATGATCAGGCTCTGGCCGATGTTGAGCAGCCCCAGCGAGGCCTCGGATTTCACCGCCGCCGCCTCGTAGCGCTTCAGGCTTTCGTCGTAGCGCCGCGCCTCGAAGCCCTCGTTGTTGAAATACTTCACCGTCTCGTAGTTGATCAGGCTGTCGATGGCGCGGGTATTGGCGCGCGAATCCAGCTCGTTGGCGCGGCGGCGGATGTCGGTGCGCCACTCGGTGACCCAGATGGTGTAGGTCATGTACACGGCCACGGCGCCGAAAGTCACGGCCGGAAAGCGCCAGTCGAAGCGCGACAGCAGCACGCCCGCCACCAGGGCGAACTCCAGGATCACCGGGATGATGGAAAACAGCAGATAGGACAGCAGCGTGCCGATGCCGCGCGTGCCGCGCTCGATGTCGCGCGACACGCCGCCGGTCTGGCGCTCCAGGTGAAAACGCAGCGACAGGCTGTGCATGTGCTGGAACACCGTGAGCGCGATGCGCCGGATGGCGCGCTGCGTGACGCGCACGAACACCACGTCGCGCAACTCGGCGAATAGGGTGGTGG
>Ga0207703_10003916_pt1 | contig 12364 bp, 11 predicted proteins | sample KBSSwiS12_FD_184304 | JGI IMG/M metagenome (GOLD analysis project Ga0207703, IMG submission 184304) | Switchgrass rhizosphere microbial communities from Kellogg Biological Station, Michigan, USA - KBS Switchgrass S1-2 (SPAdes) (version 2) | ecosystem: Host-associated > Plants > Roots >... | reverse complement strand
CCTCGTCCTCGGCGCCCACGGGCCGAAGAAATTGACGGTGCTGCTGATTCCGTAGGCACATCCATGAAAAGCTCCATCGCGCAGTCCTTGTGGGTTCTCCTTGCGTCATCGCTGCTCTCCGCTTGCGTGACGACTTCCGACACGACGCCGTTGCTTCCCTCGGACGATTGCGGACCGAAGCCGACGGATCCTGGCCAAATCGTCGCCACGTGGTTCAACGCGCACTATCGCTATACGCCACCCAATCCGGTCAAACCCGAGGAATTCTCGTTTTCCGAACCGACCAAGGTGGCGACGGCCGATTTCATGATGGGACGGAAGGTCGGCTGGCAGATCATTCTCGGGCCGGAGAACAAGATGCTGACGAATTTCACGGACCTGGCCTACACACGGTTAATCATTAATCACGGGCAGATCGTTTCCGTGACCTCGAGCGACCAGACATTTACACCCAAGGTAAAGCCGAAGCCCTAGATATTCGCGTCGCGCTGCACGCTGCGCAGGTGGATGGTCTTGTTTTCCAGGTCGTGCTCGGCGCGGATGTAACGCACGGTGCGGCTCTTGGCGCGCATGAGGATGGAATGCGTGATTGCCTTCTTGCCGATCATGCGCACACCCGGCAGGAGCGTGCTGTCGCTGATGCCCGTGGCGCAGAAGATCGCGCTGTGGCCACGGACGAGATCGTCAATCGTGTAGACCTTTGTCAGGTCCTCCTCGCTGGTCTCCTTGAGCACGCTGGCACGCTCTTCCGCGTCCCGCGGCCACATCCGCAGGAGCATCTCGCCGCCCAGCGCCTTGAGGGCCGCGGCCGTGAGGATTCCCTCGGGTGAGCCGCCGATGCCCCAATAGAGATCCACGCCGGAGTCGGCGAGAGACGGCGAAACGGCGGCGGTAATGTCACCATCGGAAATGAGGCGCAACGCGGCGCCGCACTTGCGCACCTGGGCGATGACGTCGGCGTGGCGCGGGCGGTTGAGCGTCATGACGACGAGTTCCGGCACGCGCTTGCCGAGCACTTCGGCCAGGCGCTTCAGCGTCACTTCCAGCGGGTCGTCGAGGCGCAGCGGCTCCATGCCTTTCGCGATGGCGTTCACCACGGCGGGCCCGTAGGCCATCTTTGTGGAGTAGAACGTCGGGAGATTCTTCATGGCGTGCTCCTCGCCCTCGAGGCGCTCGCTGGCGGCCATCACCGAGATGGCGTTGGGTAATCCGTTGGCCGTGTTGCTCGTGCCGTCCACCGGATCGAGGGCGATGTCGAAGCGCGGCGAACCCGTGCGCCAGGTACCGAGTTGCTCACCGAGGAAAATGCCGGGGGCGTTGTCCTTGATTCCTTCGCCGATGACCACCTCGCCGGCGATGTCCACGAGATCGAACACGCCGTAGATCGCATCGCAGGCCGCAGCGTCCGCCGCTTCCTTTTCGCCACGCCCCAGCCAGTGGATAACGTTGAGTGCCGCATTCTCGGTCGCGCGCACAAACTCGAACTCAATCGTCCGCTCGGGGTCGGAAAAAGATAGGGATGACATAGGGTGATTACGGAAGGACGGCTTTCGTTGGTCAAGGAAGCGCGTGAAAAACTTCGGAGCGCCTCTGTGGGATCAGGCGGGCAAGTGGCGAAAGCGGGCCTGGGCTGCGGCCCAATCGACGCTGGCCCGCGGTTGGTAATGGTCGGTGGCAAAGGAATCGCGCACGACAGTTCGGGCGGCCTCCAAGGTCGGCAGCAGGCGCAAAGCGAGCATCTGGGAGAGGGCGTTGCCCAAGGCGGTCGCCTCGACCGGGCCGGCGACCACCGTGCGATTCGTGGCGTCGGCGGCGAGTTGATTCAGTAATTCGTTCTTCGAGCCGCCGCCGACGATGTGAAGCACGCGGACGCGGCGTCCCGTGAGTTGTTCCAGCTCGTCCAGCTTGGCCGCGTAGAGGAGGGCGAGGCTGTCGAAGATGCAGCGCGCATATTCCCCGGGCGTCTGTGGTTCCGGCTGCCCGTTCTCGCGGCAATACTTCCGGATTTCCGCGGGCATGTCGGCAGGGCAATGGAAGCGCGGGTCGTTGGGCTGAATAAGCGAGCGCAAGGGTGGGGCCTCGGAGGCCAGCCGCGTGAGGGTGGCGTAATCGTGCTCGTGGCCGTCGCGCGCCCAGATGCGCCGGCACTCCTGCAAGAGCCAGAGACCGATGATGTTTTTCAAAAAGCGAATGCTGCCGTCGTAGCCGACTTCGTTGGTGAAATTCGCGGCGCGCACCGTGTCGTTGATCAGCGGGGCGGGCAATTCCACCCCGATGAGCGACCAGGTGCCGGAACTGAGGTAGGCCCAATCGTCGCCCTGGGCAGGAACGGCGGCCACCGCGGCTGCGGTGTCGTGGGTGCAGCCAGCGACTACCGGCACAGCACCAAGGCCCGTCTCCGACATCACCTCGGGCAGCAATGGGCCGAGCACCGTGCCGGGCGGCACGATCTCCGGGAAAAGACGGCGCGGAAATCCGAAATGGGCGATCAACTTTTCCGACCAGCTATGACTGCGCGGGTCGTAGAGTTGCGTGGTGCTGGCGTTGGTCGCTTCGGCGACGGGCCGCCCGCAAAGCAGGTAATGGATCCAATCAGCGGTGAGCAGCAGACGCTCCGCGAAATCGAGCAGGGCCGCATCCTGCTTCTGGTCGGCGAGCAATTGATAGAGCGTATTGATCGGCATGAACTGGAGGCCGGTCTCGGCGAAGACGAGGCGCTCGAACTCCAGGTTGCGGACGGCGCGAAAGGCGGCCTCGTGGCGGGCGTCGCGGTAGTGATAGGGAGCACGGAGGAGCGGCTCGGGGCCACGGAGGAGCGCATAGTCGATGGCCCACGAATCGACGCCCACGCTGGCGATGGGCAGACCGCGCGCGGCGACGAGGCGCAGCCCATGCAGGATGTCGCGATAGATGCCGAGGAAGTCCCAGCGCTGGGCGCCGGCGGCGCGAATCGGGCCATTGGGAAAGCGGTAGACTTCTTCCAGCGCCAACTTCTGGCCGTCGAAGGTGCCGAGCATGACCCGCCCGCTTTCGGCGCCGAGGTCGCAGGCGATGTGGTAGCTGGGGAGACTGGACATCATGCCGGGGATAGTCGCGGGGCGGGCGCAGCGTAAAGCCGCAAATCGCCCGCGGCGACGATTCGATTTGCCAAGGGGGCGGATTCCGGTTTGCGTCCGCGCATCCACCCATGAGCACCACCGCCTACACCCTCGCACGGGAGGCCTATGCCGCACAGGGCGTCGATCCCGAGGCCGCACTCGAGACGCTGGCCCACACATCGCTTTCGCTGCACTGCTGGCAGGGCGACGACGTGCGCGGCTTTGAAGCGGGCGCCGGGGAGCCAGGCGGCGGGCTGGCGGTGACGGGCGCGTATCCCGGCCGGGCCCGGACACCGGAAGAACTCCGCGCAGACCTCGACCAGGCGCTGGCACTGCTGCCGGGGCGACACCGGGTGAACCTGCACGCCAGCTATGCGGAACTAGGCGGCGCGAAAGTGGACCGCGACACTTATGAAGCCGCTCATTTTCGCGGCTGGATCGAGTGGGCCAAGGCGCGCGGGTTGGGTCTGGATTTCAACCCGACTTACTTCGGGCACCCGCTGGCGCAGAGCGGGCTCACGCTCACGCATCCCGATGCGGGTGTGCGCCGCTTTTGGATCGCCCACGGCATCGCCTGCCGGCGCATCGCGGGAGAGATGGGGCGGGCGCTGGGCTCAGCAACGATGACCAATGTGTGGATCCCCGATGGCTCGAAGGACCTGACGGTGGATCGGCGCGGGCCGCGCGAACGGCTGGCGCAATCGCTCGACGCAGTCTTTGCCGAAGCCATCGACCCCGCGCTGGCCATCGATGCTGTGGAATCGAAGCTGTTTGGCCTGGGCAGCGAGGCGTATGTGGCCGGTTCGCATGAGTTTTACCTCGGCTACGCCATCACCCGGCAGAAGTATCTCTGCCTCGATACCGGCCACTTTCATCCGACCGAGAGCATCGCGGACAAGATTTCCAGCGTACTCCAGTTCGTGCCCGGGCTGCTGCTGCACGTGAGCCGGGGGGTGCGCTGGGACAGCGACCATGTCGTGATTCAGGACGATGCAACGCGGGCGATCTTTGAGGAACTGGTGCGTGGTCAATACCTGGGGCGGGCCCGGGTGGGCCTCGACTATTTTGATGCGAGCATCAACCGCGTGGCGGCATGGGTCATCGGCGCTCGGGCGGCGTTGAAAGCATGGCTCGCAGCCTTGCTCGAACCGACGAACAAGCTGCAGGAGATGGAACTGGGAGGCGATTTCACCGCGCGACTCGCGCTTTTGGAAGAGGTGAAAGCCTTGCCGCTGGGTGCAGTGTGGGAGGAGTATTGCCAGCGGCACAATGTACCTGCGGGCATGGGATGGTTGGCGGAAGTCCAGCGGTATGAACGGGAGGTGCTGGTGCACCGCGGTTGAAGACGAATCAGCAAAAATACTGATTCCAAGAATGCGCCGGGCGGTTTGCGAAAATGAGAATCGCCAGCGCGGTCCGGCTAAAGGTGAGTGGAGCGTCATTTTCCCTTGGTGAGCAGCAAATTACAGGTCTGTAGAGAGGTGGGGATACGCTCTAACACGCAAAAAGAGTGGACTGAGGAACCTACGTAAACAGTACTTAGGTAATATAATTTTAATAGAAACCATACGTTAGGCATGGCCGCTGCTAAAGGGTATATCCATGATCTCACTCACCAGCCTGCCTGCCGAAGCCGAAGCCGAGACCGATGATGATCTCACCGGCGCGGTGGCGGCGAACCCCTCCTGCTACTCCGTCACGATCTTCACCCAGCGGTGGAAAGAAGTTCGCGGCTTTTACGTGGACATTCTCAACGCCCGCGTCCTGAGCGAGCGCACCGACCGCTACTGCGAGATGGACTTGGGCGGCATCCCCCTCACGATCCGCCAGTGCGAACATGGTGAAATGGTCAGCTACTTCCATCTCTACGTCTCGATGAAGAATCGCGACAACGTTCTCGGTGAACTCCGCCGCCGCGGCATCATCGTCACCACCGTCGGGCCCTACACGAACTTCCGCGACCCGGAAGGCCGCGTTATCAAGCTGTCCGAAGAAAAGATGATCGTCTCCTAACCGGAGATCCACACTGCGGTGGAGCGATCGAGGCGCTCCCGCAGTGCACAGTAGGAATGTCTCAGCGCGTGATCCGTTCCGCCCCCGCGTAAACGTTCATCGAACGCCCCCGCAGAAAGCCCACCAGCGTCTGTCCCGCTTCGCGGGCAAACTCCACCGCCAGGCTGGATGGCGCCGATATCGCGGCCACGACCGCAATGCCGCCGGCGTGCGCCTTCTGCATCATCTCAAATGAAGCGCGGCCACTCAAAAGTGCGATATGCCCGTGCAGCGGCGTGCGCTTTTCGAGCAGGGCCCAGCCGAGGAGCTTGTCGAGGGCGTTGTGCCGGCCGACATCCTCGCGCAAGGCGAGCAATTTCCCGCCGGCATCGAAGAGCGCGCAGGCGTGCAGGCCGCCGGTGCTCTTGAAGGTGTCCTGCTTGCGGGCGAGGCGTTGAGGCAACGCCAGGAGCGTCCGGGCTTTCACCCGCAGATCGTCGTGCAGCGACTTGCGACGTTTCATCACGGCATCGATCGAAGCCTTGCTGCAAATTCCGCAGCTCGAAGAGGTGAAGACGTGCCGTGTGAGCTTCTCAAAATCGAAAGCATCCGGATGGGTGAGTGCGACATCCACGGCATTCCCCTCGCCGGCCTTCCCGGGATCAATGCAACTGGTGATGTCGAAGAGATCCTTGGTGGATTTGATTACGCCCTCGGTGAGCAGAAAGCCGGCGGCCAGTTCGCGATCGTGCCCGGGAGTCCGCATGACGATGGCAATCGGGCGTCCCTCGACGCGAACTTCCAGCGGCTCCTCGGCGGCGACCACGTCGTCCACCTCGCCGGTCGAGCGGCCTCCCGCATAGCGCGTGAGACGCGTCTCACGGGTCTCGGCGCTGCCGCTGGAATCGGCGGAACCTTTCATCACAGCACCTCGATGCGGACGCGGGCGTTGTAGTCGGGCACGCCGCCTCCCTTGTCCACCACCCCGCGACGGATGATCGTGTTTCCCTCGGGCCACATGATCTGGAGATTGCGCGGGGCGAGATCGGCGAGAAAGACGCGGCCTTCGTAGCGGCCGAGATCGCTGACCAGCGCCACGCGGTCGCCCGCCTTGAGGTGCAGTGGACCGGCATCCTCGCCCGACATGAAGACGGCGTCGCGACCGGCGCCCGTAAGAGGATCGATCTCAGCGTAGATGAGGGTGTTGAACTGCTTGCCACGGCGGGTGCTGACAAAAAAGAAACCGTCTTCCAAGGGCTCAGGCAGGGCGACCGCACGCAGGCGGGCCTTGCCATCGGCGGTGGGGAAAACGCCGCCCGCGCAGAGATGCGGGCCCCCGTATTGGAAAGCGTCGCCGGTCTTCCGCAGGTGCTGGACGCCTTCGTACGCCGGGACCACCCGGGCGATTTCCTCGCGCATCTGCCAGCCGTCTTCGCAACCGAGCAGCGACGCACGCTCCGGGTGCACGCGCGCGGCGAGATCGCGCAGGATCTTCCACTCGGCACGCGCTTCGCCGATCTGCCGGGGCAGTTCCGGGGAAAACATCACGCGGCGTTCGGTGCTGGTTTCGGTGCCACCATCGTCCTGCTCGTAGCGGGTCTTGGCGGGCAGCAGGAGCACATCGCCCTCGGGCTCGATGAACATCTGGTCGGTGAGAATGATGTCCTGGTGCACGCGCAGCGGGACCTTCGCCATCGCCGCGGCGACATAGGCCGGCTCGGGCAGGGTGCGCAGGAAATTGCCCCCAAGGCAGTAGAAGACATCCAGTTCGCCGCGCGCACAACCCTCGACCATCTCGACCGCGGTGAGGCCCGGCCAATCGGGCACGGAAAATCCATATTCCGCGCTAAGCGCCCGGGCGTTTTCCGCGGTGACCGGCTTTGTGCCGGGGAAGGCGGTCGAATACGCGCCCATCTCGGCGCCACCTTGCACGGAGCTGTGTCCGCGGATCGGCATGACGCCGCAGCCATCGCGGCCGACCCAGTTTTGCGTGAGCGCGAGATTGAGCACCATCTGCACGCCATCCGCGCCGTGGGGATGCTGGGTGATGCCCATGCTCCAGACGAGCACTCCTTTCTTCGCCCGATGCAACAGCTCGGCGAATTCGCGCATGGCGCCCTGCGAGAGGCCGCTGGATTTTTCGAGATCCGGCCATTCGAGTGAAGCGGCGCGCTGCTGCAATTCCGGCCAGCCGGCGCACTTCGCCTCCATGAAGCCGCGATCGACCCAGCCTTCCTCGAAGAGCACCTTCAAGACACCGTACAGGAAAGCGATATCGCCGCCCTGTGTGACCGGAAACCAATAGTCCACGATGTCGGTGCCGAAAACGGCGGAGTCGATATTGCTCGGCACCCAGTAGCGTTTCATGCCGGGCTCGAGCAGCGGATTGACGAGCACGACCTTCATCCCGCGCTTCTTGGCCTCGTGCAGATACTTGGTGGAGACGGGCTGATCGTTGGCGGGATTCGAGCCGAAAAAGACGACGACATCCGCCTCGTACCAATCGCGGTAGCTGCACGTGGTGGCAGTGACTCCGAGGGTGGCTTTCATCGCCGCGCCGCTCGGGCTGTGGCAGAGGCGCGCGGCGTTGTCGATGTGGTTGGTGCCGATGAAGCGCGCGGCCTTTTGCGCCATGTAGTAGACCTCGTTGGTGACGCCGCGGGAAGTAACGAAGAAGGCCACCCGGTGCGGGTCGCTGGCGCGAATTTTATCCGCCGTAAGGTCGAGCGCGGCGTCCCAGGAAATGCGCTGGAAGCCCTTGTCGCCGCGGCGCCGGAGCATGGGGTCGGCAAGCCGGCCAAGCTTGCGAAGCTGCTGGTTGTCCAGCCGCGCCATGGCGGCGGCATCGGCGAGCTGGCGATGGTCCAGCTCCGGCATGGTGTTGAGGCGCAGGAGATTCAGGCGTGTCATGCACAGGTGCGGACCTTTCACCGTCCAATCATGCAGCCCAGCGACCCCGAGCGCGCAGCCATCACACACGCCTTTGCTGATGACCTTCCACGCGTAGCCGAGATTGTCGCGATTCTCCCATACGATCTTCGTCATGTCGCGGAAGTGCGTGGGCTTGATCTGGCCGAGGCCAAAGGGTGCCCAAGCCTGCCATTTGCGGCGATGGGAGACAGCGTGGGAGGACATGCGGGCAGTCAAGCGGGAGCCATGGGTGGCGTCGAGCCGGGGTATGTTCCGCGATTACGTAAACGGGTGTCGGTGCGTGTGTTCATCAACTGTTGCGGGCTCAGGCGGCGCGAAAAAAATTCTTTTGGACTAGGTTCGATTGACTTGGATTTACAGAGGCAATCTGGAGCGAATCCAAGTCCTGCCTTGCCCCCCTTCCTGCGGAGGCCACCCTCCTCATCCAACCGCGCTAAAGTGGCGCCAACCGAACGAAAACTTAAGCCGTAATCACCGGCATGACGCGGCAAAGCCAGCCAGCGGACAGCCTCACTTGCGGGTCTTTTTGGTGCTCTTGGTGATCTTCTCGAAACCGGCCGGATCCTGGGCCGTTTGTTCGAGGAGCGGGTTCGAACCCTTCACCCGGATGACTTCCTCGCCGACCTTGGCGCGGATGACCCAGCCATCGGCCTTGTCGCCCGAAGAGTAGTTGTAGCCGTAGTAGTAATAGTCCCGGATGGTGTTGGCGGAGAGTTCCTTGGAATCGATGGCGAGCTTGGCCGAGGCGCCCGGGGCGACCGACACCTTCTTGCTGCCCTTGTCGTAGAGAAACCGGCCCGTACCGCCGGCCGGCTTGCCGAAGAAATACCACTCGATCTCAAACTCCCCGGGAGCGGAATCCATATTGCGCACGGTGACGGCCAGTTCCCGCGAGCTGGTCTTGGTCTGGCTGTAATTGCCGGAAATATCACGCCAGTGGTTGACCGTGGTCGAACTGCCTTGGGACTCGACGACGTCGAGATAGACGCTCTTGCTCGTCGCGGGATTTGTCGCAGGAGCCTGGCCATGCGCTGCAAATGTCGCTGCGAGAAACAGTACCGAAAGGGATCCTAGCCGTTTCATGCCGGATTGCCTGCCGGAAATGACGTGGTTTGGAAAGGCAAAACGGCGTGGCGTGGGGGGCGATTGACAACCGGGAAAGAGTCATCCAGCATCGCCCCATGCCCCCCCCCATGGAGACGGTCGACCCGTTGAGCGGCTTCCAGGATCGGAAGACCGGGCTCGTCGTTTTCGGAATCCTGACGGCGCTGATGGGCGGACTATGCGCGCTCGTGGTGCCACTCATCTTTTTCAGCCAGTCCATGGCCGCTCAATCCGGAGTTCCGCAGAATAGCCAGGTCCTTTGGTCTGTCGTGCCAGTTTACGGTGGGCTGGCCGTGGTGCTCATCTGGCTGGGGATCGGCTCGATGATGGCGCGCCGCTGGGCGCGGGCCTTACTTTTGATTCTCTCCTGGAGTGGATTGGTCATCGGGGTGATCTCCCTCGGCTTCATGGCGTTCGCGATGCCACAGATCATGGGCGCGACCCACGTCGCGGGCCAACCGGAGCTTCCGGCCTCGGCCACCTCCACCATCATGGTGATCATAATGATCGTGCTGGGGGTCATTTATGTGGTTCTGCCGGGCGCGTGGCTGCTTTTCTACCGGAGCCGCCATGTCAAGGCGACCTGCGAGGCCTACGACCCAGTGGTGCGCTGGACCGACCGGTGCCCGCTCCCGGTCATTGCTGTTTGCCTGTGGCTGGGATTTTCCTCCGCGTCGATGCCGTTGATGGCCGTGTTCTACAAGGGCGCCTTCCCGCTGTTTGGCAACTTTGTGGTCGGTCCTTTGGGATCGGGAATCTATATCCTGATCGCCTTGCTGTGGGGATATTCCGCCTGGGCGTTCTATAAACTGGAGCAACGAGGCTGGTGGATCGTCGTGGTTAGTCTCTGCCTCTTCACCGTGTCAGCTTTCCTCACCTATTCACGACATGATCCGCTCGAACTGTATACCCTGATGGGGTACCCGGAACAGCAGATCGCCCAGATGCAAAAGTTCAATTTCGTAAAAGGACACGCCATGGCGTGGATTTCCCTCGGCGCGATGGTACCGTTCCTTGGTTATTTGATTTATCTGCGGCGCTTTTTCCCGCGCCAAGGCGGTTCAACCGAAGATCTTCAGCACCGCTGAAACTTCGCTGAGGTCGGCGAAGAGGAAATCGGGATGGAGCGGGCGGAGTTCGTCGACGGTGAATTTGCCGGTGGCGATGGCGACGGCTTTGGCACCAATGGCGCGGGCGCAGGAGATGTCGTGCGGGGTGTCGCCCAGGACGTAGATGTGCTCGGGCGGGAATTCGATGCCGTGCTTTTCCAAGGCGCGCTGGCGGGCAAAATGGCCGAGCTGGTTGCGGTCGTGATGATCGTCCGCGTATGCGCCGAACTCGAAATAGTGCCAGACGCCGTAGTGGGTGAGCTTGGTTTCGGCGCCGCGGGCGAGGTTGCCGGTGAGGAGGGCGAGGACGATGTCGGGCCGGGGCTTCAGCGCCTCGAGCAGCGAGAGGGTGCCAGGGAGCAGGGTGCCGGGGGAGGCAGGAAGTTCCTCGGCGAGGAATTGCAAGTAGCCGTCGAAGAAGGCGGCGAGATTTTCGGGGGTTTCAGGCAGCCCGTGGTAGGCGAGCATCTGGCGGGCGATGCCGGAGTCGGTGCGGCCGGCGATTTCGACCTTGGCGAGGTCGTCGTCGATACCGAAACGGTCGCGAAAGCCGCGGCGCAGGGCGCGTTCGCCGGCGCCGCCGGAGGTGAGGAGGGTGCCGTCGATGTCGAAGAGGAGGAGTTTCTTTTCCAAGAGGGCAGGATGGGAGTTCGATGTGGTGGAAGGCAAGGCTGGGGAGCTTTTGGACATCCAACATCCAACATCCAACGCCCAACGCTGAACGCTGAATGCAAGGCACAGGGGCTGCTAAAGCACAGGGGCTCATGAAACCCCGTAACGTCGTGCTCCTGCTCGCCGTCGCCGCTTTGGCTGCCAAGATTTATTGCGCAGCGACGACGATCGGCTCTTCCGACGTGGTCTTTTTCTATCAGTTCGCCGAGACCATCCACAAAGAGGGTTTGCTGGCGATGTACAAAGCGACTCCCTTTTTCAACCATACGCCGCTGGTCGGCTGGTTTTCGGACGCCTGCTATTGGCTCTCGGGAGCGGCGGACAATGAGAAAGATGCCAAGCCGATCTTCGTTTTCTACCTGCGGTTGCCGGCGATCTTCGCGGACCTTTTCGGGGTGATTGCCCTGCTGTGGTTCCAGGAGAAGACGGGGCGGCCACTGTGGTGGGCACTGGCCATTTATGCGGCGAGCCCGGTGGCGTTCATGGTCTCCGGTTACCATGGCAATGTGGATTCGGTGATGGCGCTCGGTGTCCTGCTCGCGGGGATCGCCTGCGCGGTGAACCGGCCCGCGCTTTGCGGACTGGCGCTGGGGTTCGCTTGCAACATCAAGATCATCCCGCTGATTCTCGCGCCGGCGTTTTTCTTCGTGTGCTGGCAGCGGCGGCAGGCGTTGCGCTTCGCGGTTCCCGCGGTGCTGACGGTGCTGGTGGGGTGGTCGTATCCGCTGCTCACTATCCCGACGGTGTTTTTGAAAGATGTGCTGGGCTACGGCAGCATCTGGGGAGTGTGGGGCATTACCTATGCGCTGCGGCTCACCAATCATCCGGCATTGCGCGACATTGCCTTTACCCAGCCGACAGCCGCGCAGGCAGCCATCATCACCGGCTTGAAAGTGTTGATTGTGGTCCTGGCGCTGGTCGTAGCGTGGCGACGGCGGAAGGCGGAAGGGGTGCAGATTTTCCAGACGCTCGCGCTGGTGTGGGCCGTGTTCTTTGTCTTCGCGCCGGGATTTGGTGCGCAGTACCTGGCGTGGATCATGCCGTGTTTCCTGGTGGCAAATGAACGGTGGTACGCGTGGCTCACGGCGGCGAGCAGCGTGGGATTATTTGTTTTTTACAACGCGATCTCCCACGGAATGCCCTGGCGGCAGGGATTCACGGTGCATTCCATTGCCTCGCAATGGACCTGGGCGCTGGTGATGCCGTGGCTGGTCCTGGCGGCGTTTCTGGCGTGGCACGTGCGGCCGGTGGGAGCGAAGGCGCCGGTGGAGTTGGAAGCGCAGGCGGTTTAGCGGATCCGCCGCTACACCAAAGAGGACTGCTGGTTGTTCGACGGGCTTCTTCGACTTCGCTCAGAATGACAAAAAAGGGAAGGCGTGTGCTTTGCCTAAAGCACGCCGAGAACTTCGTCCGCACGTGCGACGTGCGTGCTGTCATCGAGGACTGGGACCAACTCGG
>Ga0207703_10003915_pt1 | contig 12365 bp, 8 predicted proteins | sample KBSSwiS12_FD_184304 | JGI IMG/M metagenome (GOLD analysis project Ga0207703, IMG submission 184304) | Switchgrass rhizosphere microbial communities from Kellogg Biological Station, Michigan, USA - KBS Switchgrass S1-2 (SPAdes) (version 2) | ecosystem: Host-associated > Plants > Roots >... | reverse complement strand
AACCGGGCGCCTGCTGTTCAAGCCCGACGGGCCGGGCCGCGGGATGACGCGGATGCTCCCGACCGAGGCTCACATGAACATGGGCGGCTCGATCCACGGCGGCGCGGTGATGAGCTTCATCGACATGTCGATGTTCGCCGGCGGGCTTTGTGCCGGGATGGAGCGCGGCCATTACGTGACGCTCGACCTCACCACGCATTTCCTCGCTCGCGGCAAGGCCGGGGTGCCGCTCGAAGCGCATGTCGAGCTCGTCAAGCAGACCCGCGGCCACGCCTTCCTTCAGGGCGTGGTCAAGCAGGACGGCGAGAATTGCTACAGCTTCAGCGGCACGTTGAAGCGGGTGAACCGGCCCAACGCTCCGGCTAGATGACGGGGCCGGTCCGGTCGGCCTACGACCGCCTCATCGCCGATCACGAGCTGAAGCCCGATCCGGCGCAGGAAAACGCCGTCGCGGCGCTCGACAGGCTTGCGGCCGTCTTCAAGCGAAAGAGTCCGCTCGAGGCGCTGTTCGGCTCTCGCGGTGACGAACCCGCAGGCGTCTACCTCTGGGGTGGGGTGGGGCGTGGCAAGTCGATGCTGATGGACCTCGCCTTTGCGCATATCGACATCCATCCCAAGCGCCGTGTGCATTTCGCGGAGTTCATGCTCGAAACTCATGCGCGATTGAAAAAAGCGCGTGAAAAGGAAGAAGGCGATCCGATCGAGCCGGTGGCCGAACAGATCGCCGCAGAGGCGAAATTGCTCTGCTTCGACGAAATGCAGGTCACCAACCCCGCCGACGCGATGATCCTGTCGCGCCTGTTCGGCAAATTGATCGAAGCGGGCGTGAAGGTCGTCACCACCTCCAACCGGCCGCCCGGCGACCTTTATCTCGGCGGGCTCAACCGCGAATTGTTCCTCCCCTTCATCGAGCTTATCGAGAGAAGGATGCTGGTCGTCGCGGTCGACGGACCGACCGACTATCGGCTCGAGCGCCTCAGCGGAGTCGAGGTCTGGCACGTGCCCAACGGGCCCGAGGCGACCGCGGAGCTCTCGCGCGCTTTCTTCCAGCTCACCGATTATCCGGTTGAGGATCGCGCCAAGGTTCCGTCCGAAGACATCGACGTCGGTGGCGGGCGTACCTTGCATGTGCCCAAGAGCCTCAAGGGCGTCGCCGTCTTCTCGTTCAAGCGCCTTATCGGCGAGCCGCGCGGGGCGGCCGATTATCTGGCGATCGCGCGGCGCTATCACACCGTCATTTTGGTCGGAATTCCGGTCATGGGCCCTGAAATGCGCAACGAGGCGGCGCGCTTCGTCACGCTGATCGACGCTCTCTACGAACATAAGGTCAAGCTGCTCGCGGCAGCGGACGCGGAACCCTCGGGACTCCACCCGAGCGGTGACGGCGGCTTCGAATTTCAACGCACAATCAGCCGGCTCGAGGAGATGCGCAGCGCGGAGTATCTGGCGCAGGGCCACGGCACTGTAACTTGACGGGACGCGCGGCGAGTCTAGCGTCGCGCCAACTCAATTCGGGGAAGGGTTATCCATGCGTCATTTGATTGCCGCCGCGTCGGTTCTTGCGCTTGCCTCAGCGGCCGGCAGCGCCGCGCCTCAGAAGCTTACTCCAGCGCAGCACGATGCCGCGCATGCGATGTTCGAGCATATTATCGACATCCCAACGGTGATCGGTCGTCACCATGTGCCGGAAGAGGCGCAATATGTCGCCGACCAGTTCAAGGCGGGCGGCTTCCCCGAGGCCGACATCCACGTCATGCCCTATCACACGGGCAGCGCGACGACAGGCGACGACGATACCGCTGCGTTGATCGTCCGCTGGCGCGCCGCAGGCACCCCAAAGGCGAAGCCGATCCTGCTGATGGGCCACATGGACGTCGTCGAGGCGAAGGTCGAAGATTCGACCACGGATCCATTCAAAATGGTCGAGCGCGACAATTATTATTACGGCCGCGGCACCATCGACATGAAGGACGGCATCACCGGCATCACGCAGGCGATGATCAACCTGCGTGCCGCCGGGTTCAAACCGAAGCGCGACATCGTGGTGTTGTTCACGGGAGATGAGGAGACCAACGGAATCGGAGCGACCAAGGGGGCGACCGAGTGGCTCGAACTGCTCGGCCATCCCGAATACGGCCTCAACGCCGACGGCGGCGGTGGCGGCTTCAATCCGGACGGCTCGCCTGCCGGCTTCACCATGCAGACTGCCGAGAAGACCTTTGCGAGCTACACTCTGACCGTCCGCAATCGCGGCGGCCATTCGTCCAAGCCGCGCAAGGACAATGCGATCTACAGCCTCGCCCACGCGCTCGATAAGATCGAGGCCTATCGCTTCACGCCGATGATGAACGAAACGACGCGGGCCTATTTCGACGGGCGGCAGAAGGGCGAGAAGGGCCCGCTCGGCGACGCGATGCGGCGCTGGCTTGCCAATCCCAATGACAGCGAAGCGGCGGATTTCATCGAGGCCAGCGAGAGCGAGGTCGGCCTGACGCGGACGCGCTGCGTTCCGACCCGCCTGTTCGCCGGGCACGCCGACAACGCACTTCCGCAGCTGGCGACTGCCATGATCAATTGCCGGATCTTCCCCGGGGTTGATCCGAATGCGGTCAAGGCGGAGCTAGAGCGCATCGTGGCGGACCCAACGGTCGTCGTTACCCGCAACGACAATTATGTCGCGTCGCTTGCCTCACCGCTCAGGCCCGATGTCACGGCCGCTTACACGCATGCCGTGCAGGCGCTGCATCCTGGAATGCCCGTGTTCCCCGAAATGTCGACCGGCGCGAGCGACGCTCGGCCGTTCCGGGTGGCCGGCATCCCCGTCTACGGCACGAACGGCGCGTGGGTCGTCGTTCCGACGGACTTTCGCGCGCACGGCAAGGACGAGCGCATTCCCGTTCAGTCGCTGTACGACAATGTCGTGCATTGGGAGATGATGCTGCGCGAACTCACCGGCAAATAGGAGCTTTGGACATGAAGCGCATTCTTGCCTTCGCACTCATCGCCGCCCTTGCGGGCACGGCTGACGCGGCCGTCGACCCCCGGACCGTTCCGACGAAACTTGCGCCGGCGTGGCAGGCGAAGACTCGGGAGCTGTTCAAGCAGGCGATCGAGATCCCCAGCGTCCACAACCGCGGCCAGACGCAGCGCGTGGCGGAATTGCTCGCGTCGCAGTTCCGGGCGGCCGGAATCCCGGATTCCGATATCCACATCATGCCCTATGAGGCGCTTCCCGGAGACCAGACCGCGGCACTCATCGTCCGTTGGCGCTCGCCGCATGCGACGAAGAAGCCGATGCTGATCCTCGGCCATATGGACGTGGTCGAGGCCAAGCGCGAAGACTGGAAGTTCGACCCGTTCGTGTTCCGTGAGCAGGACGGCTATTTCCTCGGCCGCGGCTCGAGCGACATGAAGAACGGCGACGTCGCAACCACCATGGCCGCGGTCAAATTGATGAGCCAGGGTTTCAAGCCCGGCCGCGACATCATTTTCTTCTACAGCGGGGACGAGGAAACGCGCGGCGTTGGCGCGACTCTCGGGTCGACCAAGTGGCGCAACCTCACCGATGCCGAATTCGGCCTGAACGCTGACGGCGGGTGCGGGGCCTACGACCGCAATTTCAAGCCGCTCGGCTGCGGCATTTCGATGGCCGAGAAGACTTTCCAGACCTATTTCTTTACAACCCACAACCCCGGCGGGCACAGCTCACGCCCGCGGCCCGACAATGCGATTTACGAGCTGAGCGACGCCTTGAAGGCGCTGCAGAACCACCGCTTCCAGCCGATGCAGAATGAGACGTCGCGCGGCTATTTCGAGGAGCGCGCCCGTCAGGAAGGCAACAGCCCGCTCGGCCAGCAGATCCGTGCCTGGCTGGCCAACCCGAACGATGCCGCAGCAGCCGATGCGATCGAGGCCAATCCGCTTGAAGTCGGGCTTACGCGCACACGCTGCGTCGCGACCATGCTCCAAGCCGGCCATGCCGACAACGCGCTGCCGCAATCCGCGCAGGCGACGGTCAATTGCCGGATCTTCCCCGGAGTGGACCCGAAAACGGTCCAGGCGGAGCTTCAGCAGCTTGCCGGCGCAAAGGTCGACGTCATCCCCGATCCCAATTACATCGGCGTTCCGACCCCGCCGTCGCCGCTCCGGCCAGATGTGCTGAAGGCGGTCACCGCCGCGATCCAGCGCTTTCACGGGCTGGAGATGCATGTCTTCCCGATGATGTCGACCGGGGCGAGCGACGGCAGCTTCTTCCGCGCTCAAGGAATCCCCGTCTACGATGTGGACGGAAGCTGGGGCATTTCACCCGACGACGAGCGCGCCCACGGCCTTGACGAGCGAATCCCCGTCCGGGCGATGTACGACGACGTGCTTCACTGGGAGATGATCATCACGGCATTGGCGGGCTAGGATCGCGCTGGTCGTGTAGCCGGTAATCGGGGGGAAAGTTGTACCGAGACGACTCCGAATGGGAAATCGAAGACTCCCGCGACGGCCACGCGGCAATCGCCACGGCGATTTCGTCGGCACTGCTGCTCTTGTCGACCTGCAGCCGTCCCGCGCCGATGGCGCCGACTGGCCCCGAAGGGCTCGGCTATGCGCTGGGCGGAATTGCAGCTGCGATCGCGCTCTTCTGGGGGATCCCCTACTGGATCACGATCCGCAAGGCTTCGCGCCGTTGGAAGATTGGAAGTTTTGTCACCATCGCTGTTCTGGCGGTCCTTTCCAACCTTTGGCTCATCGGGAGTGCGAACGAACGCACCCGAGCAGGCTTCAAAGAGCAATCCCGGCAAGCACAAGAGATTGCAGAAGGCAAGCGAACCCGCCTCGAAGCCACCGCGGATGCTGATCCCTTGCAGAAGTTTATGGTCGAGGTCGCCAATCGCAACATCGCCGATCTTCAAGCCTATGGCACGGAAATGGAGGCGGCCGGAGGCGAGCGCATAGCGCTGTTGAGTGGACTGCAGAGCGATTCTGCGGAGTTACGGAACTGCGCGAAGTTCACGGGTCTCGCTGCAAAGGCGCGCTCTAACAGCGGCAAGCTCGACACTTACCTGGCTGACGTGCGACCCAAGCTCGACCAGGAGGTGTCCAACGGCACGATTACACAGGAATCGGCGAGCGAGTTCATGGCGGGCGCGATGGATAGCAAACCGAAGTTCGTGAGAACGTGGGAGCTGCAAGCTCAGTACGCCGAGGCTGTTGAAGGCCTCTGCCAAGTCCTGGCGCGAAAGAACTGGCGCGTACAACGGGGGCAAGCGGCCTTCACTAATGAAGCTGACCTCGCAGCCGCCAATGCTCAGCTGGACAAGATCAGGCAGATCGGAGCTGAGCAGCAGCGCATGAAGGCCGAGACAGTCGCGAGCATGCAATAAACGCGATGTTGCGTCGCTAAGGCTAGCCCTTCACGGCCTTCAGCACCTCATTGGCGTGGTTCGGGACTTTCACTTTGCGCCAGGCGCGGAGCACCCGGCCATCCGCTCCAATCAGATAGGTCGCGCGCTCCATCCCCATATATTTGCGGCCATACATCGACTTCTCGACCCAGGTGCCGAATGCCTCGGAGATCTTGCCGTCTTCGTCGGAGGCGAGAGGCACCGCGAGGCCATATTTGCCGATGAACTTGCCATGGCTCTTCATCGAGTCGCGCGACACGCCGACGACCTTCACTCCGGCCTTCGCGAACTCCGGCGCCAAAGCGGTGAAGTCCTGCGCCTCGCGCGTGCATCCCGACGTGTCGTCCTTCGGATAGAAATAGAGGACGAGCGGCTGACCGGGCGAGGCAAGGTTCAAATTGCCGCCGTCGCTTGCCGTCACAGTCATAGCCGGAGCCCTGTCGCCTTCACCTACCATCTCATCCCTCTTGCTTGATGCGGTTCCACAGTTCCGAAACGCTCTGCCGCGCCGCCTCGTGCTCGGCAAGGAGCTCGTCCCAACTCCCGGCTCCGCATGCCTGCGTGACCAGATGCCAAGTGTCGGCCGTCGGCTTGACGTCACCAGGCGCAACCAGCCGCATCATGACCAACATTCTGGTCAATAACTTTTGTGCACCGACAATTTTTGTATTCAGCAATCCATCGGCATGAAGCTCGGCAATCGCGAATTCGAGCTGCGGATGAAGCCCGATCCCGCGGGTCAGCTGGAGCACGTGCACGGCGAACTCGAGATCGACCAATCCGCCGCGTCCGAGCTTGACGTCAAGCTCGCTCTGCGACGGCTTGTGCCGCTCGATCTCAGCACGCATCTTCACGGCGTCCCGGACAACCGCCTTCGGGTCACGCGGCGTTTTCAAGATGCTTTCGATCAGCTCGGCCGTTCGCTCCCGAACTTCGGGCGATCCGAACACCGGCCGAGCGCGGCACAGCGCCATATGCTCCCACGTCCAGGCCTCTTCGCGCTGGTAGCGTTCGAACGCGTCGAGCGAGACCACCAGCATGCCCTTGGCGCCTTCGGGCCTCAGCCTCACGTCGATATCGTAGAGCGGCCCAGCCGCGGTGGCCACGCTGAGCGCTGCCGTCACGCGGCTCGCCAACCGGTTGAAATAATCGTTCGGGCCTAAGGGCTTCTTCCCGTCCGATGTCCCTCCGGGAGAAGCGGTGTGGAGATAGACGATGTCGAGGTCCGATGCGTGGGTGAGCTCGCACCCCCCGAGCCGGCCGAGCGCAACGATTTCGAGCTCACCGCCCGGGAAGCGGCCGTGCATGTCCTCGAACTCCCAGACGGCCGCCTTGGCGAGCGCCTGGATCGTACCTTCCGCGACGCGGGAGTATCCCGAAGCGACGTCGATCGGGTCCGAACGGCGGTCGATCAACTGCACGCCGAGTGCAAACCGCCGCTCGTTCACCTGCCGCCGGACCTTATCCAGCGCCACATCATAGGGATGAGCCCCCATCACCTTCCCAAGGTCAGCGGCGATCACCTCGGCAGCCGGCGGCGGATCGAAGCTCGAAGCGTCGAACAGGCCTTCGAACAGCTCCGGACGCCGAGCAAGCTGATCGGCCAGGGCCGGCGCGTGGGTCAGGATCTTTGCAAGCAGCTGGGCGAGGTTGGGACGCGCTTCGAGCAGGCGGAAGAAGTTCACCCCGCTTGAAAGGCGCTCGACGATGTCGCTGAGGCGATTGAGCGCGCGTTCCGGGTCCGGCCCCGATGCAATGGCCTGAAGCAGGCCCGGCAGCATGGCTTCGAACGCGTTCTGAGCCGCCGGGGAGCGGAGCGAACGGGCCTTGCCCGAGCGCCACTGCGCCACGTGCCGAGCCGCTGGTTTCGTATCCTTGAAGCCGAAGCCCTTAAGCTCATCGCGCATGATGTCCGGGTCGTTGGACAGGTGCCCGGCCTCGTCGGGCGAGAGGCCGTCGAAAATCTCTCCCGCGCGTTCGACCCGAGGCCTCAGCAGGTGCAGCAACTCCGCTCCGCTTCCAAGCCCATGCAGCCGCGCGACATTGTCGAGGGCCTCGTCACCCCCTGGCAGCAGGTGCGTTTGAGCATCCTCGACCATCTGAACCCGGTGCTCGATGGTTCTCAGAAGCCGGTACGTGCCTGCCAGATCGTCCGCCGCCGGCGGGTCGAGCCGTCCGGCCGCGACCAGGGCCTTGATCGCATCGAGCGTCGCTGGAGCACGCACCGAAGGATCGCGCCCGCCGTGCACCATCTGCTGGATCTGCACGAAGAATTCGACCTCCCGGATCCCGCCGCGACCGCGCTTCAGGTCAAAGCCTGGCCCGAAATTTGCGTTTTGCGCAAAATGATCGCGAATTCGCGCCGAAATCTGCCGCACCTCGTCAATCACTCCGAAGTCGAGCGAGCGGCGCCAGACAAAGGGCTCGATGGCGCTGAGGAATCGTTGCCCCAGCGCGATATCGCCAGCGCACGGCTGGGCGCGGATGAACGCCGCGCGCTCCCACGGCAGGGCGCTCGATTCGTAGTGCGAAATCGCCGCGTTCACCGGCAAGGCGATGGGAGTCACCTCAGGCGAGGGGCGTAGCCTTAGATCGACTCGGGCGACGTAGCCGTCGGCGGTGCGTTTCTGCAGGAATTCGATCATTCGGCGGCCGACCCGCACCGCCGCCTCGCCCGCATCGTCGCGCGGGCGGCGCGGAAGGGTCTCCGGATCGAACAACAGGAGCAGATCGACGTCCGACGAATAATTCAGCTCACGGCCACCGAGCTTGCCCATTGCGATCACCGCGAAACCCTGGACTTCCGCTCCCGGGACGCGCTCGCGGATCGCGACGGTCAACGCGCGGTGGATGGCGCGGTCGGCGAAACCGCTCAGCAGCTCGGTCACGCTCTCGAGCGAGAGCTCCTCGGCGAGGTCGCCGAGCGCGACGGCAAGGGCGAGGCCGAGTCGCTGTTTGCGAAGCTCCGCCTCGGGGTCTCCGTCGCTCGCGCCAAGAGCAAGCTCGACGGCGGCCCTGGCGCCATTTCGCTCGAAAGCAGCGGCGATGCCCGGAAGCGAACGCATCGCCTCTCGAAGAAAGGGCGAAAATTCCTCCGCGCGGCGAAGCGCATCCAACCTCAAGGCGGACTCGTCATTCATCGCAGATTGCTTGCCGCAAATCGGCTCGCCACGAAACTTCCCCCGGCGTTCGGTCGTTTCCGAACGGAATGAATACAGAACATGATTTGGAAGCGGCCTCGGAAGTGACGAACATGGAACGCCGAATCATCCGTGTCGACCTCCCGCCCGCACATGCGGGAATTATGGCAGCGCTCCGCCGCGCCTTCGAGGCAGCGGCGTCGGAGCCGAGCGACCGCGATTTCGCCGATCTCTTGCGCCGGCTGAACTAAAATCAGCCGTGGTCGCGGCTGAGCTCGTCGACCTCACTCATGATCGTCTGAAGAGCGGACTTGTCCGGATCGGTCTTGTGCTGCCGCCGCGAGGGGAGCTTGCCGCTCGACAGCAATTGTTCGAGCGCAACCCGGCCGCGCGCAACCCGGCTTTTGATCGTTCCGACGGCACAGCCGCAAATGTCCGCCGCCTCTTCGTAGGCGAAGCCGCCGGCGCCAACGAGAATCAAGGCTTCGCGCTGCGGCTGCGGAAGATGCATCAGCGCGCGCTGCATGTCGCTGAGCTCGATATGCCGATCCTGACTGGCCGGGGCCGCCAGGATTTTCGATGCGGTGATGTCGTCCCATTCGCCCTTGAACCGGGCTCGACGCATCTGGCTCAGGAACAGGTTGCGAAGGATGATGAAGGTCCAGGCCCGCATGTTGGTCCCGGCCTGGAAGCGCTTGCGTGCGGCCCACGCCTTCAGGAGCGTTTCCTGGACCAGGTCGTCGGCGAGATCGCGGCTTCCCGACAGGGAGCGGCCGAACGCACGCAGGTGCGGAATCACGGTCGCCAGCTGATCCTTGAACTCGGGATCGGACAGCGGCACCGGCTCGGACGGAATGTCCACCCTATCATTGTCTTCACGCGCTTGGGCCAAAACTACACCCCACCCTGGTTTCAAGCAGAGCGCAAAAGCGCTCCGCCCGGTGACTCAACGATGAACGGCGATGTTGACTGAAGCTAGGTGCTCAGGGCCGGCCAACCAAGACAATGATCGCAAAAATTATAATGACCAGAATTAGTCCGACAGACAGCACATAGCGGGTCATATGCGGAGTCGAGCCGGCCCTCGCCTCGGTCGTGGTCTCAGTTACTGACGCACCCCTTCGGTCAGGCTCAGGCACCGTTTCTCTTCCGCATCAATCGACGTTCGGGAGGGCCAACGCGCCTTCCCCAACCGTGTTCCGCGCCAGGCGAAAGGATCAGGCCGCCGGGACCGTCGCGGCGTCGAAGAACAGGGCCTGTGCGATCGCCGCCTTCACCGTCGAACGCTGGAACGGCTTCGTAATGAGGAACGTCGGCTCGGGCCGAGTTCCGGTGAGTAGCCGCTCGGGGAAGGCCGTGATGAAGATCACCGGCACCGAGAATTCGGCCAGGATGTCCTTGACCGCGTCGATTCCGCTCGAATCATCGGCGAGCTGGATGTCGGCAAGGACCAGGCCCGGCGGATTCTGCCGCGCTTGTGAGACGGCTTCGTCGCGGGTCACCGCAACTCCGGTGACGTTATGGCCGAGGTCACGCACGATGGTTTCAATGTCCATCGCGATGATCGGCTCATCCTCGATAATGAGGACGTCTGCGAGCGTTTGCCGTTCGATCTCCTCGAGCGCTTCGGCGACGAGCGAGTCGACGTCGGAGGGAGACGCACCGATCAGATATCCCGTGTCTTCGGACGAAAACCCCTCGAGCGAGGTCAGCAGCAGCGCCTGGCGCGACAGCGGCGTGATCCGGGACAGTCGCGCGTGGGCGATCGATTCCGCTCCGCCCGGGCCCCGCGACGGTTCTTCGCCTTCCTCTATGTTCGCAGTCGACCAAATGGCATGGAAGGTCTTGTAGAGCCCGAGGCGCGGATCGACGTCCCGAGGGAATTCATCCGGTTTCGCGACGATTGCTTCGAGCGTTGCCCGAACGAATGCATCGCCATGCGCCTGACTGCCGGTTAGAGCGCGCGCATAGCGGCGCAGGAATGGCAGATGCGGAGCGAGTTCCTGTCCCAATGACATATGCGAAGGTTCTCCCTCGAGTTCGAATTAGCGGCGTCTTTGGCCGCGCGTCCGAATTGTTTCAACCCTGGAAGGACCGTTCCCCTGCTCGGTGCCCTCCCCACGAAGTCATGCATAGGGTGGAACCAAGCACACTCGATTTGGTTTCCCCAGTCGCGGAGGCGGCATTGCGACAGTCACGTATGTTTGCGTCTCGTTTCGATACGCCGCCGGTGTTGCAAGACCGTTGCGCGCGAAGTCGAGATTTGTATGAGGCGCATGGACCCGCGCGAGGGGGGACGACAGGTTGAGTGCTAAGGTTCGAGGCAAGATGGACGGCGCGCGGCAAACCGGCCGACCCACACAGCCTGGCAACAGCAAAGGCAAGAAGCAACGATCCGCCGATCTCGGACGGGCGCTTCGGTCCGTTTATGACGACACGCTTCGCGAAACCGTTCCAGACGAATTCCTCGACTTGCTTGGGCGACTCAGCTGATTTGGCGTTGAGCGCTACGGAATGCTGAACGCAGCCGCCCGCCGTTTCGCGAGCCTGCCGACCGCGGCAAAGCTGCTTCTAATCCTCACCGCGGCTCTTTTGCCGATCGGAACTGCGCTTACCTGGCTCGGCGAATCGGGAATCCGGGAAGCGGATGACGTGCTCCGCGGCCGGAGCGAAGATCAAGCCAAGGCGACCGCGAGCGCGATCGAGAGCCTGATCGCCCGAAATGCCCTCGCGCTGAGGGTCGGGGCCGCCGGGGCGCTCCGCAGCTACAGCCCCGATCCATGCGCCAGCGCATCGCAGTCGCTCGCAACTGCCCCGGCCATTTCTAACCGATTCTCATTGCGCAACGCCGACGGGAAGCTGCTCTGCACTGCCGGCGGCTTCGAGCCCAAGGATTCGGCCCCCATGGTGGCTCCGGGCGACATTCGAGCGTGGATTGACCCCGATCTTACGGACGTAAACATCCGCGTCGGAGTCGTTGGCGGATTTGCAACCGCGAGCCTCACCAGGGAGGAGATCCGGACCGCCGCCCTGACGGTGGGGGGCGACGTCCGGTCTATCATTCTAAGCGACAAGAAGAATGCCGTTTCGGTTATTGGGCCCGCGGACGATTCGAATTCGCTGACCTATCTCAGCCTTCCGATCGCCAATGGGGCGCTTACGGCACGAATCGGCTTCCCGGTTTCCCGGATCACGACCGAGGATCGGGTGGTTCTGCTGCTCCCCGTCCTGATGTGGGTCTTTGCCGCCCTCTTGTCGTGGCTGCTCGTCAGCCGGCTGCTCATTCGGCCCCTCAAGCGATTGCAGCAGGCGGTGACCAAATACCAACCCGGCGAAAAGGCGCTCGACCTGCCGCGCAAGCTTGGCCCGTCCACCGAAATCCAGGGGCTGCGCGACGCGTTCGGCCGGGCCGTCGCCCGGGTCGAAGATTCGGAACGGGAGATGGCCGATGCGCTCGATGGTCAGCGCCGCCTGGTCCGCGAAGTGCATCACCGAGTCAAAAACAACCTCCAGGTCGTTGCTTCGCTCCTCAACATCCACGGCCGAACCGCCGAAACCGTCGACGCACGCGATGCTTATGCGGGTATCGGGAGGCGCGTCGGCGCACTCTCGATCGTCCACCGCAATCATTTCGCCGAGATGGAGGAGAATCGTGGAATCGCGCTGAGACCGCTGCTCGCCGAACTGGCCGCAGAACTGCGCGCGGGCGCTCCGGAACACGCCCGCAAGCTCGCGGTCGACCTTGAGCTGGAGACGGTCAACACAACCCAGGACGTCGCCGTTGCCGTCTCCTTCCTGGTTACCGAGATCGTTGAATTCGCCATGCTCA
>Ga0207703_10003907_pt1 | contig 12375 bp, 13 predicted proteins | sample KBSSwiS12_FD_184304 | JGI IMG/M metagenome (GOLD analysis project Ga0207703, IMG submission 184304) | Switchgrass rhizosphere microbial communities from Kellogg Biological Station, Michigan, USA - KBS Switchgrass S1-2 (SPAdes) (version 2) | ecosystem: Host-associated > Plants > Roots >... | reverse complement strand
CGTCGTCGACGCTGGCGGCAAGCTGGTGAAGGTGTATGTCGGCAATGAATGGACGCCGGACCAGGCGCTCGCGGATCTCGCCCCCATTGTCCGCGCGAACTGATCCATCAGGCGCCCCGTTCACCCCACGCGAGCGGCACCTCATCGATCGGATGGGCACGCCCGCGGCGGTTCAGCGATACCTGAACCAGCTGCCCTACAACAACGAGCCCGGGGGCCGCGCCACCCTTCGCAGCTTTCGCGGTGTCGTGCGGCACCGATGCGCGCATTGCCTGGAAGCTGCGCTCTTCGCGGCAGTGGTCCTCGAGCAGCATGGATATCCGCCGCTGGTCCTCAGCTTCGAATCGATCGACAAACTCGACCATGTGATCTTCGTCTACCGGAAGCGCGGCCGCTGGGGCTCGGTCGCGCGCTCGCGCGATCCCGGCCTGCACGGGAGACGTCCGGTCTTCGCGACGCCTCGCGCTCTCGCGCTCAGCTATTTCGACCCCTACGTCGACTTCACCGGGCGAATCACCGGCTACGGCGTGGTCGATCTGCGGGTAATGGGCGACTATCCGTGGCGGCTGGCAGAAACGAATGTGTGGAAGGTCGAGCGCATGCTGCTCGACTACCCGCATCGGCCCATCCGATCGTCCGACACGCACGTCGATCGGTTACGCGCGCGCTATCGTGCTTTTCGCGCCACGTATCCCGGGCTCAAACCGATCGGCTATCGGGGGCGCGAGCGCTGGACCGAGCTGCCGCGCGAGTTCAATCCAAGTCGAAATCTCGAGTGGGTTTCGTGACCGGCTCGTTGCGGGCCTGTTTCAGCGCCTCTTCGAAACGCCGCGACAGCGCATCGCCGCGCGTCTTCTCCGATTCCACGGACTGCTGAAAGACCGCCTCGCGCCGCGCCGCCTGGTCGGCGAGGATCCGCGTCGCCTCGCTCAGCTCCGGTTTGTCGCCGCGCTCCGGCTCTTTGTAGCCGACGACGCGGCCGAGGTTGGTGTCGATGACGAGCGCCGACTGGCAGCAGGGACAGGTGACTTCAAGCTCCGACTTCAAGCGCGCCATCACTTTTTTCCCCCGAGCGCACCTGCCAGGCCGCTCAACTGAAATTGCTTGACCACTTCCACCGGCTTGCCGTCGGGCCCTTTCGCGGTCAGCTTCAGCGAACGGATCGGCATGCGGCGCATATCGAACCGCTGACCGAAGCCAGCCACGAAGACGTCCAGGGGGGCCTGAAACCGGCTGCCCGCCGGAACTTTGGAAGCCGTGATGCGAAAGTACGTGTTCAGGTAGATCTCCACGTCGTTCCAGTCCTGCCCGCTGTGATTGTCGACCGTCAGCAGGTTCCCCTCGAGCTGAAGCGTCTCCCGGGGCGGCGGAGAGCAGCGGGCCGCAGCGATGGCCACGAGCGCGATCATCCCCACCGCGCCAAGCTTCAATCCGGCACCCTCGAGCACCCGTGCGGCAATCTTCACCTATCATAGTGCAGTGAGCGCGACCGCCGGCCGAACGCTCCGAATCGCGACCTACAATATCCATCGCTGCAGAGGACTCGACGGCCGCACGCGTCCCGAGCGCATCGCCGCGGTGATTCAGTCGCTCGAGGCCGACGTCATCGCGCTCCAGGAAGTCGTTGGCAGCGGTCCGCACGGCGGCGGCCACATCGAAGCGCTGGGTGCGGCCCTGGGCATGGGCTGGGTGATGGCGCCGGCGCGCCAGTGGCGCGGGCAGCAGTTCGGCAACGCGGTGCTCAGCCGGCTGCCGATCGTCCAGCACTTCGGGCAGGATTTGACCTGGAAGACGTGCGAGCCTCGGCGGCTGCAACGCGCCGACGTGTCAGTCGCGGGACACACGTTGCACGTCTACAACGTCCATCTCGGCACGGCCATTCTCGAGCGGCGGAATCAGGCGCGGCGTCTGGCGGAGATCGTCACGGACCGGCACGTCAATGGGCCGAGGGTCGTGCTCGGCGACTTCAACGAGTGGATGAAAGGGTTGACCACCACGCTCCTCAGCGAGAAATTGAGGAGCGTCGACCTCGGCGATCACATGCGGCGGCGGCGCACCTATCCGGGACTCTTTCCGATCCTGCACCTCGATCACATCTACTACGCCGGGCGGTTGGAGATCCTCGGCATCGAGCTTCCGCGCACCAGGTCAGCGCTGATCGCGTCGGATCACCTTCCGCTGGTCGCCGACGTCAGAATCGGATAACAACCCGCAAGACCCCAATGCCCGCAAGGATCGTCGTGTCGGATTCTTCGTGTTTCGTGGCCTGCGGTCAGTCGACCTCTTCCACGAGATCGAGAGAGAGCGACGGCAGCATTTCGTCGCCCACCGACACTGACGCCCGGGCGCGTCGCGCGCGCGCCTCGGCGTAAATGCGATCCGGAACACGCTGCACGTTCCACGCGAGGCCGACGGCCGCCATCGCGCGAATGACGTACCAGGTCGGATCGAATTCCCACCAGTAGAACCCGTTGCGCGCGGCCCGCTGATAGCGATGATGGTTGTTGTGCCACCCCTCGCCGGCGGCGAAGATCGCCGTGATGACGTTGTTGCGCGAATCGTCACGCGTTTCGAAGCGGCGCGATCCGAACAAATGGTTGACGGTGTTGATCGCAAAGGTCGAGTGCGCCAGCGTCACCGTCGGCACGCAGAAGCCCCACACCAGAAAGGGCCATCCACCGATGAAGTACAGCGCCGCTGCCCACAGGAGCGGCGGCAGCGTGAAGTACTTGTCGAGCCAGGCGATTTCCCATGCCTTGGAGAAATCGCGAATGACAGGATTGGTCGGCTCCAGCGTGTCGTGCTTCGCGTCGTTCAGGAACCACCCGATGTGTGCGTAGTAGAAGCCGCTGACCGCCGGGCTGTGCGGGTCCCCCTCGCGGTCGGCGTATCGATGATGGTTCACGTGATGCCCGGCCCACCAGAGCGGCCCCTTCTGCATCGCGGCGGTGCCGATGAAGGCCCACACGAATCGCGCCACGCGGCCCATCTGGAACGACCGGTGCGCGAAATAGCGGTGGAACGTCAGCGTCAGTCCGATCGCACGGAGGAAGTGCGACGCCGCCCAGAGCCCGAGATACGCCCACTCGAAGTGCACGAAGAAGGCGAGGAGCGCGCTCGCCTGAATCACCCAGAACAGAACGATTTGAACGGCGTTTGGCACGTTATGTCTCACGAAGGGCGCGCGCGACCGGAATCCGGGCGGCGCGGAGAGCAGGAAGCAGGCCGCCGGCCGCACCCGTCAGTGCAGCAAACGCAAGGCCTCCGGCGAGCAGCAACGGCGTGATGCGGAACTTGAACGCCACCTCGCTGAAGCTCGAGAAGTTGGTCGTACCGGTGGACAGCCCATGGACGGGCAACGCGATGACGCAGCCGACGACTCCGCCGACGAGCGCGAGCATCGTGGATTTCCTGATGAACGCGAGAACGATGCGCGACCCCACGCCGATCGCCACGTTCGCACTGCGGACACTCACCGCTTTTCGATCGATCGCGCCGGCCACCTGCGTCGCCTGGTCCGGGTTGGAAATCTGCGAGATATCCGAGCCGCCGTGTCCCTTCCCGGTCGACCGCTCGTCGGCGTACTTCCAGTGAAACACCATCGACTGGTTATCGACCGCAGCCCCCCCCGGGCGATAGGTGCCCCGGATGGTGAAGTCGAAATCCCTGGTGCCGTAGTTCGGGATGCCGACCTGCAGCGTGATCCTGTCGCCGGTCCTGCACCCGTAGGTTCTCGGCAGCCCTTCGCCGACGATGCAGCCGGTGCGGTCGGCGAGGAAGGCTTTCTTCGCCCCGGTGACGTCCTGCACGCCGGGGGCGTTTCTGAACGCCTCGCCATGGCTGGTCGGCATCGCGAAAAAGAGCGAGGTCGATCGCTCGGTCACGACCCGGGTCGATGAGCTGGCTTCGGTGGCCGCGTCGAAGCCCTCGTGCACCCCGGGGAGGGAGGCAAACAGGAACACGGCGATCGCCACGCTCAGCACCGTCAGGGCGGTCCGCCGCTTCCTGCGCCGCGCGCTCTTCAGGACCAGAACGAGGTACTTCATCGGTTCCGTTGAACCACGACGAGCGCAGAAGCCAGAACCGCTGCGTCAGACTGGAAGGTGTGGCTCATGAGGTGACCAGGACGAGCCAGAGCAGCCAATGGCGTCGCGGCGCCGCGTGACGATCGATGCGGAGCGTCGCCAAGTCGCCGATGCGGCGGGGCTGGTGATCGGAAGGAACTGTCACGAAGGGGCTCAGCCCTCTTCTTCGTATTCTTCTTCTTCAGGCGGGCCGAGCCGGGTGGAAGGCCGCAGCGCTTCGCGGTGATCGTACAAGGGCAGATCGCGCACGTGCAGCGACAGCGTGCAGGCCGGAGACTTCTCGTCGACGACGACGATCACCGGACTGCCTTCGACACCGACGCGAAACGTGATGCGGCAACCACAAGCCAGCCGCGCGTGCGTGAATCCCTTCAACATGCGCTTCAATCATACCATCTAGAGGAGCGCTTTGATCTCGGCCTCGTACGCTTCTTTCACTGCTTTTTCGAGCGGCTCGCCCTCCGAGGGCGGCAGCCCCGCGTGTTTGGCGCAGATCTTTCCGTCGCGGGAGATCACGATGTTGATCGGAATGCCCCAGATCGGACCGTACGCCTCCTGCACCTCATCATGGCCGAGGCCCTGCAGGATCGGATAGTTGATGTGGAACTGTTGCGCGAACGGCGCGAGCTTGTCCATCGTGTCGTCCACCGACACGCCGATCACCTGCAGCCCGCGCTCGCCATACCGCTTCTGCAACTCGACAAACCCGGGAATCTCGTACTTACACGGAACGCACCACGTCGCCCAGAAATCGAGCAGGATCACCTTGCCGCGGTAGTCGGCCAGCGTCACCTCCCGGCCGTGCATGTCCTTCATCGTGAAATTGAGGTTCGCGACCTTCGCATCGACGGGACACGCGGGGGTTTTCGGCCCGCCTGCCGTCCGCCATGGGGCGGGCACGTAGATCGTGACCAGCGCGAGCCCCAGGGCACCGGCGGCGGCGATGATCCATCGAGTTCGCATCGGTTCTTCTCTCTCTCGCTATTGCAACGCTGCGTGGACGAAGGAGGTCATCTGCTCGACCTCGGCGCGAGGTTCGCGCGCGATCAACACAAAGGTGCGATTGCCGACCGACCAGATCGACGCCTCGTGCCCCATCACTTCGACGAGCTCGTCTGCGCGGACGCTCTTTGGCAGCATGAAGATCGACACCGGATGCCCGTGATGGCGGTACATGATGTGCGCCACGAGTCCCTTGGCGTAGAGACACTGACGGGCGCCGACGAGCTCGAGACCAGCGCGCTCGGGATGATCCGGCAATTGCATCTGCCAGTCGAAATGGGAGGCCATCGAACGCTCGACGGCCGGAGCGTCGTCGCGTGTCCCGAGCACGTTGTTGAGAACGCGGAAGCATTTCAGATGATCCGCGGTCAGCTCGGCCGCCATCACCTGCGTCGAATGCGCGGTCAGCTCGTAGAGAAACGCTCCGGCGACGACAAGGACGAGACTGGCAGCGAGAGCGATCGGCATGAGGCGCCCGCGCCAGGCAGCAGGGCCGACGGCCGATGCGGAGGATCGGGCGGCCGCCTGGCACCGGGCCCGCAACCCTACCGGCGCCTGGCTGGCAAGCATCGGCCGTCGCTCGCGCAGCAGCGTGTGGATCTCCTGCTCCGCCAGCACGCGGCCTCGACACGGGGGGCAGGCGCGCAAGTGACGCTCGACCAGCTCGCGATCCGCCTCGCCGATCACCCCGTCGACATACGGGGTGGCGAGCCCATCAACCTGTTGACACTCAGTCATTGGATGTGATCATGGGTTAAGACTTTCCACTGAGGGCCACGCGTGGCTCGTCAGCCACCGCGCCCGAACGCGAAGCGGTCAACCGCTCGAACAAGAGACGGCGACCTCGTGAGATCCGGGACATCACCGTGCCGACTGGAATCGTGAGCATCTGAGCGATTTCCGCGTAGGAAAACTCTTCCACGTCTCGTAACCACACGGCCTGGCGGAACGCTTCGGGCAGCGCCTCGACGGCGGCTTTGAGATCGGGGTCGAGCGTCCCGCGAAGTAACAGCGTCTCGGGCGTCTCGACGAACCGGCTGGCGCCGGGGTCGGGCGGGCCGTCGGCGGCGCGATCGACCGCCTCACTGTCGAACGTGACGGCTTCCCGCGCGCGATCGCGGACGCGGTTCCGGGCCGTGTTGTGAAGGATGGTGAACAACCACGCCTTCAGGTTCGTTCCCGGCTCGAAACGACTCTCGGCGCGAAACGCTTTCAGATAGGTCTCCTGCACGAGGTCTTCGGCGTCCGCGGGAACGCGAGTCAGTCGCAGAGCGGTCCGGTACAAGGCGTCGATGCACGCCAAGGCGTCGGCCTCGAACGTGGCTGCCTTACGGGAATCCGTCAAAGGACGGCCTCGACCATGCGCATGACGCCGGACGCTGCAAGTGTAAACCCGAACCGCTATTCGCTTATTCCCCCCGCTCGCCGGCAGCCGGCACAGCGCCCGTTCGGGCCAGGGGCCAGGCTTCGGCGAGCGGCACATCGGTGGAGCGAGCCCGGCCACGCCTGCGAGTCGAGGCGCCTCGTCGGTTCGCACGTCAATGTCGCCCAAAAGGGTCGGGTGAGCGCGGAGAAGAGGACAGATGAGCACAAGGATCGCGCCAAACTGCAGGGATCGCGGTTTGCAGGCACTCGCGCATCACGGTAAGATCGCACCGGTTTCTTCGACCGATTCTCGCTTTTCCCGAGGTACCACTTATGCGCCTGCGCGTGCACCTGCCGAAGCTTGCTCCCGGGCTCCTCGTCGCGTCGCTCGTCGCCGGGCCCGCCAGTGTCGCCTCCGCCCAGACCCAGTTCGTCCCGTACTTCGGGAAGAACAACATCCACTACGACAGGTTCAAGTGGCAGATCTACCCCACCGAGCATTTCGAGATCTACTTCTACCCGGAGGTCCAGCAGCATATCGAACGGATTGCCGGTTACGCCGAAAGCGCCTACCAGCAGATCAGCGCCGATCTGCGGCACGAGCTGTCGTTCAAGATTCAGCTGGTCCTCTTCAAGACGCACAGCGAATTCGAGCAGCAGAACATCGCCGGGCCCGACGCATCGTCTGAAGGCGTGGGTGCGTTTGCCGAGCCCTCGCGAAACCGGGTGGTGGTGCCGATCGACGATCCGCCGGATCTTCTGTACGGCCTGCTCGTGCACGAGCTCACTCATCAGTTCGAGTTCGACATCATCCCGCAAGGCCTGATCCGCCGCGCCTACCCCTTGTGGGTCAATGAAGGGCTCTCGGACTACGAGCGCGGGCAGTGGAGCCCGATGGATCTGATGACGGTGCGGGACGCCGCCGTCGCCGACATCGTGCCGAAGATGAGCGACCTTCAGGACTACGGCAATTTCAGCAACCCGCGCCTCATCTACAACCTCGGCCACGCAGTCTTCGAGTTCATCGAAGCGAAGTTCGGCAAGGAAGGGGTCCGGCAGTTCATCTTCGCGCTGCGCAAGAGCGCCATCGGCGGCGGCGAAGACGCGTACGAAGAAGGACTGCGGATGAAGAAGGACGAGTTCGATCAGGCCTTCGAGCGGTACCTGAAAGAGCGGTTCAAGCCGTTCCGCGACAAGGAGCGGCCGGCCGATTACGGACGCGATCTGTCGCCGAACAAGGAAAAGACCGCCTTCGCGGAGGCGTTTTCGATCGCCCCTTCGCCGTCCGGCGATCTCATCGCCGCGGTGACGATCAACCGCAAGGACCGCGAAATCGACATCGTGCTGATCTCGGCGAAAGACGGGTCCCTGGTGCGCAACCTGACCAGCGGGTTCGACAAGGACCGCGGCTACGATCACATCGTGCAGCTCGGCGAGCGCTTCCAGATGCCGTGGCTGGCATGGTCGCCAAAGGGCGATCGGCTGGCGTATTTCGTCCGCACCGAAAAGGAGCGGACGCTCATCATCCAGAACGTCCTCACCAAGCAGGTCGAAGAGCGCATCGCGTTGAAGTCGGTCGACGAGCCCGAGTCGCCGAACTTCGCGCCGGATGGCCGGACGATCGCCTTCAACGCCCTGCGTGAAGGCGTCGGCGACATCTACACCGTGGACCTGGCGACGCGGCAGGTCGTCAACCTCACGAACGACGAGTTCGGCGACTACGCGCCGGTCTACTCGGCCGACGGCAAGTTCATCGTCTACAACGCGCGCGTGAGCGGAAACCAGAAGCTCTTCCGGCTGGACCTGGACACGAAGAAGAAGACGCAGCTCACCTTCGGAACGGTGGACGAGACGGCGGCGCAGTTCGTCGACGACCACACGATTGTGTTTTCGTCGACCGCGACCGACCCGAGCGTGCCGCTCGAGCCGGAGGTGGCGAAGAACGGCAACATCCTGAACATCTGGACACTCGATCTGAAGAACGGCGAGCTGCGGCAGTACACCGACGCGCTCGGCGGCAACTGGTCGGCGGTGGTCCTGAACGAAGGGAAGATGAACCGCATCGCCTTCGTTTCCTATTACAAGAACGAATACCAGATCCACACGCTCGAGCGGACCGAGCCGCTGCACACGGCCGCCACGTCCGACTTCGGCGCGCCTGGACCGATCATCGACTTCCAGGCGCCGCTGCAGCACACGCTGGTGGCGTCGAAGATTCGCAAGAAGGGCACGTTCGAGAAGATGTTTCTCGAGGGCCGGCCGCCGGTCAACGTCGGCATCTCGAGCAACGGCGACGTGTTCGGCGGATCGCAGGTCACGTTCGGCGACGTGTTGGGCGATCAGCAGTTCAATCTGTTTGCCGCCTCGATCGCGCAGTACCGCACGTTATCGCTCTCGTACGTGAACCTGTCGCGGCGCTTCCAGTTCGCGCTGCAGGGCTACTCGCAAACGCAGTTCTTCTACGGCCAGCTGGGCGGGCTGCTCTACGATCCGGCGCTGGCGCCGCTCATCAGCCGCAGCGACGCGGTCGCGACGCGGACGGTCCGCGGCGGCACGGCGTTCGGCATCTATCCGTTCAGCCGCTATCGGCGCGTCGAGCTGTCGGGCGGCCTGGTGCAGATCGACGAGCAGTACAACGACCCGAGCCTGCAGCAATCCTCCGAGAACTACCAGCAGCAGAATTTCGGCCAGCAGGTCTTCCGCAACGGCACGCTGATTCCGCTCGGCGCCGCCTTCGTTCAGGAAACGACGATCTTTCGCGAGTTCGGGCCGCTCGCCGGCAACACGATGCGGCTCGCCTACGACGTCTCGCCGAAGATCGGCGGCGTGCTGTCGCGGCAGACACTCGACGGCGACGCGCGTCACTACCTGCGCATCGGCACCACCGGGCTGCTCGCCACGCGCATCCGCGCGTTCCACAGCTTCGGCGACTTCCCCGACTTCCTCTACTTCGGCGGCAACTCGGAAATGCGCGGCTACGACTACCTGCAGTTCGCCGGGCAGAATATCGTGTTCGCGAACGCGGAACTGCGCTTTCCGTTGATCGAAGCGGCGCTGACGCCGATTGGCGTCATCGGCGGCATTCGCGGCGTGTTCTTCGTGAACGTCGGCGGCGGCTGGTTCAACGGGCAGACCTCCGCCGCCGCCGCGAACGGGTGCGGCGACCCGAAAGCGACGTTCAAGTTCCTCAACAGCGACCCGATGGTCTGCAAGCCGGTCATCGGGACGGTGACCGATGCGGCGGGGTTCCCGGTGCCCGATCCGGCGAGTCTGGACAATGGTGTCTGCGGCGCGCGCTGCGTGCCCCTCATCAAGTACGGCAATCCGACGACGGTCACGGGGCTCCGGCTGCAGGACGCGCGGGCATCGTACGGGATCGGGCTCGAAACCTTCGCGCTCGGCTTCCCGATCCACTTCGACTGGTCGTGGCGGACACTGTTGAACCGCAGCTGGGAAGATGTCGTGTTCGCGGCCGACGGCGGCAGCGACACGTTCCGGAAGCCACGCTTCTCGGTCTGGATCGGCTACGACTTCTAAGAGAAACTGAGAACTGAGAACTTAGAACTGAAAAGGACCAGGAAGGACAAGAGCTCGAGAACCGAGAGGGACTGGGATCTGGCAGCAGGTCTCAGTCCTTTTGACTTTTGAGTTCCAAATTTTGACTTTCGTCATGGACCTCACTCCCAAACGCGCCGCCGACTCGGCGACCGAGATGGTGCAGGTGGTGCTGCCCAACGACGCGAACGCGCTGGGCTTCATCCTCGGCGGGACCGTCATGCACCTGATTGACATCGCGGCGGCGATCGCGTGCCATCGTCACACCCGCAGTCTGCTGGTGACGGCGGCCGTCGACGATCTCCAGTTCCTTCACCCGATCAAGGTGGGCGACCTGATCATTCTCAAGGCGCGGGTGACCTGCGCCTTCACGACGTCGCTCGAAGCCCAGGTCGATGTCTATTCCGAGGAAACGCTGACCGGACGGCAACGGCTGACGAGCCGGGCGTTCCTGACCTTTGTCGCAATCGCGCGGGATGGCGTGCGCGTTCCCGTGCCGCCGCTCGCGGTCGACACCGAGGACGAACGACGCGTCGTGGAAGAGGCGAAGGCTCGCCGCGAAGCTCGATTGCGAAAGAAGGCTGAACTTTGAAGGTCGAAGTCCGAAGTTCGAAGTCGCCTTGAGACTTCAGACCTCGAACTTTCAGCCTATGTCGAACGTTTCAGCCTGAGCACGCTGTGCTCGAGGTCGATGCCGACGCGGTAGTTCTTGAGGAACTGCGCGCCGACAATGCCGCCCAGCTGAAACCCGAGCAGCACGCTCGGTGCGTCGAGATTGAGAACGACCACGGGGAAGTTCTTGTACTGAATCGCGTCGAACGACAGGTCGACGCCCGGCATCAGGAACGCGTCCTTCTCCCATCCGGAGGTTCCCCACACTTTCAGGGGAATTCGCCGCATTTCCGTCGGGCCGATCGCGTTCGCGGTCGAGTGGCTGATGGAGATCACCTCGCCGCCCGTGTCGACGACGAAGCTGGCCGCGTGACCGCCGGAAACGACGCCGCGCACGGTGGCGAGACGATAGAGCCGCAGCGGCAGCTCGAGATCGCTCGGTTCCGCGGGCAGGTGCTTGCCGAACGTCAGCTTGTGGGTTTTGTAATCGATCGTCATCGAGAAACCGAATGCCAGCGGCGACAGGCTTTCGGTTTCGCGCGTGGGGATGTCTCTGAGCGGCGGGCTCTTGATCAGGACCGGCACGTTGCGGAGCTTCAGCGTACCGATCTCCAGAGAATCGACCCGGGCGAGTTGCAGCCCGCGAAGCCCGACGTCGCCCACACCGGCGCTCAGCGTGTAGGTGATCGGCATGATGCCGAGACGCTGGACCGTCGGGCGTGTCAACACCGTACTCTCGGCGCCGGTATCGACGACGAAATCCTGGGCCGATGAGCCGTTCACTTTCGCGCGAACGATGATCTTTTCCTTCTCCAGGCGGAAGTCGACCGTGTAGATTTGCTCGTCCGCGCCGGGATCCATGTCGAACGGGAGCCGTTGGCCAAACGATCGCAGGAAGCGGATCTCCGCGCGCGCCCATTCGGCCTTGTCGCTCTTGTCTTTGTTCGGCAGCAGATTGACGTAGTTGGCGTATGCGGCGGCGGCCTCTTCGTACTTGTGCATCCGCTCGTACACCGTGCCGACGGTGTGGTGGATCTCGAGGTCGCGGGGCGCGAGGCGCAGCGCCGCCTGCGCCTCGTTCATCGCATCATCGAGCTTGGTGCGTGCGAGCAGCGATTTCGCCAGGCCATGACGGCCGCGCGCGAGCTCGGGCGAGATCGCCAGCGCCTCGCGGTATGTCGCTTCGGCCTGATCGAAGAGGCCGCTCGCCCACAAGGAATCGGCGTAGAGCGACAACGCGTCGGGATCGTGCGGGGCGATCTTGACGAGGACGTTCGCCTCGCGGCGCGCCAGATCGAATTCAGCAACACGGAGGGCGGAGCCGATGACGCCCGCGCGGGCCTGCCGTGCGGTCCCGGAATCGTCAGCGCCCAGCGCATTGCGGTAAGCGTCGAGCGCTTCGGGATACTGCCCCTGATCGAACAGGATCCGGCCGAGCCGAAGCTCGATATCCGCCGACTGCGACGCAAGCGGGCCGTCAGCATGGATGACGAGGGCCGCCGCCGCAACAAGGATCGAGATCGCGGCAAGACGGAGGCGACTGCACATGAACCCTCCAGGGGATTTTCGACCGTTTTTTCAGACTGGGACGCGCGCCTGTCATTCAAGAAGTGCGCCGGGCACCGCAGCGAGGATATACCGGATTCGCGGCCCGATGTGAACTGGTTTTCGTGAAGCGAAAACGAGGCTCGTAAGTTCTCCAAGCCGGGTCGGTCAGGGCAGGTCGGTCGGTCAGACAGGCGGAGTCGGTCGGGTA
>Ga0207703_10003902_pt1 | contig 12381 bp, 13 predicted proteins | sample KBSSwiS12_FD_184304 | JGI IMG/M metagenome (GOLD analysis project Ga0207703, IMG submission 184304) | Switchgrass rhizosphere microbial communities from Kellogg Biological Station, Michigan, USA - KBS Switchgrass S1-2 (SPAdes) (version 2) | ecosystem: Host-associated > Plants > Roots >... | reverse complement strand
CAACCTGCAGCAGGCAGGCCGCATCGTGCTGGTGCTCGACCCAGCCGAACTGCTGACGCGCGCCGAGCGCGGGCTGCTCGACACCTTTCAGGCGGAGGCGGCGCGGGCCACGGCGCAGGCGAAGTCCTAGTGGCGGGAAAGCACAACGTTGGCAAATAAGCGGTGAACCAGCGGTGAACAAGGCCGGCGGCGTAATCAGGGTTCTGGTGGTGGACGACTCCGCGCTGGCGCGCAAGCTGTTCGGCGGCGTGCTGGCGGCCGAGCCCGACTTCGAGGTCATGCTGGCGCGCAACGGGCTGGAGGCGCTGGAGCAGCTTGAACAGTTCCGCCCCAACGTCATCACGCTGGACGTGGAGATGCCGAAAATGAACGGCCTGGAGTGCCTCGACCGCATCATGGTGCAGCGGCCCTGCCCGGTGGTCATGGTGTCGTCGCTCACCACGGAGGGCGCCGAAGCCACGCTGGAAGCGCTGCGCCTGGGCGCCGTGGATTACGTGGCCAAGCCCGACGGGGCGGTGTCGCTGCGCATGGGTACGTTCGCACCCACGCTGGTGGAGAAGGTGCGCACCGCTTCCGTGGCCAAGCTGAGCAGGAGCAAGCGCCTTCGGGAAAGGGTGCAACACCGCATCGGCGCCGCGCGGTCGGAGCGACCGGCACGCCGCGGCGCGGCCGGAGATGGCGTGGCTGCTCCCGCCGCGGGCGAAGGGCTGGTGGTGGTCGGCACGTCGACCGGCGGACCTCCGGCGCTGGAGGCGCTGCTCGCGCCGTTGCCCGAGGCTTTTCCGTGGCCCATTGTCATCGCCCAGCACATGCCGGCCAATTTCACCGGACCGCTGTCCAGGCGGCTTGACAGCCTGTGCGCCATCCGCGTGCAGGAAGTGGTCGGGCCCGTTGCATTGCAGCCTGGCTGCGCCTACATCGGCCGCGGCGACGCCGACGTCATCATATCGCGCCGGCCAACCGGATTGATCGCCATGACGGCGCCGACCCAGCGCAACTACCCCTGGCATCCCAGCACCGACCGCCTGGTCAAGTCCGCCATGGAGCACGTCGCGGCCGACCAGTTGATCGGCGTGCTCATGACCGGCATGGGCGACGACGGCGCCACGGCGATGGCCGCATTGCACGCCGCGGGCGGCAGGACCATTGCCGAGGCCGAGGACACCGCCGTGGTGTGGGGCATGCCCGGCGAACTGGTCAAGGCCGGCGGCGCCGGCTGGATCGAACCCCTGCCGAATATCGCGGCGCGCCTGCTGAAACTGGTCCCCCATGCCGCTCATTCGTAAACCGCCGCCGGGCAACACCGATTCCACCGCCCCGGCCAACCCGGCCGGTCCTTGCCTGGATGCGCTGGTCGGCGGCGACGACAACGCGCGCTGGAACGCCGCCCGCGCCGCGCCCGACACGCCCGAGGGCGCCCGGGCGCTGGGCGAGGCGCTGGGACGCGAGCGCAATCCGCGCGTGCGCGAGGCCATCCTCACCAGCCTGGTGCGCATGTCCACTCCGGAAGGTGTCCAGGCGGTGCTGCCGTTGCTGCGCTCGGACGATGCCCTGCTGCGCACCGGCGCGCTGGACGCGCTGCGCACCATGGGCGGCGCGGTGCGGCCGTACCTGCCTCCCCTGCTGCATGACGCCGACGCCGATGTGCGCCTCATCGCCTGCGAGTTGCTGCGGCAACTGCCGGGCGAGCAGGCCACGCCCTTGCTGTGCGCGATTCTCGACACCGAGACCGAACCCAACGTCTGCGCCTCGGCGGTGGAGGTGCTGGCCGAAGTTGGCGGCCCAGAAGCGCTGCCCGTCCTGGCGCGCTGCGAGGAACGCTTCCGCGGCATCGCCTTCCTGGAATTCTCAATCCGGACAACCATCGACCAGATCCGTTCACAGGTATCCCGGTAAGTGCCTGTGTTCGCGGCACTCACCGAGGAGGAATATCGCAGGCTGTGCGACTATCTGTACAGGCGCACCGGCATGGTCTTCACCGAAACCAAGCGGTACTATGTGGAACGCCGCGTGGTAGAGCGCATGACAGCCACCGGATCGGGTTCATTCCCGAGTTATTTCGCGCGGCTGCGGGGCAACATGGAGGGAGAAATCGAGCGTTTCGTCAACGCCTTTACCGTCAATGAAACCTATTTCTACCGCGAAGACCATCAGTTGCAGTGCCTCAGCCGCGACCTGCTCGACGACAGGCTGCGCGCCAGCGGCCGGGGCAGGTCCATCCGCATCTGGTCCGTGCCCTGCTCCACGGGAGAAGAACCCTATTCCATCGCCATGTGGCTGCTGGAGAACTGGCCGCTGGTGGACAGCTGCGACATCGAGATCGTGGGCTCGGACATCGACACCGCCGTGCTGGAACTGGCGCGTGCCGGCCTGTACGGCAGACGCGCGCTGATGCGGCTGTCGCCCTACCTGGTGGAAAAGTATTTCACGCCGCAGGGCCCCGAGACTTGGAAGATACTCGACGATTTGCGCGAATCGGTGCGCTTCACGCGCGTCAACATCGTCGAGCCCGGCGAAACCGCGCCGCACGGCCGCTTCGACGTTATTTTCTGCCGCAACGTGCTAATCTATTTCGACGACGCGTCGCGCCGCGTGGCGGCGGAAAACCTCTATGCAAACCTGCTGCCCGGCGGTTACATCTGCCTGGGCCACACCGAGTCCATGAGCCGCATCTCGCCGCTGTTCGACGTGCGCCGCTTTGCCGACGCCATCGTCTACCAGCGGCCGCCGGGAGACGCTCATGGCTGAGAAAAAGCGTGTGCTGGTGGTGGATGACGCCGCGCTGGTGCGGCGCTACTACCGCGACATTCTCGAACACGCCGGCTTCGAGGTCGATGAGGCCCTGAACGGGCTGGAAGCGCTGGAAAAACTGCTGGCGGCGCCCGTCGACCTGCTGATCGTGGACGTGAACATGCCGCGCATGGACGGCTTCACGTTCGTCGATGCGGTGCGCAGGCAGGCGCTGCCGCTGGCCGCCACGCCGGTGCTGATCACCAGCACCGAGGCCGGCCCGCAGGATTTCGCCGCGGCGCGCGCCGCCGGCGCCAACTTCTACCTGGTCAAGCCCATCAGCCGCGAAAAACTCGGCGAGCACGCCACCATGCTGTGCGGCGTGAGCGGTGCTGGCGAGTACGGATTCATCCGGCCATGAACGAGTTCATCGAACAGTTCCTGATCGAATCGCGCGAGCAGGTTGAGCAGGCCACCACCGACCTGCTGGCGCTGGAGAAGGCGCCTGGTGAGGCGGGCCCGCTGGACAGCGCCTTCCGCGCCTTTCACACCCTGAAGGGCGGCGCGGGCATCGTGGATTTCTTCGCCATGGGCCGTGCCGTCCACGCCGCCGAGGACGTGCTGTCGGCCATCCGGTCGGGAGGGCGCCCCATCACCGCTCAGCTCATCGGCGACTGCCTCACCTGCTTGGACCAAGTGGTGCAGTGGCTGGACGCCATGGAGAACACGGGCGAACTGCCGACAGACGCCGAAGCGGGAGCAGAGGCCGTCGTGGCGCGCTTTGCGCGCTCGCGCGGCGAGGCGGCAGCGGCCGCGCAGCCTGCGCCGGTTCCACAATCCGCGACCGTGCAGTGGGCGGAGGATTTGTTGGCAAGGCATGCGCCGCTGCGTGCTCAGGCCAGAATCGCCGTCCGCTACACGCCGCGCCCACAGTGCTTCTATGACGGCGTGGACCCGCTCGCGCTGGTCGCGGCCCTGCCCGGCCTGCTGGTCGTCGAAACCGCTCCCGCTTCGCCATGGCCGCCGCTCGACACGCTGGACCCCTTTGTCTGCAATCTGGTTCTCACTGCGCTGACGTCGGGTTCGCGCCCGGAAGCGATGGCCGTAATGGCCGATGCGGCGACCGAATGCGACGTTGTGGAACTCGCCGCGCAGGCATCGAGCCCTTCGCCCGCCCTTCCGCCATCGCCCGTGCTCCCGCCGGACCTGCCGCCGCAAGCGCGCGAAGTGCTGGAAGCGCAGCTTGCTCTGTTGGGCGAACTCGCGGGCCGCTCCGCCGCGGCGGGTGCGCAGGCCGCGGCGGGGATCATCGCCTCTGCGGCCCTGGTGGCGGAAAATGTCCTGCGCCATGCCGGGCGCACCGCCGCCGCAGAGCATGTCGCGCGCGCGATGAAGAGCAATTGGAATGCCGGCGATGCGCGCGCCGCGCGCAACGCCATCGAAGCCGCGTGGCGCGCCGCGCCGGTCGTGACCACGCCTGGCGTTTCTCGCCCGGCCGCCCTTGCCCGCGCCGCAGCGGCCCCGGCCGGATCAACCGAGACGGAAGCCGCCGTATCGACCTTGCGCGTCGACGCGGCTCGCATCGACGCCTTGGTCAAACTCGCCGGTGAACTGACCGTGGCCAAGAATGCCGTTGGGCATGCCGCCCGCCTGGCCGAGGACGGCGGCAACCTGCTCGCCCCGCTGCTCCGGGAGAGGCATGCCGTCCTGGACCGCCTGGTCACGGAGCTGCAGCAGTCGGTGCTGGGGCTGCGGGTGCTGCGCCTGCAGCATGCCTTTGGCCGTTTTCCGCGCTTGCTGCGTGAAATATCCGCCGGTCTCGGCAAGCCCGTGGACCTGGTGATCGAAGGCGAAGAAACGGAGGCGGACAAGGTCATTGTCGAAAGGCTGTTCGAGCCGCTGCTACACGTGGTGAGAAACGCCGTCGGCCACGGCATCGAAGACCCATCCACGCGCGCCGCGCAGGGCAAACCGCCCACCGCCACCCTGCGCCTGCGCGCGACCCGGCATGGCGCGCACGTGGTCGTGGAGGTGAGCGACGACGGCCGCGGCATCGACGTTGCCAGGGTGCGCCAGGTGGCACTGGAGCGCGGCCTGCTCGACGCGGCATCCCTTTCCGCCATGAGCGACGAGGAAGTCATCGACCTTATTTTCGAACCGGGATTTTCCACGGCCAGCGCGGTGACCGGCCTGTCCGGGCGCGGCGTGGGCATGGACGCCGTGCGCAGCGCCGTCGGGCGCATGGCGGGCCGGGTCGAGGTCGAAAGCCGCGCCGGCAAGGGAACGACGGTCCGCTTCACGCTCCCTTTCAGCATCATGATGACGCGCGTCATGCTGGTGGGCGCGGGGGAACAGACTTTCGGCATTCCGCTGGACGCCGTGGTGGAAACCTTGCGTGTCGGCACGGACCGCATCCTTCCGGTGGGGGCGGCGCACGCCATCGTGCTTCGCGATAGGACCGTTCCGCTGCTGGCGCTCGGCGCCACGCTGGGCCTGGCCGAGCAGCGTGCGGAGGAGGGGGGGGAGGCCATCATCGTCGTCATCAGCATCGACGGCTGCCCCAGCGCGCTGCGCGTGGACCGCATCGGCGAGCGCATGGAGGTGGTGCTCCAGCCCCTGGACGGCCTGCTGGCCGGAACGCGCGGCCTGGCCGGCTCGACCCTGCTGGGCGACGGCAGCGTGCTGTTGATTCTGGACCTTGGGGAGCTGTTCCGATGACCGTAAGTCTCCTATTCGACGGCAGCATCGAACTGGCCGGCGACTGCCCCATCGAGGATGCGGAAAAGCTGCAGTGCTGCCTGCTCGAGCACCCCGGTGCCGCCGTGGACTGGCGCACCTGCACCACGGCCCATACGGCCGTCATTCAGGTTCTCTTGGCTGTCGCCGCAACGCCAATCGGACCACCCCAGGGCGAATTCCTGAGAAAGCACATGGATTCACTTCAGAATGCCTAGTTGGCATACCGGGCGGCAGTAATCCGTGAGGGGTAGAATCCTCCCAGCCCGAAAGCGGGCGTTCAATCGTGGACGTCAATCGCGGGCACTCAATCGAGACAGCAAAGGCCTGAATGAGTTACAAGATCCTCATCGTGGACGACAGCAAACTGGCCAGAATGTCCGTGAATAAGGCGCTCAACAGTCTTCACCCCGACTGGACGCGCCTTGAGGCCGGGAGCGCTGACGAGGCGGTCAAGCTGATGCAGCAGGCGCCGCAGTTCGCGCTGCTGGACTTCAACATGCCCGGCCGCGACGGCCTCGACCTCGCCGCCGAACTGCGCCGCTCCAGCCCGGCTTTGCGCGTCGCCGTGGTCTCGGCCAATCACCAGCAGAACATTGTCGATCGCGCGCGCGCCATGGGCGCGACGTTTCTACCCAAGCCCTTGACCGAGGACGCCTTGGGCAAATTCCTACAGGCGGCGCTGGCGGAAATCGAGACGCGGGAATGAGCCTGCCCCCGCCGTCCATACTCGACGAACTGGAACTCGATGCCCTGACCGAACTGGTGAACCTGGGCATCAGCAAAGCCGCCGCCAGCCTGGCCGGCATGGTGCGCGAGGAAGTCGCTCTGTCGGTCCCCAGGGTCACGCTGGTCAGCCGCCCCGAGGCCATTCAAACCCTGGAACAGCGCGAAGTCAGAAATCTCGTCGCCGTGCATCAGGTTTTTGAAGGCGAAATCACCGGCCGGGCGCTGCTGATCTTTCCGGAAGCCAGGAGCCTGGAACTAGTGCGGGCCGTGGTCGGCGGCGACCTGTCGCACGAGGAAATCATCGAGCTCGAGCAGGAGGCGCTGGCCGAGACCGGCAACATCATCCTGAACAGCTGCCTGGCCACCATGGCCAACCAGTTGCAGCGCGACCTGAAAATTTCGCTGCCCGAGATCCTGCATGGGGCCAGCGAGCACCTGTTCAATCTCGATCCGCCGCCCGAACACGGCGACAGCGTCATGTTCATCTATATCAATTTCGCCGTGCGCCGCCGCGATATTGAGGGCTACATCGCCCTGCTGCTGGACATGCCGTCGCTGGCCACCCTGAAGATATTGCTGCGGGAATACATCAGGCGCGTGGCGGGGGATTCGGCAGCCTGACTCGATGGCGGACACGCCCCCCCTCATTCCGATTCCCATTCTCGATGCCCTGGATGCCGGCGTGATTGTGCTGGACCGCTGCAAGCGGGTGGTGAAATGGAATGCGTGGATGGAGTCGGCCAGCGGCCACCCCGCCGGCAAAGTGCATGGCCAACCCCTGACAAGCGCGTTTCACTCCGCGGGTTCTGGACGGCTGGCCATGGCCATCGATTCGGCGTTCGATGCGGGCGCCTCCAGCCTGCTCACCCACGCCCTGCATCCGCTGATATTTCCGCTCAGGACGCGCGCCGGCCGCCAGTTGCTGCACGATGTCATGGTGTCCCGCATCGCCGGCGGCGCCGAGGCACTGTGCCTGATCCACATTACCGACGTGACCATGGCAGCGCGCCGCGAACAGTACCTGCGCGAGCGCCAGAATGCGCGCTACGACGCCGTGGTCAGCAGCGCCCCGGACGTGATCCTGACCCTGGATACCGAAGGTACCATCCACCTGGCCAACCGCGCCGCGGTGGCGCAGTTCGGGTACGCGGAAGAAGAACTGGTGGGGCAGAAGGCCACCCTGCTATTTGAGGCGGGTACCTTATGGCGGGATGCTTGGCGCCGGGTGATCGAAGGTGAAAAGCTGCAACAGGCGGTTGAACTGGTGGCGCGTCGCAAGGACGGTTCTTTGACCCATTTCGAGGTGTCGGCGGCGCGTTGGCAGAACAACACCCATGTTTTCGTGACCGCCATTCTCCGCGACATAAACGAACGGCGCGCCGCGGAAGCGGCGCTGCGCGCCAGCGAGGAAAAATCGCGAATCGCCGCCGTGGAACTGGCCGAACTCAACGCCACGCTGGAAAAGCGCGTGGAGGAGCGCACCGCCAAGCTGCTGGAAGTGGAGGAGGTGCTGCGGCAAAGCCAGAAAATGGAGGCCATCGGGCAGCTCACCGGCGGCATCGCCCACGACTTCAACAACCTGCTGCAGGGCGTGATCGGCGCGCTGAACATGGTGCAGAAGCGCGTGGAAGAAGGGCGCATCACCGACATCGACCGTTTCCTCAAGGGTGCGCTGGCCTCGGCCGCGCGCGCCTCGACCTTGACGCACCGGCTGCTGGCCTTCTCGCGGCAGCAACCCGTCAGCCCCAAGCCAATCGACCTCAACCAGCTCATCGCGTCCATGGCGGAACTGCTGCGGCGGTCGATCGGGGAGAAGATCGAAATGCGGCTGGCCGGCGCTGACGATTTGTGGCTGGTGCGATGCGACACCAATCAACTTGAGAACGCGCTGCTCAATCTCGCCATCAACGCGCGCGATGCCATGCCCGAAGGCGGCATGCTCACCATCGAGACTTTCAACCGCGCACTGAACGAGTCCGAGGCGCTGATCCGCAATCTCAAGCCCGGCGAACATGTCTGCCTCACCGTCAGCGACACTGGTGTGGGTATGCCGCCGGACGTGCAAGCCCGAGCCTTCGACCCGTTCTACACCACCAAGCCCATGGGCCAAGGCACGGGCCTGGGACTGTCCATGATTTACGGCTTCATCCGCCAGTCCGAAGGCGCGGTGCGCATCGACAGCGAGGTGGGCCGTGGCACCACGGTCGAAATCTACCTGCCACGTTTCCACGGCCGGCTGGAAGCGGAAGCCGCCGCGCCGGCCGCGTCCGGGAGCCGCGCTGGGCACAACGAAGTGGTGCTAGTGGTGGAGGACGAGGACGTGGTGCGCCTGCTCATCGTGGCGGTGCTCAGCGACATGGGCTACCACGCCCTCGAAGCCGCCGACGGGAAGACGGCGCAGCGCATCCTGAACTCTCCGCAGCGCGTCGACCTGCTGGTCACTGACATCGGCCTGCCCGACATCAACGGGCGGCAGGTGGCCGACTCGGCACGCACCCAGCGTCCGGCTCTGAAGATACTGTTCATGACCGGCTATGCCGAGCGCGCGGCCAGCAGTGAGTTTCTCGGGGAAGGGATGCACATCATCAGCAAGCCCTTCACCATGGACGAGTTGGCCGAGGAAATCCAATCCATGCTTAGGCGTGCGTGACATGGACGTCGAAGGCGAGCGACATTCGGGTGAATTTTCCCGGAATGATCCGCCGGTTTTTCACTTTCAGGCCGTCAAGAATGCCCGCTCGCTCCACGCCCATGAATTTGGTCCCGGTGAGTAACTCGACATATCCACGCTGCTCAAAAGAAAAGCCCGCGCGTCCAGGGAGGTGAGCGCGCGGGCTAGGCTGGCCATCAGGGAGAGAACGGTCAGCCTTATCACATATTAGCGCTAGGATTCCATGTTAGCCATGGCCGTTATGGCAAGCGGGCATGCCCAATTGTGAAGCGGCCAGTCATTAGTTACCAGTTGCGATCCGGCTAACGGTATGTACCTTGTCCAAGGCGGTATGCGGTGCCCAGCAACAAAGCGGGGGCGATTGCCGGCAGGCCCTCGTGACTACCGCCGCTTCCATTCCCATTATTGTTGGCCGGTCTTCTTCCGTCGGGAGCAGACGACTCGCTTCCCTGAGGGTCGCCCTTGGTCCGAGCGTAGGCCGTCACAAGCTCATAGGTCCGGGGAAGCCCTGTGCTGTCGGCAAAGGCCACGAATTCAAACCAGCGCACTCTAACCCGCCGGACCTTCATGGTCTATGTTCCGCCACCGCCCCCGGTAGCGTACTATCCCCCTCAACCGCCGGTTGTCTACTATCCCCAACAGCCTGCCTATGTTGTGCCTCGGGCGGTCTACTATCCCCCCACCTACACCTATAGTCCTGGACCCTGGGGCTGGCAAAACAGGTATCGAGAGTCGGAGCGGCGCCGTGAATGGCGGGAGCGCAGGTGGCATGACGAGGATGACGACTAATAAAACCTGGATGCTGCTCGCCTCAAGCCGCTCGCAGTAGGGCACGTGTCTAGCCACTCCACGGATTTACGGAGGCGTGGAGCGACGTGTAGGTCACTTCGAATGACCGGCCGCAGCGGTATCCATTCTTCAACCCGGACGCGGCCGTTGTCGACCGTCACCTGAAATGCGCTCACCGCAACCGGAGGTGAAAGAACTTTCGGTAGCTCAATCGGGTGCGCCCTCCCCTACATCGACACTCTCTTTACTTTCAGGTTTGTCCTTCCGGTAACGTATAACGATTCCACCTCCCTTCAGGTCTGCCGGGTCTTCCAGGGCAATACCTTCCTTCATCGCGATTTTCCAGGCGCCCTTGTGCCCTTCAAGCGCGCGCTTGACCAGCTGCTTCAGCATGGCCTCCTCTGCGGTGATCACGCGCTTGTGGCCCCCTTCGACGATGGTCACTTTCTCCCGCAATGCGTCGCGCAGGACCTGGGCCGGCGTCTGGCGTCGAGCCCGCTGCGTCTTTGCAGGAGGTGTAAGGTCATCTTCGCCGTCCAAATCAGGCAAGGATTCTTTTGGGCTTTTCTTTGAATCCATGGCATGGTTTCCTGAGGCTTTAGACATAGCGTTCGCACTCGTCGACTACGAGGATGAGAGGGCCGTCACTCGCAGGCATTGCTTTTTTCAGCATCAGGATTTCTCCTATAGCGGCCACGTCCCCTGCCACCGCTTGCTTCACTTTGAGTCTGATAAGCACCGCCAGCTTGGACATGACCGTCTCCCGCCCGCCCGAGCTCACGGTGATCGACTCGCCCAACACTTTTTTCAGCAGCTTGTCGAAGTTGTGTGCCCCGGGCGGGCGACCGGCCGGATTTCCCGAGGTGCCGGGCTGAAACCGGTGTTTCTTGGGTGGTTTCTTGTAGCCGACCGACTCGTCAGCCTCATTCCCTGACGGAAAAACGCTTTTCGATCTACCCATGGCGACCTCCCTTGCGAATACCTTTGGACGTGGGCTTGGCACGCTCCTTGGCCATCTCGTCGAACGTCTTCCCGGTCACGGCGTGCCGCGCTTGGCCCCCGGTGTAGGCCTGCCAGCGCCGCACGGCGACATCCACGAAACCGGGTTCCAACTCGACCCCGTGGCAGATGCGGCCGGAGCGCTCGGCCGAGATCAGGAGGGTGCCGGAGCCGAGGAAGCTGTCCAAGACGATGTCACCCCGCGCCGTGCAGTCGAGAATGGCGTCTTGAATGAGCGCCACACTCTTGGGCGTCGGATGCATAGCCAGGATATTTCCTTCGTCGCCTGATCTCGAGAAGGTCTTGGCCGACGGGTATTTCCAGACATTGGTGCGGTAGCGGCCGAACTTGCCGAGCTGGACATTGTTGCGGTGAGGGGCGCGGCCGTTCCTGAACACGGCGCAAAGCTCATGTTGGCTGCGGTACATCGATCCCATTCCGGCGTTTTCCTTCACCCATACCGCAAGGGTCAAAAGAACAAAGAGCGCCCTCTCCCCGGCCGTGTACAGCTCCGACAGATGCCGCCAGTCCTCGAAGACGTCGATGATGGCCCCGGCCCGGGTATGCGCGGCCAGTTGCCGGAAGGCCGCTACCAGGAAGTCGATGTACTCGGACCTGGACATTTCGCCCGAGGCCATGGCGAAGTCCTGGTGCTTGACTTTGCCGTTGCCACTGACGTGCCCTGGTATCCGCACGTTATAGGGCGGATCAATGCAAGCCATGTCCGCCTTTTTGCCCCCAAAGGCCGCAAAGCTCTCATCCCGGGTCGAGTCGCCGCAGACAATGATGTGACCGTTCTCCGTCAGCCAGGCGTCGCCCAGCACCGTAACTGGCGTTCGGGGGACGGGGAGTTCGTCCTCCTTGCCGCTGGGCTGGGGGGCCTTTCCGATTGCATCGATGAGAAGGTCGATTTGGCTCATTTCGAACCCGGTGTCTTCCAGGTCGATGTTGAGCGAAGGCAAGGACAGTTCCAGCATTAGGGCACCCAGCGCCTCGCTGTCCCAATCCCCCAGAAGCACCAACTGGTTGTCGGCAATCAAATAGGCCTTGGCTTCCGCAGGCGTCAGGTCGGAGGCCCGGATGACCGGGACCTTGTCCAAGCCGATCATCCGGGCCACTTCGAGGCGGGCGTGGCCGGCGAGCAGGACGCCTGCGGCATCCACTATCATGGGGGCGACGAAGCCGAAGCGCTTCATGGAGCGCTGGAGCTTTTTGAGCTGGGTTTTGCTGTGGGTCCGCGGGTTGGCCGGATTGGGCTTGACCTGCCCAATGGAAACGTACTCCATCAGGCGCTCAGAGTGGGGGCCATCAGCTGCCCTGCCCTGACCGCCGTCACCGGAACGAGATTGAGGGGAAGATCTGGCTTTCTGTATCGACATGGAAACCTCCGTTGAAGAAGGCTCCAGTGTCGAGCTACCGGCTGGCGCAGCGGGAGGTCTGCGCCAGGTTATTGGTCTTTCCAGTCCCGGTAGATGCGTTCCAGGCTGCGGGGCGAGAGGCGCCGCCTGCCGGTAGCAGGCTGCTTCGCGACGAGTTCGCAGGCGTGCCGGACGCTCAAGGAAGGGTCAGCGAGCATGACCGCCTTGATTTTCTCCACAAGGGCCTTATTGCGTTTGGCTAACTCCGCGGGCTCTCCATAGGCCTTGGCACTGCCGTCCTGGCCGCCGGCCACAACTTTTTGGCCCACGACCGCATTGGGGACCAGCGTACCGAGGAGTCCATGAACA
>Ga0207703_10003895_pt1 | contig 12394 bp, 11 predicted proteins | sample KBSSwiS12_FD_184304 | JGI IMG/M metagenome (GOLD analysis project Ga0207703, IMG submission 184304) | Switchgrass rhizosphere microbial communities from Kellogg Biological Station, Michigan, USA - KBS Switchgrass S1-2 (SPAdes) (version 2) | ecosystem: Host-associated > Plants > Roots >... | reverse complement strand
ACCGCGGCAGGTGCTCGAGCAAGGCGCGCTCGATGTCGCTGCTGTCGATGTCGCGGGCGAGCAGCTCGGCCACGAGATCGCTGTCGCTCGCCACCGTGCCGGGGAGCATCCCGGCCTCCTCGGCCAAGGCCGCGGTGTTGACGAGGTTGCCGTTGTGGGCCAAGGCGAACTGCACCTCGCCGACGCTGCGGTAGACGGGCTGGGCGTTGCGCCAGGTGCTCGAGCCGGTGGTCGAGTACCGGGTGTGACCGATGGCGAGGTGACCCGACAGCGCCGCCAGCCGGCGATCGTTGAAGACGTTGGACACGAGCCCCATGTCCTTGTCGATGAAGATCGTCTCGCCGTCGCTCACCGCCATGCCGGCCGACTCCTGGCCGCGGTGCTGGAGGGCGTAGAGCCCCAGGTACGTCAGGTGGGCGACGGGTTGGTCAGGCGCGTAGACGCCGAAGACGCCGCAGGCCTCCTTCGGCGTGTCGGCGTCCGGGTCGAGGATCTCCTCCGCGCCAGGCACGTTCCCATGGTGCCACGACGCGCCGCGAGTTCCGCGACTCAACGGGTGCGGTTGCGCAGCACCGGCGGGCGATGGCGCCGTATCGGACCCCGGTCCGACGACCACGGCGCGTATGGCGCCATGACGAGCGTGCACAGCGCCAGCAGCACGGCGTCGTAGTTGACCCGCCAGCCCATGAAGTCGAGCCAGGCCTCCTCGACGTCGTCACGGACGGGCACCCCTTCGGCCGCCAGCTCGTTGCGGGCCCGCTCCCACTCGTCACGGGTGATCGAGATGGGGTCACCGCGCTGGGGGTCCGGGTCGTAGGGGATGGCGAAGAAGTCGGCGATGTGCTGCAGCGCCAGGTAGCCCGCCCGGATGCACAGCTCGGCCGACTGCTGGCGCGGCAGGTCGACGGTGCTCGCTCGCAAGCTGGCGCCGTCGAGGATGGCGCCGGCGGCGGTGAGCCAGTGCCGGTCGGCTCGTGGCGAGCGGAAGAACGGCAGCGCTGCGATCGAGGTGTGCGACTCCTCGATGTCGACGAAGCCCGTGATCCAGGGCTGCCACACGTTGAAGTCGAGGGCGTCGAGGCCGGCGAGCCGCTGGAACCGGACGAGCAGCTGCACGCCGCTCGGCGGTGAGTTCGCCTGCATCGCCGCCCGGGTGACCAACGACTCGCGGCGCTGGAACGACGCGTAGATCGTCGGCAAGTAGCTGATGAGCAGCGCCAGCAGCAGGAGGCCGAGGGCGGCATCGGCGGCCGCCGCCAGGTGCTGGGCCATCCCGTCGACCGGGTCGAAGCCGAGCGTGGTGAGCGACGACGAGGCCGTCTCGATCGACGCCGCCCAACCGGACACGCCGAGGCCGTGGAAGATCAGGGCGAAGCCGAGCACCAGCAGCACGAGCCAGACGACGACGAGGGTGAGGAGCGAGATCGGCGAGTACCACGCCATGGCCGACTCGCCGCGCTCGTACGTCCGCGCCAACTTCATGCGGAGGTCGAAGAGCTGGCGCACACCGAGGAACACCACGCGGGTGAGTCGGGCGGCGACACCTCGCGGGACGACGAACGTCGCGATCGCCGACAGTCCGGTCGCGGCGGCGATGGCGCTGCCGGCCAGGATGGCCAGCGCGTCCAGGGCGACGCTCAATGGGCTGCGCTCACCGACATGACGCTCGGCAGCGCGTCACGCCAGGCGGCGACGACATCGGTGACGGCCAGGTCCACCACGCCGTCGACCACGAGCCGGTCGCCGCCCGCCAGGCCGAGATCGGCGATCGGCACACCGCCCGCACCGGCCCGCACCTCCTCGACGCGATCGGCCGCCACGCACACCAGCACGCGCCCCGCCGCTTCCGAGAACAGCTCGCCCACACCGTCGAGGGCGACGCGAGCACCGACCCCGGTGCGGGCCACCATCTCCCCGAGCGCGCCGGCGATGCCGCCGTCGGCCACGTCGTGGGCCCCGAGGAGGGATCCGTCGGCGACGAGCCGGCGCACGAGGGCGGCGACGTCGGACGCGGCCCGCAGGTCGAGCGGTGGCAGCGACGGCGCGTCCTTCCAGACGCGCGAGCCGCCGAGGTCGTCGGACCGAGCGCCGATCAGCAGCAGCCGGCCGCCGGCCACGAGCCCGGCGCCGGGGGGCCTCTTGTCGAGGCGATCGACCATGCCGAGCAGGCCGACCACCGGCGTGGGGTCGATGTCCTTGCCCCGGCTCTCGTTGTAGAGGCTCACGTTGCCGCCGACGACCGGGACGCCGAAGGCGCGGCACGCCTCGCCCATGCCGTCGATGGACTCCGACAGCTGCCACATGACCTCGGGGTGCTCGGGGTTGCCGAAGTTGAGGCAGTTCACCAACGCGAGCGGGCGAGCGCCGACGCAGGCCAGGTTGAGCAGCGACTCCGCCACCGTCATCGCCGTGCCGCGCCGCGGGTCGACCGCGCACCACCGGTGGTTGCCGTCGGTGGTGACCGCGAGGCCGCGGCCGGTGTCGGCGCCGGTCGTCGGGTGCTTGAGGCGCAGCACCGCGGCATCGCCGCCGGGGCCCTCGACGGTGTTGAGGAACAGCTGCGAGTCGTACTGGCTCGACACCCACGTGGTGTCCATCAGCAGGCCGAGCAACGTGACCCCGGGATCCGAGACGTCGTGGTCGCTCGCGGCGCGGGGCGCGGGCGCGGCGAGCGGACGGTCGTACGTCGGCGCCGCGTCGCTGAGCGCGGCGGCCGGCATGTCGGCGAGCACGGGACCACCGAAGCCGTCGACGACCCGCAGGCGCCCGGTTCCGGTGACCTTGCCGATCACGGTGGCCGCCACCTCCCAGCGGCGGCACACGTCGAGCACCTGGTCGAGGTCGGCGGGCCGGACGATGGCGAGCATGCGCTCCTGGCTCTCGCTGATCATCACCTCCCACGGCTCCATGCCCGGGGCCCGGCGCGGCACCGCCGCGACGTCGACGTCCATGCCGACGCCCCCGCGGCCGGCGGTCTCACTGGTGGCGCCGGTGATGCCCGCGGCACCCAGGTCCTGCACGCCGACCGCGAGGCCGGCGTCGAGCAACGTGAGGCACGCCTCGATCAGGCGCTTCTCCTCAAAGGGGTCGCCGACCTGGACGGCCGGCCGCTTGGCATGGCCCTCCTCGTCGTCGCCGAAGCCCTCGCTGGCCATGCTGGCGCCACCGATCCCGTCACGCCCGGTCGACGAGCCGAGCAGCACGGCGAGGTTGCCCTCCCCGGACGCTCGCGCGAGCACCAGGCGATCGGTCGGCAGCAGACCCAGGCAGAGCACGTTGACCAACGGATTCTCGGCGTACGTCTCGTCGAAGACCAGCTCGCCCCCGATCGTGGGGACGCCGACCGAGTTCCCGTAGCCGGAGATGCCGCTGACGATGCCGTCGAGCAGCCACCGGTTCTTCGGGTCGTCGAGGGAGCCGACGCGCAGCGGATCCATCATGGCGATGGGGCGGGCACCGACGCTGAAGATGTCGCGCAGGATGCCGCCGGCGCCGGTGGCCGCGCCCTGGTACGGCTCGATGGCGCTCGGGTGGTTGTGGCTCTCGATGCGGATCGCCGCCGCGATGCCGTCGCCCACGTCGATCACGCCGGCCCCCTCGCCGGGCCCGACGAGCACCGCTTCGCCCTCGGTCGGCAACCGCTTCAGGTGCAGCCGCGACGACTTGTAGGAGCAGTGCTCCGACCACATGACCGAGAACATGGCGAGCTCGAGGTGGTTCGGCTCCCGCTCGAGGATGCGAGCGATGTCGGCGGCTTCGTCGTCGGTCAAGCCGAGCGCGCGATGCAGCGGCTCGGCGTCGTTCGGCGCCATGCCCTCACCGTAGTGGGTGACTTGCTGGGTCAAATCAACGGTGCAACATTGGTGAAATGGCACAACGAAAGAAGCGCGTCGTCACCGATGAGCACAAGGCCGCAATGGCCGAAGGACGGACGCAGAGTCGTGCCATCGCGGCATATCTGGAAGCGCTCGAGACCAACAAGCCCAAGCGTGGGCGCAAGCGCACGCCCGATTCGATCACCAAGCGACTCGAGACCATCGACCAGCAGCTCGGGTCCGCCAATCCGATCAAGCGGCTGTCGCTCATCCAGGAGCGGATCGACCTGCTGAACGAGAAGGAATCGATGCAAGGAGCCGTCGATCTCTCCGAGTTCGAGGCCGAGTTCGTGGACGCCGCGAAGGGCTACAGCGAGCGCAAGGGCATCAGCTATGCGGCGTGGCGCGAGCTCGGTGTGCCGCCGGCCACCCTGAAGAAGGCCGGCATCAGCCGGGGCGCCTAAGCGGCTTTGAGCAGCGAGCGCAGCAGCGGGACGCCGTCCTCGGAGCCGAGGAGGGCGTTGCACGCTCGCTCGGGATGCGGCATGAGACCGACGACGTTGCGACCTTCGTTGGTGATGCCGGCGATGTCGTCCATCGATCCATTGGGATTGCGGACGTAGCGCAAGACGATCCGATCCTGGTCGCGCAGCTCGGCGAGCGTGTCCACGGAGCACGTGAAGTTGCCCTCGAAGTGGTTGATCGGCACTCGTAGCACGTCGCCCACCGACGTCTCGGATGTGAGGACCGATCGAGTGGATTCCACCCGCAGGTCGACAGTCGTGCACAAGAACTTCAGGCCCCGGTTCTTCTGCAATGCGCCCGGAAGCAGCCCTGCTTCGGTCAGCACCTGGAAGCCGTTGCAGATGCCGACCACGGGGCCGCCATCGGCCGCAAATGCGGCGATCGCCTGCATCACCGGCGAGAAGCGGGCGATGGCACCGGGCCGCAGGTAGTCGCCGTACGCGAAGCCGCCGGGCACGATCACGGCGTCGACCTGCCCGACGGTGGCGTCGCCGTGCCACAGCACCTCGGCGTCGCCGCCGAGCAGGGTGACGGCCTCGAGCGCGTCCTGCTCGCAGTTCGAGCCGGGGAACAGGACGACGCCGACCCTGGTGCTCATGCCGCGCTGATCGAGATCGTCGCGTCCTCGATCACCGGGTTGGTGAGGAACCGATGGCACAGGTCCTCGACCCCTTTGCGCACCGTCTCCTCGCTGTCGGCGTCGCACACGAAGCGGATCGCCTTGCCGACGCTCACGTCGGAGATGTGCTCGTAGCCGAGCGTGGGCAACGAGCGCTCGATGGTGGCGCCCTGCGGATCGGCGATGCCCGGGTGCAGGCGAACCTCGACGAGCACGTTGAACTTCATGCGTTTCAGGATCCCACACCGGGCCATTCGGCAAAGACACGCCCGGTGATGCGCTCGTAGGCGTCGACGTAGCGGGCGCGCGTCGAGCGGACCACATCGTCGGGCAACGGCGGCGGAGGGTACGTCTTGGGCCACTCGAGGGTCTCGAGGTAGTCGCGCAGCGGTTGCTTGTCGAAGGAAGGGGGCGTCGAACCGAGCGTCACCGCGTCGGCGGGCCAGAAGCGCGAGGAGTCGGGGGTGAGCACCTCGTCGGCCACCACCAGCTCACCGTCGACGAAGCCGAGCTCGAACTTGGTGTCGGCGATGACGATGCCGCGCTCGGCGGCCCACGCTGCGCCGCGGGTGTACAGCGCGAGGGCGACGTCGCGGGCCCGCTCGGCGGTCTCCTTGCCCACGAGGTCGACGGCCTTCTCGAAGCTGATGTTCTCGTCGTGGCCCGTGTCGGCCTTGGTCGACGGCGTGAACACCGGCTCGGGCAGCGCGGCCGACTCGAGCAGACCAGCGGGCAGCGCGCTGCCGTGCATGGTGCCCGACGACAGGTACTCCTTCCAGGCCGAGCCGCTGAGCCGGCCGCGGACGATGCACTCGATCGGCAGCATCTCGGCCTTGCGGACGAGCATCACACGGCCCACCCACTCCTCGGGCAGGTCGGGCACGTCGGTGGTGACGAGGTGCGAACCAACGACGTCGGCGAGGTGCTCGAACCAGAACGCCGACATGGCGGTGAGCACGCGACCCTTGTCGGGCACGTGCTCGGCCATCACCACGTCGAAGGCGCTGATGCGGTCGGACGTGACGAACAGCAGCAGGCCGTCGCCGGCGTCGTAGATGTCACGGACCTTGCCCGAGTAGAGGTGCTTCATGTCGGTCACAGGATCGGCTCCGGGGTGTGCTGGGCGGCTGAGGGATGGCGGGCCACGAGATCGTCGACCCGGGCCACGAACGCGGCGACCTGGCGGCGGGCGTCGCCCACGAAGTCGAGCGGCTCGCTGAGCAGCGCGCGCACCTCGGCTTCCGAGAGCGGGAAGCGGTCGTCGGCGCCGAGTCGAGCCGGCAGGTCGTCGGCGCCATCGGGCTTCTCGCGGAGCGCGAGGGCGTAGGCGACCGCGTGCTGCTTGATGACCTCGTGCGCCTGCTCGCGGCCGGTGCCGGCCTTCACCGCGGCGACGAGGAACTTGGTGGTGGCCAAGAACGGCAGGTACTTGCGCAGCTCGGCGTCGATGACCGCCGGGTAGGCGCCGAAGCCGTCGAGCACGGCGAGCGTGGTGATGAGCGCGCCTTCGGCGGCGAAGCAGGCGTCGGGGAGGACCACGCGGCGCACCACGGAGTCGCTCACGTCGCCTTCGTTCCACTGGTCGCCGGCGAGGCCCCCCGCCATCGTCACGTGTCCTCGCAGGATCTGCATGAACCCGTTGACCCGCTCGCAGGAGCGGCTGTTCATCTTGTGCGGCATGGCGCTCGACCCGACCTGCCCCGGGGCGAAGCCCTCGGTCACCAGCTCCTGGCCCGCCATCAACCGGATCGTGGTGCACAGGCTGGACGGACCCGCGATCGCCTGGGCCAGCGCGCTCACGACGTCGAAGTCGAGCGAGCGGGGATAGACCTGGCCGACGCTGCTCAGCGTGCGGGCGAACCCGAGCTCGGTCGCCACGCGCCGTTCGAGCTCGTCGAGGGTGGCGGCGTCGCCGAGGAGGTCGAGCTGGTCCTGGCTGGTGCCCACCGGACCCTTGATCCCGCGCAGGGGCAGGCGAGCGAGCAGCTCCTCGACCCGCTCCAGGGCGACCAGCAGCTCCTCGCCGGCGGTCGCGAACCGCTTGCCCAACGTCGTCGCCTGCGCCGGGACGTTGTGGCTGCGGCCGGTGAGGACGGTCGCCTCGTGCTCGGCGGCGCGCTCCCCCAGTCGCGCCAGGGTCGTGACCATGCGGTCGCGCACGAGCGTCAGGGCGAGCCGGAGCTGGAGCTGCTCGACGTTCTCGGTGAGGTCGCGCGACGTCATGCCCTTGTGGGCGTGCTCCTGGCCGGCGAGGGCGGCGAACTCCTCCAGGCGAGCCTTGACGTCGTGCTTGGTGACGCGCTCTCGCCGGTCGATCGATGCCAGGTCGACCCGATCGACCACCGCCTCGTACGCCTCGATCACGCCGTCGGGCACCTCGACGCCGAGGTCCTTCTGCGCCCGCAGCACGGCGATCCACAACCGCCGTTCGAGCACGACCTTGTGCTCCGGCGACCACAGCTCGGCCATCTCCCGCGACGCGTACCGCGCCGCCAGCACGTTGGGAACGCTCACCGCACCCCCGTTCTGGCGACGAATTCGACACAGAACCGTGTCGAATTCGTCGCCGGAATCGCTCGCCGGGGGGTCACAGCTGCTTCGGCTTCCACTCGGTGCGGGCGTCGGCGAGCTTCTTGGCGAGGCCCTCGTCGGTGACGGCGAGGATCTGGACGGCGAGGAGGGCGGCGTTCATGGCGCCGTTGATGGCAACGGTGGCGACGGGCATCCCGGGCGGCATCTGCACGGTGGAGTAGAGGGCATCGACGCCGTCGAGGGCGCCGCCGCTCACGGGCACGCCGATCACCGGCAACGTGGTGCACGACGCGCACACGCCGGCGAGGTGGGCCGCCATGCCGGCCGCCGCGATGATCACCCCGAAGCCGTTGTCGCGGGCGCCGGTCACGAACTGGCGCACCGCATCGGGCGTCCGGTGAGCGCTCATGGCCCACACCTCGTGCTCGACGCCGAACTTCTCGAGCGTCTCGCGCGCGGGCGCCATCTTCTCGGCGTCGTTCGCACTGCCCATGAGCACGGCCACCTTCACAGAGCGCTCCTCGCGATGTCGGTTCGATGATGCATGCCCGGCCAGCTGATCTTGCCCACCGCTTCGTAGACGCGAGCGCGGGCATCGGCGATCGTGGGGGCCACCGCGGTGACGTTCAACACCCGTCCCCCTGCGGTCACCATCCCTTCGCCGACCCCCGCACAGAACACGGTGACACCCTCGACCGACTCCGCGTCGTCGAGGCCCTGGATGGCATCACCGGTGCGCGGCGCCTCGGGATAGCCCTCCGAGCACAGCGCCACGGTCACGGCGGCGTCGGCGCCGAACGCGGGCGTCGACCGCAGCTTGCCCTCGGCCGCCTCGAGCAAGAGCTCCGCGGGGTCGCTCACGAACCGGGGCAGGAGCACCTGCGCCTCGGGGTCGCCGAAGCGGACGTTGTACTCGACGATCTTCGGCCCCTCGTCGGTGAGCATGAGCCCCGCGTAGAGGACGCCGCGGTAGTCGATGCCCCGCTGCTGCAGGGCGTGGAGCGTCGGCAGCACGCAGCGCTCCATCGCCTGGTCGACCACCGCGTCGGTCACGAACGGCACCGGCGAGTAGGCGCCCATGCCACCCGTGTTCGGACCGGTGTCGCCGTCCCCGACGCGCTTGTGGTCCTGGCACACCGGCAGCGCCACCGCCCGCTCGCCGTCGCACACCGCGAACAGCGACGCCTCCGGCCCCCGCATGCATTCCTCGACGACGATGGCACCTTTGGCCAGCTTGGCCGCCGCGTCGGCCACCGCTTCGTCGTAGCTCGACGTGACCAGCACGCCCTTGCCCAGCGCCAGGTAGTCGGTCTTGACCACCACGGCACCGTGCAGCGTCCGCATGAACGCCTTCGCCGGCTCGAGCTCGGTGAACGACCCGAACCGCGCCGTCGGCACCCGCGCCTCGGCGAGGAGCGCCTTCATCCACGCCTTCGACCCTTCGAGCTGTCCGCCCTCGGCGCCGGGTCCGAACACGACCCGGCCGCGCGCCCGCAGCCGGTCGCCGAGCCCGTCGACCACGTGGTCGTCGGGCCCGAGGACGAAGAGGTCGGCGTCGACGTCGAGCGGGTCGGAGCGCACCGACCAGGGGATGCCGGGGTTGCCCGGCGTGACGACGACGTCGTGTCCGGCCCGGGCGAACGCCCACGCCAAGGCGTGCTCCCGGCCGCCCTTGCCGGTGACGCACACCCTCACCTAGGCCACCCGGATGGTCTGCTTGCGCTCCGGCCCGACGCCGACGTAGCTCACCGGAACGCCGCCCTGCTCCGCCAGGAACAGGACGTAGTCGCGCGCCTTGGCCGGCAGCTCGTCGAGCGTGGTCGCACCCGACGTGTCGGCCTGCCAACCCGGCAGCTCCTCGTAGATCGGCACCGCCTTGTGCAGGTCGGACTGGTGGTAGGGCATGTGGCTCACGCGCTGGCCGTCGATCTCGTAGGCGACGCACACCTGGATGGCCGGCAGCGGGTCGAGGATGTCGAGCTTCGTGATGAAGATCTCGGTGAGGCTGTTGAGCCGCGCCGCCTGGCGCAGCATCACGGCGTCGAACCAGCCGGGTCGGCGGCGGCGTTTGGTGTTGACCCCGTACTCGTGACCTCGGTCCACGAAGCCGTCGCCGATGTCGTCGAACAGCTCGGTCGGGAACGGCCCGGACCCCACGCGCGTGAGGTAGGCCTTGGTGATCCCGATGATGCGGGTGAGGTGGCGAGGGCCCACGCCGGCACCGGCGCACGCACCACCGGCCACCGGGTTCGACGACGTGACGAACGGATAGGTGCCGTGGTCGAGATCGAGGAACGTCGCTTGGGCGCCCTCGAACATGACCTCCTTGCCGGCCTCGAGCGCCTCGTGGATGAGATTCACCGAGTCGACGATGCGCGGCTGGAGGCGCGGCGCGATCTCGCCGAGGTACTCGTCGCAGATCACGTCGGCCGACGGACCGAGGCGGTTGTAGACCTTGGCGAGGATGGCGTTCTTCTCCTTGAGCACCACTTCGAGCTTCTCGCGGAAGATCTTGGGGTCGAGCAGGTCCTGCACCCGCAGACCGACCCGCAGCGCCTTGTCGGCGTAGGTCGGCCCGATCCCGCCCTTGGTGGTGCCGAGCTTGTTCTTGCCCAGGTGGCGCTCGAACAGGACGTCGAGCTCCTGGTGGTAGGGCATCACCAGGTGGGCGTTGCCGCTCACGAACAGGTTCGAGGTGTCGATGCCGCGCTGCGACAGCGTGTCGATCTCCCCGAGCAGGATGCGCGGGTCGACGACGACGCCGTTGCCGATGACGTTGACCGTCGCGGGGTGCAGCACCCCGCTGGGGACGAGGCGCACGGCGAACGACTGCTCGCCCACCACGATGGTGTGGCCGGCGTTGTGGCCGCCCTGGTAGCGGACGACCATGTCGACCTCCTCGGCGAGGATGTCGGTGAGCTTCCCTTTTCCCTCGTCACCCCATTGGGTCCCGACGACAACCGTGCCTGGCACGTGGGCACACGCTATCGGACGGCATGATCCCCGCCTGCACCCTGCTAGAGGTTGATGACCTGCTTCGGCGGGGGCGGGAGCAGCGCCTGGATGACGGCGTGGCCGCACGCCTCGGCCACGCTGGAGCGCACCACCGCCGAACCGCTCACCACCGTGTCGACGTCGCCTGCTCGGGTCGACACCAGCACGATGACGACCGTGCGGCCGTTGACCTGCCGGACCTCGACGGCTTCGACGTGGGCGACGAGGTCGAAGCCGAGGTCCGCCAACGCGTCGAGCGTCGCCGACGCGGCGAGCCGCGGCTCGACGCTCGCGAACGGCGTTCCCGACGCCCGGCCCGATCCACTCATCGCGTCGTGCCGCAGCAGGACCTCGACCGTCGCCGCGTCCTGGGTGACCGTCGTGGTGACGGAGGCGATCTCCACGGCATCGCTCGGCGTCGTCGAGCGACGTGCTCGGGCCGGGCGGGGACCCGAGGGTCTTCGCTCGCCACGGCCCCGCCGCCGCTCGAGCAGCCGCCGGTCGGCTGCGCCGAGCAGCTCGGAGACCTGGCGACCGTCGTCCGGCGCGGTCGCCACCCCGGCGCTGAACGGTGGCGCGGTGGCGCGCATGCGCTCCAGCAGCAGATCGACGGCGTCCGCGTCGCTGTAGGGCAGCACGGCGACGAACTCGTCGCCGCCGATGCGATAGAAGCCGTCGCCCTGTCGCAGGGCATGGACGAACGCCTGGGCGAGGTCGCGCAGGCGCACGTCGCCGGCGTCGTGCCCCTCCACGTCGTTGACCGCCTTCAGGCCGTCGAGGTCGATCATGGCGATCGAGAGGACGTGCTGGTGGCGAAGCGCCCGGGCCAACGCCGCGGGGAGGTCGCGCTCCAGCGCCCGCCGGTTGCCGACGGCGGTGAGCGGATCGATGTGCGCGTCGACCTCGAGGTCGCGCATGCGGATGTCGACGAAGTCCGTCAGCAGCTCGTCGATCACCTGGTCGAGCCGCGACAGCAGCGCCGGCAGCGCTTCGTCCTCGGCCGCGCCGGCGATCACGCGTGCGTGGGCCAGCTGCCGCAACGCGGTCAGGTCGGGCAGGGTGATCGTGAGCCGCTCGGGGAGCCGGACCGGCTCCCCCGTGTCGAGGTGGGCGAGCAGCGCGCGCACGACGACCTGGCACCGCTCCACGGCCGCGTCGGCGGGGCGACCCTCGCCTTCGATGCGCTCGGCCCACAGCTCGGCCAGCCCTCGTTCCGGGGCGAGCAATGCCGCGAGGCGCTCAGGCATCGTCGCCCGATCCTGAGCCGTGTTCCCTCACACGAAGTACTTCGTGCTCGTAGTGCACCACCCTGCCACGCCGAGCGGCGCGAGCGCTCCAATCCGAGCGAATCGCCGCCCGTTCGTCCGGTACGAGTGGGTTTTTCGGTATTTCGGATCGGGCCTTCGCTACCGGGCGGCCGTCGGACACGGGCCCACCGTGGTCGCGACGCCGCGGTGGTCCGACCCGGGCAATGCCAGGCGCCGAGCGTGCGCCGCGCACCATCCGGGTCCGACGAAGACGTGGTCGATGCGCAGCTCCAGGCGCCGGAGCGCGCCGCGTTCTGACGTCGGGCCACCCCACCCGGCCAGCCCGGCGTCGCGGAAGTGGCGAGCGAAGTTGCGATAGCCCCAGGTGCGGTCCGAGAGGTTGAGGTCGCCGGCGATCACCACCGGGAGGCGCTCGGCCCGTGCCGCCCGGGCGACGGCCGCCACGATCTGGCGATGCCGGGCGAACGTCACCTGGTAGCTGCCGGCGGGGCGGAGACCGGGCTTGACGAGGTGCAACGCATACAGCACGAATGGACCCGCGGGTCCGTCGATCTCGATTCGGAGCGCACGCCGGCCGAGCGCGGGCAGCAAGGGCAGCATCCGCATCGACCGATCGCCGTAGACCGTGACGTCCTTGTGGT
>Ga0207703_10003892_pt1 | contig 12396 bp, 11 predicted proteins | sample KBSSwiS12_FD_184304 | JGI IMG/M metagenome (GOLD analysis project Ga0207703, IMG submission 184304) | Switchgrass rhizosphere microbial communities from Kellogg Biological Station, Michigan, USA - KBS Switchgrass S1-2 (SPAdes) (version 2) | ecosystem: Host-associated > Plants > Roots >... | reverse complement strand
GGCGGCAAATGTGTCCCCGGCGTTGGGACTGGTTTGGCCGCCGGCCACCGTGAGAAATCCGAAGCGGGATTCATTCAGCACACTTGCGGTGAATACATGGGTCCAACTCGCAGCCCCATTGATGGCGTGCGTGCTCAGGTCACGTCCGAAACCCGGCAACAAACTCTCCTGCAGGACGCTGGAGCCGAACGGATCGGCCTGCCGGGCATCGAACAGCGACGCGCGAAGAAACGTGGTATCGCGCTTTGAAAACTGACGGTCCAGGCGCGCGCTGTATTGGTTCCCGTTGAGGCGCTGGCTCCCGGTGGAGCGCAGGTTCTGCGCAGTTCCGGGCAGGTTAGGCAGCGGGATGTGGCCCAGCAGCGCAACGGCTACGGGATCCAGGCGTCCGTTTGGAATCTGATTATTCAGAAACGGCTGGCGCGCTTGGCCGGAAACATTGGCTGGATCGAAAATCGCGGGCAAGCCGGAAAAGTCGCCCTGCCGCATCGCGGCGGTGGGAACCGAAAACGTTTGCGTAAGCGACTTGCGGATCCGCTGGCCTTCATAACTTAGAAAGAAGAACGTTCGATTCTCGCGCAGAGGGCCACCAACGCTCCCGCCGAACTGGTTTTGGCGGAACGGAGGTATGGGCGCGGCCGCCGAGTCGAAGAAATTCCTGGCGTTGAACACGTCGTTGCGGACGAACTCGAATAGACTGCCGTGAAGATTGTTCGAGCCCGCTTTGCTCACAATGTTGATGACGGCCCCCGACTTGCCTCCGAATTCCGGTGCATAAGAGGTCTTCTCAATATTGAACTCTTCAATGGCTTCGATGGACGGTGCAATCACCAGGTTGTTGAAGTGCTCATCCGTGATGGCGACGCCATCCATCAAATAGAGGTTGTGCCCGCTGCGCTGCCCCAGAACATTCACCAGGCTGCCCGCCTGCTGCATCGCATCGCCGCGCGTGCCTCCGGGAGGCCGGACAACGCCTGGGCTTAGCATTGCGAGATCCAGAAACTGGCGATTCTTCACCGGTAAATCCACCACCTGCTGATGCGCGATCACATCCCGGATTTCCGCGGAAGCCAATTGCACGCTTCCATCGTCAGCCCGGACCGTGACGACGTCGGTCCTATTACCCACCTCCAGGATGAAATCGCGCCGCAGCCGGGCGCTGGCGTGAATCTCAACCCGCGGCAAAACCGATTGCTTGAAATCGGCGGCGCTTACCGTCACCGAATAGGCGCCGATGGGCAGCTGCGGCAACAGGTATTCGCCGGCGGTGTTGGCGGAGGCGGTGAACTTCTGCCCGGTTTCCAGGTGCTGGGCGACGATCATCGCGCCGGGGAGCAGGCCCTTGGACGCGTCCTGCACGCTGCCCGAGAGCTCCCCGGTATTTATTTGTCCAAAAGCGACAACTCCGCTAAAACCGCCGAGCAGAAGCGCGAGGCTATAGACGGACCGCATTCAGGGATCTCGCTGAAGGCAAGTCTATCGTAAAAGGGCGGTGATGCAAGTGGGTTTACAGAACGCTCTACGCGATTTTAGGCCGTCCAAGTTCTCGCGCCGTTTCCAGCCACTCAGCGATCATGGTTTCTGCGTTGGCAAGAGCCTCGTGCCGGGTAGGGCCATCGGCCGCGCAGCCCGCTAATTCGGGCACCTCGGCAATGAACGACCGGTCCTCGTCGCTCCAGTAGAGAATGATTTCGTACTTCGTCATCGAACGCCTTGCGCACGTGTCTCAAACTTTAAAGCTTCGCAAATGAGTTCTTATATGCACAGATCTGCGACCTAGGAAAACTCAGCCGGTCACTTCTTATACGACACCCGCCAGATCTTCTTACCGCCATCATCCGAAACGAGCAGGCTGCCGTCGGGCATTTCGAGCACGCCCACCGGACGCCCCCACACTTCCGGGTTATCCGGCGCCAGCATCCAGCCCGTCAGGAAGTCCCGCGGCGGACCGCTCGGCTTGCCGTTCGCGAACGGGACAAACTTGATCTCGTAACCCTGCCGCTTCGCGCGATTCCAGGACCCGTGCAGCGCGAGGAACGCGCCGCCCTGGTATTCCTTGGGGAAAGCCGCGCCGGTATAAAACGCGAATTCTAGCGCGCTGGCATGCGCCCCCAGCAGCACGTCGGGCTTAGTGGCCTTAGCGACCAGATCGGGCCGCTCGCCTTTGCGGCGCGGATCTTCGTTGGGGCCGATGTAAGCATACGGCCACCCGTAAAAGCGCCCCTGCTCGATGTGCGTGAAGTATTCCGGCACCAGATCATCGCCGAGCAGATCGCGCTCCTCTACCGTGATCCAGATGGTGTCGGTTCCCGGATACAAGTGAATGCCGGTCGGATTACGCGTGCCTGAAACAAAAATCTCGTGACCGGTGCCATCCGGATTGTAGCGGTTGACAGCCGCGCGACTGGGATCTTCTCCCGCGTCGACATTGGATCGCGATCCGATGTTGATGTACATCTTCTCGCCTTTGCGATCGAACAAAATGTTGCGGGAGTTGTGGCCCATGCCGAAGTCCTTCAGCGACACAACCTCCTCGCCTGGCCCCGCGGTCATGGCCTTAGCGTCGTATTTGTAGCGTTTGATCGATGTCGGTTCGCCAACGTAGAGGTAATCTTTCCAGAAGGCCAGTCCGAAGGGACGATCCAGCCCTTCGATCAATTTGCGCTTGTCCTTACTTTGTGCAACCCAGACCACACCTTTCGTGCCGGGCGCGGTATCGGCAATCAGCAGTTCCTTGCCGGGGCCCAGGATCATCTTGCGCGGCCGCTCGAATCCCGACATGTATTCTTCGACTGCGAACCCGGTGGGAACCTTAAGCTCGGCTCCCGCAGGCCGCTCGATCACGCGCGACTGGTTGCTCGCCGAGGGCGTCGCGAACGGTGCGGGCAGCTTAAAGTCCTGCGCTAAGATTGCGCTCGCAACTATGCAAGCGGACACCAGAAACTTCATGTTTTGCCTCCTGGGCGATGCCGCGAATTACAGCCGATACGGGCTCTCTTGAGGCTATCACGGTGTTTGTGGGGCATGATACAGTGAGGGTTTCGCTTTTAGGGACTATTTGTGCAGATTTTTCTTCAAGGGAAGCTCCTGGGCATCGAAGACTTCCTGCTGGCGCCGGCCGGCGGGGAGCGCGATCACGCTTTCACGGGTCGCTCCCATTGGGTCAGCCTGCTGGGCGAGATCCTGCCGCGGGCTTTGTTGGCGGAGCTGGGGCTCGCCAAAATTCTGCTGGGGTCCAGCGGCGGAGGCCAGTTTCTGGTGCTGCTGCCGGAAGAAGCGCGCTCCTCGGCGGATACGTTTCTCGCGGCTGCGGCCCGTGAAATCGCGGCGTTGAGCGATGGCGTGGTGAAATTGATCTGGAGCGTCACCGAGAATCTGGGTGACTGGAGCGACGTCCGCAAGCGTTTGCACGATCAGATGAGCCTGCTGCGCGGCACGCCGGCGGCCGGCTTGACTTTGGACGACTTTTCGCTGAGCAGCCCGGAATCGGCATCCGACGCCGAACTGTATTTTGCCAGCCAGCTCGGCTGGAAGTTGCGCGACGCGGAAAGCGTCGGCTGGTCGCCCGAAACGCCGGGACGTATTTTGGTAGGGGAAGGCAAGCACCTCTGGAGCCTCACCGGATCTCAAGAATCGCTGCCTTTCGCGCGCCATGCGGCGCCCAATGACGCGGGCACGGAGCCCGCTTCCACCGAAACGCTGGCGTCCCGCGCGGCCGGACTCGGCACCTGGGGCGTGCTGCGCGGCGACGTGGACAATTTCAGCATTCGCATGCGCCGCGCGGAGAGCGTCGAGCAGCACATCCAGCTCTCCGTGATGCACAAACAATTTTTCGCGGGCGAGCTGGAAGTGTTGTGCTCGATGCCGGAATTCTGGCGCAAGGTGACGGTGGTCTACTCGGGCGGCGACGATTTTGCGGTGTATGGCGCATGGGACGCCCTGATCGGACTCGCGCGCGAAATGGAGCGTCTGTTCCGGCGCTTCACCGAAGCCAACCTGACCGACTACGCGGGGCCGGAGGGCAAGACCATCACCATGGCGCTGGCGCTCGCGCCCGCCGAAGACGCGTCGCTTGGATCGGTATTCGAAGAAGCCGGCCGCCGTCTGGAAGCGGCCAAATCGTCCGACAAAGATTGCATCTGGCTGCTCGGCCGCACGCTCGAATGGAAGCAGTTCAGCGATGCCGCCGATTTGAAGGATCTGCTGCTGCGCATGGTGACGGATTTCGGAGTCTCCTCGCAATATTTGAAAGACCTCTGCGGGATCTATCGCGAAACGCAGTCGAAAATGTCCAAGCGGCAGGCGCGCAAGATGGGTGGCGAGCGGCCGTGGCGGTATCATAGACGCATTCGCCGGATTCTTAGTGCCGCACGGCCGTTTTCCGGGCCTGCGCGCGGCGATTACCAGAGGGCGCGCACTGCGCTAATCGCGGATCTGATCGGCAGGAGTGCAGTCACCGTGAAGTTGCGTCCCGCAGGCAGAGTAGCGCTAGAATGGGCGAGATTGTCAGCGGAAGCGTAAAGCCAGCGTAAAGGAACGATCTGAATGTCTGATGATGTGCAACCCGAAGTGACCTCAGCGGCGGAGACGCCTGCGCCAGAGCCGGCCGTGGCCGAAGCTCCAGCCCCGGCGGCTGCTGCTGAAGCGGCAGCGGTTGAGGCGCCGGCACCGGCGACCGAAGCGCCCAAGCAGTCCGCTCCCAAGCCGGAGGGCCGTCCGCAGGGTCAGCGTCCGCAAGGGCAAGGGCAAGGGCAGCCGCGGCGCGAAGATCGTCCGCCTCGTCCGGAGCGAAGCGGTGGTGCACCGGGCGGCGAGCGGCGTGAGGGCCGCGGTGGCGAGCGTGGCGATCGGCCCCCCGGCGGTCGTCCTCATGGTGATCGTCCGGGCGGCGACCGAGGCCCGCGCGGTGACCGTCCTGGTGGCGGCAGGCCGTTCGAGATGGCTCCGGAAATCGAATTGGAAAAATTGATCTCCGACAGCCTGTATCTGGACAACCAGGCCCATGCCGTCGTGGCCCGTATGCGCGATATGGATTCCGGCACCAAGAGCCAGCTACGCCGCTTGTATAACGCGGTGCGGCGGGCGGTGCGTGCTCCCGAGAGCGAACGGCAGCATCATTTCGTCATGTTGCGTGCGCGCCTCGCCTACACCATCGCGCGCCATTCACTGCGCAGCCTGGATGCACTGGAACGCCTGCTCTTGCAGGTCACGCGCCGCAATGACGCCCGCGGCTATGAACGCTTCAAAGATTTATTCGAAGCGATCGTCGCTTACAACGAATAGAAGACCAAGAGGAATATGAGCACACATACCGCCCAGACACAGTTACAACTGGTGGGCAAGCTGATTCTGTCGGGCGAGCTGCACTGCGAAACCGGATTGCACATCGGCGCTGGAAAGGGCTCGCTCGAAATCGGCGGCGCGGATAATCCGGTGGTCAAGGACGCCTTCGGCCTTCCTTATATACCCGGCAGCTCGCTGCGCGGCCGCATCCGTTCACTGCTCGAAAACGCGCTCGGACTGACCTCGCCAGCCGAGCTGGTGTATCTGTCCAAGCGCAAGGGGCAGGAGGTCCGCATTCACCAGAGTGACCGTCCCGATGACGAAATCTGCCTGCTGTTTGGCCGCAATCCGGGACGCATGGACCGCGTTGCCGGGGAAGCGCTCGACACGCCCGCGGCCACGCCGGCACGCTTGGCGATCTACGATGCGCCGCTCGATGCCGCCAGCATCACCGCGCAGATGCGCGAGAATCTGGACGACGAGATCACCGAAGTAAAAAGCGAGAACGCCATCGACCGCATTACTTCGCAAGCCAATCCGCGCACTCTGGAGCGGGTTCCCGCCGGTGCTCGTTTCCACGTCCGCATGGTGTTGGATGTGCTGTGCGAGGAAGACAAAGCCTTGGCCGCGCGGCTGATCGAAGGGCTGCGCCTGCTCGAAGACGATGCGCTCGGCGGCGGCGGTTCGCGCGGCAGCGGACGCGTGCGTTTCGCGAACCTCAAGCTGGTCTGGCGCAATCGTACTTTCTATTCCACTGGCGGCGCGGAGACGGAACTGGCGTCGGCCGCTGATCTAACGGCAGTCCAGACGCTGGCCAACGACGCTTCCTTCGGCGAAAAACTGGCGAGTTAAGCATGCCCTCTGTTTTGGTTCGCCTGCGGCCTACCGGGCCGTGGCGCATCGGTCCTGATTCCGGCGATCGCGATCGCGTGGAGCGTATCTACCACAGCGACGCGCTCTACTCCGCGGTGTGCGGATCGATGGCGCGTCTCGGAACTCTGGACGAATGGCTGGACGCGACCGCGCGCGCGATCGATCACAGCGCCGAGCCGGCTGTGCGCTTCAGTTCCTGCTTTCCGTTTCACAACGAGACTCTCTACGTGGTGCCGCCGCAGCACTTGTGGCCGCCTCCGGCGTCGTCGAAAATTCGCTGGAAAGGCGCGCGCTTTGTGCCGCTGGCCGTGGTCGAATCGCTGCTCGCCGGCAAGCCGCCAAGTGAGGACGCTTGGACCGTCGACGGCGAGAGTGAATGCCTGATGCCCGCGACTGCCACCGCCGGTTCCACCCTCTTCCGCGCCGCGGTTCGATCCAGCGCCGCGATCGATCGCAACGGCGATGCGGCGACCGCGCACTCCGTCGCGTGTCTCGAATTCACCACCGGCAGCGGATTCTGGTTCATCGCCGAATTTGCTGATGACGCCGCGCATGAAAAATGGAGCGAGCGCGTCAAGGGCGCCATCCGCCTGCTCGCCGATTCCGGATTCGGAGGCGAGCGCTCTCGTGGATGGGGACGGTCGCAGGCGCCCGAGTTCCGTGACGGGCAAGCACTCATTCAAGCTCCTACTAGCGAAATTGAAACCGGCCACTGGATGCTCTCGCTCTTCCATCCCGCCGCCAGCGACACGGTTAATTGGCAGCGCGGCGATTATTCGCTGACCACTCGCGGCGGTCGCGTCGAAAGCGAGTCCGGCTGGGGACAGAGGAAGAAGAACACTCGCATGGTGGCCGAGGGTTCGGTGCTGGTTTCCGCTGCACAACCGCGCGGGGCTGCCGCCAACGTTGCGCCGGATGGCTTCGCGCATCCTGTCTATCGCGCCGGCTTCGCACTGTCGCTACCGGTGCCTTTGAAGGTTCCCGCATGAAGTACCGCGTCACATGCCTCACGCCTACGCTGGTCGGCGACGGCCAGAAGCTGGCGCCTATTGACTACATGGTGTGGAAGGATCACGTCAACGTGCTCGACCAGCGCCGCATCTTCCGCTTGCTTGCGAAGGGCCCGCGCCTCGAAGGCTACCTCGCGCAACTCAAGAAAGCCGACAAGCTGGACTTCGCGTCGTGGGGAGGGTTCGCGCAGAATTTCGCGGGCCGCCGCCTGCCCTTCGAACACGCCAGCTCGATTCCGTTCTATGAGCGCGCCCCTGCCGCGGATTTGTTCATCCCGACTTTCGCCACGAACGCCAGCGGCCCTTACTTGCCGGCGACCGCGCTCAAAGGAGCGCTCCGCACCGGTTCCGTGTTCGACCGCTGGACGGACAACACGGTGCGCGAACTGGCCGAGCGTGTGGAAGACCGCGTCCCGCGCTACTTCGCGACCCGCGCTGAAGACGCCGTGCTGGGCGGATCGGGAAACAACCGCATGCGCCGCGTGTCGGTGGCGGATTCCGGCGTGATCGCTTACACCGGCATGAAAGTTTATCTGCTGCGCACCGCCACCCTCATCGCGCGCGGCGAAGGCCGCTTTGAACTCGGCTGGAAATCCGCCCGCGGCTCGGTGGACGCCAAGCATGTCAACGACAGCACTCCTTTCTTTGCCGAAATGGCCGCGCCCGGCACCGCCTTCGACGGCGATTGGCGCGAGCGTTCGACAGGCGACCGCATCAAAATGTTCCAGGCCGCGAACCGTTACGCCGAGGGACAGATCCAGCGCCATCGCGAATACGCCGAGCGCACCGGCATGACCAAGCTGGTCGCCAAGCTCGATCAGCTCACTGCGCGCCTAGCGGAAGTCCGAGCCAGCGACCACGCCTGCCTGCTATCGATCGGCTGGGGCGGGGGATTGCTCGGCAAGTCCGCGTACCTAAAGACTGAAGACGATTCTTACCGCAAGATCCTGCGCCAGATGCCGCTCTACCAGCGCGCGATCCAGACCGGAATGCCGTTCCCCAAAACCCGCCGCGTGGTGTTCGAAGGCAATCAGCCCGCGAGCCTCCCTGGCTGGGTGATGCTCGAAGTTGCCTAATACCTGTGATAGCATTCTTGGAATGCGAACCCTCAAAATCAGTTTTGCCCTGACGCTATTAGCTGCGGTCGCGGGGGCCCAGCAGCCAGCCGACAAGATCGTGGCCACCAACTCCGAGATCATGGCCATGATCGCTAAAGCCAAAGCCGACCGCAAACCCGACCAGCCCACCTTTGCCCAACCGTTGCTGGCGCTCGCGCCCTATGGCGCCAATCTGGAATATCGCGCCGCCGTGGGACCTGCCGCGGTTCACAAAAAGTACGCGGAGTTTTTCTATGTGGTCGACGGCTCCGCCACCCTGGTGACCGGCGGCAAGCTCGCCAATGAGAAGGCCAACGGCGACAATCTTTCCGGCACCGGCATTGAAGGCGGCTCCCCGCGGCAAGTTGCGAAGGGCGATTTCGTCATCGTTCCCGAAAATACGCCGCACTGGTTCAGCGCCATCAACGGAAACATCGCTCTGATGTCGTTCCGCTTGCCGCGCCCCTGATTCGCGGTTACCAGCTACCGGCGATCTATATCTCGCGCGTTCCTCGCGATTTGCCGTTGCAACTCGCGGGGCTCGCGCGGCTGTTCGCTTAAATTGTGGACAAGAGTCCTGGGTTCTGCCATTGGAAGCCAGGTCACGGGACGGGAAGAGTACTCGAGTCCACTCCCCGTAAGCGTCATGTGCGGTGGCCGAATCACGCGCGTTACAGTGACCCACGCCGTTGCGGGTTAACAAACGGATCGAGGGCCCTCTAGTAGCGCTTTCTGAACGGGACAAGGGAATCGGACGCCACAGGTGCGTTCATTCGTGTTCGCATCAGGGCGCTTTGCAGGAAAAGTTGGCGGCGTCGTTGATGCTTCCTGTCCCTTTATACACGGCCATCTGCGGATAAGGGCAAAGCGGGCGAGTCCTATCGACGGCGTTGTTCGACACGTGCGTTGCGACGATCTGGGCCGGCGGCTCGGATGATTCCTTCCAGCGTTCCAGCGCACCCATGACATTGAACTGGTTGGGGCCTTCTCCACCGCGGCAGTGCTGCATTCCGGGAACCATGAAGAGGCGGTACCAGTTATCCTGATTGCCGCCCAGCTTCGCTTTCACGCTGGCGCGATAGTTGATGCTGTTCTCCGCCGAGATCAATTGATCGGCCCACCCGTGATACATGAGCAGTTTGCCTCCGCGATCGCGAAAGGCTCTCAAATCCGGATTGATCGCGTCGATAGCGCCCAGTTTTTCGTCGGCAGCCGCCACATCGCGGTCCAAGTCGAAGGTGCGCCAGTCCCATGCGGCATCCTCATGCAGAGCGTACTGATACGTACTCGCCGAGATCGGAAAGGGATTCGGATCAGCCATCCGCGTCCAGGCGGTTTCGCCGCCGCGGGGCATCCCGGGATATACCAGCGTTCCGTCTTTTCTTTTCGCGGGCGCGTACATGGCTCTAACGGACTCGATCTGTGGGCCGGTGAGGCAAGAGGCGGTATCGGCGCCTTTGCAGAGCAGCGTCTGCGGATCGAAGCGGCAGGTTTTTGGATTGCTGAGCAGTCCGTCCTTTAGGCCATCGAGTCCGTCACAGGCCGCCACGACCGCCGCGTGGAGCAGCGCCAGTTTGTTGGCTGGAACTAGATGGACTTCGTCTTTCTGGATAGTCAATGCAGCCTGCATGTCCCAGGCGCCCAGATGGAGCATATAGTTCGCGGGCGCTCCCGCGATGATGGCGTCGAAATCTTCCGGGTAGCGCTGCGCTTCTTGAAGACCCTGCCGGCCTCCGGTGGAACAGCCATTCCAGTAGGACAATTTCGGAGCGCGACCGTAGCGTGCATTGATCAACGCTTTGGCGTGTACCGTCATTTCATGCACCGCGCGGTATGCATAATCCACAATTTTCTCCGGATGCCCTGGCGCGAATTTCGCATCACCACCCTTGTGGCCGGTGTCGGTGGAGGACGTCGCGTATCCCTCAGCCAGCGCCGCCGCCATCGCAGCGTAGCTGATATTGCCCGCCCAGCCACCGCCTCCCACTGCCTCAAACTTGCCGTTCCAATCTTCAGGGAGCCACACTTCCACGCCGATGCTCGAATCTGCCGTGGGATGCAGAGTGGCCGCTACGCGGCAGAACGCTGGAACGTGGACGATGACGTTGGGCGGTTCCTGCGTTTTATACTCGCCCGCCCCGATGCTATCAGCCGCAGTGATCGTGACGCCCGCGACCTTGAGTGACGCCAGGCGCTCGCAGGGCAGCTGCGCCAGAGCGGGCAGCGCAGCTAGTAGTGAGAACGTAACTGTCTGGAGGCGACGCATTTCTATTGCAACCCCAGCAGCGCCGCCGGATTCGTTTTGTCCATCGCATCCAACTCCTTATCGCTGATTCCCGCCTTGCGCAGGATGTCGAGAAATAGTTTCCAGCCATCGGTATGCACAGGATTAATCGCCTGCCCCAGATCGCTGGACAAAATCACGTGATCGGCCCCCACGCTGCGAATGACCTTGACGTAAACCTCCACCGGGATCTTGCCATTCGGGTCCTGCGTCGGCAGCAGCGAGGCGCCGCACAGCTCGATGTAGGCGCCCATCTTCGCGGCCTCCTGCATTTCGGGAATCGTCATGTGCTGAGCTTTGGCCAGCGGATGCGTAACGATGATGTGGTTGATGCCCAGCTTTTTCGCCTCGCGTATCAGCAGCAGATCCTCGGAGGCCGATGAATGGCCGGTGGCAAGAACGATGTTCTCCCGGGCGATGATCTTGAGCACTTCCATCGTATCCGGCAGCAGCTTGCCGTCGCGCTGGATCGACGCGAACGGGCGATTCTGCTTGGAAAAGGTTACGTCGTTTTCAGAATCGAAGGTGGGCATCCACACCACTCGCAACTTCTTGCCCTTGAACGCGGCCGCCTGCCGCACCGCCTCCGGATTCACGCCGCCCACCGCGCGGTCGAGCGCAATGGCGCCGAAGATCTGGATGCCGGGCACGATCTGGCTCACCAGGTAGGCCGCCTGCACCGTCGGGGCGTAATGGTTTTTCAGGACGATGGCGCGCATGCCCGCGGCCTTGGCGATGCGCGCGAGTTGCAGCACGTCGATGCTGCGCGCGGAGCTATCCGGGTCGCCATGCGTGTGGGTGTCGACGATGCCCTGCAACTGCGCGAACGACATCCCGGCCGAAACCAGCATCAGGAGCACGCTTCTCATAGGCTTAAATTCCTTCTACGGACACCATCTGGCTATCGGCGGAGCTCTCGCGCAAGACCTTCAGCGGCTGGTATTCGGGGTCGTTCAGGAATGCCTTCACCGCAGCCTGATTGGGGAACTTGAGCAAGACTATACGTCCCGGATTCCAGTCGCCCTCCAGCACCTGAGTAGCGCCGCCGCGCGCCAGATATTCACCGCCATGCTTGCTCACCATCACAGGCACGCCGCGTTTGTAGCCTTCAAAGGCGGCCGCATCCTTGATGTGGATGTCGACAATAACGTAAACGGCCATAGCTAGAAAGTATACCGTTTCGAACGGTACTAAAGTACCGGAGCGGCTACCCTTCAATAACCTTTAAGATCATGGGATTGCGTGTTAACATCGAGGTGTAAGAGACGAAGAGAGGGAACCATCCCTCCAAATGGACCGCTGGCCAGGCCAACATGTACAATGCTTTCTTTGGTTTTACCGAGAGCCCTTTCAATTTAAGTCCCGATCCTGCGTTCTTTTTTCGCAGTGAGCAGCATGAAGAGGCGCTCGCCAACTTAGTTTACGGCGTGCAGGCACGCAAGGGTTTCATCGTGCTCGCGGGCGAGGTGGGCACCGGGAAAACCACCATGCTCGAATGCCTGCGGGACTATCTGGAATCCCAATACATCGAGTTCGCCTTCCTGTTTAATTCGCGCGTCAACTGCGAGCAGTTTTTCGAGATGATCGCCTACGATCTGAACCTGCCGTGCACGCGCACCTCCAAGACCGAAGTGCTGTTCGCCTTGAACCAGCTTCTGGTGGAGCAAGCGCAGTTGGGGCGGACCGTGGTCCTGATCGTGGACGAAGCGCACAACCTCGAATGGGACGTGCTGGAGGAAATCCGCCTGCTGGGGAACCTCGAAAATCGCAACGGGAAGCTGTTGCAGATCATCCTGGCCGGGCAGCCGGAGCTGGACCGCAAACTGGACGCGCCCAATCTTCGCCAGTT
>Ga0207703_10003891_pt1 | contig 12397 bp, 12 predicted proteins | sample KBSSwiS12_FD_184304 | JGI IMG/M metagenome (GOLD analysis project Ga0207703, IMG submission 184304) | Switchgrass rhizosphere microbial communities from Kellogg Biological Station, Michigan, USA - KBS Switchgrass S1-2 (SPAdes) (version 2) | ecosystem: Host-associated > Plants > Roots >... | reverse complement strand
TTCGGACAGCAAGGGCTGGACGCGGGGAGCTGAGACTGGTGCTGCTGCCTACATTGACAATCTGGTGTCGCAGAAAAACGGTAGCTTCATTCGAGCCTGGGAAGGCGATGCTCTGAAGATGTTCTTCAAACAAGTGCGGAACCCACTTGGGCACGGCACAGGCAATCAGCCTCCACTGGCATTGACGTCTGCACAGACAGATTGGGCTATCGAGACCTGCATGGTATGGATTCGGTCCCTGATTGCTCGGATATAACGACAAGATCCAAATTAAGAGACAAGCGGGAACTGATTCGTCAGCCACTGCGCGCCTCGGGCCCCTGAGGGTTGTGTCTTCGGGCGCGAGCGTCTTGAACCCCTTCTTGGAGCCACCCCCGATCTCAGCCCTATCGGTAGTCAATCATTCTTGACCGATTCCAGACAAAACCAATCTTTGCTGGCAATTTCCCGACAACAGACAGATCCCTTGGGGCGCCATGCACCACGTGATGCTTTGTGCGATCCGTCGTCATGCTTAAGTATCCGTTCATAATCAATAGCGTAGGAAACTATGCTCAATACGTGACATCAATGATGGGTTTCGACATACACGCCTGATGTCGAAGCCGCCATTGCTGTCCCTATTCGATCACTCGTGTCCGTGGACACGATATCAGCCAAATCAATGTCTCATTCGCCTCCAGTCAGCACCGAATTGCTTGGCTCGTCGGCCATGGTCAGCGCACGACAGCCGTTATCGTCGCCTCCAACCCTTACAGATCGAGTTTTAGCGCGAAAAGGACAGGAATGATTACGAGCCGCAGCCCGATCAGGAGCCTTACGGACAGGCCCCGTTTGTGGTCGTCCGCACCGACGCTCTCCCGGCAGCCGAGATCGTCACAACGCGCTCTTGGGCGCCGGCGGTTGGTGTCTGGCGGCAAACGGTGAAGCTATCCGGGCTCGCCCCTAGGCCGGTTGCGTCAAAACTCAACGCCACCGACCCTGCTGCAGAAGTGACTCGGTAGCCGACCGGTGCGGAGGGCTCGCTGTGAAGCACAGTGCCGCCATTGATCACAATCCATCCCTGCCGCCAGTTGCCGTTCCCGCAGGTCTTGCCGTCAGAAGATACACACAGCTGCACGGTGGTACTGCGCTTGATTGCCTCGCTGCGTGCAATCCGAGTCGCAGCAACGACGTTATTGGCTATCGCGCGCAGCTGGCTCGGCAAGCCGGCATCGCGGAACGACGGCGTTGCTATATAGAGCAACATCGAAAGGATGCTGAGTGCCAACATCAACTCAACGAGCGTAACACCGCGCTGCGCTCCGTCTTTGTAACACATCTGACCTGCCCTAGCGCTGAATGTACCAATAGACCCGCGACTTCGGTTGCGCCGGCACAGTTCCCGCAGGCGCTTGTGGTTGCGAGCTTTGCAGCGGTGAGGCCGCAGTGCAACCGATACAGAACACGACCGTCTGCCCGTCGTCCAATGTTACCCTCCCGGCGACCGGAGACGGCGGCAAACCCACTGGTGGCAACAGGGTGGACGTGACCGAGGAAAGGTTCAGAGTAACCGTATACAGGCGGGTGTTGCCCAGATTCACCTTGCAGCTCGCCGCGCTGGACACCGTCGGCTGATGACTACTGAAGTAGACCGTGCCAAAGATCGTGATCGCGGAGGTCACTACCTGTTCCTTCGAGCTCAACGACATGTACCAGCCCTTCTTGCCCGCGAGAGTGGCGGCGGACGGCGCGCTCGAGCTGGGTGTCGTCGCATATAACGAATTCAGGCACAGCACCGCGGTGCCAGCACAATTGGCTGCTTCCGAAGACAGCCACGTGCTCGATGTGGGGTTGTCCTGAACCGCAAAGAAGTCATTCGCGACCGTGTTCACCACACTGCCCGAGGTGCTGTACACGAGAGGCTTCTCGCGATCTCCGGATCCCAACAAAACAGTATAGATGCCGTTCTGCAACACCACATCCGGAGCAAACATGAATTTCCGATTCGCAGTGCAGGTGCCCGGAGCTGAACAGCCGAGGGAGGCGATCTGGGTCATGCCCCAGGAGCCCGGCGCGCTCGATCCAATGCTGATCCGATAGATGTTGCCTCCCAAATCAACCGCATACGCATAGATCACGAGCCCGCTCGAGAGATCGGGAACTACGGCAATATCAGCGCTGACGGCTCGAGCCGTCGTGAATGTCTGCAGCAGGCTCCCCGTATCAGCATCGATCACGTAGATTTTGTTGCCCTTCGTCGAGGATGTGCACGTATTCGAGTCTGAATCCTCGCACGTGTCGTACCCACCGCCCATGATCAGCACGGAGGTGTTCGAGCCTGCGGTCTTGACAATCCTGGCGCTCGACCACGTCTGACCGATACCGCTGAATCCACTACTGCAATTGCTATCGTCCACTGTACCCGTGGCAGGGAAATTGATGGGACACCCGACCTTCCACTTCAGCTTGATGCTCGACACAGTGGTGGCGTCAAACGCGTATAGAGCGCGGCCCCCGCGCCGCATCGGCGCATAGATCCAGACGTGATTGTCAGTGTTGGCCGTAACAGGTCCATCCATGGAGTAATTCTTTGGAAGGGCCCCCGTCACCGTTGCGGCCGGAATCTTGATCTGTGGGCTATTGTTGTACAGCCGTTTGATGCTGCCGTAAAACTCCGGTGGCATGAACGACCAGATCTCTGCCCCGGGGCCGACACTATTGATGCTACCCTCCCCGTCACGATTGCCGTTGATGGCCCGCAACTCACCATCATTGGCGCCGTAGAAAACAACGATTTGCGGCGAGCTGTCCGAACCGTAATTGATCGCGACCGGCCGTGAGTGAACCACGTCGCCGTGGACAGAGGGGCGAATCCCATATCCGGTGGCGTATTCGAGGTCACCGGAATTGGCGGAGTCGTTGTTCGCCCCGCGCGCCCAGTCGATCAAGGTGGCGGCCGATGTGGCATTCGTGGGGTCGAGCAACGACTGGGTTATGTAGCTGGTAGCAGGCTTGAAATCATCAAGAGACAGCGAAGAGCCGTTCGAGGTGCAGTTGCTGAACGTGGGTGAGCATGTCTTGACCGTGCGATTGGCACTCGTGGCGCTGGCGACGCTACTTCCGCCGCGCAGCAGATACCCCTGTCCACCCTTCTCGACGATATTGCCATCGGGGCTATTGGATTGGGTGTTGTTCGGCGAGATGCACAGCCCCTCCGCACCGAACTTGCTCCAGTAGGTATCGGCTCCGGATGGCGTCCAGAAGCTGCGCGCACATTCGCTGATGAATCCGGTGAGGCTATTGATCGCGCTGTTGCTCGCGGCATCCTCCAGCAGCAGCGAGTTGCTGATCATTCCCAGTTTGTACTGTTTCAGATTCCCCATCCAGCGCGGCGCCGCATCGGGGTCCGGCCGGAACATGCCGATGAACACGCGGTTCAGAAACGTGCCCTGTGTATTGACACTGACAGGCAGGCTCACCGAAGCGAACACGCTGTTGACCGCCTGCATCTCCGACAGGTCAGCCGCCAATGCATCGGCAATCTGCTGCCCGCTCCCGGTACTCGAGCTGACAGCCGCGTACTTGCCGTTGCTTACGCCCGACATGCTCTTCAGCAGCGCGGTCCAGCCGGGGCCCTGCCCCGTGGTGCCCGGGTCGACGTCAATCGTATAGGTCGCGACGCCCAGGCTGCTGGAGTATAGGAAACGGGCCCACTCGTCGCTGGGATTGCTCATCGAGCCGGACGGCGAAATGGGAATGGTCGTCGCGTCACCTCCAGCCGCGGTCAGTTTCTGAGTGGCATCCGTGTCGACGCTGTTGCTGTCCTGATTTGCGCCGTTGCTGATATAGATGATGTAGTAATGGCCGCAACTTCCCGTCGCCGGGGCGTTGTACTTGGCCGCGTACTGGCCGGACAGAGCGTTGCCGGCGAGAGCATACACTGCGTTGTCGGCAGAGACCTGCGTACTGTTCAGGTTGCATCCGGTGCAATAGTTTCCGTAGAAGTCGGTCTTTGCCTTGCCGTTACCGGCATACGGTGCCGCCCCCGAAAAATAATAGTATGCTTCGGCCAACTGCAGTGCCGAATAGCCACCGTTACCTTTGTCCCCGAGCTTGTCAAAATTATTGACCATGGTGGCATACAGTGTCGCGGTCGCCGACGTCAGCGGTCGCATGGCAGCCCGTATGTATCCGCCGGACATGGCGTTGTTCGGATTCCCGGTCTCGGTGGCCAGCATGATGCCGATGTTGAACTTCGCCGAGCCATCATCATTGACCATTTTCGGATTCGTGAGTGTGTTATAAAGCGCCGCCATTTCATTGGTGAACGCTTGGTTCCAGTTCGCAGTGTTATCAACGATGAACAGCACGTTGGGCAGACCGCTCCCGGGAGTGCCGGAAAAGACGTCGATGTCCTCCGCGCGGGCGATGTTGGCTCCCCAGACCCCTGCGCCCAGGATTGCGATCAGCGCGTAGGTGAGTCGTTGCATGAGCATTCCCGTGTGAGATCCACTATGGGCAAGCCGTGGTGTATTGCGCCTGAGTGAGCAGCTTGCGAACACCTTGATGTACGCGCACGGAGGCGCCACTGGCGTTATCGATTACCGTCGCGTCGAGATCGAATATCGTCTCGTAGTAAGTAGAGATCGTTGAAGCGAAGCTGCTGCCGAGTGACAGGCTGCTGACCGGCAGCGAGGCCGGAGAGATCGTGCCCGTAGACAGGCAGTACGGAGCGGTGAAATTGACCGTGTAGTCGGTGATTCCATCATTATTGATGTCGACATCGACCGACTCGGGGGCCGGATTGACATAGAACGGAGAGCTGAGAACCTGTTCGATGGCCGTATTCGCGGCCGCGATCGCCTCGTTGCGTATCTGAGTATTCGTGACCGATTTGAGATTGGTGCTGCTGAGCGTGAAGTTGCTCGCGACCATCGCTGTGATCAACATCAGCAGAATCAGGCAGACAATCAACGCAGCACCCCGCTGCGAACGGTGAGGGCATTCAGGATGGATCACGGCGGCGTCTCCCGTCGTCCCGACACGTTGACGATACGTACGCCGGTGATGAACATATGGCGTTTGTAGTTGTCGTTCGGAGTGTACCGGCTTGCAGCCGGACATGTGCCGTCCGGGTTGGGCTCGCCGAGGCAATAGGTCTTGGTGTCCTTGAATCCCCGTGTGACGTCGCGGCTGCGCATCAAAAGATAGACCTTTGCGCTGACCACATTCATCAGCTGGGCGACTGTACAAGGGGCGGCGGCGGTGCAGCGGATATACTGATCCGGCGCCCCGTCGCCGCGGTTCGTTGGGAGCACGAGGTTGTTTGGATCGGCCCAGGCAATCGCCTGGGAATAATCGACCGCGGTCGCTGACTTGCTGATGTTGTCGATACCCAGCACGACCTTGAATGACTCGACACCATCGATCAGCGGGACGGGCGGCTGCTGCGCGAGGGTACCCGCTGCCAGGTCGAACTGCGAACGTACCAACGTCGGCACGAGTTGGGTCGGATCGTCAGGGTTCGGGTAGTCGGCGATGTAGTAGAGATTCGAGATGAATTTGCGCTTATCGGCCGCCGGGCCGCCGGAGATCGGCAAACTGGCTGGGGTACCGGTACCGACGCAGTTACGCAGGTGCAGTGGGTAGGAGCCAGTCGCGAGCATGTATGGGAAGGCGTACGCTGTCGTTGAATCCAACCCTATCGTCCATGGCGTACTGACCGTGGCGATTTTGGTTGCGCCGTTATAAGCACTGATCTGCCGAAACTGCCCGGTACCCATTCCAGCCGTGGTATGGAGCACCAGACCGATGTAGGCCCCGGTCACGGACGAGGCGCCGTTGGAGAGGGTAACCGTGTTGGTCCCCGCGTTGGCAGTCACTTGCACGTGCCCTGCATTCTGCTCGGCGGAACACGAGGAGACCTGCATATTCAGGGCGCCGACCACATCCGCATTGCAGTTCGCAGCCCCTGGTACACACACCTCGGCATGTCTGACGACGAGAACGTCTGTCCCACCATGTTGGGAAAGTGCACCAAGACAGCCGGCGCCCGCGGGTAGTGCTTCGTCCGTTTGCAGCGGAATCCCAATGAGGCTCGTGACGTAACCGCTATCCCAGTCTGTATAGGCCTGGCAGGGATTCGGCACCACCATCGGCAGATCCCCGGGGGCGACACCAGCCGTGAGGTCGTCCCATTGAGGTACGTAACCTGCCCAGTAGCCGGCGTGCTCGATGTCATTCTCGAGCAACTGGATGGCAAGCCGGCCGTTGTCAATCATCGCATTGGCCTTTGCCAGCTCGCGCGTGCTGTTCGAGGAGTTCACGAAGATCGCCACGAGAGCGCCCAACAGAAACAGCGAGATCGTCATCGCGATCATGAGCTCGACGAGCGAGAACCCTCGCTGCGGTCTCTCCCGTGTGACCCCGATCGGCCTGAATGTTGAAATTAACGGGCGACGCACGGCGTTAATTCAAGGTTGCGATGTTCAGCACTGTAGTTACGACGCGCCGGCACCTATCGTCAGCGCACGCCGAGCCAGCCGTGCTGTAGAGTCCTGCGCCGCATGCCACCGGCGCAGGCGGCGCGGAGATGGGAGTCATGCCCTGCCAGGCCACAGTGATCAGGTATTGGTTGGTGCCCATGCTCTCAACGCAACCGCGCGCGCCTACGGCGGCGCCGGCTTTTGAATTCCCCACCCTTTCCGCTGCACCCTGCAAAGCCTCGCACCACTGAGCGGTGTCGGTTTGCTCCACCGTGGCCGAGGTCATCGGACAGGTCATGCCCGCACCCACGGGACTGGCTGCCCCCGTCACATAGGTGGCCGCCTTGTCCCTATTGGCTGCCATGCGGTTGGCCATATCATCGAGGAGCGCCAGCGCCTGGGCGCGCTGGTAGCTCTCCACATCTGACAATTGTAGCCGCATCTGCATGCCACCCAGACCAAGAAGTCCGAACGTGACGATGAGCATCGTCACGAGGACCTCCAACAGGGTGGTTCCGCGCTGACCCGTATGCTGGCGGGCGGAGGTTCGATGCTGCCCTGCATGTTGCCGCGACCTCCGTGGAATGGCCGCTGCAGCCGCGGTCATTGCTGCCACTTAGCAATGGGGGTGCGATTGCCTGCCTGATCCAGCGTGAGCACTCCATCAGAGAGCTGCGATCCTGCCGGGGTGAATGTGATCGTGAATGTGGGAGCCGGTCCTGGGCCCAGATCTACGGCCCAGGTGTAGTACGGGGTCACATCGGTTGGCAAGCTGTAGCCGCTCGCTTGCAGCGCAGCGGTGTCGGCGTACACGCGATTCGCGACCAGATACTGTTGCTCGCGGTTGGCGATATCCATCATCGTGGCCTTGGCTGATGAGCGCCTGCCCCGTTTGACCTGTTGCTGGTATGAGGGCCACGCAATCGCAGCGAGCACCGCGATGATGGCCACCGTGATCATCAACTCGATCAGCGTAAAGCCTCGAGTGCGTGCGCAATGTGAGACATTGAGTACCACAGGAGCATATTAATGAGGCGCAATCACCGAGGATCCAACTTCCTAGCTGGCAATGTGGACAGCGTGCACAGATTTCGCGTTGTGCAGTGCTCGGATGCGTGCGCAACGCACAACAATTGCCTGGCCGCGTCGTAGAAAACACGCCGCGACAGTTCATCGATGCGCGACCGTAAAGCCGGTGATTCGGTAGACGTCTGCCGAATCCCAAATCGCTGGGCGCCCCGGAAAAAACCTGATCTGCGTCCCAGACCGAATGGCCGGCTCCGTCGCGCATCGCCCCCCTCACCCGCTCACTGACACTGACTTCCGACTGCGGACTGCGGACTGCGTGAACCTACGCCCTGAGTGATGCACGTTACGCGCGCAGCGCGGCCAGTCCCTTCTCCAGGTCGGCCAAAAGATCGGACACGAGCTCGAGCCCCACATTGATGCGAACGATGCGTTCGGCAGGCCAGCGGCCTGACCGGTTCAGCAATTGTTCGTAACGCATGATGAGGCTGGTAACGTCGCCCCAGCTGAATCCCAGCCGGAACATCTCGAGCGAGTCGATAAAGCGGATGATGGCTTCGCGGCTCACGACATCCTTGAAAACGACCGAGAAAACACTCGATGACCCTGTGAAATCCCGCTTCCACAGCGCGTTGCCCGGGCACTGCGGAAACGCCGGATGAAGGACGGACTCTATTTCGGCGCATGCCTCAAACCACCGTGCAACCGCCAGCGTGCTGGACTCGAGATGTGCCAACCTAACCGCCAGCGTCTGCAATCCCCTCAACGCAAGACTGCAGTCATCAGGCGAAGCATTCATACCCAAGAGTTGATGCGCATCGCCCAACCGCTCGTAGAGGCCCTGGTTACGAACGCTGACAGATCCCAGTAACAGGTCGCTGTGTCCACCGATATACTTGGTCAGCGCTTGCATACTGACATCGACACCATGTGCAAAAGCGTCGAAATGCACGCCGGCGGCATAGGTATTGTCCAGAGCAGTGACGATCCCATGTTGGCGCGCAGCGGCTGTGATCGCCGGGATATCCTGAATTTCCATCGTAATGGAACCGGGACTCTCACACCAGATGAGTCGGGTGGAAGGTCTGAACAATTGCTCGATCCGCGCACCCACCAACGGATCATAGAATTCAACCTGGACGCCGAATCGACTCAGCAGCCGCTCTGCCAACTCCCGATTGGGTCCGTAGACGCTCTCGGGAATGAGTACATGCGATCCTGTGGTGGCGAACGTCAGGCTGATCAGGGAGATCGCCGCTTGTCCACCCGGTGTAATGAACGAGTAACTCGCACCTTCCAACTCTGCGATGCGCGCGCCCAATTCCAATGTCGTCGGTGTCCCGTAGAGGCCGTAGCGATACGGCTGTTCCTTCGAATCCCAATGATCGTTGACATCCCCTGCCGAACGAAGCAGGGTCGTCGAGCCTCGATAGGTTGGGGTTGCCAACGATCGGAACCCTTCGGGAGCGCGCATATCGGGTTGAATCAGCTTCGAGCGCCAATCTAACGACATTGAATACCCTCTCAAGGTTGGAACGCCAGTGCTCGACCGGGTAAGTAGCAAGCCGCATTCCCCTGGCCTTGATGGTCCGCCTCCTCGAACCCTCACTCCGGACTGAACAGAAATCGCAAACCCCGGTTGTAGTATTCCGGTAACACCCCCGCGTGGCGTTCACCTTCGATGACCCGACCGTCCCAATGCAGCCCCATGTAATGGCGCGACGCGAGGGTCCGCGCGAAGTTGAGCCCAGGCGTCATGAGCGACTCCGCACCACCCGCGGCCATGAACAGTCTCACCGGCAGTTCCTTGTGATTTTCGAAGTAGCGCTGTTCCTGCCTGACCACATAGTCATTGTCCCAGGGAACAGCCGGACTTCCGACCAGATAGCCCCAGAACAGAGTGGGTTCCGTGAACATCGCATACAGAGTAAACAGCCCGCCGAAAGAGTGCCCCCCGAGAATGCGCCGGGCAGGGTCGACGCGGTAATTACTCTCCGTGAACGGAATGACCTCCGTCTTGATGAAAGTCAGAAACTTCGGGCCGTCTCCCGAGCCTTTCTGTGGTCCTGGGCTCGGTGTGTAGTCCATCACACGCAGCGCTTCGTAATCCGGCTTGGCGCCCGAGTAGGTAATCCCCACCACGATAATGTCCGGCATCCACTTGTCGTAGACGAGGCCCCCAACCACCGCATCGAGCAACTTGAAGTGCCATTGACCATCGAGCAGAAACAGCACCGGATACTTCTTGTTGGGATCCTTGTCATAGTCGGCCGGTTTGCGGATATAGAGGTCGTACGAACGGCCCGTAGCCTTCGACTGCAGCGTTCGCAGCTCCGAATTGGCAATCGTCACCGGCGGATAACCGGGCGAGGCTGCCAGAACCTCCGTGGTCACCGACAGCAACAGCGCCAGCAGGCACACACTCCGAGTCGGCCATTTCATAACTTTCCCCAGTGAGACAAGAACCTTCCGCCCTGCCCCGCCTTCCACCGGGCAGGTACCGGATTATCCCAACAGAGACAGCCACGCGATAGCGCTACCAAGACGGAACGCCATATTCGCGCGCTGAAACGAATGACGCTCCCCGTAGCTGGAAGAATCCGGCCCTGTCGAGGTAACTGACAGTCGCGCGAAAAACAGCGACCGGGATCTGGATGCCCGGCGACCCACTTATCCCATCAACATTGAGCTCGCGCGCTTTCCTACATCCATATCCGAACCGGGTTCAGGCCGAGCGTCTGAGGCATCTGAAGCCAATGTGGGACGTGGACGTATCAATGGTCTGGGCGTAGCGCGCGGCAGGCCGATAGCGTTGGCAGTAATTTGCCGCGCACAGGTGGGAGCCTCCCTTGAGCACTTTGCGCCCGAATGCGGCGCCAGGATCGGCGCAATTGTGGCTGCCTTTTTCCGTGCCGCCGTGAGGGTTGCGAGGAATACAACATCCGCGCAGCTCCGCCAGGTTGCCTCGATCGGCATACCAGTCGGATGTCCATTCCCAGACGTTGCCTATCATGTCGTAAAGCCCGAAATTGTTCGGGGGGAAACTGCCGACGGGAGAGGTGCGCTCAAAGCCGTCCTCGAGAAGATTCTCGTGTGGGAATGCTCCTTGCCAATAATTGGCCATCATTCGGTTTGCTGGAGCGAGCTCGTACCCCCAGGCATAGGGCGCGCCATCGAGCCCGCCCGCGCGGCAAACTCCCATTCAGCCTCCGTGGGAAGCTCCTTTCCTGCCCAGTGCGCGTACGCCTCTGCGTCTGCATAGGCGACATGCACGACAGGGTGATCCAACAACGCATCGATGTTGCTTTCAGGTCCCCAAGGATGCCGCCAGTCCGTGCCGAATGAGAAATGCCACCACTGAAACGGATCATGCAACGATACCGGAGCCTTCGGCCGCACAAAGAGCGAGGACCCGGGCCGGAGCATGCGTGGGTCTGCCTCAGGATAAAGGTTTGGGTCGGGTGCGTGCTCGGCGAGGGTGACGTAGCCTGTTGCAGCCACGAAGGCCTGAAACTCACGATTGGTCACTGGCGCCGTGTCGATCCAGAAAGCATCGACGGCGACCTGCCGGGCGGGCCCTTCTTCCGGATAGTGCTCGTTCGAGCCCAACCAGAAGGTACCACCGGCCAGGCGTCGCATGCTGCTCACAATCTCTTTCCCGGGCTCGCTGATCGCTCGCAGCGCGGTGCCGGCCGCGGGTGCGGGACACACTTCATTCATTCCTCCACCGGTTTGTAAGTTCGGGTCAGCGGAATGTTATCCTGCATCCGCCGCAGGTATTTCAGCAAAGTATCCTTTTCCGCTGCGCTGAAGCCGGTCAACAATAAAGCTTCGCGGGTACGTGCGATTGCCACGATCTGACGATGGATGTCCAGACGGCTCGTCAGCTTACAGGTTAGCAAACTCAAAATCATCCGCGTCGTTGGGCTTCCCGCCTGGCGGACACACATTCGGTCCTTCGCTGGAAGTCACCGCTCTAACAGAGCTGGGATATCCCTTTCGCTCGGCGCCCAAAGTACGAACCAGGGCGTCGTGAGCTTGGCGATGTCGTCGTTCAATCACTATCCGTAACCCATCCCTGGCTCCCGGCAGGAGCCGTTTCGCCCCAACATGTCACGAACATAGTCCTTCGCCCGAACACAAGCCGCGTTGAGTGAAAGTCGAGAGGCCAACCCCGCTGCAATGGCCGAACTCAACGCGCACCCCGTACCCCTGCAGGTCACATCGAGCCGCGCACATGCCATCCTCTGCACAGAGTTCATACCAGTCACCAACAGGTCAACCGCTTCGGCCCCCGCGCCATGCCCCCCCTTGATCAGCGCCGCCTCAGCGCCAAACTCGCGCAGCCTGCACGCCTGTCGCTGCTGGTCGCGCTCATCGTCCGCAATCATCTCATCGAGAAGCGTAGCTGCCTCCGGCAAATTGGGCGTGATCAGAGACACTCGCGGAAACAGTTCCAACCGCATCGCCTGACGGCCTTCGGCATCGAGCAGAGCGGCTCCCGAAGAAGACACCAACACCGGATCCAGCACTATCGGAATCGCCGTGCGTGCAGGAAGGCATTGAGCGACTGCCTCAACAATCGATCTGTTGCCGAGCATACCGATCTTGATTGCGTCAACGGGACGTGTTGCCAGCGCGGCGCTGATTTGAGCGCGTACGAGCTCTGCCGACATGAGATGAACCGCGCGCACCTGCGAGTCGGATTGCGCAGTCACAGCCGTTATTGCGCAGAGCGAATCCACCCCCAAATCGCTCAACACCTGCACATCCCGTATCAGCCCAGCCCCACCGCTGGAGTCAGACCCCGCGATCACGAGCACGACCGGTCGGCGATTCATTCGTTGAATGCAATCAACGCCAGATGCGAGCGTCCCATTCGCTGCAATACCCGCGCCGCTCGC
>Ga0207703_10003889_pt1 | contig 12402 bp, 11 predicted proteins | sample KBSSwiS12_FD_184304 | JGI IMG/M metagenome (GOLD analysis project Ga0207703, IMG submission 184304) | Switchgrass rhizosphere microbial communities from Kellogg Biological Station, Michigan, USA - KBS Switchgrass S1-2 (SPAdes) (version 2) | ecosystem: Host-associated > Plants > Roots >... | reverse complement strand
CCTCGACTCCTGCAAGATCGCGCGTCTCGACGTTCCGTTTCTCTACGACGAGCTGATGGAGGCCACCCGCGAGACGGTTCGACGGAATGGCGGCAAGGCCTGCTACATCCGCCCGATCGTCTACCGCGGCTACAAGACCCTCGGCGTCAATCCCACGGGTGTTCCGGTGGACGTCGCGATCGCGACCCTGAATTGGGGCAAGTACCTGGGCAAGGACGCGCTCGAGCGGGGCATCGCGGTCAAGGTGTCCTCCTGGCGGCGTGCCGCTCCGGACACGTTCCCGTCCCTCGCCAAGACGGGCGCGAACTACATGAACAGCCAGCTCATCAAGCTCGAGGCCATCACCGACGGCTACGAAGAGGGGATCGCTCTCGACACCTTCGGCTACGTCGCCGAGGGGAGCGGCGAGAACATCTTCCTCGTCAAGGACAACGTCCTCCACACGCCGACCATCGCGAACGCGATCCTGCCGGGCATCACGCGCGACAGCATCATCACGATCGCCAAGGACCTCGGCATCGAGGTGCGCGAGGAGCAGATCCCGCGCGAGGCGCTCTACATCGCGGACGAGGTCTTCTTCACCGGCACCGCGGCCGAGATCACCCCCATCACGTCCATCGACAAGATCGGGGTCGGCGACGGCAAGGTCGGCGCCATGACGCGCCGGCTCCAAGATTCCTTCTTCGACATCATCGAGGGACGCTCGCGCGACCGTCACGGCTGGCTCTTCCCGGTCGACGCGAAGACCAAGGTTCAGCGCGCCGCGAAGAAGGCCCGGTGAGCCGGGCGGAACGGGGGATCTGATGGCGCGCTCCGAGGCCGCGCCGGCGAGCGCGCACGACGTGGCGCTCCACGCGGCCGATCCCGAGATCGCGCGCGCGATCGACGACGAGGTCCATCGCCAGCAGACCACCCTCGAGCTGATCGCCTCCGAGAACTTCGTGAGCGAGGCGGTGCTCGAAGCGATGGGATCGCCGCTCACCAACAAGTACGCCGAAGGCTATCCGGGGAAGCGCTACTACGGCGGCTGCGAGTTCGTCGACAAGGCGGAGTCGCTCGCCATCGAGCGGGCGAAGGCGCTCTTCGGCGCGGAGCACGCCAACGTGCAGCCGCATGCGGGAGCGCAGGCCAACCTCGGCACCTATCTCGCGCTCATGCCCCCCGGCTCCACGCTCCTCGGGATGGCGCTCGCGCACGGCGGGCACCTGACCCACGGGCACAAGGTGAGCCACTCGGGGATCATCTTCAAATCGGTCCAGTACGGCCTCTCGCCCGAGACCGGGCTCCTCGATTACGAGCAGGTCGCCGCCATGGCGCGCGAGCACAAGCCGCGGGTGATCGTGGCGGGGGCGAGCGCGTACCCGCGCTTCTTCGATTACGCGAAGTTCCGCGCCATTGCCGACGAGGTCGGCGCGGCGTTCGTCTTCGACATGGCGCACGTCGCCGGTCTCGTCGCGGGCGGGGTGCACCCGAGCCCCGTGCCCCACGCGGACGTGGTCACGTCGACCGCGCACAAGACCCTGCGGGGACCGCGGAGCGGCTTCATCCTCTGCAAGAGTCAGTTCGCCAAAGCGATTGATAAGTCGGTATTTCCCGGAATGCAGGGCGGCCCGCTCATGCACGTGATCGCGGCCAAGGCGGTCTGCTTCCGCGAGGCCTCGACCCCGGCGTTCAAGGAGTACGCGGCGCAGGTGGTCGCGAACGCGAAGGTCCTGGCGCAGGAGCTGATCACGCACGGCTACGAGCTCGTGACCGGCGGCACGGACAATCATCTCGTCCTGCTCGACCTCCGGAACGCCGGGCTCTCCGGTGCCGAGGCCGAGGAGGCGCTCCACAAGGCGGGCATCACCGTGAACAAAAACGCCGTCCCGAACGATCCCCGTCCTCCCGCCGTGACGAGCGGGATCCGGATCGGCGCCGCCGCGGTCACCACGCGCGGTCTGGGCGAAGCCGAGTTCCGCACCCTCGGCCGCTGGATCGACGAGGCGCTGCAGAAGCGCTCCGAGCCGGCCGCGCTCGCCAAGATCCGGGCGCAGGTCGAAGACATGTGCGCCTCCTTCCCGCTCTACCCGAACCGAGCCTCCTAGACCCGAGCCCCGGACGACCACGATGACCGAAGCCACGCTGGAAGAACGCACCGCGCGCGTCCGCGAGGAGAGCGCGTTCATCGGCCCGCTCCTCTCCGAGATCGAGCGGACCATCGTCGGGCAGAACGAGATGATCCGGAGGATCCTGATCGGACTCCTCGCGGACGGACACCTCCTGCTCGAGGGCGTCCCCGGGCTCGCCAAGACGCTCGCCGTGAAGACGGTCGCGCAGACGATCCACGCGACGTTCCACCGCGTTCAGTTCACACCCGACCTTCTCCCGGCGGACCTCACCGGAACGCTCGTGTTCGATCCGAAGACGGGCGCGTTCACGCCAAAGCTGGGCCCCGTGTTCACGCAGATCCTCCTCGCCGACGAGATCAACCGCGCCCCCGCGAAAGTGCAGAGCGCGCTCCTCGAGGCCATGCAGGAGCGGCAGGTCACGATCGGCGAGAAGACGCATCCGCTCGGGGACCTCTTCTGGGTGCTCGCGACGCAGAACCCGATCGAGCAGGAGGGAACGTATCCGCTCCCCGAAGCGCAGATGGACCGCTTCCTTCTCAAGATCCGGGTCGGCTATCCGAGCCCGGAGGAGGAAGGGCGCATCCTCGACCGCATGGGAGGCGATCCGCCCGAGCCGCCGAAGCGCGTCATCGACGTGGAGCGAATTCTCAAGTCGCGGCACACGGCGAACGGGATCTACCTGGACGAGCGGATCCGCCGCTACATCGTCGACCTCGTGCACGCCACGCGCGAGCCCGAGCGCTTCGGGCTCGATCTCAGGCCGCTCATCCAGTACGGCGCGTCGCCGCGCGCGACGCTCGCGCTCGCGCGATCCGCGCGGGCCAACGCGTTCCTCGACGGACGCGCGTACGTCACGCCGGACGACGTCAAGACGCTCGCCCCCGACGTCTTCCGCCACCGGATCCTCCTCACGTACGAAGCCGAGGCCGAAGGGGTCCCGGTCGACGAGGTCTCTCGGCGACTGCTCGCCCGCGTCGAGGTCCCATGATCACCCCCGAGCTGCTCGCGCAGGTCCGGAGGCTCACCATCCGGAGCCGGCGGGCGGTGGAGGAAGTCTTCTCCGGGGCCTACCGCTCGGCCTTCCGGGGCCAGGGGCTCGAGTTCGCCGAGGTCCGCGAGTACGTCCCCGGCGACGACATCCGCGCCATCGACTGGAACGTCACGGCCCGCGTGGGGCATCCCTTCATCAAGCGCTTCGAGGAAGAGCGCGAGCTGACCGTGGTCGTGGCGCTCGACCTCTCGGGATCGCTCCGCTTTGGCAGCCGCGCGCGCACGAAACGCGAGACGGCGGCGGAGGCCGGCGCGCTCGTGGCGCTCGCCGCGGCGCGCAATCGTGACCGCGTCGGACTCCTCCTCTTCACCGACAAGATCGAGCTCTACCTTCCACCGTCGAAGAGCCGCGCCCACGCGCTCCGGCTGGTACGCGACATGGTCGCGCTCGAGCCGGAGGGGACCGGAACCGACGTGGGGCAGGCGCTCGCGTTCCTCGGACGCGTGCTCCGGCGTCGCGCGATCGTGTTCCTCATCTCCGACTGGATCGCCGACGAGTTCGACCGGCCCCTCGCGCATCTCGCCCGCCGCCACGAGCTGGTGGTGCTGGAGGTGAGCGATCCCTTCGAGGCCGCCATGCCCTCGTCCGGGCTCGTGCAGGTGGAGGACCTGGAGACCGGGCGCACCGAGTGGGTGGATCTCGGGGCGCGACGTCCGCGCCAGGAGTGGCGTGCGGTCCAATCGCGCCGCGCGCGGCGTCTGGGGGAGGCCTTCGTGCGCGGGCGGGCGGGACGCATCGCGCTCTCCACCTACGCGCCGGTCGCGCCCGCGTTGATCCGCCACTTCGAAGCCCGCACGCGGCGGAGGTAGGCGGTGCGCTTCCACGGCACCGCGCTCCGGCTGGTCCACGCCGCCATGGCGTGCGTGATCGCCGCGGCGGTGGGAGGGTGCTCCGGCCGGGGAAGCGAGGCGGCCCGCTCGGCGATCGCGCGGGAGGGAACGAGCGGCGCGAACCACTTCCGCGTGGAGAGCGAGCTCGTGCCTTCGCGCGTGACCTTGGGTCAGCCGACGCGGTGGACGCTGCGCGCGGAGCTTCCTCGGGAAGCGCGCGCGGAGAGCCTGCTACGAGACCCTGGCCTCGCGTCGCTGGACGTGACGGCGCGTGAGAAACCCCGGCTCCGCTCGGAGCGCACCGGCGCGGTCTGGAGCGGCGCGTTCGACGTCCGCGGCTTCGATCTGGGGCGGCTGCCGCTCCCGCCTGTCGCCCTCGTGGTGCAGTTCCCGGATCGGCGCGACACACTCGCGTTCCCCGTCGACACGCTCGCGGTGGACTCGCTCACCGAGGCTTCCTCCAACTCGCTGCAGCCCAACCGAGGCCCCATCAAGCCGGAGCTTCGGCCGCTCGACATCGCGCTCGCGGCGGCGCTCGCGCTGCTCGTCGTCGCGGCGATCGTGGCGATCATCCTCGCGATCCGGAAGCGGCGCCGCCGGTCCAAGGGACTGGAAGACGAGGCTCCCCCCGAGGCGCCGGAAGCGCCGTTCCTCCGCGCGATCGAGACACTCCGCGGCGAGATCGAGTCGTTGCCGCGGGATCGCTTCTACGACCGGCTGTCGCTGGCGGTGCGCGCGTACGTGGGAGCCGTGACCGGAATTCCCGCGCTCGACCGGACGACGAGCGAGCTTTTGCGCGAGCTGGAGCGCCGGCCGGACGTGCGCGACGAAGCGGCCGGTCTCGTGGAGCGCGAGCTTCGTCGAAGCGACCTCGCCAAGTTCGCGCGCCATGAGGATCCCTTCGCCGAGGCGAGGGAGGCGCTCGACCAGGCCGCCTCGCTGGCGGGGAAGGTCGTGCGAGCGCCCGCGGCGCCGCCCGCGCCTCGAGTGACCACGCCGGACGAGCCCTCCGCGCGCAAGGGGGCGGGCTGACATGCGCTTCCAGGAGCCCTGGTTCCTCCTCCTTCTCATCCCGTACGCGATCGTGTGGATCTGGCTCCGCCGCCGCGGGCGGTTCCGCGCGCCCGTCCTTCCGGTCCCCGCGCTCGGGACGATGCCGCGTCCGGGCGGAGTGCGCGTCCTCATCGCGAGGATCGCGCCCGTCCTCCTGCCGCTGGCCACGCTCTGCTTCTGCCTGGCGGCCGCGCGACCGCAGGCGGGACGCGAGATGCGACAGGTGGTGAGCGAGGGAATCGACATCGTGCTCGCCATCGATCAATCCGGGAGCATGCGGTGCGAGGACTTCCGCCCGCAGAACCGCCTCTACGTGGCGAAGCAGGTCGCGAAGCAGTTCCTCCGGGGCCGGACGCAGGACCGGATCGCGCTCGTCGGATTCGCGGGACGGAGCGAGCTCATCTCGCCCCTCACGCTCGACTACGACGGGCTCGCGAGTCTCATCGACGGACTCGATTTCGGACAGCTCCCGGACGGCACCGCCGTGGGCGGCGCGATCGCGCAGGGCGCGTACGTGCTGCGCTCGGCCAAGGGAAAGAGCCGCGTCATGATCCTCCTCACAGACGGCATCAACAACGCCGGCCCGGTCGATCCCGTGACGGCGGCGCGCCTCGCGGCCGCGGTGGGCGTGCGGGTGTACGCGGTGGGGGCGGGCACGCTGGGACAGGCGCCCTATCCCATCGACGATCCCGTGCTCGGCCGCCACTACGTGTGGGTCCGCTCCGACGTGGACGAGCCCACGCTCAAGCAGGTGGCCTCGCTCACGGGGGGGCGCTACTTCCGCGCCACGAACGCCGAGCTCCTGTCGCGCGTCTATCACGACATCGACGCGATGGAACCCTCCCAGGTCGAGATGCGTTCGTACACGCGATGGGCCGAGGTGGGTCCCGGCCTCATGGGAGCCGCGGGGGCGCTCCTCGCTCTGGACCTTCTCATCGGCGCGCTCCTCCTGCGCCGGTATCCGTAGAGGCATCGCATGCGCTGGGCGGACCCGGATCGACTACAGCTGCTCTGGCTCGTGCCGCTTCTCTTCCTCGCGTGGGGGTGGTCGCTCCGCGCGCGAGGGAAGACGGAGGAGGCGCTGGGCGACAAGGAATCGCTCCGCAAGCTCACGGGCGATCCGGGGCGCGGCCTCCGTGTGCTTCGCGGCGTGCTCGTGATCGCCGCGGCCGCGTTCGCCGCGGTGGGACTCGCGCGGCCGCAATCGGGCTATCGCCTCGTCACCACCACCTCGACCGGCGCGGACGTCGTCATCGCGCTCGATCTTTCCCGCAGCATGATGGCGCGGGACGCGCATCCGGACCGGCTCGGCGCCGCGGTTCGCGAGATCCACACGATCCTCGCCTCGCTCGAGGGATCGTCGGTCGGTCTCATCGGCTTCGCGGGAACGGGGAAGCTCTTGAGCCCACTCTCCACCGACTACGACGGCCTCGCGACCATCGTCGAGACGCTCGGTCCCGACGACATCGATCTCCCGGGGAGTGACATCGGAGCGAGCCTCTCGCTCGCGGCGCGCTATCTCCGTCGTCCGACCGAGCGTCCGCGCGCGGTGATCCTGATCTCGGACGGCGAGAACCTGAGCGGGGACCCGCGCGCGGGAGCGTCGGCGGTGCGCCAGGCGGGCGCGCGCCTCTTCACCATCGGGATCGGCGGCGCGGCCGGGGCCACGATCCCAGTGGTCGATTCCACGGGGACCGTGGTGGGGCAGCGGCGCGGCCCCGATGGCGCGCCCGTGCACACGCGACTCGACGAAGGGCTCCTCCGCGACCTGGCGCGTCGCGGTGGTGGCCGCTACGAGCACGGGGACGGCAGCGGTCAGGCCGCGGTGCGTGCTGCGGACGGCGTGCGGTCCGGCGGCAATCAGGAAGTGCGCGGGCAGACGATCCGCGCCTACGACGACCGGTTCCCCTGGTTTGCCGCTCTCGCCGGCTCGCTCCTCCTCGTCGAGCGCGTGATCCCGAGACGGAGACGAGCGTGAAGGCGCCGATGCGATCGCAAACCTGGACGCTGGTGGTGCGCGCCGCCGGTCTGGCGCCGTGGCTCCTCCTCGCGCTCGGCGCTTCGGGGGCGATCTACGAATGGGGCGGCGCCGGGGGACGCGGCATGCGGCAGCTCAAGGAGAAGCATCCGAAGGAAGCCGCGCAGTCCTTCCGCGAGGCCGAGCGAGAGCTGCCGCGCTCCGCCGCCGTGCGGTACGACCGCGCGCTCGCGCTCGGCGCGGCCGGTCAGGCCGACTCCGCGCGCGAGGCGTACGCCGAGACCATGACATCGCGGGAGCTCCGCGGCGACGACGCGCGCTCCTCGGCCGCGTACAATCTGGGGAACGAGAGCCTCCGGCAGGGGCGCTACGACGAGGCGGCAAAGCTTTACAGGCAGTCGCTGACGATCGATCCGAACCGCGTCGACGCGAAGAAGAACCTCGAAGAAGCGATCCGCCGCGGCCGCAACCGCCCCCCGCAGGCCTCGTCGGGAGGGCAGGGGCAGGGAGGCGGCGGTTCGTCCGGAGCGGGCACCTCCGGGAAGTCTCCGCCCGGATCGCAGCAGAATGGACCGCCGCCGCAAAGGCCGCCGGGCCAGTCGCAGCAGCCGCCCGGGCAGATGAGCGGCACGATTCCGAATCCTTCCGAAGCGGAGCACTGGCTGAATGCGCTCGAAGAGGAGCGAAAGTCCGCGCGACGGCAGGAGCGCACGGGCTCGCCGCAAGAGACCAAGGACAAGGACTGGTGACATGGTGAACGGCGATCGGCGACCCCTGATCCCATGGCTCATCCTGACGCTCGCGCTCGCGCTCGCCGCGCTCCCGTGCCCGGTCCATGCCGAGCAGCTCACCGTCGAGGCCGAGCTCGACCGGCAGCAGGTCCTCGTGGGCGAACCCGCCACCCTCGCCATCACCATCACGGCGGAAGGGCTGGATGTCCCAGGCGTGAAGCTCCCGCTGATCGCCGGTCTCGACGTGACCCCGACCGAGCAGTCGCAGGGATTCTCCTGGATGAACGGCGTCATCTCGCGCAGCGTCACGAGCACGTTCGCCCTCCGCGCGAACGCGCCGGGCGACTACGTGATCCCTTCGTTCCGGGTGCGGTCCGGCAAGAAGGAGGCGCAGACGCAGCAGCTCGTGCTCCACGTGCGCGCGACGATGCCTCGTGCCGGCGCCGGGTTCGGCGGCGAAGGAGGCCCCGAGCTCTTCGCGCGGCTCACGCTGGATCGCACGCGCGTGTACTGGAACGAAGGGGTGACCGCGCGCTTCACACTCTACTCGCGTGTGCGCTACGAAGGCGCCCCCGCATGGGATCCTCCCGACGCACCGGGGTTCTGGACGGAAGTGCTGGGACCGGCGCGCACCGGCCGCATTCGCGTGGGCGATGCCGAGTACGAGGCCACCGAGATGCGGGTCGAGTACTTCCCGACGCGAACCGGAAGGCTGAAGATCGGACCGGGACGCGTGCACGCGCAGGTGGTGCGGCAGATTCCCGTTCCCGATCCCTGGAGCGCGCTCGGAATGCCGGAGACCCAGGTCGAGGACATCGAGCTCACCACCGAGCAGCTCGCAGTGGACGTGGTGCCGCTCCCGAAGGGGGCGCCGGCGACGTTTCGCGGCGCCGTGGGGAGCTACGATCTCGACGTGACGGTGGACCGCGCGGTCGTCCACGCGCGGGAGCCGGTGAACGTCGCGACCGTGTTGAAAGGGGAAGGCAATCTCGCCGCCGCCAGCGACCCCGACGTCTCGAGCACGCTGCCCTCGCGACGCTACGCCGGCGCCGCATCGACGAGCCTCGAGCGAATGGGGCTTCGCCTGAAGGGCGAGCGGCGACGCGAGACGAGCTTCGTTCCCGAGCGGCCGGGATCGTTCGCGATCCTTCCCGTCCGCTTCTCCTGGTTCGATCCGGAGCAGGGGCGATACCGGACTCAGGTGTCCGACACGATCACGGTCCGCGTGCTTCCGCCGGGCTCCGGCGGAGAGGCGCTCGGCCCCGCCGCCGCCCTTGGCCCCACGGCTCCGCGGCGCTCCACCCCTGGCGCGGGCGGATCGCTCGCGCTCGCGCCGCCTGTCCCAGCGACCGTCGTCGCGTGGGGATCCCTCCTCGCGTACCTCGGCGTGCTGACCGGGCTCGGCGTGCGCGACCGCTCGATGCGGGATCCGCGCCGGAAGAGGGAGCGCGAGCTCGAGGCGATCGCGCGGGAGCTCGCGCGCGCGGGCACCGCGGCGCCGACGCCGGCGCGCACCGCCGTGCTCCTTCGGCGGGCGGCGGAGACGCGATTCACCGCGGACGTCGAAGGGCTCCCGGCGGGGGAGGCGGCGGCGCGGCTCACGGCCGCCGGAATGCCCGCGGACGACGCGGCGCGCTGGAAGGAGACGCTCGACCGGCTCGAGCAGCTCGCGTACGCGCCGCCGGACGCTCGAGGCACGGGAGGCTCCGCGTCCGATGTGGCCGCGGACCTCGTGCGCCGCTTCCGGGAGGGACTTGCGTGAAGCGAACGCTCGCGACAGCGACTCTCGCCGCGCTCCTCGTCGCGGGAGCAGCGCATGGCGCCACCACGCCGCCCCCTCGGGCGGACGTCCTCTACAACGCGGGAACGGCGGCGCTCGATCGTGGCGAGGTGGGTCCCGCCGTGGCGTTCCTGACCGCGGCTGCCCGGCTCGAGCCGCGCGCGCGCGACATCCAGATCAATCTCAAGCAGGCCACCATCGATGCCGCGCGCACGCGCGGCGTGGAATCGCAGGACGAGATCGAGGTCGCGCACGACGTCCCGTTCTCGACCACGGAGCTGGCGTGGGCCGGCGCCATCCTCCTCCTCCTGGGGGCCGGACTGGGAATCGCCGCACGTCTCACGCGACTTCCTCGGGGCTTCGCGATCGCAGCCGTCGCCGTCGTGCTCGTGGGTACGACGCTCCACATCTGGCTCCTCGCGCGAGCGCACGCCGAGGCGGTGCATCCGGAGGCCGTCGTGATCGTGCCGCAGCTCGCGGTCGAGCGCGGCCCCGACGAGCCGTCTCGTGCTCCCGTGATCCTCGGCGCGGGTGAGCGTGTGCATCTCGGGCCGACTCGCGGGGGACAGGTCGAGATCCGCGTCGCGGGAGCGGCGATCGGATGGGCGCCGCACGAGGGACTCTGGCGGGTCCAGGAGACCCCACGCTATACTGCCCGCTATGCCACGCCCTGACGCCGCGCGGGAACGCGCGTGATCTCAGCCTCGGACACGGCACTGGTCACGGGCGGGACCGGAGGGCTCGGTCGCGCGGTGGTGGCGCGGTTTCTGGCGGACGGATTCAAGGTCGCGATTCCGTATCGCTCCGAGGTGGAGTGGACGGCGCTCTCGAACGCGCACCCGGATGCCGTTCGATCGGGGGCGCTGCACGGGTTCGTGGCCGACGTGAGCGATGAGGGCTCGATCGCCGATGCGACCGTCAAGGCTGCGGCAGCGATGGGGAGCATTCGCGTCCTCGCGCACATCGCGGGCGGCTACCGGGGCGGCGTGGACGTGGAACGGATCGAAGCGGGCGACGTGCGCCTGATGATCGATCTCAATCTCACGTCGGCGTTCTGGGCGGCGAAGCACGTGATTCCGCACGCGAAGCAAACGGGGGCGGGGCGACTCCTCTTCGTCTCGTCGCGCGGGGCCATTCAGTACTACCCGGGCGCGGCCGCGTACGCCGCCGCCAAGGTCGGGCTCCACGGACTCGTCGGCACGCTCGCGAAAGAGCTCCTCCAGGACGGCGTGACCGCGAACGCGATCCTGCCGAGCACCATCGACACCGCGGCCAACCGGGCCGCGATGCCGAAATCCAAATTCGAGGACTGGGTGCGCCCCGATCAGATCGCGGCGCTTCTCGCGTTTCTCGCGTCGGACGCGGCCTCGGCCGTCTCCGGCGCGCTGATCCCCATCTACGGGAGGGCATGATGGCCCCCGGCCAGAACGTATCGAAGGGACCCAAGATCGCGCCGGACCCCATCCGTCCCGGCATCACCGTCGACCAGCTCGTCGACCAGTCGTTCCTCGCCTACAACGGGGCCCGCCTCCGCGAGGCGTGCCGGCTCTTCGTCGAGAAGATGCTGGAGCCCGATGTGACGGTGGGCATCACGCTGAGCGGCGCGCTCACGCCGGCCGGGCTCGGCCGGTCGTGTCTGATCCCGCTCATGAAAGCGGGCTTCGTCGACTGGATCATCTCGACCGGTGCGAATCTCTACCACGACACCCATTTCGGTATCGGTCTCACGATGCACCAGGGGCGCTCGAACGTCGACGACGTGGCGCTGCGCGAGCAGGGCATCGTGCGCATCTTCGACATCTTCTTCGACTACGACGTGCTCCTTTCGACGGACTCGTTCTTCCGCGAGGTCATGCGCCAGCCGGAGTTCCGGCAGCCGATGGGCACGGCGGAGTTCCATTACCGGGTGGGGCGGTACATCCTCGAGCGCGAGAAGGCGCTCGGCCAGAAGGAAACCTCGCTCCTCGCGCAGGCGCACGCCCTCGAGGTGCCGGTCTACACGTCGTCGCCGGGAGACAGCTCCATCGGCATGAACGCGGCGGAGCTCTGGCTCGACGGCGCGGCGATGCACTGGGACGTCTTCCGCGACGTGAACGAGACCGCCGCGATCGTCTACGACGCCAAGCAGAAAGGCGGGAAGAGCGCGATCCTCATCCTGGGCGGAGGGTCGCCCAAGAACTTCGCGCTCCAGACCGAGCCGCAAATCCAGGAGGTGCTCGGCATCGAGGAGGAGGGGCACGACTACTTCTTACAGGTGACCGATGCCCGCGTGGATACGGGTGGTCTGTCCGGCGCGACGCCGGGCGAGGCGGTGAGCTGGGGGAAGATCGATCCCGATCGCCTGCCGGACGCGGTGGTCGCGTACGTCGACTCGACGGTCGCGCTCCCGATTCTCGTCGCGTACGCGCTCTCGAAGCACGACGCGCGACCGGTGAAGCGACTCTACAAGGAGCGCGAGCGGCTTCTCGACGGGCTCCGCGCCGCGCACAAGAGCGCTCGCTCCGAGGGTGCTCGCACGTGAAGACGGCCCAGCCAGGCGTCGCGCCCGCGGCCGCCCCGGTGCCGCTCCTCGATCTCGGGCTCGCGCACCGCGAGATCGCGGAGGAGCTGAAGAAGGACTTCGAACGCGTCCTCGCCTCGGGGCAGTTCATCCTGGGCTCGGAGCACGACGCCTTCGAGCGCGAGCTGGCCCAGGCGACGGGGCTGACCCATGCGATCGGGCTCTCCTCCGGCACCTCCGCGATCACGCTCGCGCTCCAGGCTGTGGGGGTCGGTCCGGGGGACGAGGTGATCCTGCCCGCGTTCACCTACTTCGCCACAGCGAGCGCTGTGGCGCACGCGGGCGCGACGCCGGTCTTCGCCGACGTG
>Ga0207703_10003887_pt1 | contig 12406 bp, 7 predicted proteins | sample KBSSwiS12_FD_184304 | JGI IMG/M metagenome (GOLD analysis project Ga0207703, IMG submission 184304) | Switchgrass rhizosphere microbial communities from Kellogg Biological Station, Michigan, USA - KBS Switchgrass S1-2 (SPAdes) (version 2) | ecosystem: Host-associated > Plants > Roots >... | reverse complement strand
TCGTCATTCATGAGCAGGAGATACTCGCCGTTGGCATGGGCCACGCCATTGCGCCTTGCAGCGCCGGTGCCGGAGTTGGTTTGCCGCAGGTACTGCAAGCGGAACGGCGGATGATATTGCCGCATCATCGCTTCGGTGCCGTCGCTTGAACCGTCATCAATCACGATGACCTCGAACTGTTTTGCCGGAAAGGTCTGGGCTTCGAGCGCGGCCAGACATTTTTCGAGTATCGGTAAGCGATTGAAAGTGGGCACGATCAATGAAATTGTTGCTGCCCCCTTGGTCGTCTTGATTGCAGGCGGGTTCTCGGTTTTATTCGGAGTCTGGCTGAAAAAGCATCGTCGCGCTTGCTGAGCACAAATCGCCACCGAAGCTTGATCGCCCAGTTCGCGATAACAACGGGCAAGCACGCTGAGCAGGCGCGCCAGCGGAGCCGAATATTGTAGCGATTCACCCAACCAGCTGAATACATGCCGCAACTGTGCGCGAGCTTCGGCGGGTTTCCCGCTTCGTAACAGTTCTTGCGCGAGTTGTACGTGGCCATCGAGTCGCAGCGCGCCACGCCGCTCCCGCGAAGCTCTGTTGAGTGCTTCGCCGTAACACGAATCCAGCTGCGTCATGGAGAACGGTATGCTCGGCGCAGATTTTGCACTGAGGCCCTGCGCATACGTCAGCGCATTTTGCAGTCCGCACTTCAATCCTTCCCATGAAAAATGTTCCCGGGCGAACTTCAGGCCTGCCGTCGATACGTCCTTCCATCTTTCCGGATTCTGGTAAAGCTGCACAACCGAAGTGGCAAACTCTCCAGGTGTATTCGCCAGGACTATGCCGGAGTCTGTCGTCAAACCGGCGAACGCCGCCGTGTAGCTGGTCGTGATTCCTGGCATTCCTTGAGCAATCATTTGTGCCAGGTTGTCGGACACAATGCCAAATCGCATAGGCGCGACCAAAAGCCGTGCATTGGTGATCTGCTCTTGATCTTTTGCTTCCAGCCATTGCACCCGAGCTAGTTTCCTGCGAGTCTCCAGTGGAACTTGTTCTGCCCCACATACCAACAACTCAAGGTCACTGGTCATGCGGCAGATAGCGGGCCAGATTTTCTCCAGGAACCAGGCAAAACCATCTACATCGCCCGGTTGTGTCAGGTTCAGAGTAAGCAGTACATCCTTACGCTCATTCCATGCTTGGTTCTGGCTGCAGGGAAAACTTGGCGGTACCACCGCAGTTTGGACAGGGCAATGATGCTGTCGCACCCACGTCTCATCGCCGGTATGGCGGACAATTACTAGGTCTGCGCGGCGGAATGCCTCTTCTTCGCGCGCTGACCAATCTTCGGCCACTTCACGGTGTGCCAATTGTTGCGTGATTTCTGCCCTTCGGGGGGCGGATTTTCCGTAAAGTGCCTCGTTGAAAACAACGATAGGTGTTTGCCGGGAATGCCGGCGAATTGCATCCAGATAGTGTTCAGGAATGGAAATTCCACAACGAAAATTTTGTATCAGGATGGCGACGTCAAACTGTTTTTCGGCGAGAGCAACGTCCAATGACCAACAAGAATTGGTTACATCTTTTCCCAGCGCCGGAAGTCGCTCAGCGTCTCCTGAATAAACCCGAATCTCTAAGGCATTAAGACCTGGTTCAAGTGATGGTTGGTTCCTTCCATCGCGAGCGATGAAAGTCACGGCATGCCCCAGTTCCCGCAGGGCCTGCAAAATTTGCTTGAGCCGACGACCCTCATCAGTCGCTTTGTCCGGAAGAAAGTCATTGACCACCAGCAGTTGCATCCCTCTGTTCTCTGATGGTCTTTGGGTATTCATTGCTTACGGTTTGTGCTCGCAGCATAGGAGCGAGCGGCGAGTTCCGCACGGACTTGATGCAACTCCATCGACTGGGGAAAGAACTCGAGTCCACGTTCGATCAGCTTTCGTGCCTGTTCATCCTGTTTGAGATGTGCGCGTATGGCAGCAGCGCGCAAGATGGTTTTGGGGTGAACCAGAGTCGAAGCAAAATGTTCCGCTGCGGCGGCCGCTTCGGGCAACATTCCTGCCGCCAGGTAAGCTTTGATCAGCCGTTCGTGAAGTTCCGCTCCCAGGGGCAAGGCGGCGATCGCGCTTTGCATCCGCTGAAATCCTGCTTGCTCTCCTAGTCGTACTTCCACATAACCCAGCTTGCTTTCCATTTGCGGGTCGTGTCCCCCCAGTTGCAAACTTCTTGTGTAAGCGAGCTGCGCCTCTTGTAGTCGTCCCAGATTGTGTAGCGCATCACCGCGGCAGTGTTCCCGCTCCACGGCATATTCGTCGTTGTCCTGACAGTGATCAAGGCATGAGAGCGCTTCCAGGTCCTGCCCCATGTCGAGATAAACCACCCCTGCCAGAAAATAAGCCGCACCCAGTTTCGGCTGGAGGGCCAGCGCACACTTCAGACAACTGAGTGCGTCTTCATTTTTGTGAAATGGTTCGTGAAACTGCCGGGCCAATTCCAGCCATGCCAGCGGGTTCTTCGGTTCCTGCTCGACTTTTTTCCGCAACAGCTCAAGATAGATTTCGGCTTTCTTGCCGTAACGTGAGCGTGCCAGAAATCCCAGATGGTGAATCGAAAAATCAGCATTGGCCAGCCTGAATCCGGCCGCCATGATTTGCGGTGCGATGTTTTCGTGAACACATCCCTTATAGAGGATGTTCGGATGGCGGCGGAACAAACGCACAACCAGATGTTGGGCATAAGCAGGAGCACTGGCAGCACTCTTGCATCGACCGTCGTTTGCGGTGGCCCGGTTGCCATTGACGCTGCCATGCCGCGCAGGCAGGTAGTTGCGGACAGGCACGATGTATCCGCCGATCGCGGGGCGCGAAAGTAATGATGGAATCACCCGCAAGGCTTGTGCGTCCAATTCCTCATCGGCATCCAAGGAAAGGACCCAGTCAGTCGTCGAGTGGGCCAGTGCTGCATTCCGTGCCTGGGCAAAATCATTGGCCCAGGGAATCGAAATACAAACTGCTCCGCATTGCTGGGCAATCTCTGAGCTTGAGTCCGTGGAACCAGTGTCCACCACGATCATTTCGTCCACCAGACCACGCACACTCTCCAGGCAGTTGCGGAGTGTGTCCGCCCCGTCCCTGACGATCATTGAGAGTCCTAATTTGGGCGCAGTCATTCGCTTGTCGTACCTCTGGCAGACACTTTGCCCCCAAGAGATGCAGCATTTTTACTGCCTAATTTGTCTTTAATTTAAGGGCCGGCCACCATGCTAAAATCCACCAACTTATTTTTCGCATCTGCTGATAAGGAATTGCAAAAGGGATGAATATTCACGAGGTAGCGCGCAGGGCCCGGGTTTCCACAGCCACCGCCTCACGCGCCATTAATCACGTTCCCACGGTGAATCCCGTGCTGGCAAAACGGGTTTGGGCCGTTATTGAAGAGCTCGGTTACTACCCCAATACGCAGGCGAGGGCGCTGGTTTCTGGAAAGAGCCGCATCTTTGGTTTAGTCATCTCAGAAATCACCAATCCCTTCTTTCCGGAAATTGTGCAGATATTCGAGCAGATTGCGGTGCAGAACGATTACGAAATTTTACTGGCCTCCACCGGGAATGATCCCAAGCGCATGGAAACCTCGGTCCGGCGAATGATTGAACGCCGGGTGGACGGGGTTGCCATCATGACGTTCGGTATGGAAGAAGGACTTCTCGCCGACCTTAAGCTGCGCAAAGTGCCGCTGGTTTTCGTCGATGTCGGCCCATCGCGGCCGCGAGTCAGCAATATTCGCATCGACTATCAGCACGGAATTCGGCAGGCCGTGCAGCACTTGGCAGCGTTACGCCACGAACGGATCGCATTTATTTCCGGTCCGCCGGGCCTGAAGTCGGCGGACGCGCGCAAACGCGCCTTTCAGCGTGCGATGCAAGAAATCGGGTTGGCCGCCGACGACAGCCTGATCACAGACGGGAACCATACTATCGAAAGCGGCGTGGTAGCCTGCGCGCAATTGCTGGCGTTGTCCAATCGTCCCACCGCCATTATGTGTTCCAACGATATGACTGCGCTGGGCGTCATGCGCAAAGCTTATGAGGAAGGTATCACCATTCCGCAAGAGCTCTCGGTTATCGGATTCGACGACATACGCCTTGCGCAGTTCGTTTTGCCCGCATTGACTACGGTGCAGATGTCGCAGGGAGAACTGGCGCGGTTGGCCTTCCATGCGCTGTTCGAGGACACGCAGAGAGAACAGGCTTCACCGAAGGGGACCGAGTACATGCTGACGACGCATCTGGTACTGCGAGAATCCACTCACTTGGTCAACAAACGGTTCATACGCGGCAAGCGGTAATGGATCGTTTTTTAGCGTCGCTGAACCGATTGACGATGGTGGGGAATCTATATAGTCTAGTAAACGTTTACCCGCAGTATTCACAAGCGCAAACAAGAAGACCACGGAACCTTTTATGTTATTGAAAGTTTTGCGGGAGCAAGTGCTGGATGCCAACCTCGAGCTGGTGCGGCGAGGGCTGGTCCTTTATACGTTCGGCAATGTGAGCGGAATCTCCCGGGCAGATGGATTGATTGCAATCAAGCCGAGCGGCGTGCCCTACGAAACCATGAAGGCTGAAGACATTGTCGTGACCGATCTGGACGGTAAGGTGGTTGAAACCACGCTTCGTCCATCCTCGGATTTGCCTACTCATGTGGAGCTTTACAAACGATTCCCCAAGATCGGCGGAGTGGCTCACACCCATTCTGAGTTTGCTACGGCATGGGCGCAGGCTGGCAGACCGATTCCTTGTTTCGGTACCACGCATGCCGATTATTTTTACGGTGCAATTCCCGTTACAGCCAAATTGACGCCAGAAGAAATTGCCACTGCATACGAGAAAAATACCGGACTGGCAATCTGCCAACGCTTTGATGAGTTGGGCACCGACAGCATCCCGGGTGTGCTGGTTGCGGGACATGCTCCGTTTTGCTGGGGAGAGTCTGCGGCCGACGCCGCGCATAATGCGGTCATTCTCGAGTCAGTAGCGCGCATGGCCTATTACACGATCGGCATTAATGCCGAAGCACCGCCGATCCCCAAAGAATTGCACGACAAGCACTATCTAAGAAAACACGGAGCCAAGGCGTACTACGGACAGCCGAATCAATCGAAGTAAGCTCGGTGTCTAATCTGGTAGCCCGTGTCGTTTCATCAACGGTTTGAGGAGTGATATGGCAAACAAGAAAATGACCATGGGTCTCATTGTAGGGAACCGTGGGTTCTTTCCCGACCACCTGGCCAAAAGCGGCCGGGAAGAAATGCTAAACGCATTGCAGGCTGCCGGCATGGAGGTGGTCGCGCTGACACCGGAGCAAAGCAAGTATGGCGCGGTTGAGATCCGTGAAGAATCGCATCGGTGTGCGGACTTGTTCAAGGCCAACCGCGACCGTATCGACGGCGTCATCGTCACGTTGCCAAATTTCGGGGAAGAACGTGCCATTGCGGATGCTTTGCGCTGGGCTGATCTTCATGTTCCGGTGTTAATACAGGCGACTCCTGATGACCCAAAGAAGATGACGATTGCGTCCAGGCGCGACAGCTTCTGCGGAAAGATGTCCGCATGCAACAACTTGCGGCAGTACGGCATCCCTTATTCGCTGACATCGTTGCACACCGAAGCTCCGGATTCGCCAGAGTTTAAGAAAGACCTTGAATGGTTTGCGGCGGTCTGCCGAGTGGTAAAGGGATTCCGTAATCTTCGGGTGGGAGCGATCGGCGCACGTCCTACGGCTTTCAATACTGTCCGCTACAGCGAAAAGATTTTGGAAGCGAACGGCATTTCGATTGAGACGCTGGATCTTTCTGAGGTTCTCGGTCGCATCGATCGCATGAAAGACAACGATGACGTCGCCCAAGCGAAACTGGCCTCCATCAAAAAATACGTCGATTCAGGCAATGTTCCAGCCGCTGCTTTAATGAAGATGGCGAAGCTCGGAGCTGTTGTGGACCAATGGATGGCGGCTACCGAAGTGACCATCAGCGCCGTGCAATGCTGGACATCGCTTGAAGAAAATCTCGGAGTGGTTCCTTGTACCATCATGAGCATGATGAGCAACGAACTGCTCTCTAGCGCTTGTGAAGTCGATATAGTCGGCGTGCTGGGGATGCATGCCATGCGCCTGGCGTCCGGCACGCCTTCCGCATTGCTCGATTGGAACAATAACTACGGACCGGATCCGAATAAAGCGGTTTGCTTCCACTGCTCCAATCTTCCTAAACATTTCTTCAAGTCAGTGAAGATGGATTTCCAGGAAATTATCGCGGGCACGGTAGGCAAGGAAAACACCTTTGGCACCTGCGTTGGTCTGATCAAACCGGAAAAGATGACTTTCACTCGCTACTCAACTGACGATACCAGCGGCAAGATGCGCGGTTACGTCGGGGAAGGACGTTTCACTGATGATCCGCTAAACACCTTCGGCGGTGCCGGCGTCGTCGAAATTACTAACATGCAAAAGTTGCTGCATTTCATCTGCGAGAGAGGCTTTGAGCATCATGTGGCAGCCAATCTTTCTTCAGTGGCTTCTGCGGTGCATGAGGCTAGCACTCGCTATCTCGGCTGGGACATGTACTGGCACGGACATGATGGAGCCTGCTAATGGCAATCGTCGCTGGAGTTGATTTCGGGACCTTGAGTGTTCGCGTGTCCATCGTGGACAGCGAGCGTGGCATGTTGGCGTCGGCGATCGCGGAGTATCCTCTGCATCGCAAGCGGGAAGATCCCGAGCACGCGACACAATCTCACGAGGACCACATGAAGGCCCTGGTCGCGGCGATGCGTGAAGCCGTTAAGAAGGCGGGCACCTCGGGTGATCAGGTTGCTGCGATTGCGCTCGACACCACTGGTTCATCCGTCATTCCAGTCGGAACCAATCTTCAGCCTCTCGGCGAATACTATTTGTGGTGTGATCACCGCGCCAAAGGCGAAGCGGCGGAGATTACGGAAGCCGCGCATCGGGAAAAACTTGAAGCCATCAACTGGTGCGGTGGAGTTTACTCCTCAGAGTGGGGATTTTCCAAGCTCCTGCACTGGCTCCGTCACAACCCATCGAAGCGTTCGGAATTTGTTTCTGCCTTCGAACATTGCGACATGGTTGCCGCAACCCTTGCCGGAATTACCGACGTCAAGAAAGTAAAGCGCAGTATCTGCGCGATGGGCCACAAGTGGTTGTGGAACCGCAAGCTCGGCGGATTGCCGTCCGAACAGTTCTTGACCAAAGTTGATCCGGTTCTGGCAGGAGTGCGCGAAAAGCTCGAAGGCGAGTATGCGACTTCTGATCAAATCGCCGGTCACCTTTCACCGCAATGGGCTGAACAATTAGGTTTGAAAGCTGGAATTCCAATTCCAGTTGGTGCATTCGACGCTCATTGGGATGCCATCGGCGCGGGATGCCGCACTGATGACATGGTCAATGTTGTCGGTACATCCACATGCATCATTGGTATTACACCCTCGGTCAACCTTGTGCCTGGTGTCTGCGGTGTGGTGGAAGGCAGCGTACACCCGTTGCGTACGGGAATTGAAGCTGGACTCTCCGCTGTCGGCGACATATTTAACGCCATCGCCACGCGCGCGGGCGCGACTGTCGAAGCACTGAGCCGCGGCCTTGAGAATTATCACGCTGGACAAACGGGTCTGCTGCGCATGACTTGGGACAATGGTGATCGCACTGTCCTGGTGAATCCCAACCTGCGCGGCATCACCTTGGGTTGGAACTTACAAACCACAGCGCAAGATGAGTTGTTCGCTGCCATCGAAGGGACTGCATGTCACACTCGAGTGATTCTCAACCGCATGACAGAGAAAGGTGTTGCCATTAAACGCGTGATCAATGCGGGTGGCATTCCTCAGAAGAACAATGTGCTGAACCAAATCTACGCGAATGTGTTGAAGCGTCCCGTGTTAGTGCCAAGCAGCAGTGTGGTGGGTTTAGGTTCGGCAATCTTTGCCTTCATGGCCGCTGGGGCATTCAAGACGATCGAAGAAGCCCAAGAGAAGATTTGCCCGTCCCACAAAGTGTTTGAGCCGCAGACGAGCGAGACGAAAGTCTACGACGAACTGTTTCCCCTGTATGACAAGCTCTATTTTGCTTTCGGCCAGCCTGGCGATCCGGCAATGGGAGCCATACTGCCGAAGCTTATCCACATCGCCGAATCAGTAAACCAGGAAGTTGCTGAACCTGTCGCTTAACTACGCCAAACTTAATGTAAGTTTGGTCACCGATGCGGCAGGAAAGCTGAAACGGACTGGGCCTTTGATGTCCAAAGCTTTGCTCTGAGGTTTCACGACTTCTCGTTGATCGAACGAATTGTGGGCGTGAATATCTGTATGGCTCAAGGTAGTTACGCTGCCGGATTTCACGCTCGCTCCACGAATGCCGACCTCAGCCTCACGTCCTTCACTAACGTGAGGATTCACCACCGTCAAGACCAATTCCTTATCGTGCAACGAAGCCGACCCTTTCAATCCCCAGAACGTAGCGGCCTTGCCATCTCTGTCATAGTGGACGTTCGGCGCGGAGAAAATCGTGCGCAGTGATTGTCCGCCTTGGTGTGCGGCATACATCCCGAACACGTGTCCAATGGGAGTGATGCAGAATTTATCTTCATGCGCCAGATATAGGCTGTTCAGGCAGTTGATGAGTTGGGCGGAGTTGGCCATAGCAACTTTTTCAGGATGACGGTTGAAAGTATCTAGCGTTAATCCGCTCAACAATGCGTCACGCAAGGTAGGAGTCTGCTCCAAAATATCTCCCGGAGTCATTTCGCTCCCCGGTTTATACCATGCGCCCCATTCGTCCACGATCAGCTTAATCTGATGCTGGCGATCGTACTCTCCCAGCACTTGCCAATGGCCGTTCACCAAAGATTCCATCACGTCTGCCTCGCGCAACAGCTCGTACCAATCCACTACGTCGAACTTCAGCGCATCACCCTTGCCTTCATTCCAATCGCGTGTGCGTCCGCGGCTTAGGTTCCAGGTGTAGTAGTGAAGTCCCATCCCATAGACCGATTTCAACTGTTCCGGGCCTCTGTGGAGCATCTCTTCGAGAAAGCCACGAGTCCATGACCACTGATCATCGCTCGCGCCTGATGCGATAAAAGACAAATTCTCCCCGAATCCCGGCACCCAGGTAACGAAACGGCGAAATTCAACTGCGTATTCCTGTGGCGTAAAATTCCCGCCGCAACCCCAGGACTCATTGCCCACGCCCCAATAGCGAACGTGAAACGGTTCGGAGAATCCTGCGGCTGCGCGCTGATCGGCCAGGGTGGTGCTGCCTGCCGGCGAGTTGCAGTATTCGACCCAGCGATAAAAATCTTTTGCATTCAGACTGCGAACGTTAGCGGCCAGATAAGGTTCCGCTCCAATGAGCTTGCAAAACTGTACAAATTCATTTGTGCCGAAGCGGTTTGACTCATATTTATGATTAGCAGGCCCCGACGCTGACTCTACTCCTGCCCAAAAATTTGTTCGCCGCGGACGTTTATCAGTCGGGCCGATGCCATCCTGCCAGTCGTAGCTGTCAGCAAAGCATCCACCGGGATAGCGAACCACGGGCGCTTTGATCTTTTTCATGTCATCGATGAGCTCTTTACGAATTCCGTTGATGTTGGGAACTTTGGAGTTTTCCCCCACCCAAATACCGTCGTAAACCACACCTCCCAGATGTTCGACGAAGTGTCCATAAATATCGGAAGAGATGGTTCCCAGTGGTTCGTTGAGCAGAATCTCAATCCGCGAATCTGCAGGAGAATCTGCGCCAAACATATAAGGTGCAGAGCGCGCAAGAACAAGCGCGCCTGCACCAATCATGCTGTTGCGGAGAAATTCTCTGCGGCCGATCATCTATGCACCCCACTGGATTACAGTGTAAGAACGAGCAGGCACATCAAACTTCGTTTTGCCTCCGCTAGTTCCCGGCTTATCAAACGCCTGGGGCGCCACCTTGTTGGGTGACTCAAAGCTGTTGACGGCCTTCAGGTCGTTGCCGGTAAGAATGTTGGCAGCCAGGACCTTCCCTGGCGCTCTGTCCTGCCAATTGATCTCTACGGTATGGCCCTTATTGAGATCGCGATTCAACACAAACAGCGCAACGTTGCCGTTCTTGTCCGAGGTCGCCACCGCATCAACGTAGGGAACATCGCCCATTCCCGACACCGGATATTTCGGTGACTCGACTAGCACATTCAGTACTGATCCCTGTGCATACTGCAACGCCCATGCGTATGGGTAGTAAATCGAATGGCGGAACAACCCGTTAGAGTTTGTCATGATCGGTGCGATCACATTTACCAACTGCGCGAGGCAAGCAATCTTGATACGGTCCGCGTGACGCATGAGCGTGTTGAGCAATCCACCGACCAGCAAACCGTCTTCGAGGTTGTAAGGCTCTTCGAGCAAGTGAGGAGCTTCCTCACCATGACCTCTCAAGGTGTCTCCACTGCGGGCGCGATACCAAACGTTCCATTCGTCAAATGAAAGCCACAACTGCTTCGAAGACCGGCGATGCCCTTGTACTAGATCACAGACCGCCAGTGTCTCCATGATTTGCTTTTCCATGCTGAGGTTCAAAGCCAAGTATTTCGAGCTATCCTCGCCGGTTTCTTCCTTGGTGTTGCCTACGTAGCGATGCAAGGAGAGCGCATCGACATAGTCATAGCAATTTTCCAGAACTTCGCGGTCCCATTCCAGGTAGGTCGGCATAAATGGGCCACTCGATCCGCAAGCGATTAACACCAAGGATGGGTCTATATAGTGCATCTGCCGGGCGGCATCCTGCGCTTTCATGCCGTATTCGGCCGCCGTCATGTGGCCAACCTGCCAGGGCCCGTCCATCTCGTTTCCGAGACACCAGTTCTTGACTTTATATGGCGCGGCGACACCATGACTGCGCCGCAGCTCGCTCCATTTCGTGCCCTTGTCTACGTTGCAATACTCGACCAGATTGGCGGCCTCTTCCGCTGATCCTGTGCCGAAATTCAAACCCATCAGCGGTAATGTGCCGACGTTCTTGCACCAAACCATGAACTCATTGGTTCCGACCTGGTTGGTATTGGTGGCGTTCCATGCTTTGTCGAGAACGCGCGGACGCTTGTCTTTCGGGCCAACACCGTCCAGCCAGTTGTAGCTGGAAACAAAGTTACCGCCGGGGTAGCGGACGATTGGCACTCCCATCTTCCGGATTTCATCCATCACATCTTTGCGAAAACCATTTTCATCAGACAATTTTGATCCCGGGTCATAAATTCCTTCATAAATGGCGCGTCCCAGATGCTCGAGAAACGAGCCGAACAAATTGCGGTCCAGGGGAGAGATTGTACGGCGGGAGTCTAGGTATATCCGGGCCACAGTGTCGGCGGTGGATGGGGTGTTTTGCGCGAACAGAGATCGACCACAAACAAGGCCGGCTCCCATAGCCACGGTCGCATTCGCAACCTGGGATAAAAACTCTCTACGATTTTTTGAATTCATGCGGGTGTCTCCCTGTATGAAATTGTTGTGAGGGGTGAATCTATGCAGTGCTGAATAGTAAACGTTTACTCGAACGAGGGCAATGGATTTAATTGGTTCCGCCCGGTGCTCGGGGGCGAATGAAAAAGTGCCATTTATCCATGCTGGCAGGAACGGCCACATCGAAAAATCCCACCATCATTTCATCCGAGGTCTGGTCGCCCCAGGTTACCAACTTGGTGGAATCAGGATTGTGCGGATTGTTGCGCGAGTTGTCATACCAGGCCACCGCACCCAGCTTTGTTCCAGCCTTGAGTACTCGGGGTTCAGCGAGGCGATAACTCAATTGCCAATGAAAGTGATAGTTCACGCGCAGAAGGACCTCAACGCTGCCATCGCTGCGAACGATGTCATATTCAAAACGTTTTCCACGCAGATGCATATGAGGGAACAGACTAAGCAGCGTGGCATCGTTGGGAAGCGTGCCTTGGGCCTCAACGCGAAAATCTGGGGCTCCGGGCGGAATCATGAGCGCATGATTATTCAATTGCAAAGTAATGGCACGCTGCCTTGCTGGAGTCTTTGAAAACACCAATCCGATACTGGTTTGATCGGTGTCCCGCATTCCGTTGGTGGTGTAGTGCATTTGAAAGACGATGTCGGAACCAGCGGGGACAAACTTCGCTATGCCATCTGGCCACTGATCGGGCGAACTGCCGGGCGCGTAGACTAGCAGCAAATCACTGGTGGTTTCGTGGGCTTCGCGTCGTTCCTGCAGATCCGTCAGCGTGTTGGCGGTGAATGGCTCTCCAACCGGCGCGTGGCGCAACCATTGCGAGTCAGGCGGACGGATATAGACCACCGCATGGTGAACATGGGCGGCACTAGAAGGGCGCATCTCTGACATCTGTACCCACT
>Ga0207703_10003884_pt1 | contig 12411 bp, 10 predicted proteins | sample KBSSwiS12_FD_184304 | JGI IMG/M metagenome (GOLD analysis project Ga0207703, IMG submission 184304) | Switchgrass rhizosphere microbial communities from Kellogg Biological Station, Michigan, USA - KBS Switchgrass S1-2 (SPAdes) (version 2) | ecosystem: Host-associated > Plants > Roots >... | reverse complement strand
CACTCAGGGGCGGTGGTTTTCTAAAGGCTACCCCGCATCACCTTCGGCCCGGCGACGGCGTCAGCCGGAGGTGATGTCCTCCCCGATGACTCCCCACCGTTCTTGACCCGGCGACTGGCGTCACTCAGGAGCGGTGGTTTTCTAAAGGCTACCCCACACCCCCTAGGCCCGGGCGATCGGCGCCAGCCCGGGGCGGTGTTTTGAAAATGGCTACCTCACATCATCCTCGGCCCGGCGGCCGCGCCAGCCGGGGGTGATGTCCCCCCAGTCCACTAAAATACTTTTCTGAGAGTGTCGGAATTGGGTCCCCGAGTTCGTCCTCGGGTCTTGTGCGGCCCACCGTGCAGGCGTCGGGCTGCCGATCGGTAACAGGAGTGGCGAACATGATCACCGTCTATGGCGAAGGCAGAGGGTTCCGCGTCGCGTGGCTTTTAGAGGAGATGGGTCTGCCGTATCGGGTGAGGCGGGTAGACCTACTGGCAGGAGTCGAGAAAGATCCCGAGTTTCTGGCCATCAACCCCGCCGGCTTCATCCCCGCACTCCAGGACGGCGACGTTACGATGGTCGAGTCGATCGCCATCATGGAATACCTGATGAGCCGGTACGGACCGACGCCACTGGCGCCGGACGCGCGCGATCCTGCCTTCCCTGCGTACCTGCAGTTCCTTCATTTGGGTGAAGCCGGCCTCGCTGCCTCCATTTACTTTGTGGTCGGCGCCCTCCATTTCGGGCCAGAAGACCAGCGAGACAACTGGAGTGCAGGGCAAGCTCTTTATGTTTTCAAAAGTCGGCTCGGGCTCGTCACGCGGCAGCTCGCGCGTTCGCCATATCTTGCTGGCGACACATTTACCGCTGCCGATATATCGGTGACGTACGCTCTGCAGTTGGCTGAAAGAGCGGGCGGCGTCACCCTCGGTGAGGTAGAGCAAGCGTATGTGGCCCGTACCACCGGACGTGAAGCGTACAAGCGAGCCATGGATACCTGTGTGGACACAAAGGAATGGGTTGCCAAATTGGCCGCTCAATGACGCGCTCGGCGTCAGGACAATGACACCGCCGCGCCGCATCGCTCGGCTCGTGTCATCGGAACAACGCCTGGGGAGCTCGCCGCGGCTCGATGTTTAAGGCATCTGCGCTGCAACGGATTTTTCAAACTCCGCTTCCGCTCTGTTGATAGCGTCCACATAACCCTTCGGGTCTATGAAGGCCGTCTCTCCCTCGGTCTGCATTCGTTTCACCTTCTCGAGCAGATCGAAGTAGATCCCATGGGCTCCGAGAAAAATGTCGCACGGGAGCGCGCGCAGAGTGGCGAATGTCTTGCTGAAGTCTTGCCTGATTCCCGGGTAGGAGGCTGGATGCCCTGGTGTATCGAAGAGGCGGTACTGCGTAAGCGCCCGCAGACCGCCGACAATAACAACCTCACGGCGTTGTCCTGCGGGGTCGCTTGAAATGTGGGTGCGGAATGTCCAGGTAGTGCAGCCACGAGTGTGGCCGCCCGTCCGATATGCTGTCAGCGTTACGTCGCCTAGGACTACCGTGTCGCCGTCGTGGAGAACTCGGTCTACACGGGCAGAAGGGAAGGTCACAATTCCGTCTGTTCCGAAGGCAAAGTCTTTACGTCCGCCGCTGCTTACAACATCGGCATCTCCATCCATCACCATATTGCGTGCGTGGGTCTCTTTGATGACCTCTGCTGCGCCTCCCATGTGATCAGAGTGCGCCTGACCATTGAGGAGAATCTTCGTATCGGCCCACGAAAATCCGAGCTTCTCAACACTCGAGCGAATCAAAGGCGGTGAGCTTCTGAGATTCGCATTGATCAGAATGTTTCCCGCGGAAGTTGTAATCAGGTAGGCCGCCAGGTCGCGAGTCCCGACGTAGTAAAGGTTGTCGGCAATCTGGAATGGGGGCAGCGGCGTTGTGTAGTCAGGATTGGCTCTGGCAGGCAGACAGGCGAAACACAGGCAAAGGGAGGCAATCAGTTTGCACAGATGGGAAAACATGACTATTCCACGCCGACTGTGTGTAGCCACCGTTCCACCAACGCGGGCCACTGCCCGATGGGAAGCTTGGTCGGGCGCAAGCCAAAGGCATGCTTTCCCTCCGCGTACAAATGCAGTTCAGCGGCAACGCCTGCGTCCTTCAGCGCAATGTAGTACGCGATCGAATGATTCACGTTGTCCACGTCGTCATTCTCGGCCTGCACCAGAAACGTGGGTGGTGTCTGATGATTGACGGGAGTGTTTGGGTTGAGTCCGTAGTCCTTGCCGCCGGACCAGAGATGTCCTGGGTAAACGGCTACGGCGAAATCCGGACGACAGCTGATCTGATCGATTGCATCGCGAGCTGGATAGAGACGTTTGTTGTATCTCGTGCTGATTTCCGCCACGAGATAGCCGCCTGCCGAGAAACCCATCACGCCGATCTTCTGTGGATCGACATGCCAGTCGGCGGCGTGCGATCGGACCACGCTCAGGGTTCTCTGCGCATCCTCCAGAGATTGGGTGGGTGTCGTGAGGTTGTCGGGCCGACACTTGCAATGCCAGTCGAACGGCCGGCTGGGTACGCGATACCGCAGAAGCACGCAGGTGATTCCCTTTGAGGTCAACCAGTCGCAGATGTCCGTGCCTTCTCCCTTGATGGCCAACCCTTCAAATCCGCCGCCTGGAAATACAACTATCGCGATTCCGGTATTTTTCCGCTGTGGCGGATAAACAGTCAGGGTGGGCTGCACAATGTTGCTCCAGTCCGTTTGAGGCCCTGGGGCAGGTTGCGCGTCGGGTGGTGTGCCGGGCCAGATGGCCACTTGCACAGGGGCGGGCGCGGGCCGCCCGTCGGCAGCGCCCACCTTCGGATGAACGCAGGCAAGCATAAACAGGAGGATCACGAAAACTGACTTGCGCACGACCGACCCTCGGACAATGTTGGGAATGGCTCGCTACTGGAACGAGCGGGCCCTCAGACAGAGGATCCTGCGCTCACTTTCTGGCAGATCAGTGGCCAATTCTGACGAATTATGGCGTGCGGTCGCGCGCAGGACTTTAGGGGGCCAGTCGCGATTGAACGAGTGCGCGGACTCGCTCTGCATAGTACACATCTGGCAGTCCAGGCACGCGCAGACCAGGGTTTCCCATTGCGAAACCGATGAGCATCGCAACTTTCCGTGGGCGTAGGCGCGCGTGGGAAAGCAGCTCGGCGTCGATCTTCTCGACGGCTTCCGGGCTCAGCGATGCGGCGATTTGTGCCTGTTCGGGAGTCAAAGGGGGATCAGAGAGCATTGGTCAATCATCCATGCAAAGGTCAGTTCCAGATCGATTGCAACGGTGGCGGTAGGTAAACGACTTTTCCGCCCGCGCCTGCGCTGGGCATTATCCCCGAGTGCGCGTGGACGTAAAGCACCGACGCTTTCACCGCGTCGATAGTTAGACGCTAAAAACACCGCGCAATGGCGCAATTTGATCCCAAAGAAATCCCCTTTTGAAACAGTTATTCCGCATTGCGTACTGAAGAGGAGATCCGCAAGATGGAACCAACTATCCACTGCGGAGGATAACTTCCATGTCTGTCTCCAAGCGGGATGAGCTCCACCACACCTATGGCGACTACCTGATATGGTCAAGAACCTACGGTGATGAGCTGATAGATGGAGCCGCGTACGTTCGAGAGCCGCCATCGCCGTCATATTCGCACCAGTCAATTGCCTTTGAACTGGCGTGTGAGCTCCGAAACCAACTCAAAGGCACACCATGGCGGGTCTGTATCGCTCCGCTGGACGTACGGCTTCCGAGGTCCGGTGAGCCAGACGACCAGGTTGATACGGTCGTGCAGCCGGATGTTTTCATCACAAAAGATATTCGTAAAATGGATTCGCGAGGAATGCGCGGGCCGCCCGATTGGCTTGCAGAGGTCCTCTCGCCGAGCACTTCCCGTTACGACAGGGCCGTGAAGATCCCGGTTTATGAGCGAGCTGGGGTGTCGGAGGTGTGGCTCATCAATCCCAGGCGGCGCTCCGTCGCGATTTACCGGCTCGAAAATGGCCGCTACGCGCAGCCAACCCTACTGAGCATGAGCGGGCGCACGCGACTGACGGCCGTGCCGAATGCATTCGTGGACTGGGATCGGATAAATGAGAAAACTTTAGAATTCTAAAGCCCCGGAATTTCAATAACTTGGCTGGGGTGCTCGCGAAGGCCTGCCAGCGGAGCTATGCTGAGGCTTGGTCATTCGAGGGACAACGATATGAAGACCGCAACCTCCATCAGCCTGTTTGCCTGCACCGGTTTACTCGCCACGATGAGCGCCGTCGCTGCCGGCGGGCAGTCGCCAGGCATCGTGAACCACTACTCAGGGATGTTCGGTGAGCAAGGCTACGTACATTCTGCAACCCCAAGTTTGGCCTACGGCGGCTACGCGCGGGAATCCGATCGCCGCGCAATCCGCAATCTCGCACTCACTGTCAAAGATTTGACCGGATCGCCTGCCGTCCAGGCATGCAAGGGTTTCCACAAGGTCGGTGACTGCGTGGCTGCGGCGCATGCCAGTCAGAACCTGGGCGTCAGTTTCGTATCACTGCGTGACGACATGAAAGGTCGTGACGGTCAGCAACTGAGCGCGGCGATTGCGCACTTGCGGCCAGACGTTGATTCGAGCCTCGAGGCCGCCAAAGCGCTCCAACAGACTCGCGACGACCTGTCAAAAGCCTGATCGGTCTCCAGACATCCTGGCCAGGGGCGCCCGCGGGGCGTCGCCATGGAGGCGAAGCTCCACGCAAGTGGCGCTTCGCCTTCACTAGCCTTCAAATCCCCTAGTCGTCGTAGCCGCCAAAGCTGAAGCCCCGACGAACCTCTCCGCGGATCTCCCCAGCGGGAAACGCGGCCGTATGGATGTTCGCGTAGGCCGTATCGCTCTCCAGCGCATCTACCAGCCCCTGGAAATCTCCCGCGGTCACGCCCTGTGACAGAGGGCCAACCACGTTCGTCGCGGTAATAACTCCCGAGATCGTGCCACTCGCAGGGCAGGCCTGGGTGTTGGGAGGAGGGTTGGCCAGATTGGAGCAGAAGAACACCATCACCCCGCCCGGCATGTGCACTTTGCCGAAATGAATGTGTGCCTGGGTGACCGCCGTGCCGAGGCCTGAGTAAGTCAACTTATAGGAAAGCGACTGCTGAACCCGATCGAGTTTGAGGTGCAGTGTTGCCTTGCCATCCGACAGGATGGCGCCCGTCTCGGCGTTCAAGCCGCCGACTTCGTTGAAACCTGAAAACACCGCGTGAAATTCTTCAACATGAGATCCAGCCACGGCCAGTGGTGCAAATGTCACTGCGGTGGCAAGGGTCGCTATCATCGCGCGATACATGACTCCACTCCCTTGTTGTGTTGCGGGGGTGTGAGTGTAGGCGCGAATAATTACGATTACATGCCTGTTGACTCAGTCAGGTGTTCCCAACGTTCCCCTTTCCTGTCACTGGCTGTCCTTCTTGTGTCTTCAGTGCCCAGCCGCGGGCTCGAGCACAGCCTGAGCACGCTCGTCCCGATAGATGATTCGATTGCGGTTTGTGCAACCTCAGGAACCTTTGAGGCCGTCAGCCCGTTCTAGGTCGGTTACATGAAAATCGCGACCTTCAATGTCAACGGCATCACCAGCCGCCTGAGCTCCCTGCTCGAATGGCTCGAACGAGAGTCACCCGACATTGTGTGTCTGCAGGAGCTCAAAGCCGCTGATACTGCCTTCCCCGAAGGGGCTTTGAAGGAGGCGGGTTACGGCGCCATCTGGCACGGGCAGCAGTCCTGGAATGGGGTTGCGATCCTGGCCAAGGGAGTTGTTCCTACCGAGGTCCGGCGAGGCCTGCCCGGTGATGACACCGACCAGCACAGCCGCTATCTGGAAGCGGCTATCGACGGCCTGTTGGTCGCCTGCCTGTATCTGCCCAACGGCAATCCCCAGCCCGGGCCCAAGTTCGCCTACAAGCTCGCGTGGTTTCAACGCCTGATCACACACGCCCGCTTCCTTTGGAAGTCGGGCCATCCAGTCGTCCTTGCTGGTGACTTCAATGTCGTGCCAACAGACTTCGACATCTACAACACGCGGTCCTGGAAGAAGGACGCGCTGTTACAACCAGAGAGCCGCGATGCCTATCAGAAGTTACTGGCGCAGGGTTGGACGGACGCCCTGCGGTTCAAACATCCCAAAGAGCCCATCTACACCTTCTGGGATTATTTCCGCAATCATTGGCAGACCAACTCAGGACTGCGGATCGACCATCTGCTCCTGAGCGAATCATTGAAGCCAGCACTGATCGATGCCGGTGTCGACACATGGGTCAGAGGGCGCCCGCATGCGAGCGACCATGCGCCCGCCTGGATCATTTTGCGTGACTCGAGGAGAACGTCCATGAGCTCAGCCAAACAGAAGTCAGCGGCGCGCCGCAACATCAAAAAGGCTGCGAAAGTCGCCAGGTCCAAAAAGACGATTGCCCACTTGAGCAAGAAAACGCGCACCGCGCTTGGCAAGGAGGGCGCAAAGAAGGCAAAGCTGGCGAAGCGGGGCTAGCGAGCCAAGCGGGCTAAGCCGACCACCAGCGGCCCAACCCCGCGCTAACCGCGCACACCACCAACCCCACCAACCCGAACCGCTTCACCGCCGCAACGACAACCGGGCCAGGCTCATCCGGCAGCGGATTTCCGCACACCCTGGCAGCTTCCATGGCCGCCACGGCCGCCGCCGATGCGATGTCCTGTCCCAGATTTGCAGTCGTCGTTTTCATGGTCGCGTCAAAGGGATTGTCTGATGCTGTGGCCCGACTATGGTCCACGCTCGAGCAACCACCCAGTGTCTTTCGTCATCACCTGCGGCGCAGCACAGGAACACTTGTCACCTTCAGCGCGGCGCTGGAACAACTGTCACCTTCAGCGATTGAGACGCCATGGCAGCTGGAAAGCTCTACTGCGGAACCGCCGGGTGGGCCAACCCGCCCACCGAGCGCAACCAACGCTCGCCGGAGAACAGCCACCTCCAACACTACGCAGCCCACTTCAACGCGGTCGAAATAAACTCATCATTCCATCGCTCCCACGCACGCAAGACCTACGAGCGCTGGAGCGCAGACACCCCGGCCAGTTTCCGCTTCGCGGTCAAAGCGCCGCGCAGCATTACACATGACGGTGGCCTGAAGCACTGCCGCCGCGAGCTACACCAGTTTCTGCAGGAAACGGCCGGCCTGGGGAAAAAGCTCGCAGTGATCCTGGTGCAAACACCAGCCAGTCTCGAATTCGACCGAGCCGTTGCGACCCGATTCTTCAAATCAGTGACGGAAGCCTCCGGCGCACGAGTCGCGTTCGAGCCGCGACACCCGAGTTGGTTTGAGCCGCGCGCCCAGGCAACCCTCAGCGACCTGAACGTGTCGCGTGTCGTCGCCGATCCCGCTAAATGTGAGGGTGCCGGGGACCCGCCGCAAGCTGCGCGCCTGATCTATTACAGGCTTCACGGCAGCCCCAGAATGTACTACTCAGCCTATAGCGACGAGTACTTGTCCAACCTCAGCAAACAAATACAGACGTTGTGCAAAAGATCGAAAGAGGTCTGGTGCATGTTCGACAACACAGCACGTCACGCGTCCTGGGGAAACGCCCTGTATTTGCAACACCTACTTGGGGCTCGCAGGCTCCCATAACTCAACCGGATTGCCTTCCGGGTCATGCAACCGGGCGAAGCGCCCGTTGGGATACTTCTGCGGATCCACCTTCACTTCAATGTTGGCCTTCTGCAGCTGAGCAACCATTGCATCCAGGTTGCGAACCCGGTAGTTCACCATCCAACCCTGCTGTTTGGATCCAAAGTAGTCCGTATCCATCGGGAAGGGCGCGAACGCAGTCTCACCCGCGGCCTGCTGCCACCCGTGGTGACCGTACTCCGTGGGTATCGGGTCAATTCCAAGATGAAGTTGATACCACTGCGCCAGCTTTTTCGGATCATGGCTGCGGAAGAAGAATCCACCGATGCCCAGTACACGCTCGGCGGGCATATGCGCCGGCGCCTCTGCCGCTGCGCCAGGTTTCGCGGCAGCGCCGGCCTCCGCGGCTGCGCCAGGTTTCGCAACAGCGCCGGGCTCTGCGGCTGCGCCAGGCGAGGCGCTCGCGGCCGTGCCGCTGCCAGCCGTGCCTGTGTCGGCCGCGCGCCTGTCAGCCGTACCGCCCTCAGCCATACCACCATGGGCCGTACCGACGGCCGCCAGCGTCGCCGTCCCCAGGATCATTGTTCTGCGATCGACCATGCTCCAGCTCCCACCGGCACCTTCAGGGAGGCCATAGCATATCCTTATAAGCCGATTGTCCGGTTCTGCCGCCTGATGTGGCTAAAATGGCGGTTCCGTTCAAATCCAGCACCCACCGATGACCCGCCTTCGAGAAATCCCGTACAACTACACCAGCTTTTCCGATCGCGAGATCATCACCCGGTTGCTGGGGGAGGCGGGTTCCCGGCTCAGCGACGAGTTGCGCTCCGAGCGTCGGACGGGTCGTTCCGCCCGCATGCTTTACGAGGTGCTGGGCGACCTTTGGGTCGTCGAGCGCAATCCCTACCTGGAAGACGACCTCCTCGACAACCCACGCCGGCGCGAGCTCCTGGTCGAGGCCCTCAGGCACCGGCTCAGGGAAGTCGATCGACGACGGGATAACACCGACGCCATCCGCGACGCCAAGGTCAGGGAGCTTCTGGCCCTCGCAACGGACGCGGTTGACCGCTTCCAAAGTCGCTTCAACGACGTAATCAAGCTACGACGCAAGGCCCAGCGCCTCTTTGGACGTCACACACGCAGCGACAATATCCGCTTCGATGCGATGGCCCGCGTCTCACACGTGACCGACGCAACCGACTGGCGCGTTGATTACCCCTTCGTGGTGCTCTGCCCAGACGAAGAGACCGAGATCCCCGGCCTGGTCCGAGCGTGTGCGGAGCTGGATCTCACGATCATCCCACGCGGCGGCGGCACCGGTTACACCGGCGGCGCGATCCCCCTGACACCCCGTTCTGCTGTTATCAACACCGAAAAGCTCGAAGAGCTGTCGAATGTTGAGTTGGTTGCCCTGCCGGGCCTCAGAAAGCCCGTCCCAACCATCCTCTCAGGTGCCGGAGTCGTCACCAAGCGCGTCAGCGACGCCGCCGAGCGCGCCGAGTTGGTCTTTGCAGTGGATCCAACATCGGCGGAAGCCTCCTGCATCGGCGGCAACGTCGCCGTGAATGCCGGCGGAAAGAAGGCCGTCCTGTGGGGTACCGCTGTCGACAACCTCGCGTGGTGGCGCATGGTTGATCCCGAGGGCAACTGGCTCGAAGTCACCCGACTCGGCCACAATCTCGGCAAAATCCACGACGTCGAAGTCGCCGAGTTTGAGCTGACCTGGAAAGACGGCCGCAAGTCGCCCGACAAAGCCTCCGTTCTTCGCACCGAACACCTGTCCATTCCGGGCCGCGCCTTTCGCAAGGCCGGCCTCGGTAAGGACGCCACGGACAAGTTCCTGGGTGGACTGCCAGGCGTGCAGAAAGAGGGCACGGACGGCCTCATCACGGCGGCGCGTTGGGTGTTGCACCGCATGCCCAAACACGTTCGCACCGTCTGCCTAGAATTCTTCGGCCAGGCGCGCCAGGCCATTCCCTCGATTGTTGAGATCAAGAACTTCCTGGATAAAGAGAAGTCAGTTACGGGTGTACAACTCGCGGGGCTCGAGCATCTGGACGACAGATATCTGAGGGCCGTCGGGTACGTAACCAAGTCCAAGCGAGGAGCCTTCCCCAAGCTCGCCCTGTTCGGCGACATCGTAGGCGACGACCCCGATGCCGTAGCAGCAGCAACATCCCAAGTAGTCCGCCTCGCCAACGCCCGAGGCGGCGAGGGCTTCATTGCCGTAAGCGCAGAGGCGCGCAAGAAATTCTGGCTGGACCGAGCCCGCACGGCCGCGATCGCGCGCCATACCAACGCTTTCAAGATTAACGAAGACGTCGTCATCCCGCTCGAACGCATGGGCGACTACACCGACGCAATCGAACGCATCAACATCGAGCTCTCCACGCGCAACAAATTGCGAATGCTCGATGAGATCGAATCCTATCTCTCCGGCCCCGTGCCGGTTGGAAAGACAGAGGATGCGGACTCCGGCGGCGTGTCTCGCGATGAGCTCGTCGGCGGCCGTATCGACGAGGCCCTGGCCATCGTCCGCGTCGGCCGCACACGCTGGGCGCGCGTGCTAGAAAATCTGGATAACCCGGTGCGCGACGTCCAACTGTCGGATGAGCCGACGCAGACGCAACCGACACCGCTCACGCAGCTGCACCAGTCCCCGCAGCCGACGCCGCTCACTCAGCCGCACGAGCCAACACAGCCCGCCGAGCTGCGCCAATCGGACCAGCTGCGCCAGCGGACTGAGCCTTCCCCGCCGCCTGTGTCGTCGGTACCCCGACTCGCCTCGCTGCGCGACATGTTCCGCGGCCGCGTCGCCGCGGACCCAACCCTCCGCGTAATCGACGTCGTGCAGGATCAAACCCTGCGCATCTCCTGGAAGCGCGATGTACGCGAGGCCCTCGCCAACATCCTCGTCGGCCCACTTGCAGCCGCACTTGCAGAGTGCGATGCCATCCACAAACGAGTGCTCACAAGCAGGGTCTTCGTAGCTCTGCACATGCATGCAGGCGACGGCAACGTCCACACCAACATCCCAGTCAATTCCGACGACTACGAGATGCTGCAGGAGGCAAACGCAGCCGTCGAGCGCATCATGAAGATCGCCCGCGATCTCGGCGGCGTCATCTCAGGCGAGCACGGCATCGGAATCACGAAGTACGAGTTCCTGACGGACGAGGAGACAGCGGAGTTTCGCGCCTACAAACAGCGAATCGACGCAGCCGGCCGCTTCAACGCTGGCAAGCTGCTGCCCGGCGGCAACCTGCATCGTGCGTACACGCCGAGCTTCAACCTGCTGGGGCATGAGTCACTCATCATGCAGCAGTCCGAGATCGGCTCCATCGCAACCTCGATCAAGGATTGTTTGCGCTGTGGCAAATGCAAGCCCGTCTGCGCCACACACGTGCCGCGAGCCAACCTCCTGTACTCGCCCCGCAACAAGATCCTGGCAACGTCACTTCTCGTAGAAGCGTTTCTGTACGAGGAACAGACCCGGCGCGGCATCTCAATCAAACATTGGGATGAATTCAGCGACGTCGCGGACCACTGCACAGTCTGCCACCGATGCGAGAAACCCTGCCCAGTCGACATCGACTTCGGTGATGTTTCGATGGCAATGCGCGACCTCCTGCGCCGAATGGGCAAGAAACGATTCCGCCCAGCTGCAGCCGCGGCAGCGTTCTTCCTCGAAGCCACCAACCCGAAGACAATCAAGCTGGCTCGCGCCGCGATGATTGGGGTTGGCTACCGGGCGCAACGCCTGGCGAACCAGGTATTCAAGCGACCCGCTGCCCAGCAAACCCGAAAGCCACCTGCTACCACCGGCCGCGCGCCCATCCGCGAACAGGTAGTGCACTTCGTCAACAAACGCCTACCGGGCGGTCTGCCGAGCAAGACAGCCCGTGCGCTTCTCGATATCGAAGATAAGGCCTACGTCCCGATCATCAGAGATTCCGGCCGAACCTCGGCAGAGAGCGAGGCCGTGTTTTACTTTCCGGGCTGCGGCTCAGAGCGGCTCTTCTCCCAAGTAGGCCTAGCCACGCAGGCGATGCTGTGGCACGTAGGAGTTCAAACCGTCCTGCCGCCAGGCTACCTGTGTTGCGGATACCCGCAAAGAGGCAGCGGCGAAAGCGACAAGGCCGAAAAGATCATCACGGACAACCGTGTGCTCTTCCACCGCGTCGCCAACACGCTGAACTATCTCGACATCAAAACCGTAGTGGTGAGCTGTGGTACCTGCTACGACCAACTGGCCGGATACGAGTTCGACCAGATCTTCCCGGGCTCGCGGCTCATAGATATCCATGAGTACCTGCTCGAGAAGGGAGTGCAACTCGAGGCCGTCACCGGCGTACGCTACCTCTACCACGATCCATGTCACTCCCCGATCAAACAGAACGATCCGATGAAGGTCGTGAACCAGTTGGTCAACTCGAAGTTGAACGGCCGCGTCCTGAAAAACGATCGTTGCTGCGGCGAGTCCGGCACGTTCGCGGTCACGCGCCCCGACATCGCCACCCAGGTGCGCTACCGAAAGGAGGAGGAGCTCAAACGCGGAGTCGAAGACCTGCGCCTCAACGGCGCACAGGGCCCCGTCAAGATCCTGACTTCATGCCCATCTTGCCTGCAGGGCCTGTCACGCTACGAACAGGACGTGCCCCTCGACGCCGACTACATAGTCGTCGAGATCGCAAAACACATCCTGGGCCAGGACTGGCTACCCCGCTATGTAGCCATGGCC
>Ga0207703_10003883_pt1 | contig 12416 bp, 10 predicted proteins | sample KBSSwiS12_FD_184304 | JGI IMG/M metagenome (GOLD analysis project Ga0207703, IMG submission 184304) | Switchgrass rhizosphere microbial communities from Kellogg Biological Station, Michigan, USA - KBS Switchgrass S1-2 (SPAdes) (version 2) | ecosystem: Host-associated > Plants > Roots >... | reverse complement strand
GGGCGCATAGCTGACGCCAGTCGAGTACGAATGCCTCAAGCATTTGGCCGAACTGGACGGCGCGCGTTCTCAATTCCGGCGTTTCGACAGACGTCGCCAATTCCGCTCGCAAGTCATCTACCAGAAGCTGGACTTCGGCGGGCGGCATGATTGGCAAGGGCTGATCGTTCTCGGTCAGCAATTGGGGATCGGCCTTTGGATCCCAACCGACCGTCCGCCATTTCTCGCGTGGCGGCGCCTGCCCAAGCGCAAACCGCCAAAATGCCGCCGTGCCGGTGGTGTCCGCAACCAGATGGACTCGCGCTTCGCTGGCGTTGTTCTCGACGTGGTGGCGCCGCCAGTTGTCGAAAATCCAGGCCTCACCCGCGGCCATGTGCACGGTCTGGCCGTCACAATGAAACAGCACTTCAGGCCAGGTAAAGATCGGGATGTGCATCCGAACCCGCCAATGCCAGTGGTGGTGGATGTCGGCATGGGAGGGCACGCTGGCGCCAGGGGCGAGCCGCATCAGCCGTGAGCGGCTCCACACGACGCCGAAGGCCGCAAGGACCTGGCGCGTGTAAGGCATGGCTGCGAGCCACGCCGTCGGCAGCATCTGACCTTCGAAACCGTCCGTCTCGCCGCCACCGGCGCTGATCAGCCGCACGGCGCTGTTGCCGGGCACGTTATCGGGATGGGGCACCCATGCCTCGGCGGGCAGCGCGACGACCTCCGATTGGAGGCGAGCGGTGTCAAACAGCACAGGAAGCTGGAAGAAGGGGCGCGGCAGCCGCATTAGTCAGGGCTTAGAACCGCCCAGCGCATCGTTCAACGCTTCGGCCCCCGTAATACGACTAATGTAAAGTATCCTTGACTACGCCTGTTGCCGCCTTCGCTGGACGGGTCTAAGCGCGCCTCCGGAGAGGTTATGGGCGACAAAGATCCTGCACTGCGCCGCAACGCGCCGAAGCTCGAGCTGCACGTGCCCGAGCCGCCATTCCGGCCCGGCGACACCCCCGACTTCTCCTCGCTGAAGGTCCCGCCAGCGGGCAGCGCGCCGCGCCCGGATACGACCGTCGCCGCCACGGAGACTCACCCGCTCACGACTGAGCTGGTCCGCGTGCTGGGCGGAGACGACAAGGCCGTCGGGCCGTGGAACCCCAAGCTCGCTCCCGACACGCTGCGCAAGATACTCCGCGACATGGTCACCGTCCGTATCTTCGATGACCGCATGTACCGCGCCCAGCGCCAGGGTAAGACCAGCTTCTACATGAAATGTACGGGCGAAGAGGCGATTGCCGTCGCGGCGGCCGCCGCGCTGGATCGCGACGACATGCACTTCCCGACATACCGCCAGCAGGGACTGCTCATATCTCGCGGCTATCCGCTGACCGAGATGATGAATCAGATCTATTCCAACAAGGGCGACAAGCTGAAGGGCCGCCAGCTGCCGATCATGTATTCGGACAAGCAGCACGGTTTCTTTTCGATCTCAGGCAATCTCGCGACGCAATTCCCCCAGGCGGTCGGCTGGGCGATGGCCGCGGCGATCAAAGGCGACAGCCGCATCTGCATGGGCTGGGTCGGCGACGGCGCGACGGCAGAGGGCGACTTCCACTCGGCAGTGACCTTCGCGGCGGTCTACAACGCGCCGGTCATCCTGGCCGTAGTGAACAACCAATGGGCGATTTCGAGCTTCTCCGGAATCGCGGGCGCCGAGCGTGCGACCTTCGCGCAGCGGGCGGTCGGCTATGGCGTCGCCGGCATGCGGGTCGACGGCAATGACGCGCTGGCAGTTTATGCGGCGGTCAAATGGGCTGCCGAGCGGGCCCGCGGCAATGGTGGCCCGACCCTGATCGAGTTCTTCACCTATCGCGCCGAGGGCCATTCCACCTCAGACGATCCGTCCGGCTACCGGCCGACCAACGAAGCGAAGGCCTGGCCGCTCGGCGACCCGGTCGAGCGGCTGAAGGCGCATCTGCTGACGATTGGCGAGTGGGACGAGGAGCGCCATTCGGCGATGACGGCCGAATGCGACGCCTCGGTCCGAGCGGCGCAGAAGGAATCCGAGAAGCTCGGTATCCTCCCCGAGCAGGGCAAGGACGGCATCGAGACGATGTTCGATGACGTCTACGCTGAGGTCCCGCGCAGCCTCGCCCAGCAGCGCGACGCGGCGCTTGAAGAAAGCCGCGGCTGATGGCGACCATGAACATGATCCAGGCGCTCAACGACGCCCACAAGGTCATGATGCGCCAAGACGAGGATATCGTCGTGTTCGGCGAGGACATTGGCTATTTCGGCGGAGTCTTCCGCGTCACCGAAGGGCTGCAGAAAGAGTTCGGCAAGACCCGCGTGTTCGACGCGCCGATCAGTGAGGGCGGCATCGTTTCAACTGCGGTCGGCATGGCCTGCTATGGGCTGAAACCGCTGATCGAGATCCAGTTCGCCGACTATATCTATCCCGGCTACGACCAGATCGTCAGCGAGGTCGCCAAGATCCGCTATCGCACCGCGGCTGAGTGGACGATGCCGATGGTGATCCGCACGCCCTATGGCGGAGGGATCTTCGGCGGGCAGACGCACAGCCAGTCGCCGGAGAGCCTGTTCACCCACATCGCCGGTCTCAAGGTCGTCATCCCGTCGACGCCTTATGATGCGAAGGGCCTCCTCATCAGCGCGGTCGAGGACCCCGATCCGGTCATCTTCTTCGAGCCCAAGCGCATCTACAACGGCCCGTTCGACGGCCACCACGACAAGCCGGTGAAGCCCTGGTCGAAGCACCCGGCAAGCGAGGTGCCGGAAGGCCATTACACCGTGCCGATCGGCAAGGCGTCAGTCGTTCGCGAAGGCAACGACCTCACCATCCTTGCTTACGGGACGATGGTCCATGTGGCCCTCGCGTCGGTCGAGGAGCAGGGCCTCGACGCCGAGGTGATCGATCTGCGCACCTTGGTCCCGCTCGACCTCGATACGATCGAGGGATCCGTTAAGAAGACAGGTCGTTGCCTCGTCGTCCATGAGGCTCCGCGGACCAGCGCTTCGGCGCCGAGCTCGTCGCGCTGGTCCAGGAACGCTGCTTCTATCATCTGGAAGCGCCCGTCGAACGCGTCACCGGCTGGGACACGCCTTACCCCCACGCCTACGAATGGGCCTACTTCCCTGGCCCGAAGCGCATGAAGAAGGCGCTAGAAAAGGTCATGGCTGACTGATGGCACGGTACGAATTCAAGCTGCCCGATATCGGCGAAGGCATTGCCGAGGCCGAGATCGTCGCCTGGCACGTCAAGGTCGGCGACACGATCGCCGAGGACCAGCAGATCGCCGACATGATGACCGACAAGGCGACCGTCGAGATGGAAAGCCCGGTCGCCGGCAAGGTGCTCGAGCTTGCCGGCGAAGTCGGCGACCAGGTGCCGATCGGCTCCGTGCTGGCGGTCATCGAAACCGAAGGTGCAGACCGCGCCGCTGAGCCTGTTGAGGACAGCAAGGAGGAACGGCCGCTAGCCGACGGCGCGGTCACGCCCACGCCCGAGCAAGCGCAGGAGATTCCGGTCGTCGCCGTCGAGGAGACCAAGCCGGTCCCTGCCGCTGTCCCGGGGCCGCGCGTCGAGCCGGAGGTCGCGCACAAGGAACCATCAGGTGCCCATGTGCTTGCGTCCCCGGCCGTCCGAGCCCGCGCTCGCGATCTCGGCATCGACCTCGGGCAGGTGAAGACGGCCGGCGACCGCATCCGCCACGCCGACCTCGACGCCTATCTGCTCTACAACGGCGCGACGGTCTCACCGCGCGGCACGGCGGCAACGCGGTCTGACGAGACCATCAAGGTCGTCGGCCTCCGCCGCAAGATTGCCGAGAATATGGCGGAGGCCAACCGCCGCATCCAGCACTTCACCTTGGTCGAGGAATATGACGTGACCGCGCTCGAAGAGACGCGGCAGATGATGAATGCCGACCGCGGCTCCAACCCGAAGCTCACGCTGCTGCCGTTCCTGATAACGGCGCTGTCGCGCGGGCTGGCCGAATGGCCAATGCTCAATGCGACCTTCGACGACGAGGCGATGGTCGTCACGCGTCACGGGTCGGTGCAAATGGGCGTCGCCACCCAGACAACGAACGGGCTGATGGTCGCAACGATCCGCGATGCCCAGTTACGCTCGGTATGGGAGCTGGCCGCAGAAATTTTGCGGCTGTCCGAGGCTGCTCGCTCGGGCAAGGCCAGTCGCGAGGAGCTCACCGGCGCGACCTTCACTGTATCCAGCCTAGGACCCATGGGTGGCATCACCTCGACGCCCGTCGTGAACCCGCCTCAGGTCGCGATCGTCGCGGTCAACAAGATCGAGGACAAGCTCGTGCCGGTCGGCGAGGATATCGCAGTCCGCAAGCGGATGAACCTGTCGCTGTCGTGCGATCACCGGGTTGTCGACGGCTGGGACGCTGCGAGCTTCATGCAGGCGCTGAAAGACCTGATCGAGAACCCGCTCAGGCTGCTCTCGGCCTAAGCGCCGCCACTTCCGGAACTTACCGTATATCGACCGCAGCGGCGCGCGTCCTATCCCGATTCAGCTTCGGGGAGAGACGGCAATGCAACAGCGAGATCGGACAATTCAGCTCACCCGCTTCGGCGATGCCGACGGACTAAAGGTCGTCGATTTAGCTCTGCCCGAGCCGGGACCTGGAGAGGTGCGAGTCCGCGTCCTCGCGTCCAGCATCAATTACACCGACGTTCTGATTCGGAAGCACCTCTATCCGCAAACGGCGGCGCGGCATGTGCCCTTCGTGATGGGCTATGACGTCGTCGGTGAAATCGACCGGCTGGACGAAGGCGTTGACGAATTCAAGGTTGGTGACCGCGTTGCCGACATGACTGTCATCGGATCGAACGCGACCTATGAAATCTTGCGGGCGAGCGATTTGACGGCCGTTCCGGACGGCGTCGACCCCGCCGAGGCGGCGACGCTGATTCTCAGCTGGACCACCGCGTATCAGATGCTCCATCGCGCCGCCAAAGTGACGGCCGATCAGAAGATTCTGATTCACGGCGCGGCCGGCGCGGTTGGCCAGGCACAAATCCAGCTCGGCAAGCTCGCAGGTTTTCAGATGTGGGGCGGCGCACGCAGCGCGCAGACCGCGCTGGTCCGCGACCTGGGCGCAACACCGATCAACTATGAGCACGAGGACTTTACCACGGTCGTACCCGGCGGGTTCGACGTCGTCTTCGACGGCATCGGCGAGGACGGCTACCGCCGATCCTTTGCCGCGCTGAAGCCCGGCGGGTTGCTGATCGCTATCGGCTTTTCCGCGAGCGTTCAGGCAAAGCAGGGAATGCTGTCGATCCTTCGAAGCATTGCACGAATGTACCTTTGGGGTTTGTTGCCCGCCGGAAAGCGGGCGCGCTTCTATTCGATCAACGTCATGCGCGCACGGCACCCGGACTGGTTCAAGCAGGACCTCGCTCATTTGTTCGACTTGCTGAAGAGGGGCGAAATCCACCCCCGGGTCGCCGAACGCATCTCGTTCGACAAGGTGGCGGAAGCGCATCGCCGCCTCGAGGCTGGCGGCTTGGAAGGCAAGATCGTCCTCTGCCCCGAGCTGACTTAGCCCGCTGGTCTAGTCGTCGAACTCGAGCGCTGCCGCCGCGCCGCCTTCCAGGTTCAGCGGCTTGTTGGGCTCGACCGGCACACCGCCATCGTCGAGATCGCGCCCGCGTTTCCGCCTCGATTGCGGCCGGCCCAAGCCTCTCAAATAGCGCCCGTACGATTCATGCCCGCTAAGCGGGTCGTGTTTAGGATATCGTCTCCGGCGCATTCGCGGCCTTTAGCACAGGTCGCAGTCAGCAGCTCATTTCTTCCCCAGCTCGCGCCAGCTCTTTTCGTTCACCTCCACGCCATGCTTGTCGGCGGCTCTCTTGATGCGCCGCCAGGCCGCATCGCGTTCGTCGTCGTTCACGCCTTCGACCTGGTTGAAGCGAGCGATCGCGTTGCGCACGTGCGCCGCATCGTGGATCGGCTCCTTGCGCTCCTTCGGAAAGGCAAACTTGTCGCTGTCGATATGGTCGCGCTGCTTCTCGCTGAGTTCGGACACAGTGCTGCTCCTTTCGCCGTCCCCAACGCTCGAGGCGAGCCAGGGTGACATGAACATTTCCGTCGCGGTCAATCATGGCGTAACAACAAAGGTCGATGCGCGTCCTGCATCGAAACGGGGGGATGTTTATGCTTTCGCGTTCGCTTTTTGCGGCCGGCAGCCTGCTGGCGCTCATTTCCGCTTCGCCTGCTTTTGCCCAGGGCAACACCGCTCCTGCGGGCACCACACAGAACTCGCAGGAGCCCGCGATCGTCGTTACCGCGCAGCTCCGCGAGCAGCGCCAGATCGACGTCCCCTTCGCGCTAACGGCTTATACCGGCCGGCAGCTCGACCAGCTCGGCGTCCAGGAGTTCGAGGATCTCGCCCGGTACACGCCGGGCCTCCAGGTCCAGAACCAGTCGCCCAACAATCCGGCGATCAATATCCGCGGAATCACCAGCGATTCGGGTGACGCCTTCTTCGAGCCGCGCGTTTCGATCTACCAGGACGGCGTGTCGATCTCGAAGCCGCGCGGTGCCTATGTCGAGCTGTTCGACATCGACCGGGTCGAAATTTCCAAGGGCCCGCAGTCGACGCTTTACGGCCGCGGCGCGCTGATTGGCGCGATGAACATCGTCCAGGCCAAGCCCGACCTCAACGACGCCTTCGGCATGGTCCGCGGCGCTTACGGCAATTACAATTACTGGCTCGGCGAAGCGATGGTGAACGCGCCGCTGAACCCCATGGTCGGCGTCCGCATCGCGGGCCGCTACAAGAAACGCGACGGCTATGTCGACAATCTGCTCGGCGGCGAGGACTTCCAGTCGGTCGAGACCGGCGCGATCCGCGGCAGCATCCGCTTCAAGCCGTCGGACCGAGTGACCGCCGACATCATCGCCAATTACCAGAAGGACACGCCGACCGGGACGGCATTCAAGTCGTTGCGCTTCCGCCCCACCGACCCGACCACCGGTGCAGTGCTCGGCGGACTCGGCATCCGCGATGGCGCTGCACTCGCGCCGGGCGCCGGGTTCGAAGGCGGCAAGCCGCTCGGCCTCGACCGCTGGGTCTGGGGAGTTTCCGGCCTACTCAAAGCGCAAATCAGCGACGCCTTCACGCTCAACTCGGTGACGGCCTACCGCAAGTTCCATGCGCTGGAGATCCTCGACGCCGACGGGACCTCGATCCCGGTCATCACCGCGGCCGATGACGCCCGGTCGAAGCAGTTCAGCCAGGAGCTTCGGCTGACCTGGAACGACGGCGGGCCGGTGACGGCGTTCGTTGGCGCCAATTATTTCCACGAGGAAGGTTCGGACCGAACGCCTGCCCAGTTCGATGAGCGCGCCGCGCTCGCCCAGATCGCCGGCGCCTTGAACGGGGGCGGCCTGATCCCCGGCCGGCCCGCCAGCGATCCTGCACCGATGTCGGTGCTTGGCAATCCCCTGCTCCTGACGGCCTTGCTCCAGGGCGTCGCTGGCTCGTTCGGTTACCTGCTTCCGGCGACGGGGGCATGTACCGGTGCGTCGCCCGTCGCGAGCTGCATCGCGGCCAATCTGAAATCGGTCCACCAGGAGGTGCAGACGAGCTTCTCAAGGACCGACGCGTTCGATCTGTTCGGCGACGTTTCCGCAAAGCTCTCGCCCGAGTTCGAGCTTGGCGCGGGCCTGCGCTGGACCCATGACGACAAGAGCTCGGGTGTCTCGGCGACAATCCAGAACGGCCGCTCGATCCTCGGCGGCTTCCTTGGTGCGTTCACGGTGCCCGATCCGACGCGCACGGCGCTCCTGAGCGGCCTCTCCTCGTCGCTGGCCCCGGTGTTGCCCACCAGCCTGCTGCCGCTCTTCGGCCTCACGTTCCAGGGTACGCCGCGCATCGATCAAAAGTTCACGGACGATGGCTTCACCTGGCGCGGATACGCCCGCTACACGCCCAATCCGGACACCAGCCTTTACGCGATTTATGCGCGCGGCCGGCGCCCTGAAGTGCTGACGGCCGCTCCACCGAGCGCCCCTGGCGCGCCAGCCCGGTTCGTCACCGCGCCCGCCGAGACGGTGGACAGCTATGAAATCGGCGCCAAGACCGCGCTTCTCGATCGAAAGCTCTACCTGGACGGCGCGGTTTTCTACTACAAATACAATAACTTCCAGACGACTGAGCAGGTCGGCACGGTGTTCATTACGAGCAATGCCGGAAAGGCCGACAGCTACGGCTTCGAGGCGCAGATGCGCTACAATCCGTCGCAAGACCTGCGCTTCTTCGCCAATTACGCGCTGAATCACAGCCGGTTCCGCTCGGGCGTGTTCGACGGCAACCGCTTCCGGCTATCGCCCGATCACACCTTCTCGGCCGGCGTGACCGTGGCGGCGGACGTGCCGGGCGGCCGGATCGATTTCACGCCAGCGGTGACCTACCAATCCAAGGTCTTCTTCGACAATGACAACGACCGGCCTGATCTACAGACGGTCGCGCGCGGCAAGATCGTCGCCGACACGGTGCAGGATGAGTTCCAGGACGGCTTCGCGCTGGTCAGCGCGCGGCTTGGCTACAACTTCCATGGAAGCAGCTTCCGGATCGAAGGCTTCGTCGAGAACCTGTTCGACAAGGATTATATCAAGGACGCAGGCAACACCGGCGACAGCATCGGCATGGCGACCTTCATTCCCGGCGAGCCGAGGACCTACGGCGTGCAGCTGACGGCGCGCTTCTAATGTTTTGACCTTGAGCCCCGGCACTCTGGGGAGGGGAGAGTGGAGCGCCGGGGCTCTGGTGCGACGACCGGTGCGTGCCGCCGGTGAAGGACCCGAAGGGGGCTTCGGGCCCACGCCGCTCGAAGGGATATGCGACTCTGATCCGCAGTATTTAGGCCCGCATTATTGCGGTGAGCCGTTCGCCCGATGACATTTGAGTCATCGCCTCAGGCAGCGAGGCGCAGAGTCTCGCCAAGCGCCTGGTTGATTGCCTGCTCGCGCTGCTCGGGACCGATGTTGAGACCCTCCGCGATCACGAACTCGGGCTCGACGCCGATGAAATTGAACACGCCGCGCAAGTAGGTTTCGAGATGCTCGAGCGCCGCTGCGGGTGAGCCTTCGCCGTAGAAGCCGCCGCGAGCGAGCGCGATGATCACGCGCTTGTCCTTGACCAACCCCTCTGGCCCATTTTCCGTGTACCGGAACGTGGTGCCCGCTATCGCAAGGCGGTCGATCCACGCCTTGAGCTGGGTCGGCAGCGTGAAATTGTACATCGGTGCTCCGATCACGACCGTGTCCGCCGCCAGGAACTCGTCCAGCACCGACGTGTCGGCGAAGGCATCGAGCGTCAGGTGCGGAAGCGGTGCCGCAGCGAGGTCGCGATAGACGACCCGGCCAGCCGGATCGGAAGCCTTGAGCTGGTCGACGATCGACCGGGTGAGCGTTCGGCTGGCGCTCTGCTCGCCGGTGATGCTGCTGTCGATATGCAGGATAGTCACTATTGCCTCCTTGGTATGGATTTGTTACCGAGGCACCCTAAATAACCACCCGCCAACCCCTCGCAAGAACGCACTTTTTTGTGGCGGACAGACAAATTTGTGGCGAGGGAACAGAGAGGTAACCGATGAAGGATCCGACCAACCCAGTCTGCCGGACCATCAGCACTCTGCTGTCGCGGATCGGCGACAAATGGACCGTTCTAGTGGTCCAGACGCTGTCGGATGGGTCGCGCCGCTTCAACGAGCTGCGCCGGGAAATCCCCAGCGTTTCGCAGCGGATGCTGACACTCACCCTTCGCAACCTTGAGCGCGACGGGCTGGTCAGCCGCACCGTGACGCCGACCATCCCACCGCGGGTCGACTATGAGCTGACCGCGCTCGGCCACTCATTGCAGAAGCCGGTGAACGAGCTCGCTCAGTGGGCCCTCGACCATGTGCAAGACATCAACGATGCTCAGTCGCGGTTCGATGGGGAGCAGGATTCGAGGGCCGAGGCCGCTTAGCTGCAGCGCGGCGATCGCGCGCTAACCTCCAACCTCTTCGAGGTGCCGCTGTACGACTTCGGCCAGCTCCGCGCTGGCCCTGACCACTGCATCGACGGCTCTTCGGCCTTCCTCGTCGAGGGACGAGGCCTGCTGGCCGATGGCGGACGCAATAGCTTGGAGCGCCGCGACCTGCCTCGGCAGCATCTCCGGCAGCTGATTGTCTGCTGCCTCGGGATTGCGCGCCCACGTGATCGCCTTGGCGACGTTGTCGGTGATGAGGTCGATCGCATTGAGCTCGTCCCTCGACGGTCCGCTGATGCTGCGATGATAGATCGCGAAGGTGCCCATCACCTCGCCATCCGCGTTGCGGATCGGGGTCGACCAACAGGAACGCAGGCCGTGCGGAAGCGCATACTCCTTGTATGGAGCCCACAATGGGTCCGTCGCGATGTCGGTGACGTAGACCGCGCGCCCGGTGAAGGCCGCGGTCCCGCACGATCCGGCCGACGGTCCGATCTCTAGGCCGTTGATCGCATCGCAATAGACTTGCGGAAGGCTTGGCGCCGCGCCGTGCGTCAGGCGCTTCCCGTCGGGGCTCAGCAGCAGCACCGAGGTCAGGATCTCGTCGTCGGACATCGCCTCGACCGTGACGAGGTGCCGTCCGAGGACGTCCTGGAGGCTGTCGCCGCGCTTGAGCTCGGAAACGACGTCGCTTCGGCGAAGGTTCAGCGCCTGGTGAAGTCCGGCAGCAAAGGTCATTGAACCCTCCCGGCGATCAAACTCGCCACTTACCGCAACTGCCCCCGCTGCAAAAGCGCGTCGCTTTCCCGATGCGCTCCGCTCAGCTAGTCGCGGCCCATGCTTAAGCCCGTGACGACCGATATCGACGCGCTGAAGGTGCTCGACGAGCGGCTTCGCTGGCTGTCTGCCTGGACGATCCATCACGCCAACCACATCCGGGAAAGCGCCGACGGACTGAAGGTGGGCGGCCACCAGGCAAGCTGCGCCTCGATGACGGCGATCATGGCCGCGCTCTATTTCCAAGCGCTTGGCCCGAATGATCGCGTCGCGGTCAAGCCGCATGCCGGGCCGGTGCTTCACGCAATCCATTACCTGCTCGGGTCGCAGTCGCGCGAAGCGCTGGAGAATTTTCGCGGATTCGGCGGCGCCCAGAGCTATCCAAGCCGGACCAAGGACAGGATCCCGGTCGACTTCTCGACCGGATCGGTCGGCTTGGGCGTCGCGATCACGCTCTTCGCGAGCCTGGTACAAGATTATCTCACCGCCCACGGCTGGCTCGAAGAGAAGGACCGCGGCCGCTTTGTCGCACTGATCGGCGATGCCGAGCTCGACGAGGGCAATATCTACGAGGCGATCATCGAAGGCGCGAAGCATGATGTCCGCAACCTCTGGTGGATCGTCGACTACAACCGGCAAAGCCTCGACGCGACCAGCGCGGACCGGATGTTCGAGCGGTTCGATGAAATCTTCCGCTCGTGCGGCTGGCGGGTCGTGGAGCTTCGTTACGGCAGGAAGCTGCGGGCCGTGCTTGGCGGCAACGACGCGCTCAAGTCCTGGTTCGAGCAGCTGTCCAACGCCGAGCTGTCGGCGCTCCATTACCAGGGCGGAGCCGCGTGGCGCGCGCGGATCGAGCTCGATCTCGGCAAGAAGGCGGCAGCTTTCCTCAAGGCCCATGACGACGAGGGACTGTCGTCGGTGTTTGCCGTCCTCGGCGGCCACTGCATGGAGACGCTGGTCGAGGCATTCGACAGTGCCGACGACGACACTCCAACCCTGTTCATCGCGTGGACGATTAAGGGCTTCGGCCTGCCCTTCGCCGGCCACAAGGACAATCACGCGGGTCTCATGAACCCGACTCAGCTTGGCGCGCTGCGGCAGGCGATGGGCGTTCGCGAGGGCCAGGAATGGGAACCCCTCGAAGGCGTCGGCGACAACATCCGGCCTAGCGTCGAGGCGCTGCTCGATCGGACGCGCATCGCACGCGAGAAGCGTAGCCGCGACTTCGGCACGGTTCCTATTCGAGCCATCCCCGCTCCTGCGGGAGACGAACAGTCCACGCAGGCCGCATTCGGCCGAATCCTGCTCGAGTTATCGAAGGCCGGCGGGGACCTTGCCAACCGGATCGTCACCAGTTCGCCGGATGTCACCGTCTCGACCAACCTTGGCGCCTGGGTCAACCAGCGCGGGCTGTTCCGGCGCAGCGAGATGCCCGATATCTTCGCCAAGGAAAAGATTGCGTCTGCGCAAAAGTGGAGTGGCGGCAACAAAGGTCAGCATGTCGAGCTCGGCATCGCCGAGAGCAACCTGTTCCTGATGCTCGCCGCCGCCGGCCTCTCCGGCGATCTCTTCTTCCGGCGCCTGTTCCCGATCGGCACCCTCTACGACCCTTTCATCGCCCGTGGCCTC
>Ga0207703_10003878_pt1 | contig 12428 bp, 13 predicted proteins | sample KBSSwiS12_FD_184304 | JGI IMG/M metagenome (GOLD analysis project Ga0207703, IMG submission 184304) | Switchgrass rhizosphere microbial communities from Kellogg Biological Station, Michigan, USA - KBS Switchgrass S1-2 (SPAdes) (version 2) | ecosystem: Host-associated > Plants > Roots >... | reverse complement strand
GGCACGAACTGCCGGCAAAGAGCCACTTGGGCAGGATGCTTCTAAAGCTGATATTTCAGCATTCGTTGCTGCTTCACCGGTTGCTCCGGCTGTATGCACACCAATATTTAGAGCCATCACACCGGCCATACCTAGTGCCGCTGCCAACGAACCAACGCGCCTTTTTAGGTTTGTTATTTTCATACTGCCCTCCCTTTAGTTATTGCATTTTTATAATACCTTAAGCCTAGGCTTAATAAAAAGTGATATTTCACACAGTTTTATAGACAGAAACTGACCATCAAAGCATGATATATTTAGATCAATATAAGTTAAGGGTTATGGCTATCAAATTATTCAAAAAATCATCTAAAAAAGTGCTTGCTGAATCTGACGGCAGTAAAATCTTAACAGCTAAGACGTTGCCTTTTGACCAAAAAAAGCTGGAAGAAATTATTTCCGAGCATCCGACCCCTTTTTACATTTATGACGAGGCAAATATACGAAAAACCGCCCAAGCCCTGAAAAAAGCTTATGATTGGATGCCTGGCTATCAAAACCATTTTGCGGTTAAAGCTAACCCTAACCCTTATATTCTAGAAATTCTAAAGTCAGAAGGCATGGGCACCGACGCAGCTTCTTTACCCGAACTTTTAATGTGCGAGGCCGTAGGGATCACTGGTGAAGACATAATTTTTACTTCCAATAACACCCCTGTTACAGAGTACAGAAAAGCTCGTGAGCTTGGCGCCATTATTAACTTGGATGACGTAAACCAGATCGATGTAGTCCAAGAGGCGTTTGATGGCGGCTTCCCTGAACTAATTTGTTTTCGCTATAACCCAGGCTCAGACATAGTTTTAGACGCCAGTACCAATTCAATTGGTAACCCGGTCGATTCAAAATTTGGCGTAACCACCGAGCAGTTGCCTAAAGCTTATCAATCGGCGAAAGAAAAAGGTGCCACCCGTTTTGGCCTTCATACCATGACTGTGACCAATGAACGTGACGAACAAACCCAAATAAATATCGCCCGGCTAATGTTTTCTACCGCTGTTAAATTACACAAAGACTTGGGTATTACATTAGAATTTGTTGATCTAGGCGGTGGTTTTGGCGTGGCCTACAACCCTGCTGACAAAAGCCTTGATTTAGACATTATTCATGACGGTATCAAACAGGCTTACGAAGAGATAATTGAGGGAAACGGCCTTAAAATGCGGGTTATAACCGAGTTTGGCCGCTTTGTAACCGCCCCAAGCGGCTACTTGGTGACAAAAGCCAGAAGCCTAAAACGGACTTATCATAATTATGTCGGTATGGATGCCAGCACGGTTGATTTACTACGGGCTGGCGTATACGGGCTTTACCACCACGCGACGGTTGTAGGGAAAGAAGACCAGGCCCGAATCCCCCAGCGTTTAACAGGCAGCCTGTGCGAAAACAACGACGTACTAACCGGCCCGCTTGACCGCATGCTGCCTGAAATTGCGGTTGGAGATGTAGTGGTTTTTCACGATACCGGCGCCCACGGCCACGCTCTAGGCTACAACTACAACGCAAAACTACGATGTGGTGAATTACTGCTTAAGCCAGACGGCTCGGTTAAACAAATCCGCCGTAACCAAACCATTGCTGATTACTTCGCTACCCTTGATTACCCTGGCCTAAAGAGTAATTAAAAGAAGCTATTGCTGGTAAATACGCCTGTTTTATATTATAATATTGTAAATGGCTAATTTTAACCGTCTTCATATACCTGGTTCTGGTACAGATCTTGGCGTCGCTGTTGTCATCTATGGCCTTGACCCTATCCCTGGCCAACTTGATAACACCATAAAGGTGCTGGCTGAAACTAACGATGTTTTCACTTATACGTACGGCTCCGACGTCGCCTTTGGCGGCAACCCAAAAGCTCTTCCTAATTTAATAGATGAAATAAATACGGACGTCTTGGATATAACCAGCGAAACGGACCCGGAAAGAGTCATAGTCGCTGGCCCTAGCTTGGGAACATTCATAGGAAACGCTATCCAGAATAGAAATGGCTTTAGAGCGCCAGGATTATACGCGACAGCTGGTGTTAATGCCGCCCGCAATATTATGGTTAACCCTGTCTTCAGGAAAGCACGTAAAGCCTTCGAACTGAAAGAAGTAGGGCTAAAAGAACTGCACGAAGCATGGAAAGACGTTGACATTTATCCTGACCGCCCGAGCACAGTGCCCGCGGTATGCGCGATTAGCCGCCTCGACCCAGTCGTGCCCTACCCTGAGGCCAATAGGAATCTGACAGACTGGCAAAGTGCTGGATCACCACTTATAATCCTGCGTAATTGGAAAGTTGGCCACACGGCTGCAATCAACCACTACAACAGCGGCATCCGTGAAATTATTGAAATCTCAAAAGTCCTACAATAATAAATTGAACTAATTTACTTTGATATACAGGCGGGCTTTTTGTTTGTTTTTAACCGGGTTTAAGAACGTACTGATGTCAGATAGATTAATTTGTATATGGCTGGCGCGGGCTTTTGTACCCTCAAAACCGCTTAATTGAACTATTTCCAGAGCATAGCCGGTGTCGATGACTTTGCTCACTTCACCAGGCTTTAGAGCGAATAAAGCCGCTGTAACCCGGGCGTTAATGTCACGGTTGGAGCGGTCTATGGTACTTCCATATTCCCCGCCATTACCGACAGTAGCCGCATCGTTAGTGTACTTTTTAGCCACATCTGAAAATGCTGCTCCGGCCTTGATTTCGGCTAAGGCGGCATCGGCCTTCTGGTGCGCCGAGGTATCGAGCTTGCTTACAACCTTACGTGCTAACAGTTGCTGCTTCAGGGACCGTTTAAAGTCGTTCAGCGACCAGCCCCAGAAGTCACGAAGCACATCCTCAAACACCTGGTCACTGGTGCCAAGACGGTTCTGGGCTTTTACAATGGCAATTTCCTGGTCTACTTCACGGCTAGTAACACTAACTTTGTTCTTCGTGGCCAATTCTTTGACGTAGGCATCGTCCACGACGCTTTGCAGGGCACGTTGTTTGTAGTTTTGCAGCTGCTGTTTGCCTTCTTTTGTTTGAAAACTAAGCTTTTGCTGGGTTTCGTAGTAATGCATGTAATGGCGCAGCTCGAAGAGATAGCTTTCATAGCTGACCATATGGCCATGCACCCGTGCTACTGGGAACGGAACCACTTGGGTAATGCGGTAAACGAAGGTTGAGGTAGTCTGCAGTTTGTATAGTGCTAGGCCGCCATACGTAAACAGCCCCAATACCATCGCAATAAAAATACCGGATGAAATGACTACAATCTTGTGCTTGGAATGCTGCAGCGGATAGATGTACTTGCGGGCGCCTTTTAAGACTTCTTCACGGTGTTCGGCCACAGTTTCGTTGGTGATAAATGGTACTACGGCCGTTTCGGTAACATTAGTTTTACCCGCGCGGAGGGCTTTAACATGCTTTATTGGATGCCGGAGTTTTTTAACGTGGACTAAGCCTTTTTTAAGGCTTGGCTTTTTGAACTTTAACTTCTTTAGTTTCTTTAAATTGGGTTTCTTCATTAATCCTCGTTTTCGCTACTCATAGGTGTTGTGGAGGCGCTAATGCCTTGCTCGCGCAATATTTCCAGCAACTCTTTTTGGATCTCGGCTGGGTGGTGAACTTCGTGTATGGTCAAACTGCCGACAAAAGTTTGTATCATTATTGTACCAAACCCAAGCAGGGTTTCCTGCAGACCGGCGATTTCATAATTTACCATTTGGATTTGGTTTAGCCCAAGACCCACCATGCTACGGTGAAAAAGCCCCTTTTGAGTGATTTGAATGAGGCGTTGGTCGGTGACTATATAAACGCTAAAATGCCAGCCTATCCAAAAGGGTAAAAAGACCAATATTGCCAGCAAAAACCCAGCACCCAGGCCGCCAAAAAACCAACTAAACTCGGGCTTAATAAGTGCCGGTACGGTACCTAATAAAATTGCTATGCTGCTTAAAACCAGCCCTTTACGCATAACCACCGGGTGCTTACGAAAAACCAGTAAAACATCTTCGTCTTCAAACTGCTCTTTAAAGAGTTTTTTTTCGTTGACTTGGGTTGTTTCTTCGGCCATGATAGTTACCTAACAGTATAAAGCATAAGAGTTAACAAGGGTATACGAATCAAGTGGTGCCCCCGCCAGGATTCGAACCTAGAGCTTCTCCTTAGGACGGAGTTGTTTTATCCATTGAACTACGGGGGCTTAACCCCTATTCTAACCTATTTCTTGGATTTGGCCTGTGTGAACGATTCAGCTACGGTTTCGTAATCAAACAATTCACTGTCAGAAAACCAATGGGCAATTTCTTGTTTGGCTTCGTTTTCGTCACCAGATGCGTGAATAAGGTTTGGAATGCCTACACCCTTTTCATCAGCAAAACCAAAGCTCATATGGGCATAGTCGCCACGGATAGTCCCTGGCAGAGCGGATTTAGGCTCGGTAGTACCCACCATCTTGCGTACTAGGCTAACAGCTTCCACGCCTTCTAGCACCGCGCAAATTACCGGCCCTTCCTGCATCATGGCAAGAGTAACGTCAAAGGCCTTCTGCCCCCTTCTGGAAATCATCTGGCTAATACCTTCGTAGTGGTGGTGATAATGCTCTTCAGAAGGCTGCACCATCTTGGCACCAACAATTTTAAGACCGGCCTTTTCAAAGCGGGTTAAAATTTCGCCAACAATACCGCGTTGGACTGCATCTGGTTTGAAGATAATGAAAGTTCTTTCCATAGGGTTTTGATCCTTTTATTTACTTAGTTTTAGTTTATCAGAAAACCAAAGCGTTTTCCACCTTATAACAGATGTAAGAATGAATACATTTATTACTCACTTTCTTATCTGTTACCCATCAGTTACACTATGTTTATGCTAGTAAGCAAACTCAAAACAGACTTCTTGGAATACTTGGAAATTGAGCAAAACCGCTCCCAAAAGACTATCCAAAACTATGACCATTACTTAACCCGCCTGCTTGATTTTGCCGGTGACGATTTACAGCTAAAAGATATTGATGGCGAACTGATACGCAAATGGCGCTTGTGGCTAAACCGCTTGGGTACTAACACTAGTGATGAACTTCAGAAGAATACCCAGAATTATCACCTTATTGCCCTTAGAAGCTTTTTAAAATACTGCTCTAAGCGCGATATAGACAGTATGAATGCCGACAAAGTAGAACTGGCTAAAACCGTTCGTAAGCAGGTTACATTCTTAACTCCCGAAGAGTTGGGCCGGCTGTTTGACGCCGTTGATACTAATACCCTTGCCGGTCTTCGTGACCGTGCCATTTTGGAGCTTCTGTTCTCTTCAGGGCTGCGTGTTTCGGAGCTAGTTGGCCTGGACCGGGACCACATTAACTTAAAACGCAAAGAGTTTAGTGTCCGTGGTAAGGGCCAAAAAGACCGGCCGATATTTATTAGTGATGACGCGGCAAACTGCATTGAAAAGTATTTAAACGACCGGAAAGACAACGCCAAACCCCTGTTTGTACGCTACAGTGGCAATAAACAGATAAACTTAGATGGAAATTTTTACCGTTTAACCGCTAGAAGCGTGCAAAGACTGGTTGCCCGCTACGCCATCCTAGCAGGCATTACAAAGCACGTCAGCCCACACACGCTTCGTCATTCCTTCGCCACGGACCTCCTTATGAATGGGGCCGATTTGCGCAGCGTCCAGGCCATGCTGGGCCACAGTAACATCGCTACCACCCAGATTTATACTCATGTCACCGATCCGCATTTAAAAGAGATTCATACCAAGTTCCACGACAAACAGCCCGACTAACTAGTTTTGGGTCTGGCAGGCTGAGTCTGCGTTGTCAGGAGTGGTGTTTGTACCGTCTATCTGCAACCGCTTACAGATTGAATCGGCCGATTCTATACCAAATGGCGAGCTAATATTAATACCATTCACGGGTACGCGGACCTGTATACGACGCAGAACGTCATTCGCCTTGCCTGTAACGTCCACTACTTTTTGCCCAGCCTTAAGATTAATACTGGCTCCGCCGGCATCTTTGAAGTTGTTTATGTTGACTTTCAAGGAGTTATAAACGGATTGCAAACGTATTAGGAACTTTTTGTTCCCGGTGACAGGGTCATTGTCGAATAATGACACCTTAAGAGTGCATGGCGATACGGTAGGAGTGGGGGCACCTTGGCATTTAGTAAAACCAAGCCCGGCCTGGTTTAATATGCCCCTGCCAACTCCAAGTACACCAAAACCGTTAATAGATGATGTTGGGTACAAGAGAAAACCATAACTCCGGGTAATTAGTGTCGTACGGTCCAAGGCACCGTCAACAGGTACAAGATCCATCCGCAGTGCGCCAAGCTTATTGCCCCATCCACCCGCGCCACCAGCAGGTTCGAGAACATTGGGGTAAGTCTCACTCACATTATTTGGGATTGGCGCCGTGCCATCAGAGTTGTTTAGGGTTACGTCAAAGCTAGAAACAGGGGCCGATGCCTCTATCATGATTGTTTTTGGGCCAGCTGCGCCTGTCAAAGGCACCGAATCATAAACTATATCGGTAGCCTGGCTCACCAGCACGCAAGTGTAGCCCGTGTTTAAGGTTGGATCTAATGTGTATTTGAAGCTATTATTTACATCCTGCCCCGTACAGCTTGACTTGCTGTAAGTCGGGTCTTTAGAGATAGCTACTTTAGCATCATTAACACCAGATTCAGCCGCATAAAAAGCCTGGGTATTGAGCTGATTGTCTAGGGAGCGGCGCTGAGCCTCACGCGTAATGTTGGAAAAACCTATCGCCACCAGAGTTAGGATGGTCATAATAACCATCACCGAGAAGATTGAAATAAACCCCTTTTGCTTCATATTCATATCATAACCTTTTTGCTACATAACTGGTAATAGACGAAACCGCGCAAAATTGGCCACCCTGATTACGGAAGATACACTGGCCATAGTTATAGCTGCCATCGCCGTTTTTTATAAAAAGATCATCAGTTTTTCCGTAAGCGATAGTTACTACAACTTTCCAGGTGTCCCCTTGCTGGGTAACGCTAAAATCTTTAACACGCATATTTTGCCCTAGTAACTCCTGGCCATTGCCTAAAGCCGCGGTGCTACAATTTGCAATACTAACCCTGTCTTTCCATACAACATGCGCCGCTTGCCCTGTGTCGGTACCGAGTGACTGGTTAAAAGTTACTGTGTAGCGCGTATTTCCAAGACACAGCTGATGCACGTTGCCGGTAATTGTTTCGCTCTTAAAAGGGCTGCCGGCCGTACCAAACTGGATGGCCTGAATGATATCATCGGCAGCTTTTCTTGCTGTGTCCTGGGTGCGGTTAATAGTTACCCCTTTGTAGAATATCTGTCCCACCTGGACCACGGCAGTCGCGCAAAGCAGTAAAACCATCGAAAATACCGATGTCGCAATCAAAAGCTCTAAAATTGTGAAGCCTGCCTGCCTGCTGGTTTGTTTTTGAGTTCTCATCTTCGGTATACCATTAGAACCTGATCTTGGCCGATGCCATCAACTCTATCCCAACGGACGTAAAATTTAAAACTGCCTGGTGTAGCGACATCAGCCACAATCCCATAGTGATAAAAACCCGTTACAGTGTCCACGCAGGCGGCTGGATAGTGGGTAAAATCATCTGGCAAAGTGGCGGTTGGTGAACCACCAGTAAACCCAACTATAGGGTTTGTCGTAGTTGAGTCCAGGCAAAAATTACCGGTATAGGCTTTGGTTTCGTCTTGATCACGATAAAGTTTAAAGAGTTCAATCTGCCCTTGGGCAATTTTTGTTGCCTCGGTGCGCTCCTGGGAATCACGGGTAATTAAAAGGTTGCGATTCATAGCACCATAAGTGACCGCCAAAACCGAGCTGGCGACTGCAATGGCAATTAAGACCTCTACAATAGTGTCGCCGCGTTGTGATTGTTTCTTAAATTTAAGCATTTTGACACACCGCGCTTATCCCCGCGTCTATTGTTACTTCCGTTGATGTTTGGCTTCCATTTGCCCCCACGGTAATTTCGGCCTTATGTGTACCACCGTCAGTAAGACAGATCCTAATTCCACCCGGCGCTAACGCTAAATTAGCCACCACACCGAACCTTGCGGCGTTAGTACCCCTGTCCGCAACGTTAGGCGCCGAATTGTTGGCTAGGCTGTATAAAAGCACGCCCCTGCTGCCGGTAACCGGGCTGCCGGCCGCAGTTCCACCGCCTAGTTCAATTAAAAAGCCGAAGCCGCCGGTTGATACATTGCCATTGATTGTGTAGACATTTTTAATAGTTAAACCAAACTTGTAGGTAAAACTTTCTGTTACATCCACGCTGTTACCTGGGTCATATACAGCAACTGGCTTGGCGTCATCAATAGTAACCACATCACCGCTAGTAGTAGAGGTTTTGTATTGCCTGCCAGCCATGGTAAAGATATCCGAAGATGTAGTGCCTGCAGTCATCATCTTGCCCATGAATAAACAACTAATATTGGCACCTGCCGCATTAATAGGCACCGTCCTTGAAAAAGTTACTGGGTTGCCCGTGTTATCGCCGTTACAATTAAAGGAGCCCGTTGTATAAAAGCCAGCTGCCACCTGGCTGGCTACGGATTGAACCTTTGACTCGTAGTCACGAACCGCTTGGTTAAATTCTGTCGTGGCTTGTTTGCCGCTTAAAAGCGCTGCAACGGCCGCGAATAAGGCGGCGGTAACCACCAGAACAATCATAACCTCTAAAATAGTGTACCCACCGGCCGTATTTCGGCTTTTCATACCTGTTAGTATAGCATAAGCTTTTCCCCACAAAGCAGGCTTTGCAGGGGCCATTGGCACTACTGTTAGTAAAGCAGGAATTTTCTACGGTACCACGCCACGATACCGGCACCGAACAGCTTAACAATGATAGTAGATACAATTAAGAATGGGCCAAAAGGAATGTGGCTCTTGGAGCTCAGTTTTTTCATAGCTAGGCCCGGCAGGATGACAACCGTGCCAATTAAAGAGGCGAAAAACAACACCAAAAAAGCCTGCATCGGCACCATGATGGCCAGGCCTGCGACTAAGCCAAATTTTACATCGCCACCACCTATCCATTTACCTTTGGAGGCCTGGAATAGCACATAAAATAGCCCAGACGCGATAGCAACGCTTATTGCCGTATCCTCTAACCCCGTCAGGCCACCGTGAAAAACTGTAATATTCAGCGCCGCAGTGATAGCCGCGATGATTACGAGCGGGTAAACAATACGGTTTGGCAGTAAAAGCCAGCGTAAGTCATACACGATCAGCGCCATAAAGCCCACCAACAACGCGCACCAGGCCACAAAATTGACTGTGCCCATTGTATTGAATGCGTACGGCCACCAAACATACGACACAACAAATAAGCCTGCTGTAAGCGCCTCAACGGCTGGATATTGCACGGATATGGGTTTATGACAGTAGCGGCATTTGCCTCGCAGCCCCAGCCAGCTCAGAAGCGGCACTAAGTCCTTGGTAGTTAGAGTGTGGTGGCAATCGGGGCACATACTTCTGCCTTTGAGTATTGAGAGGTCTAAGGAAGCTGTTTTTTTACTTTTTCCCTTGCCCTTAGGCTCTGTCCCCACACCTTGCTCATGCAAGCGCCAGACTAAAGCGTTAACAAAGCTTCCAAAACAAAGCCCCAAAAGTATCAGTATTACGATAACCATTACTGTTATATTATCATAAAAAGAGCCCCCTTGATGGGAGCTCTTTTAGAACCAAACTTTGTCTTAGCTTAACTGTTTGTACACTGTTTTGTACCGCCACCGCTTTCAAGCGTGTAGACCACGGCCAGCTGACGAGCTGTCCCCGAAATTGCTTTTCCAGTAGTACCATCACATACCGCGGCGGTATATAAGGTTGCTGTTTCAGTAGTTGTTGCGTTCAAACCACTTCCTGCAGCTACACCTGCGGCCATAGCTGTAACCGTTGGGTTTGCCTGGTAATACGAGAACGTCCCTGCAGCACTACCAATTAGAGCAGCAGTAATACTACTAACTTGACCATTGTTGTTGTTCATCACTTCCTGGGCAGCGCCAAGGATACGTGATATGTCAGCTTTGCGCTGGGAATCGCGGCTGTTTCGTTGAAGTGCCGGAACGGCCAAGAACACGATTAACATAATTAAACCGGCGATCGCTAAAACAATCAAAACTTCAATGATTGTGAAGCCTTCTGCTCTTTTACTTTTGAAGTTGCCCACCATTAGCTTTTTCCCCTTTCGAATGAGGATATTAATTTGTATAGTTCGATAATAGCGTTTATGCAGTTAAAACACAAGCGTTTTGCAACAGAGTACCGACAGGTTATCTAATATTCTGGGTTTGGCCAGCCAGACCGTAAATTGGCAGCAAAATTGCCGCAACTAGAATAAAAGCGATAATACCAAGTAGTACCATCATCACAGGCTCAATGATGGTCGAAATAGTCTTAATCTGTTGGTCTACTTCTTTTTCGTAATATTCAGCGACCTTTTCCATCATTTGTTCTATCTGGCCCGATTGTTCACCAATTTTAAGCATATTTGGTACTAGCACCAAGAAGTTAGGGTCTTTTTCGATTGCTACAGAAAGAGCTTTACCACCGCGGACTTTTTCACTGGCCTTGTTTAGTGAGCGTGCCAGGTGCACATTGTTAACTGCTTTAGATGTAATCTCTAACACCTGCAAGAGCGGTACTCCACTTGAGACCAAAGTGGTGCCGGTACGCGCGAATCGAGCCATGTACATCTTCATAAATAGCGGCCCAATCGGCCAGGCTTTCATCTTAAGTTTGTCTATTACTTCCTTGCCCGGCCCTGTCCTGGCCCAGCGAGTGGTTAGGAATATCAACACCCCTGATATGACCAGCACGACCCACCAAAACTTAATGACAAAATGCGATATGGATAAAAGAAAAACCGTTATAAATGGCAATTTTGCCCCTGCTATGCCTTTATAAATACCCTCTACCTGCGGCAACACTTTGACAATCATAAAACCGACAACCGCTACCATAACCAAAAGAACAATGACCGGATAAGCCATGGCGCCGCGGACTTTACTGATAATTTCGGCGTCTTTTTCCTGCTGCAAAGCAATTCTTTCCAAAGCTTTGTCTAGCGTACCCGAGGCTTCACCGGCGGCTACAAGGCTCGTGAAGACAGGGTTAAAGACTTTGGGGTGTTTTAGTAAAGCTTCAGAGAAGGATCCGCCAGCTTCAACATCAGAAATAAGCTTATTGATGACCAATTTTAGCGGTTTGGGGGTTGTTTGCTCGGCCACGCTACGGAGACTCTGGACTAAAGGCAACCCAGCATTAATAAGAGTTGAGAGCTGGCGTGCAAACAGAATCCGGTCTTTCGGCTTTACCCTGTTTTGGAACTTTGCTAGAAAATTGCTACTAGCCGCGTCTTTTTGGATAATCTTAAGAGGTGATAAACCCTCGTCATGGATGAGTTTAGCGGCAGATTGTTCGTTGTCGGCTTCAACCTCAGCCTTTACCAGCTGGCCAGTCCGCGGGTCTCTTGCTTCGTACTTGAAAGTCAGCATTTGACCTTAGCTCCTCATCAATCGGTCTAGTTCTTCAATATCAACAGCGAAGTTACGGGCTTCGTCATAGGTAATAGTGCCGGCATGAATTAAGCCTACTAAGGTCTTGTCCATGCTCTGCATACCAAATTCGGCGCCAGTTTGAATAACGGCGTCAAGCTGGTGGCTCTTGCCTTCACGGATGATATTGCGTACAGCCGGCGTTGCTACTAAAATTTCAGCGGCAGCAATACGCCCACCACCAATGGCTGGTATCAGGCGCTGTGAACAAATTGCCATTAGAATGTTGCTAAGCTGGGCCCTAATTTGTGGCTGCTGGTGCGGTGGAAAAACATCGATCATACGGTCAATGGATTGGGCGGCAGAGTTGGTGTGAAGCGTCGCGAATACCAAGTGTCCGGTTTCGGCGATGGTAATAGCAGCTGCGATTGTTTCCAAGTCACGCATTTCACCAATTAGCACTACATCTGGGTCCTGGCGCAGGGCGCTGCGCAGTGCCGCGCTAAAACTATATGTATCATAGTGAACTTCACGCTGTACGATTACCGAATGCTTGCTTTTATGCGTAAATTCAATCGGATCTTCAATGGTAATGATATGCTTGGCGCTCTCCGCGTTTATCTTGTGTATTAAAGCTGCGAGCGTGGTGGACTTACCAGAACCTGTTGGCCCCGTAACTAGCACCAGACCGCGTGGATAATCGGTAAATTTGGTTACTACAGGCGGCAAACCAAGTTGCTCCACCGTTAAAATTTCATTTGGTATAAGCCTAAGTGCTGCTGCCAAGTTTCCCCGCTCGTGGAAAGAGTTTACGCGGAAACGGCCCAGGTCACCAAAAGCAAAGCTGAAGTCGAATTCTTTGTCTTTAAGCAAAATT
>Ga0207703_10003875_pt1 | contig 12438 bp, 5 predicted proteins | sample KBSSwiS12_FD_184304 | JGI IMG/M metagenome (GOLD analysis project Ga0207703, IMG submission 184304) | Switchgrass rhizosphere microbial communities from Kellogg Biological Station, Michigan, USA - KBS Switchgrass S1-2 (SPAdes) (version 2) | ecosystem: Host-associated > Plants > Roots >... | reverse complement strand
GTGGCGTGATTTCCAAGCTGTTGCTCGATCTCGAAGCTGCCCTGCTCGGAGTAAGCGTTCTGCATGTGCGGGTTCATGGTGCTGAAGTTGAACAAGACTCCCCGCGGCAAGGTCAGGCTGCTGAGGATGTTCGGAAACACCGGCGCGCCCGCCTGGGTGGGCGAGAGACTGATGCCGATCTGGCTCAGGCTGCCGACGATGGTGGTGTTGCCGGCTGACAACAGCGCGTTGGCCAGAGCACGCAAGGGGACGCGGTCATAGTAGAGTCCATAGCCGCCGCGGATCACAGTCTTCCGCGACGCGAAGGGCGTCCACGCAAATCCGCCGCGCGGCGAAAGATTGTTGGTATCGGTGGCAATGGAGCGCAGGAATTGCAGATCGTAGCGCAGGCCGAGGTTCAGCGTCAGGCGCGCGTTGAACTTCCATTCATCCTGCGCGTAGAATCCGATATTGGGATTGGTCTGCGAAATCGTGCTGTTGGCAAAGGTCTGCGTGAAACCAGAATTGTTGTAGGCTCCCGCCAGGAAATTCGCCAGAGTGGAGAACGAATAGCTGCCTCGAATGGATCGCGGATAGGTGATCGTGTCGTCGTTGAAAAGGAAGTCCGCGCCGCTGCGGATCGCGTGGGCGCCGGCCTGATAGGAGAGGTTATTCACCACCTCGCCCAGACGGTTCAGGCGCCGCGTCGGCGAGCCGGAAAGCGTGCCGAATGAAGCGACTCCGGAAATGCTCACCGCCGGGCCGATGGGATCGGACGGCGGCGCCTGCAGATTGCTGTTGGTGAACTGCCCGCGGGTTTCGTTCACCATTCGCGAAGACAGCGTGGCGATGTTGCTGACCGCGATGGTCTGGTCCGTATCGGACAGGTTGGCGGACGCGGTGGGCGCGCTCAATCCGCCCGCGCCGCGGGAGTTGGTGCTGTTCACATCGTAAAGACTGTAGCGCGCGCTGAATTGATCGCGCTGGCTGAACTGATGGTCGGCCTTGGCGAAGAAATTGGTGCTGTGTACCGGGTTGGGATAGACACCGGTCGAAATGAACGGACCCGGGTACTTGACGGCCAGCAGCTTCGCATCGATCGCAGCCACATTCGCGGGCGAAATGGTGATGAGGCCGGACTGGTTCAGCTCCCGCTGCTCAAAGTTCGTGAAATAGAAAGTGCGGTCGCGGATGATAGGGCCGCCGAGACTCGCTCCGTATTGCGCCTGCGTCAGTGGGAGCGCGGTATTAGAAAGCGCGTTATCGGCGTTGAGGCGCTGGTTGCGGAAATAACCATAGAGGTCGCCATGCAGCGCGTTGGCGCCGCTTTTCGTAGCCACGTTGATGTATCCGCCCAGCGCGCGGCCAAATTCGGCTTGCCCGCCGGAGGTAACCACTTGGAATTCGTTCACCACATCCAGGCCATAGAAGGCCCCGGTGAGGCCTGCCGCATCGTCGTTATTTGAAAGTCCATCGACAATGAAGCTGTTGGAAAAATTGCGCTGACTGCCAACCGAAATCCCTTGGCCGGGGACCGCCGAGGTCTCGGCGAAAAGCTGGTTGGACGCGGTGTTGGTGGGAGAGACTCCAGGGATGAGCAGGGCGATATCCAGAAAGTTGCGGCCGTTGAGCGGCAGCGTGCGCACCTCGGATTGCGGCACTGTCCCAGCGATCTGCGTGCGGGCGGCTTCCAATACTGTAGATTCACCGGTGACGGTGATGCTGGTTTCCGCCGAGGCAACCGCTAGCACAATCGGAACTTCAAAAGCCGAACCCACCGTCAGCAGCAGGGAGCGCTTGGCATCGCCGAAACCGGGCTGATGCACGGTGATCTCGTAGGGGCCGAGCCGCAGGTAGGGAAAGCGGAAGCGGCCCTCGCGATCGGTCCCTGTGGCGGCGGTAAGATTGGTCTCCATCTGCCGCGCAGTGACCTGCGCGTTTTCGACGACGGCGCCAGTGGCATCCGTGACGCGCCCGCTGATGCTGCCATTACTGATGGTTTCCTGCGCCTGCGCGCACACCAGAACCAGTAAGTAAAGACTAAGGCGAAACATAAATACCTCTATTGCCCGACCTACGGAAGCTCGAAGGAATTTGGTAACCGATTAAGGGCGCACCACACGTGGTGCGGACCAATCGGGAACAGGATTCGCTTAGGAGATTAAGGCAGGAGGTCCGCGCTTCTGGCCCGTGCGGCTGTAAGAGACCCGGTAAAGCGCTTGGGCCTGTGGACGGGAAGCAGCATGACTGATGAGTCCGCAGAAAATCGTTCGCGAAATTCCAGGCGAACTCGCGGCTCGATTACCCGGGAGAGCAGTGGCAACGGGAAACGAGAGGCATCGGCCGGTCTCGACGGCTGGACCCGCCGCGCGCGATTGCCGCGCCAGGATAGAGCAATGATGACTTCCGTTGCGCCGGCAGCACGCCGGCAGTGTTGACTCCGCATCGGACGCGAGGAAGGCTGGGCTGATCAGCGGGAAGCCGATAAGAGCCATCAGCAGAGTTGCGAAGATACGCCGCACTGCGATTATTTTACACCCATGCTTGAACGGGACGGCCGCGCGCGCTGCCTGCGTAAGCGAAGTCTCGGCCTATCCTTTGCGGGTATCTTCAAAGGATGGGTTGCGTCCAATGAATGACATCGGGAAACTCGAACTTGTCTTTCTTCTGCTGTTGGTTTTTATCGTCGTTTTCGGACTAATCGCGCGAAGGCTCCGAACGCCATATCCGATCGTCATGGTTGTTGGCGGGTTGCTTCTGGGCTTTGTACCCGGCATCCCGCGCATCGATCTCAACCCCGATCTTATTTTCCTGGTGGTTCTTCCGCCGTTGCTCTATGCGGCTGCCTGGACCACTTCCTGGCGGGACTTTCAGTACAACTTTGTCAGCATTTTTCTCCTCGCTTTCGGTTTGGTCGGATTCACTGTGGTAGCTGTTGCGCTGGTTGCGCCCAGCGTTTTCGCCGGTTTTGACTGGCGCCTCGGCTTCGTGCTGGGCGCAGTGGTAGCCCCGACAGACGCCATTGCCGCCACTTCCATCGCCCGGCGGATCGGGCTGCCGCGCCGAATCGTGGACATTCTCGAAGGCGAGAGCCTGATCAACGACGCTACCGGCTTGCTGGCGCTTCAATTCGCCATAGCCATTGTGGTCCACAAGCAAGTGCCGACTGTGTTCGAGGGCATATCGACCTTTGCCTGGCTCACGGCCGGCGGCATTGCGCTGGGCTTGTTGGTCGGCTTCGTCGCCTACTATATCGAGCGCCGGATCGACGATGGCCCGATCGAGATCACGCTCAGCATATTGATTCCCTACGCCGCTTATCTCGCCGCAGAGGAGGTTCATGCATCCGGTGTACTGGCGGTAGTCACGTGCGGATTATTCCTCTCGCGCCGGAGTGCCAATTTCTTTTCGCCTGCGGTTCGCCTCCAGGCTTGGTCGGTGTGGGAAGCGTTGAATTATGTTCTGAATGGATTGGTGTTTGTTCTGATTGGACTTCAGCTGCCGGCGGTTCGCGGCTCCATTCGCGAATACAGCCTGTCAACGCTGGTGATGGACGGCGCGATCTTCAGCGCGATGCTCATTCTCTTGCGCTTGATGTGGGTCTTTCCGGGGGCCGGCGTCGCCTGGCTTGTCCGGACCCGGATTCTGCATCAGCGTGAGAGGCTGCCGCGCCGCGACCAGATCTTCGTGTTGGGGTGGACCGGAATGCGAGGAGTCGTCTCGCTTGCGGCCGCTCTCGCCCTCCCGGTTTTGCTTGCCGATGGCAACCCGTTTCCCCAGCGGGATCTGATTGTCTTTCTCACTTTCTGTGTGATATGCGTCACGCTGGTACTGCAAGGCCTCACGCTTCCTCCTCTTATCCGCGCATTGGGCTTGGCCGGAGCCGCCGGCCCGAATTGCGAGGAACAGGAAGCGCGGCGCATTATGATCGACGCTGCGGTGTCCCATCTGAATGATGCGAAGGAAAAGGACAGCGAAGAAGCCGCGGCGCTCTACGAAGATCTTACCCAGCACTATGGCCAGCGGCTGGCAAGCCTGCGATCCGTCGACGGTAACCCGGGGCAGGCAGCCGGCCATGATCGTCATCTTGAGCTTTCTCTCGAAGCGCTGCGCGTCGAACGTGAAACGGTCGTTCGTCTGCGCGATGAAGGACGGATTAACGATGACGTCCTGCGTCGTATCGAGCACGAGCTGGACTTGAGCGAGTCCAGGATTATTACGGTTCGTGAGGAATGACGTGGCCAGGCTGGTACTCGAATACCCTTCCTACGCTTCACGTCCGCGCGGTTCTCTGTTATCCTCTACGTCTAAGATGTTGAGACGATTGCAATCCGCGCTGGCGTTGGTTCTGACGTTTTCCCTAACCCTTTCCGCTCAGGAACGCGTGGATCTAGGGGTGGTTCACCAGATCAAGACCGAAGCTTTTCAGAATCCGAAGGTGATGGACAATGTGTTCCAGCTCACCGATGTCTATGGGCCGCGCCTCACCAATTCGCCGCAGTTTCGCGCGGCTGGCGAGTGGGCGGTCAAGCAGCTCAAGGAGTTCGGCCTTGACAATGTCAAACTCGAAAAGTGGGGACCTTTCGGACGCGGCTGGGCCTACACTTCTTACTCAGGCTCCATCGATGAGCCGCAGTATCAGCCGCTCATCGGCTATCCGCTGGCGTGGACTCCGGGCACCGATGGACCGCTGACAGCCGAAGCGGTGCTCGCGCCGATTCGCAACGAGGCGGACTTAGATCAATACAAGGGAAAGCTTCGCGGCAAGATCGTTCTGCGCGACTTCCCGCGGGCGCTTCCATTGCCCAGCGATCCGGCCGGCCGCAGACTCAGTGACGCGCAGCTTGCCGATCTTTCGGTGTTCCCCATTCCGGCGCCGCCGGGACGCGGGGGCCGCACGGGGCAGCCTCCGTTCAACCCACAGCAGGCGCGGCGTCTGCGCGAGCGGGTCAACCGATTTTGGAAAGACGAAGGCGTGCCGCTGGTAGTGCGCGAGTCCAGCGGAGGCGATGCGGGCACGGTTTTCGGCCTGGGCGGGGACCGCGAATCCAAGGACAACGTTCCCACCATTGTGCTCTCCGCGGAGCACTATAATCGCATCGCGCGGCTGCTGGATCATAAGCTTCCGGTTAAACTCACCTTCGATGTGAAAGCCCAGTTCTACGACGACGATCCGGCGTCGTTCAATGTCATTGCCGAGATTCCGGGCAACGGCAAGCGGGACGAAGTGGTGATGGTGGGCGCGCACTTCGATTCCTGGCATCTGGGCACCGGCGCCACCGACAACGCGGCGGGTTCCGCGGTGGTGATGGAGGTGATGCGCATCCTGAAAACTCTCGACCTGAAAATGGACCGCACCGTGCGCCTGGCGCTGTGGGGCGGCGAGGAGGAAGGGTTGCTGGGATCGAAGGCATACGTCAAAGAGCATTTTGCCGATCCCGCCACCATGAAGCCTACTACCGAGCACCAACGCTTCGCCGGCTACTTCAATATCGACAACGGCAGCGGCAAAATTCGCGGCGTCAATTTGCAGGACAACGACGCCATGCGGCCAATCTTCGAAAAATGGCTGGAGCCATACAGGGATCTGGGCGCGTCCACCATCGCGCTGCGCAATACCGGAGGCACCGATCATCTTTCGTTCGATGCCGTGGGGCTGCCCGGATTCCAGTTCATTCAGGACCCCCTGGATTATGCCACGCGCACGCATCATTCCAATATGGATGTGTACGATCGCATCCAGGCAACCGATCTGGAGCAGGCGGCGGCCATCATCGCTTCCATGGTTTACAACGCCGCGACGCGTCCGGACAAACTGCCGCGCAAGCCGTTGCCCAAGCCGCGCCCGCCACGTCCCGGTGACGATGCGCCCGCGGCCACCACGCCTTCGGCCGGCCTGGCTAGTGCGCCGCGTTAACCTAGTACGAAGGTGACAACTCTGGTGACGACAGCAGTTTATTCGCTGGTGGTCCGCGCAGTCTTGTTGGTGGGATTATCCTGTGCGGCACTGGGCCACGACGTCATCACTACCAAGATCACTTTCGACCGGGAGATTGTGCGCATCATCTACGCGCGCTGCGCAATCTGTCATCGCGAAGGCGGAAGCGCGTTTTCCATCACGTCTTATAACGACGCGCGGCCCTGGGCGAAGGCCATCCAGGAGGAAGTTCTGGAGCGCCGCATGCCGCCGTGGGGTGCGGTGAAAGGTTTCGGAGATTTTCGCGACGATCAGGCCCTGACGCCGGAACAAATTGAACTGATCGGCGATTGGGTGGAGGGCGGTGCGCCGGAGGGTGAGCCCAAGGACCTGCCGGAGCCTCCGAGGTGGACGACTCCCGCGGTGCCGCGGCATGGGGCGGCGAAGCTGGCCGTCAGTGGAGATTACAAGCTGCGGCAAGCTATTGATTTAGCCGGGATTAGGCCTACTAAAGTAGACCCCGGCGTATCATTCCAGATGATCGCCGAGTTGCCGGATGGCAGCATCCAGCCGCTGCTTTGGCTGCAGCCGTACAAACCTGTCTTCGGACACCCGTTCTGGCTGCGCACGCCGCTGGCGCTGCCGGCCGGTACCGTCATCCGGGGCTTGCCTGCGGGTGCCGCGGTCGATCTGCTGCCCGTCCGCTGATTGCGACGTGGCCTATTAAAAGTCTGCCATTTGGGATAGGATGAAGTGTTTCGTATCGCGTAAGATTGACTTAGGATCTGTGCCGCTCCTTAGACCAGTGCTAGGCCGCGCCGCCACGGACTTGGTCCGCCTATGAATTTAACTGCTCTCTTCATCCGTCGGCCGGTCATGACCGCGCTGCTGATGATCGGCATTCTGATCTTCGGAACAGTGGGCTATCGGGCCCTTCCGGTGAATGATCTGCCGGTGATCGATTTCCCCACCATCATGGTGATGGCGAACCTGCCTGGGGCGAGCCCTGAGACCATGGCGGCGTCGGTGGCCGCTCCGCTCGAGCGGGAGTTCTCGACGATCGCCGGGCTGGACAACATGACGTCGTCGAGCCAGCGATCGGGAACCTTCCTGACCTTGCAATTTTCGCTGGATCGCGAAATTGATTCGGCAGCCGCGGACGTGCAGAATTCGATTTCTTCAGTGGCCCGGCGGCTGCCTCCCGGGATGCCGAATCCGCCCACGACGCGCAAGCTGAATCCCGCGGACCGGCCCATTCTGCAGGTGTCGCTCAATTCCACGACGCTGCCGGCTTCGCAAGTCAACGAATATGCCGAAACCGTGATTGCGCCGCAGATCTCAACCATCAACGGAGTTTCGCAGGTTGCTCAATTTGGCGGTGGCAGCGGATCGAAATACGCGGTCCGCGTACAGCTGGATCCGAACAAGCTGGTGAACCGGCAGATCAGCCTGGACGATATCTCTTCCGCTATCGGGCAGCACAATGCGAATCTTCCAACCGGCACATTGTGGGGCAATAACCAGGCGTTCACGGTACAAGCCAACGGTCAACTGAATACAGCGGCTGAATACCGGCCGCTGATCGTGGCCTACCGCAATGGTTCGCCGGTGCGGCTGCAGGATCTGGGCCAAGTGGTCGATGGCGTTCAGGATGACAAGAGTGCGAGCTGGTTCAACCTCCGCAACTCGGTGATGTTGTCGGTAAATCGCCAGCCTGGCACCAATACGGTTGAGATTGTCGACACGATTCTGAAGCTGATGCCGACGTTTCGCGCACAGCTTCCCCCGTCCATCAATCTAGACGTGATGTCGGACCGCGCCCAGGCGATTCGTGAATCGGTGCACGACGTGAAGTTCACGCTGATTCTGGCGATCGGGCTGGTGGTGCTGGTCATCTTCCTGTTCCTGCGCAATGTATCGGCGACGTTGATCCCCAGCCTGGCCTTGCCGCTATCGATCATGGGCACTTTTGCGGTGATGTCGCTGTTCGGCTACACCGTGGACAACCTCTCGCTAATGGCGCTCACACTGGCGGTGGGATTCGTGGTGGATGACGCCATCGTGGTGCTGGAAAATATCGTCCGGCATATGGAAATGGGGAAACCTCGCTATGAGGCTGCACTGGAAGGCGGCAGGGAAATTGGTTTCACCGTGCTTTCGATGACGTTGTCGTTGGCTGCGGTATTCATTCCGATTCTGTTCATGGGCGGAATTGTAGGCCGCCTGTTTCACGAATTTGCCGTGGTGATCATGTCGGCGATCATTATTTCCGGCATCGTGTCGCTCAGTTTGACTCCCATGCTGTGCAGTCGCTTCTTGCAGCCGCCGAGCGAGCACCATAACTTGCTGTTCCGTGCCAGCGAGCGGATGTTCGACATGTGGCGCGACACCTACGCGTGGACGCTCCGCAAGGTGATCCGCTTTCGGTTCGTGACCCTGCTGGTGGCACTCGGCACCCTGGTGGCGACGGTGTATGTTTACCGCCTGGTGCCAACCGGATTCATTCCGAGCACCGATACGGGCAGCATTCAAGGCCAAATGCAGTTTGCTCAGGATGCGTCCTATGATGTGATGAAGAAGGCCGGTTTCGCGGCAGCGCAAATCGTCGCAAACGACCCGAACGTGGATGCGTCAGGCGTCAGCGTACAAGGCTCCAATAACAACGGGCGCGTCGAAATCCGCCTGAAACCCCGCAAAGACCGCAAGCTGACGGCTGATCAAGTCATCAACGAACTTCGTCCGAAGCTGGCCCGGATTCCTGGTGGACTGGTATTCCTAACCAACCCGCCCGCCATGCGCATCGGCGGATTCGGCGGCCGCAGCCAGTACATATTCACGCTGCAGGCGCAGAATCTGGATGAACTGTATCGCAGCGCGGCGAGTTTTGAAAAAGTGATGAAGCGGATCCCGGGCTTAACCGATGTGAATAGCGATCTGCAGATCGCCAGCCCGCAAGTGATGCTGGATATTGACCGTGACCGCGCGTCCTCCATGGGAGTGACAGCCACGCAGGTAGAGAGCGCGCTGTTTAACGCCTACGGAACCCGGCAGGTTTCAAACATCTTCACGCCGACCAACGATTACGAAGTGATCATGGAGTTGATGCCAAAATATCAGCGCGATGCCCTGGCGCTGCACATGCTCTATGTTCGCTCCAGTTCAGGCAAGTTGGTCCCACTGGATTCCGTGGTTACGCCGCAAAACCGTGTCGGATCACTAACCGTGGCCCACTTGGGGCAATCCCCGGCGGTGTCTTTTTCGTTCGATATGGTCCCGGGCGTTTCATTGGGCGAGATCACGGATCGAATTGAAGAAGCTGCCCGCGATAATCTTCCGGCAACCATCCGTACGCAGTTCCAGGGCACGGCAGCCGCTTTCCAGTCGTCGTTTTCCGGCATGGGCATGCTGCTCATCATGGCAATTCTGGTCATCTACATGGTGCTGGGCATTCTGTACGAGAGCTTCATTCATCCGCTGACGATTTTGTCAGGTTTGCCTTCGGCGGGATTAGGAGCGCTGATTACGCTGCTGGTCTTCAAGAATGAACTGAACATATTTTCATTCGTGGGCATCATCATGCTGATCGGAATTGTGAAGAAGAACGCGATCATGATGATCGATTTCGCGGTGGAAGCGCAGCGAACCCTGAACATGTCGCCCGCGGAAGCGATCACCGAGGCCTGCCTGGTGCGCTTCCGGCCGATCATGATGACCACTATGGCAGCTCTGGTGGGCACCTTACCCATCGCGCTCGGCCTCGGCGCCGGCGGAGAAGCACGGCGGCCGCTGGGTCTGGCGGTAGTTGGCGGACTGGTGGTCTCGCAGCTTCTGACGCTATACATCACCCCGGTGATTTATGTCTACATGGAGCGCTTCACTGGGTCAGGGCGCAAATCCACGCGCAAGAAGCCTGCTCCGGCGATGGTTGAACCGCAACCCGCGATGCAATAAAGCTCGCTCGGTCGAGTCTTGGCTATAATCAAGTCACTCGGTTTTACGGGCGGGGATCGCTTTTTCCGGAGGCGCTGCATGGGTACCCATCGAATTACTCTGAAGGCGGCTGCAGGGCTGCTGCTGGCCGCAATGCCGACTCTGGCGCACCATTCCTTCATGGCGGAGTACGACGAGTCCCGTTTGATCACCTTGAGCGGCACGGTTACCAAAGTGTATTGGAAAAACCCCCATGTGACGTTCGATCTGGATGTGAAGGACGGAAGCGGAAAAGCTACCAACTGGGAATTAGAGCTGGGCAGCCCCAACGCGCTGCTGAGTCAGGGATGGAAGGTCGATTCCCTCAAGCAGGGAGTCCGCGTGGCAGTCACCGGTTTTGGCGCCAGGAATGGCTCGCATCTGGCGAATGCGATCAAGGTCGTGCTCGGCGGGACTGTGTATTCTGCCATCCGCGATGAAAACCGTTCGCGCAAGTAGATCGTATCTAATGTTAGGCCAACACTATATGCCCCGTATGAGCAAACTCCGCAGCGCCGTAGCGGCTGGACTGCTATTATCTTTTGCGATTTGGCCCGGCGTGTCGCCGGCGGCTACAACCGGCAGCATTTCCGGCACTCTGAAAGATCCCAGCGGCGCGGTTATCCCAGGAGCCATGTTGGTTGTGACGAACACGGCTCAGGGAATCCAGACCAAGACGACCACCGACAACAAAGGATTCTACATATTTCCCAGCCTGTCGGTCGGCCGCTACGACCTGCAGGCGCAAGTGGAAGGCTTCCGGCCCGCCCGGCGGAACGGACTCACGATTGACGCCGACAGCGCGCTGCATATCGATCTGACGACGGAGATGATCGAGAAGATCGAAGAAGTCACGGTGCTCGAAAACGCTACGCAAGTGGAATCCGTCAGCACGCAGATGGGGCAGGTGGTCGCGGGCCGGGCCATGACCGCGGTGGCTCTCAACGGCCGCAGCTTCACCGACCTGCTGGCATTGCAACCCGGCATCGTGCCCACTACCACGCAGCAGCCCGAATCCATCGTGATGGCGGGCGCTTCCATCGCAATCGCTCCGTCGGGGACGCTTAATCCCGGGAACCAGTCGATCAGCGGCCAGCGCGAGGATGCGAACGGCTTCATGGTGAACGGAGGCGATGTCAAAGAGCTGATGAACGGCGGCACTTCCGTGGTCCCAAACCTGGATTCGATCGCCGAGTTCCGCATCCTGACCAACAACTTCGACGCAGAGTATGGCAATTACAGCGGCGGCGTGGTCAATGTGGTGACCAAATCGGGCGGGAACGCGTTGCATGGCAGCGGCTTTGAATTTCTGCGCAACACGGCGCTCGACGCGCGCAGCTTCTTTTCGCCGGAGCGCAGCTTCTACCGCCAGAATCAGTTTGGCGGGACCGTTGGCGGCCCCATCCGGCAGAATAAAGTCTTTTACTTTGGCGATTACCAAGGTACGCGGCAGAGCCAGGGATTCGACACGGGTCTGATCTCCGTCCCGACTCTGGCGAACCGCACCGGCAATCTGGCGGACGAGGCCGGGTCGCTTACAGGCGATGTGGGCGGGCCGAACCTAGCCAATCTGCTTTCGCAGAAGCTGGGCTACGCGGTTTCCGCGAATGAGCCTTACTATACGCCGGGCTGTGTGTTTAGCACGCAGTGCGTTTTCCCGAATGCCATTATTCCGCGGCGAGCCTGGGCTGTGCCGTCCCAAAATCTTCTGCAATACATTCCAGCGCCGAACGTCGGGGACGGAAGTTTTTCCACGGCGTCGGTAGGAAAGATTCTGCGGGATGACAAGGGCAGTTTCCGCGTCGATGGTAATAGTGAACGCTGGGGGCTCTTGAGCGCTTACTATTATTTTGACGACTACCGACTGAACAACCCTTATCCGACCGGTCAAGGTGGCGCGAACGTGCCGGGCTTTGCCGCCCTGAATCTCGGACGCGGCCAGTTGATCAATCTCGGGCAGACGAAAACCTTCGGAGCTTCCATGGTGAATGAGCTGCGCATCAGTTACATGCGCGCGGCGAACAATGTTGGACAACCGGCCGGTGGTGTCGGTCCCAGTTTGGTGTCGCAGGGTTTTGTGAATCCGGATGGAACTCCGAGCATTGTGGTTTTAGACCCGAAAATCGAAGGAGTGGAGAATGTTACCTTCAACTCCTTTACGATCGGCACTCCAATCACCAACTTGACGCAAGCGAACAACACTTATGCGGTGAGCGATAATTTTTCAAAAGTAATCGGGAGCCACAGCCTGAAAGCCGGCGTGCGAGTCAGCGTCGAACAAGTCAATGTGAATCCGAATCCGACCTTCAATGGGGCGTTTACTTTCTATGGGGCAGAAACCGGATCGGACTTCGCGGATTTTCTGCTGGGTGTAGCCAGCAACTACAATCAGGCGGATTCGCAGACCTACTACGGACGCCACAAATACGCTTCCGCCTTTGTGCAGGATAGCTGGCGCGTGCGGTCGAACCTGACTCTGAATCTGGGCTTGCGCTGGGATCTGATGCAGTATTGGTCGGAGAAGTACAACCAGATTCCGACGTTTGTCCTGGGTCAACAGTCGAAGGTCTTTC